>Ga0209713_10002336_pt1 | contig 11748 bp, 8 predicted proteins | sample ArcOceMetagenome_3_FD_187444 | JGI IMG/M metagenome (GOLD analysis project Ga0209713, IMG submission 187444) | Marine eukaryotic phytoplankton communities from Arctic Ocean - Arctic Ocean- Svalbard ARC20M Metagenome (SPAdes) (version 2) | ecosystem: Environmental > Aquatic > Marine > Oceanic...
GTGCTCGGCGAAGTCCACCGCCTTCGGCCCGCCAGCACGGCGCGCAGTAGGAATAATCCCACGTAAGGCTTCGCGACGTGAGGCTTTGCGGCGTGGAGTGTAGGTCTTTGATACATACACATGGTCAACGCTGCTGCACCTCAGCTAATCCTCGCGGGTTGTATCTCCACGATCGAGGGCGGCAAGAAGCGCGTGCTGATCGAGGCAAACACGCCTGGCAGCCGTGCTTCTCACCGCGACTCGCTTCGCAAGCTGCTGAACTCAGTACCGGCTCAGCAGCCAGGCTTTGTCACCAAGTCTGTCGACCGGCTCGGTCGTCGCCTCTCGCTCATAGTGGGTGAAGCCACCCCTCCAGTGACGCTGCACGTCCTTGTCCAGCCGCCGCTCATGTTCGGCTGTCTGGCCTCTCCCAGCTTAGCGGAGAGTCTCGCGAGACGTGCATGCGAGGAAATTGCACTGCTGTGGGGCGATGATGCATCCGGGAGCCGGCCAAGCACCAGCAGCGCCGCTGCCCAGCCAGCTCCTACAGTCTCGACCGAAGCGCTGGCGGCGCTCTTGGAGCGGCACGCCGACCCAGAGCGCCTCACACGGCTGAACCGCGTGGCCGAGATTCAGGCCGAGGCCGAGGAGACGGCTGCTCTTGTCAGCGAGAACGTGGCGCACATGCTCTCGCACGCAGACGACTTGGAGGCGCTAGAGGACAAGAGCACCTCACTCCTCCACCGGAGCCGCGCGCTGCAACGGGATGCCACCAGTTTGCGGCGAACCTCATGCTGCAGGGAGTACAAGCTTCGCATCGTCCTCTGCGTGTTGGGTACTTTGGGCACCGGAGGAATTGTTGTGCTCGTCCTCCGACTCATGGGATTGGTCCAATTCTAGATTCCGTGCGTGTGTGTGTGTGGGTGTGAAGTAAGCTCATGAACCTCCCTGAACCCTCTCTCTCTTGTCACCCAAGCCTCACGGCTCAGAAAAGAAAACTTTCGGTAGGGAACATTCCCGCTCGTCTCGCTTGCCGGCTTCCCCATGGGTGACCGTGTGTGTGTGTGACCGAAACATTTCTCCGCTCCCCCTGCGATTCAGAACCTGGCGCCGCCATGGATTCCAGGGGTTACTTCGCGGACAGAATCGCCAACATCATTCTCTCTTTTTGAGACCAAAGTGTCTCCGCCGATTAGCGCGGACGGTCTTCCCAGGCCGTGCCTTGCCCGGTAGGCCGTGATGTACCCCGCAGAGGGCTTGGGCATGTTTGGCGGGAGTGGCTTGGCGCCCAACGGCGCCGGCTGCCCCGACGTTTCGACGAGTGGCGCTGTGAGCTGCGGCGTCTGCTGCCCACCCTCCTGCTCCGGGATCGACGGCGCGTTGGTGGAGGAGGCCGACTCTGGAGGCGTCTCGAGGGGCTTGTCCTCGGAGACAGCGGCGCTCGTCGCCTCGTCGATCGCCTGCACCCACACATCTGCGTCCTCGCCCCCGGCGAGGCGAAGGTGCACTGAAAGTGTGCTGTCGCTCACCCAAAAACTCGACGGCCCGCTTTGCTGCACGTCAGTGGTGGGTGGCGGGGCCTTGGCATCCTGCGCTGATAGTGGCTTTGCACCCGTCGCCGACTGCGCGTCAGCCGACTTGAAATGGAAGGTGTGAAGCACCTTGTACTTGTTCCCGCGCAGCACCTCGCAGAACCACAGCGAGTCGTTGCACAAAAAGGCGTAGTGGTGCGTAGCGCCCGCTGCTCCCTTGAAGCTGTGGTGCCTGCTCCCGCCGTCACCCTGAGTCGGTAGGGAATCGCTCAGAGAAGAATCGTTCTTCACATTCGTGCGCGCCGTCTTGTTGGCCTTGCGCGCAACCTCCTGAACGCTTGCCTCGCGGACCAGGCTTCGTGCGGGGACGACAAGGTCTTCAAAGTCGCCACGCAGCCGCTGGTGCAGCTGTACCAGGCGCAAGCGCTGCTCATGAACCTCTTTGGCCGAGTCGATCTGTGCGACGACCACTTTGATCTTCTCGAGCGCGGTGTGCATGGAGGCGTGGCCCGGATGATCCTTCTGGGTGTTGCCCAAGATGGCTTCCAGCAACAGGGGTTGGCGCATCAGATGTTGGTTTGGCCTCTGCAGCCAGTTGTGCAGGTCCATGCCGCGCGAGCGCGGGTCCTCCTGGCACTGCCTGAAGGCTCGCTTGAAGACCTCCAGCTTTTTGCAAGCATCCACGCGGTTGCGAGCATAGTCGAGATTGTTGCAGTACTCCTGAAACACCTTGAAGTACTCCGCGTACATGCTGAAAGCCTCCCCGAGAGACGCCGTCCCCGCGTAGTGCAGGACCCTCGACAGCTGCCCGACGGTGCAGCCTTCAGTGCGCGCGGTTGTCATCGCCTTGCGCACGATCACCTCTGGGTCGACACCTTGCACCGCCTTGCTGGGCGTGAATCGCTGCACGAGAGTCACCCAGCTTTCCTGGCTGAGGGGAATACTGCTCAGCAGGGTGTCCATGTCGATGGGTACCACCACAGTGCGCTGTCCATCCGCGGCCACCTGACGTAGCCCAGCTGCGCCGTCGACGATTTTTGTCGCGTTGCCTTGCAGCAGAAGCTTCGAAGTGGCCAGAGGGCCCTGCAGATCGACTCTCGACGCCTTCATGACTTCTGGTTCCAGACTCAAGGCCGCGGCGAGTGCGTCTACACGGCGATTGACCGCCATCTTCGCTGCGAGGAGGTCGAGGCGGCTAGGAGGCCCCTTCGACTCCCTGCCCTCATCCTGCTGCACAAGCCACGGCAAAAGGTCGAAGACAGCGACCACAACAGGTCGTGCTTGCGCTGGCACCGGGCCGCGCGTCGCGGTCGACCCCCTCGCGGTTGGCAGATTGATCCCAACGACGGCGGCAGCAGCCGCCAGGGAACCCCGCTTCGGCTGAGTGCGCTTCTGGCCCAACGCCTCGGACGGGACCGAATCTGACGACTCGCTCACGTGGCGAAGCGCGACCACACGTTCGGGCACCTTCAGAGCGACCGCCAGCTCGCTGACAAACGAGCTTTCAAAGCTCCCGATGACCTGCTGCGCGCGCAGCTTCTCAAAACTTTCCGAGACGGTCAGCTCGAGGCGGACGGCGCCCTCGGGGATGGGGGGGTGTGACACTCCCTTCGCCGCTGGGGCGTGCCACTGCTTGCGCCGCATCTCCTTCAGCTTGGCGATAAGTATGTTGGCGAAGCCCGTCTGGTCTGCATTCTGCTTTGAAATCAACGGGTGGTAGCCATGGTTGCAGGAGCTGAGCACGCCGTAGAAGCGCTCGCTCATGTAGCAGATCGAGTCCAGTGACGGGAAGATGCTGTTGACCAGATCATCTGCGCTCGAGTTGTCGTCGAGATGCGTGAGTCGAAAGATCTCGTGCCGCCAAAGGTCACGGAGAACTCGGAGCATCTCTAGAAACCGCTTGTGCACGTCGACGAGCTCCTCCAAGCCCTTGCGGCGCCTGAATTCACGCCGCTTGAGCTTGATCAGTTTCTTGCTGTCTGAGTGGCGTCGCATCTCGCGCGCGATGCATGCAACGGCCTGCAAGCGCTCCTTATCGCTGAAGAACTGCGACACTACCATCCGCCGCGGGCTGTGCACCAACACGCTGAACGATATCGGCTTTGGCGGTGCCTGCCCATCCTTGAGCTTGACAACGAAGACATAGACTTGTCCTGGAGCCGGCATCATCACCAACGGCGCGTCAGCGAAGAATGTGGACGCCCTCTGGGCAGACACGTGGGCCAGCAAGTCGGTGGAAAGCGCCGAATCAGGATCCTGGCCGTTGTCTGCGTCGGAGCTGACAGCACTGGAGCTGATCAAGGAGAATTCGAGCTCCACTTCCTCCGACATGCGACTGCCCGCAGTCCCATCGAGGCGGAGAACGGAGATGGCCATGCCACAGGCAGGGGCGCACAGCTCGTGCGTCTCACCGACTGCTGTGACCGGGTGAAGCTGGAACTTGCACTCCCTGGGATTCTTCCCTGGCTTGCGGGGTACAGACGGCCTCGGCGTCGTTGACGTGCCCGCGCCGTGCTCAGCCCCAGCAGGTGTGTCACCGGACAGCTGGGCCGAACCCGCGTTCTCCGCTTCCCACTCTGCAGTGCAAACGATGCCGCTCAGGACCGTCTCTTTCCACTCTGCGGGGCTCCGCACGACGTGCACTGCATGGCAGCTCAGCGGGATGTCCAGGAGACCCAGCCACTTTGCTGTCCGCTGGGAATCCTTCGGGCCACCTCGATGCGCCGAGGCGCTAGCAAAGGACAGGTGGCGCCCCTCATCGTCACCTTGCAAAGCTGAGTCATCAAGGGTCATCAGTGGGGGGCGCCCCCGTTTGGGGCTCTGCAGAAAGACAAGCTGCAGCTTGCCGGCGTCATGCAGAGCCACGGCGAGATGCCAGCCTCTCAGGAGACTAGCTGACGACTCGTCTCCGGCTCCGATGCTGGTCCTTCGCTCGTCACCCTCGGCGCTGGGCGTGCTGCGGTCGGTCGGCTTCGGCTCCAGCAGCACGAGGCAGCCAGATTTGAGCCAGAGGTCGAGATCATGCCAGGAGCACTTCAGATCGGGACCGAAACTCTTGAGTGGCACGGACTGCAGGACCCCGCCCACCAGCATGACAACCACGTCTTGCACCGACATCTTTGCGAGCTTGTGGTACGACCCGGTGAATTTGGCGGCCGCCTTGTGGAGCAACGGGACCCACAGTTCGCACACCCGCGCGGAGCGACAGTGCCAAGCAAGCAGCTGGGCCGGCTGAGCCGCACCGCCCGCCTGCGTCTCGATCGGCGCTCGGCACGGAAGCCTGTCATCGACGACCACGGTCTCCCATCGGTGCCTGGATGCAGTGAAGAGTTGAATGGAGTATACGCCTTGGATGTTGGCCTGATCGGAATTGAAAAGGCGCCGCACGCGCGCAGCACTTCCCGCTTGCACGAGGACGAGGCGGAGCGCCGTCAAAAACGTCTCCTCCTCGGCCTGACCGCGCTCAATGAGGGCGTCCAGCTCGGGCCCAAGCTGCACAGTGAGCGGCTGGATTTGCTCCGAGCCAGCCTGGAACACGACTGGGTCGTCCAACGACAGCTCCTGAACCAGATCAATCGCTCTCTCCCACACGATGCTCGGCCTTGGGATAAGCCCGGGGCAGACAGCACCATTGGCAGCCTCGTCGAGAGCCAGGGCTGGAGTGAATGTCGTATCCTCGAATCGTGCGAAGTCTGCAGAGGACTGCGAGACCAGCATGCTCATGCTCATGCTCGGCGGGCTGACACTGCTGCTCATGCTCGACACGAGCTCCGTAAGGATTTGCCTTTGGGTGCGACCCAGCTGAGCGTCGACCCCGGCCGAATCTGCCTGGTCGGGACGCATCGAAAGACCAAGCCGCGTGAAGGACCGACGGCGGTTGCGCGCCCCCTTCCCGTGAGCGACCCATGCGGCACGCATGTCCGTGACAAGCGCGAGCTGATGCCGTGGCCAGTTGGCTATGCGCGCCGCGCTGGCATCTTCACCCGTTGAATTCAAAGACAGTACGCCGGCCATGGCCTTTTCCTGCTCGGCCGAGGCGTAGTGCGCAGCCATCTGAAGCAGAAGCAAGAGGTCCGCAGAGAACGACTTGGTCTCGAGCTGCAGGGTCCAGAAGGACGCCTTCAAGACCTGCAGAGCCTGGGCCTCCTTGACCGAAGGCTGCGCCGTGGCGGCTGACGCTTTTGCCGCATCAGTCTGCGTCTCTAGCGTCTGCAGAGCCTTGCAGAGGAGACTGTGCAGCTCTGCGAACACACGATTGACCTGGGCGTGCGCAGGCGCGCCGAACTGGAGCATGCTCGACTCCGCGCAAGTGTCTGTGATCTGCCCGAAGTTGATCGTTGTCGGCTTCTCGGGCCTCTCCATGGTGATGGCGACAACACCCATCGGAGCGTTGGCAGGTGGAGCGGAGAGCGCCGCGGATCCCGCACGGCGCTTCTTGGTCACGGTTACCGCCTGTGCCACCATCTCTGGCGTCAAATCGTGGCAGAGTCGCTGAAGGCTGATTTGATCGGCGTGAACGGCGTGCATGCTGTACATGTAGAGCAGCGACACTGAGAATGAGCTGACAAGAGAAGGAGCCGTCGTCACCCGTGTGTACACAGTGACGCCCGCCCAGAGCATCAGCATCCAGAGCCCACCAAAAGTGGCAATGACGGAGCTGTTGGCCTGAAGGAACGCCCCCGTCGTGCTGTCGTACGCCCAGACCGGCAGGATGAAGTTGGAGCGGACGTGGTAGGCGAACGTGTTGCTCAGGCCGTATGCCAGCAAGCTGAGGGTGGCGATAATGAAGAGCACGCTGAACGCCAGCATGCCTCGCTCCATGACGATTGCGACCAGCATGATGGTGGCGGCGATGACAAGGGAACACGCGGGCAGAATCCATGAGTACTTGCTCTGCGCAGGACGGTGCGACCACAGGTAGCCGACGCCCGCAGACGTCACCAGTAGCACCCATATCATGAGCATGCCGAGCCCAAGCGTTCGATCAGTCTTGATGATGACAACGAGGATCCCCGCCAATATGAGCATCACGGACAACGTGAGATTGATGGCAACGGTGCGGGAGAGCTGCCAGTCATGTGCACGCCAGATGAACAGCGAGGACACAAGCAGCTCAAGCACAAAGTACGTCCCCGCAGCTAGGCCAGACTCGTCGATGAAGTCGCTTTCCAACACGAAGTGCAGGATTGCGAGACCCAGCCCAGTCAGAAAGACCGCGAGACAAAGCGCGCCTTTGGAAAACGCGTCAAACGTGTATGTGATGAAGTATTTGGACACGCCGCATCGTGTCACTAGTATGGTCAAGCCGGAGAATCCCGTGATCAAGCCGATCTGGGGGTTGTCGTTCAAGGCGGACGTGAGCGTGCTGCCAACGATGCACAGGAAGATGAGGAGCACCTCGAGCAGCAACTGACGGTCACGCCCGACATTGCCAGTGAACACGGTGGCTCTCGGAGGGCCTTCAGCCCACTGCAAATTGGCACCATCGGAGAGCGGTCAGAGAGCAGCCAGACTGCGTCGGCGGTGGTTGCTTAGGCAGAGGCAGGCACGCATGCAAGCGGGCGCACCAAGTGGTAGGCATGGGCGGAGAAGAGCAGGACGGGTGGAAGAAAGATCCCGACGGCGACCAGGTTGATCGATTTCATCAGCTCCCAGACGATTGCGGCGGAGCCAGCGGCCACGAGCTCGGTGCCGATGGACAAGAACATCACCTTGGAGAGCATCCAGTTATTTGCCTCGAGACGGATGAAGACACTGGTGGCCAACGTGAAGAAGATGGTCATGAGCAGCACCAACACCAGGAAGACCCACTGCTCGTGCTCGTTGGTCTCCTGAGATCCTGGCGCCCTGACCTTCGGAAATCTGCCTTCGCTGTAGACCACGGACGCCACAACCTCGATCCCAAGGGACAGCCAACAAAACAGCAGTGGGACCTCGGGTCGCTTGCTGACCGCGATCAGGAAGGCCCGCGCGTTGGGCTTGTGCTGCCCAGCCTCGTCGAAGGCTTCGGTCGAGGCGGCATGCTGGCTGGCTGGCCTGAAGGCGTCGGCACTCGCGAATGTTACGCTGCCACTCTTGGCTCCGTTGGGCGGTGAGGGGGGTGGAGACGACGGGGGCGAGGCCAGCAGGTGGTCGCCCGTCGCCTCCGATCGCAAGCTGGGCGACTGGTTGAGCTCGACTCCGGGGCTACCGGCGCTTCGCTTTCCGGCACGAGGGCGCGCAGCTGCAGCCTTCGCCATTTCCTCGAGCATGTTGCCCCCTTGGAATCGGCGGATCGCGACCATGACTCCCACGTACGTGCCAACAACCAGGTAGAGGAATGCATGCAGCTGCACGCGATGACGCGTTTGGCTCAGCGAGGGCCATTGGAGTGGTGTGTGTCTGTGTGTGTGTGTGTGTGTGCGTGTGTGTGTGCGTGTGTGTGTGTGTGTCTTGTGTGTGTGTGTGTGTGTGTCTTGTGTGTGTGTGTGTGCGCGCGCGCGCGTGGGTGCGGGTGTGGGTGGGTGTTGTCGTCGTTGTCGTTGTCATTGTTGTTGGGCGTGAACTTGCGGGGCATAGGAGGGCCTGGCAGTGCCAGCGGCTCACCAGGATGATGTAGTCCTCGCCCGCGATCACGACAAGCGAGAGACGGCAGCCGAACATGAGCAGCAGCGGCGCCACGGGCGATGTGCTTGCCAGGCCGGCGTACGAGTACAGAAGCACCTGCGTTGCAGACATCCGCGAAATATGCCCAGTCTGTCCTGCGAGTCAGGTGGCGCTGCGTCGGTGCACGCACCTCCATGTCCAGCATGATGACGGTAAGCGAGGCAAAGAGCCCCGACCACTTTGTGACGCTCTCCAGCTCGGCCTGCTGGAACCAGGAGAAGGCGGCGTACACCGAGATCGAGTAGATCGTGAGCACGAGGATCGACGTGCAATACAGGCAGAGAAGCTGCGTCCTTGGCTGCGTAGATCGGCGGTACCCCAGGATGACGAGAAACACATTGGCGATCTTGGGCAGCTGCTGCTGCATTGGAAAGCTTGGACCGTCACCTGCCGCGGGGAATGTCGGAAGCCCTCGCTCGAAGCGTGCGCGAGCCAGCGCAAAGGCCACCTCGGGCCTCGAAAGTCACGCGCGTGCCCCACGTCTGCCCTCGCCCCCACCCCTCCGTGCCCCGCCCCCTCCCACCCGTTCCCACCCCCTCCTCCACCCACCATCCCCACCACCCTGCCCCCCTACACCCGACCTGCAAGCGGCAAGACGTACCGAGCTGGAGGAAGACGATCGCAACCACTGGCAAAGAATTGAGGGCCATGGCGATGGCCGTGAGCGCCGTGTAGGGGAACTCGCGCAGCGTGCTAGGACAGCTGCTGTCGGCGCAATCCACCCCACACATGGGCAGCTGCATGATGAGCACGAGCTGCTGCAGGAGTGGCAGCACGGCGCTCAGGGCAAACGCCGCGACGATGCTGCCAGAGATGGCCCATTTCCGCGCCCGCCACATGCCAAGCCCGATCGTGAAGAGGAGCATCGACGACCCGCCGATGATGATGCCGAACCCGTAGACCCAGCAGCCAAACGGCTCGGCGTCCCACATCATCGCTGCAAGGCCAATCAGAATGCAGGGTGGCAGGACATACCCGAAGACGATCACGCAGGGATAGCTCGCGGCGCCGAGGGACCCATAGGTCCGTGGGAGCCGCTGCGAGAGGGCGCACTGCACACCCATTCGAGTCAGGGAGAAGCCTGCGACGGGGCGGCGCCGGTTGTTGCCGTGTGCATGTGGCAATCGCGGGTGTATATCAAGCGTGCACGGCGGGCGGCTGGCAGAGTAGCACGGGGAAGGTGGGGCGCGAACGGGGGCTGGGCGTGGGACAGCAGGGACACACCGGCCGCGTTGACCAGCGCGAGGCTGAGCAGGATGACACCCACGCCCACCACTCCCACTGAGCCATAGATTGCGACCGTGACATCGCTTGAGTCGGTCACGAGCGAGGAGTTGAACGCGAGCGACCCTATGAGCTGGAGCGGGCTCGCGCGGTCATCGTCGGGCGGAGCAGGCGGCGGGGACGGCGGCGAGGGCACGCTGTGTGCGGTCATGTCGTTGGCGTGGCGACGAGCTTGCGCTCTTGCGCCGCTCCTGCAACTGGCTCCTGTGAAGAGTACCAGTACTATAGGAATTCTATCTAGTGTAATAAACTCTAAACTGGTAGACTGGTAGACTGGTAGATGCCCCATCCGGTGGCAATCGCGGAGGGGAGGGTACTGCCGGGTATCCGTCCCGGTAAACTGATAGACTGGTAAACACCCCGTCCAATCGCGGAGGAAAGGGTACTGCCGGGTATCCGTCCCACGGTCTTAGGCACCCTATCAATTGAGCTTGTCGTCGTCGTGTGTGCCGTGCGGGTTGAGATGGCGTGCGGGCCCGGTGCGCGTTGGCCTAGATCAATCTTTTTAAAACAAAGTGCGCTCTCCCAGCAATTTGGACAAAATAAAGTACGTACCTTTGGAGTCCGGCATGCTACGATGTCGTATATTTTGCAAAATACTTTTGAAAATAAAGTGCTTCTCTCATCAAAAGATGACGATCAAAATAAAGTGCCGTTCAACAAAAAAGATTGATCTAGGCCAAGGTGCGCGGCAGCCGCCCTCGTCTGCGTGGGTCATCCTGAGAGGTCAACACCCTCACTCCTGCAGTAGACCTCACTCCTGTAGTGGTAAATGCCCATCCCGTGGCCCGTGGCCCCGGGGCGATGGGACTGTCGTGGGCTTAGGGACCATATCAATTGAGCTCGCCGGCGTCGTCTGTGCCGTGCGGTGTGCGGGCCCGGTGCACGGCAGCCGCCCGCCCCTCCCTCCTCGTGCGGGTACCCCGACCGAAGGAAGGAAGGTGCTGAGAGTACAGCTCGGTCAGACTCCCCGTTCCGCGAGCTGATATTCGCCGTATTGAGCGAAATTGTCCAGGTACAAGCAAGCTTGAAATCTTATGTTCACACCGGCTGGCGCAGTTTGTCAAGCCCGCATCAGACTTGACATCTTGATTGACGTCAAAAGTCTGACTTGCTTGACAAATTGCACCCAGCTGCTCCTGTGAAGTTCGGAATGTCCCGACTTTTTGTGCCTCGACATTTCTGCTCAAGATGTCGCGGCAGAGCTTCGCTCGACACATCTGCTCGGAGGCGCCCGACGATTTTGTCAATCTGAATCTGAACCAGACAGTACAGTTAGTTACGGGCATTAAGAAACCCTGACATTAAGAAATCAGCTACGGAATTTTGCCGATTTCGGATAAGAAACGAGCTTCACCCTCGGCCGCGCAGCGAAGAAATTGGCGCGCTGGACGCTCTCGGATGCGATTTCAACGGAGCTTTTTCCATTATCATAAAGAATCTTCAATATCATAATACGTGACATATGTCATGACATGTCATGTCCCGTCATGACGACCGCACAACTGGACTCTGCTGCGAAGTCTTGACATGAGTTTTGACATCCGACATGCATAACTCCAGCTGGCCGACCATGTCGGGGTCGTCGTCCTGGCTCGTTTTCTTCTCGACCCACACCCACTTGACCTTTTTCACGCGCCGCTTCTGCTGCTGCTGCAGCGGCGGCGGCGGCATCACGGCGGCGGCGGGCGCCTTGGCGGGAGGCTCGGCCTCGGTCGACGCCGCGGCCTCGGTCGACGACGCCCGACTCTTGGCAGCGAGCGCGTATAGCAGCTCCCGCCAGTGGCTGAGCACCAGCTGCTCCCGTGCCACCGACCGCTCGCTTCTCCGGTCATCGTCCGAATGGAGTGCGTGCCTCTGAACATGGACCATGCAGCTCGGCGCCGCTGCCGTGCAGATTGGCTCGCGGAAGCATGACTCTGAGAAATAGCCTTCGTCCTCACTTGAATCCATGCTGAGAATGCGAGGGCAGGAGCACCGAAGGGTTGACGCATGCTCCGAAGGGTTGCGCCGAAGGTGATGAAGGGTTGCGCATGCTCCGAAGGGTTGACACCCATGCACCGAAGGGTTGACATCTAGGTGGTTATACCCCCTCCTGTCGCGCCGGTCATGACATAAGGTCATCTATGTCATGAAATGAAATCATAAAAGATTCTTTATGATTTTGGAAAAAGCTCCGTTTTTCCAAGGGGAAATCGACGTGTCAGACGTTGGACCGGCCGAGATCGGGACCCTTATGTCTCGTGGTTCACGCAAATCCACCCTCGCCTGACTTGACCCTCAGTTTGGGGCCGACCACGGATTAAGA
>Ga0209713_10002339_pt1 | contig 11742 bp, 6 predicted proteins | sample ArcOceMetagenome_3_FD_187444 | JGI IMG/M metagenome (GOLD analysis project Ga0209713, IMG submission 187444) | Marine eukaryotic phytoplankton communities from Arctic Ocean - Arctic Ocean- Svalbard ARC20M Metagenome (SPAdes) (version 2) | ecosystem: Environmental > Aquatic > Marine > Oceanic...
CCGCCGCCGCCTGCGTGTGCCACGGGGCTCGCCAATGTAATCACAGCGAGCGGCGTCACTCTGAGCAGCGTCTACCAAGAGTATGCCGAGGGCGCATGCTGGCTGCTCGTGCTTGCGTACAGCCACACAGGCGGCACCAACCCCGCCCTCGTGCCCGCCACGTTCCCCGCCTCGCCGACGAGCGGATTCTCGCAGATGCAGCTGTCGACGCTCGGCGTGGCGAATGCGGACGTGGCGCGGACGCGCTGGTACTGCATGACGTCGGCGCACGGCCGCGTCATTGACTTCTCGACGAGCAACGCCGACGTGATCGCGCTCGTGGTGAGCGACGACACGAGCTCGCTGGATCCGACCGACTGGAGCACGGACTTCACGGCGCTCGCCGACCACACCGCGTACCTGCCGGCAGCCACGAACGACGCCGCCTTCTCGGGTCAGATGGGGGATCCGTCGGTCACGAACTTCCCCTTGTACTACACTCATGCTTGGGTCGGCCAATGCGGCCCCAGCCACAACGACCAGGTTTGCGTAGAAGGCAGTTGCTGCTCACGGTATAGCTGGTGTGGCGGCGGCACCGCCTACTGTGACAACCAGCAAGCGGAGTATTCAAACGGGTACCAGCATGTCAGCTACCACTGGGGCGTCCGCGGAGATAACGAGCAGTGGGAGTGCGACGACTACCCAAACGACGCATCGCAGACGACGCTGCACCAGATCTGGGTCGAGCTCACTCCCCCGCCGCCACCCACGCCACCCACGCCGCCGACTACGCCGCCGCCGACTACGCCGCCGCCTCCACCCCCGAGCCCGCCGTCGCCCCTGCTGCCCCCGTCGCAACCCCCTTCCTGGCCCCCGCTCCCGGCGAACGCGAACGAGCTGCGCATCTCCGGCCGCCACGCGGCCATCTCGTTGAACTCCAACGTCGAGGGCATCGAGCCGTTCCGGTGCGTGGGCGTGGGCGATGGGACACTGACTTGCTCTGGTGAGATTCGCGCCACCAATTTCATCACCACGGGTGACTCGGGCATTGCAAGTCGGATCAACAGCATCGCCTCTGACGTGGCCGAGCTCAAGAGTTTTGTTGGGATGCTCCCACCTTCGTCGCCACCACCACCAGCATCACCTCAGCCTGAGATTCTCTATCTGGCAAGCGCCACCGCGACTCAGAGCTCCACGAGAGCGGCCGGTGGGGGGCCTGAACGCGCCATCGACGGCAACCCAAGCACCTCCTGGGCCTCGGAGAGCTGCACACACACGAATGAACAGACAGACCCCTGGTGGCAAGTCGCGATGACCATCTACGAGCCGCTGCAGATCAGGAGGGTCGACGTGACCAATCGCGGGGACTGCTGCGGTGATCGGCTCAACGGCTTCAACATTGACGTCAACGACGAGCGTTGCGCGAGCAACACGGCGATCTCGCAGGGCGCAACGGCGCAGACGCCGTGTGTCGTCCTTGTCCCGGCAGGGGACCTGAGACTGCGGATCTCCGTGAGCGACTCCTCAAGCAGGGTTCTGACCATCTGCGAGGTCGTCATCTACACCCTCCCAGTAGTCCTGCCGCCTTTGCCGCCTTTGCCACCGCCGACACCGCCAATGCAGCCGAGGCTCACCGGCCTCGCAGCCGTGGGCAGCGCGACCGACGGCGTGAATGGCTTTGACACGCTCCGCGGGGCTACCTATGTCGCCACGTTTGTCATCGGCGCAAGCACGTACGCCATCGTCACGGGCGACGCGGACGACGGCTTGCAGCTGATCGACGTGAGCGACCCGTCCACGCCCGTTGCCGTCGGCAGCGCGACCGACGGCGTGAATGGCTTTGACGAGCTCAATGGGCCTCGCGGGGTCGCCACGTTCATCATCGGCGCGAGCACGTACGCCATCGTGTCGAGCTGGAGCGGTAACGGAGTGCAGCTGATCGACGTGAGCGACCCATCCACGCCCGTTGCCGTCGGCAGCGCGACCGACGGCGTGAATGGCTTTGACGAGCTCGATGGGGCTCTCCGGGTCGTCACGTTCGTCATTGGCGCGAGCACGTACGCCATCGTGACGGGCTACTGGGACGACGGCGTGCAGCTGATCGACGTGAGCGACCCATCCACGCCCGTTGCCGTTGGCAGCGCGACCGACGGCGTGAATGGCTTTGACACGCTCGATGCTGCTTTCGAGGTCGCCACGTTCGTCATTGGCACGAGCACGTACGCCATCGTGGCTAGCCAATCGGACAACGGCGTGCAGCTGATCGACGTGAGCGACCCATCCACGCCCGTTGCCGTCGGCAGCGCGACCGACGGCGTGAATGGCTTTGACGAGCTCGGTGGGGCTCGCGGGGTCGCCACGTTCATCATCGGCGCGAGCACGTACGCCATCGTGGCGAGCTACTCGGACGACGGCGTGCAGCTGATCGATGTGAGCGACCCATCCACGCCCGTTGCCGTCGGCAGCGCGACCGACGGCGTGAATGGCTTTGACGAGCTTGACGGGGCTCTTGATGTCGCCACGTTCGTCATTGGCGCGAGCACGTACGCCATCGTGGCGAGCTGCTCGGACAACGGCGTGCAGCTGATCGATGTGAGCGACCCATCCACGCCCGTTGCCGTCGGCAGCGCGACCGACGGCGTGAATGGCTTTGACGAGCTCGGTGGGATTTACGGGGTCGCCACATTCGTCATCGACGCGAGCACGTACGCCATCGTGGCGAGCCATACCGACCACGGTGTGCAGCTAGCACGAATGTTGACCTGAATGGCTGCCATGCCCACAGGAGGGTCAGACAAGAGCATGCCAGTCAGGGTTGCTGATTACGACGGACGGAGTGTCTCTGCGAGAGGACCGGGAGTGAGACGTGAGAGGGCAGAGGGGGGTAGAGATGTGCTGCAGCTGCAGCGTATTTAGGACCATTGGAATCTGTGACATCTGTGTACTTTACAGTTCGCCTCGTCACAAAGTTAAAAGGTAATAATGAAGCTGAATTCAGCATCATCGAAAGCAACACCATACTGACTGACTGACTGACTGACCGACTGACTGACTGACTGACTGACTGGGAGTCGACCGACGAAGTGGAGGCTATTGAGGCTATTGAGGGGACGCGTTTGCCAGTGATACCCCAGCCTCGGCGTCTTGGTGGCGATGTAGCTCCCCCGCATGCGCACCGGGAAGACTTGGCGACGCGAAAGCAAGCCACGCCCACTCCTACGCCCAGAGGATGTCCACTCCGACCGAACAACCTGGCTGCAGCACCGGCAATGCGGGCCCGCCGTTCTCGCCCACGACGGCTGCGCGCATGCCGGGCTTCCTCACGCGCTGGCTGCCGTGGAACTGGTACAGCATCGGCGGCAGCGGCTGGTGTTACCACGCCGAGTGGGACCGCATGCAGCGATGCGCCGAGATGGACGTGCCGGTCGACTGGAATGGCGTGGGCCTCGCGCCTGCTACAGACATGTTCGGCTTCGAGCCGCCCTATCGCGCTCTGCTCGGCGTGCTGCTCACCGCGTGCGCCCTCACGGCGTACGCCTACAGCCAGTACGCCTACAGCCCGGCAGCGGGCGGCGGCGCGCCCGCCTTGCGCGAGTGGTTGCGCAGCCCACACGCTATGCCATGGGCCTGGGAGCACAGCGCGCGTCTCGTCGCGCTCGGTGCCCTCGGAGGCCTGGCAGTGGGCTTCCTCACGCCGCTGCCGACGATCACGATTTCCTTTGCTCAGTCGACGTGAGCGTGGCCGCGTGTGCGCCTGAGAACATAGTGTCTTTCGAGGTTGACTCAAAACCCTGTCATTTGACCAACCACACACACAACATGCACCTTCACACACACACACACACAGACGTACTTTGGCCTGGGCGCGCGCAAGTCGTGGCTCGTGCTGTTGGCGGCGAGAAAAGAGAGAGAAAAAGAAGCGTACCAGAGGCCGAGCTCATCACGAGCCGAAGGGGTAGTGCCATGCCCGTCTATTGGTGTGCCGCTTCCTCGTGGCCAGCCTCCTCGCCGTCGTCCTCGGCGGCAGCCATCGCGATCGCGTAGTCCTCCTCGGGGAGCCGACGCCACTGCGCGAGCGAGTCGAGCAGCCAACGCAAGTCGACGAGCTGCAGCTTGTCGAGCAGCCCCAGGTCGTGCGCTTGCTGCAGCAGCAGCTGCGTGCGCTCGCACGCGCGGCTGCCGTTGGTGGCAATGTCGCCCAGGAGCGAGGGCGGCACGAGCAGGTGCGTGGACGTTGGCGCGAGCTCCGCACGCAGCGTGACGCCGAAGCGGCGCGCCAGCTGCACCTCTGGTGGCACGCGGCCCTCGGCAAGCAGCAACGCCGACGGCCCCGTGATCACGCAGTCGACTCCGCCCAGCACGGGGGCACACCGCCCTGACAGCAGCTCACGCACGTCCGGGCTGGCAGCGCTCCCCTCGCCGCCGTTCTGGACGGCCGCATGCTCGGGAACCGACGGCAGCGGCGGCGGCAGCGAAGGCACACGCGCACTCATCGGCCCGCGCACGCGTCGCCCGCCACCGCCGCCGCCGCCGTCGACGCCACAGTTGACCGCGACATCGCACGCCACGGTCAAGACGCCGTTGCTCGTCGCGCCTGTACTGCTGTCTGCCGCCGTCGGCTCGTCGCTCGCGGGCTGGGCCAGCTGCTGCCCCGCAGCCGCCGCTGAAGCCGCCGCAGACGCCTCGGCCTCGGCTGCCGCATTCGCCTCGGCGGCCGCATCCGCGTCAGTCTCGGCGCCATCCTCCGCTGTCACTCCATCCTCGGGCGTGTCGACGGCAAAGCCCTTCACGGGCGCGTCCGTCGGCGTCTCTGGAGCCTGCTCGCCCTCGACCTCGGCGCCCGGAGTGGGGAGCTGAATTGGGCAGAGCACAGGCGTGACGAGCGGTCCGATGGGCGGCGCCTCGCCAGCAACCTGGCCGACGGGCGCCATCGCAAAGTCGCCAAGGCCAGCGTCCGAATCCTCCTCACCCTCGTCGTCCTCGTCGTCCTCGTCGTCCTCGCATGGCGCCTGCAGCTGCTGCTGCTGCTGCTGCTGCTGCTGCTGCGACGATGGCGTCGGAGGTGGCGGCATGAGGGAGAGCTGGCGCTGCTGCGCGTCGTGCATCGCGAAAAAGGCTGCGTGCATCTCCTTGAGATGCGCGCCAATGCGCGGCAGCGAGGTGTCGTCCGCGGAGCCGGTGAAGCGGTCAATGAGAAGCAGGTTGCCCAGGTGCTGAGACCACGCAGCGGGCGAGTCGTCGACGATGAGCACGAGCTGCGGGTGGCATAGCAGCCGCTGCAGCGTCTTGGTGGTGCGGTCTAGCGCCGGATTCCACGCGAGCACCTGTCCAGGCTTGAAGATGCGATGGTGCGGATCGAGGTGATGCAGCGCCTGCTGCACGTACTCGCGCGAGCCCATCGTGTAGAGATGCACGCAGAAGATCTGGCTCATCTCGGCGAGGAACTCATGCACGCCCTGCGATGAGCAGGAAGGGACGTGAGCCGCGGCGTGGGTGCGATTCGTGGCAGGGCCGACGCGCGCGAGGGGCCACGGCGGCGCGCACCGGCCGCAGCATCATCTCGAACTGCACGTTCTGCACTGTCAGGGTCACCTGCGTCTGCTCGGTGCCGTCGGCTGAACTGCTGCTCTGGCTGCTCTCCGGCGCGTCGCCGCCATTCTCCGCGCTCGCGTTGGGTCGCAGCGGCTGAACTGGACGCACTGTCTGGCGCAGCGCGTGGACGAGCGTCTCGTCGAGGTCGAGCACGAGGTAGAGGCGGCGCTGCTGCAGGTGCGCCTCCCGGGTCTCGCGGAGGTACTGCGCCGCGCGCTCGCGCCGCGCTCCCTCGTCCAGATCCTTGGTGAGGTTGCGCAGGTGCGAGACGGGCGAGGACACGCACTCGGGCGTGCTCAGGCGGTGCACCGGCGGCGGGATCGGGTTGGTCGGCGTGCTGGCGTCCACCTCGAGCTTGCGCTTGCGCACCGCGCCCGGCTGCAGCGGAGGACGGCGGCCCTGCGGCGGCGGGGTGTGAGCCTGTGGTGAGGAGACGGCAGGAGGCTTGGCGCGGCGCGGGCGCGCGACGCGGCGCAGATGCGGGTCGGAGGATGCGGGCGAGGAGGCGGCCGGTGTCACCTTGTCCATGCTCAGGACGGCTTCTGCAGCACCACCGCGGCCAAGCCTCCTCGCTGCGTGCGGTGGTTTGGCAGCGAATTTGGGACGAGCTGGCCAGTCTAGTTTCTATCCTAGACAGCTTCCGGGCACGCAAGTAAGATCGAGTGTGTCTGTGCGGGTTACGTGCTCATGCTAGGAGTGTGGTCAAGCAAGCAACCAAGCAGGCTCGCGATATTTTGGTGCCTTTGGTGGCGATTTTTCCGGATCTTCCGATCTGCGCTGGTTTGCACCCTGAGGGCAAGCGAAAAGAGTGGCTGCCCGCCTGAGTTCTGCCACTGCGCAGCCCATAGCCGGCATCATGGGCTTGGGCAAGAAGTACTCGCAGCTCGAGCGGGACAAGACGATCGGAGAGATCTTGGAGCACGAGTTCCCGCCCAGCCCGACGTCTGGACAAGACGCGCCACCGATGCCAAAGGAGGCCGAGAAGGAGTCCACCGACGAACGGATACCGACCGTCTTCCAGGAGGTGCTGTGGAACGAGTACTGCGTGCTCTTCCCCGACGGGACGCACGCCGCCTTCAACGACGAGGTGCGCTACACCAACCTCAAGGGCTACCTTCGCAAGCGGCGCGTGGTCGAGCAGGGGAGAGCCGAGTTTGCCCTCCAGTACGGCGAGGAGCCGCGGGGCTGGCACCGCCACTTCCTCTACCTCAACATGCGGATCTTCGCGTGGTTCTACGTCGATCCGGATGAGGACAAGGGCAGCACCTGGTCGAAGTGGAAGGCCGAGCTGTTGCAGCGCGGCAAGGACGTCGGCTCAATCAAACTCGATCAGCAGGTCCGTCCCGACCGACTTGCCTTGCCCCTCAGCACCCCCTCGACCTGCCTCTCCTCCGCGCCTGCAGCCGCGCGCCCACTCTCAGCGCGTGCGGCGTCCGACCCCCTCGTGCAGGTGTGCAAGGTCTACGTGAATCGGCTCAAGCCGAGTGAGTTTGCCGTCTCTTACGACAACCAGCTGCTGATGCTGCAGGCGGCCAGCAGGGAGGACGCGCACGAGTGGGTGGTGGCGATCGCCTCGTGCCTCTACTTCCTCTCGCCGCAGTTCGAGGAGCTGATCGGCGACTGCGTCCGCTTCTTCAACGCCGTGCCGAAGAGCTACGACGACAACAAGCTCTCCATCATCGAGGCGCTCGACCTGCTGCGCGCGATGGGACGCGACGCCACGCTCGAGCAGGTCGAGAAGTGCGCGGCGATCACGATGCCGCCCGGCCGCTTCGACGCGCGCGAGTTCGCCTTCCTCGTGCGGTACGTGTGCAGCGACGTCGACCCGGCCGGCGAGCTGCTGCGCGCCTTCAAGACCTTCGACCCCGCCAACCTGGGCTACGTCTCGGCCGACAACCTGATCAACGGCCTCGTGCAGTGCGGCGTGCCGCCCGAGGAGGTCGAATCGATCATGCGCGCGACGGGCGCGACGCCCGAGGGGCTGATCGACTACGGCGTCGTCGTCCACTCGCTCTACCCCAACTCGATCATCTTCGAGGAGCGCAAGGACGACGACGTCGCCTCGGCGACCGGCTCGCAGGGCGGCGGCAGCAACAGCAGCAAGGCGACGCCGAAGGTCGCGACGCTCTCGTCGCGGCGCGACTCGGCCGACGCGAGCGCGCCGCCGCCGGTGGACGACGCGGACATGAGCGCGACGGAGAAGCTCGTGCGCGAGCGCCAGTCCAAGGCGGCCAAGGACAAGTCGCGGCGCGCGTCGCGCGAGCGCGAGGAGCTGCTGCGCGACGAGGAGCGCGCGGCCCTCGAGGAGCACCTCGCCGCCAACCCCGGCCTCGAGCGGCAGGCGTCGTCGACCGACTCGCTCACGCACGGCGCGGGCCCCGTCGGCGTCGCCGCGTGCGCGCGCTGCGCCGCCGCGACGCCGACGGTGCCGACCCTCGGCCTCTCGGGCGGCTCGGGTGCGGACGTGGACGCGGCGGGCTCGCCGCAGGGGCAGGGCGGAGTGATGCGCACCGCCAGCGGCGAGTTTGCGGCGACGCCGCGCTCCGCCGCCATCAACGCCGACATCAACGCGAACATGGGGCAAGGGGCGCCGACACCGCGCACCTACGCCGGCCGCCTTGACCGCGCGCGCAGCGGCAGGGGGGAGTCTCTTGTCGACGTGACCGACACGCCGGGCAAGCGGCCACTCAACCCCGGCCCCGACGAGGCGGCGGCGGCGGTCGGCGGCGGCCAGTTGCATCGTTTGTAGGCACACCATGCTCACGAGGTACGACGCGCTGCGCGGGATCGCTGTATGCATTGACCATTGATCGAAGGATCTCGGTCGGTGAGGGTGTGCTTCCCGCGCCGCATGAGGCATGATATCGTCTCTCTTCGTCTGTATTGTGTGTTGACCCTTGGCGGTTTCTCGTGTTAGATTCTGATTCCTCTCTTGGCAATAAGTTTTTTTAGCAGACACACTCTCTCTGTTTGTCGCTTCTCTACAGTGTACAGAAGAGAGCGGATAATAGACTGTCAGGGCACGCCACGGCGCGCCTCTCTCTGGCCCCTGGCACCGCACGTGGGCCTCGGCTGACCTCTCATGTCTCTCTCTCGGCGCGACAGGGGGTCTAGCCCTGCGCCCGGCACGGTTTGAAGGCTCGGCGATAGCATGCATGCACGTCACGCAGCAACGTCCCGGTGGCGCTCGAGCCATGGCTCGGCTCGCACCCGCGGGGCTGCTGTTCATTGGCCCATGGCGAGCAGCAGCCCGGCGGCGTCGTCGGCGGCGTCCGACTTGAAGCCCATGTAGGGGGCGGAGCGCGGCGTCTGGGCGCGGCCGCAGGTGTGGGCGCGGTGCTTGCCGAGGCACGCGTCGCAGCCGCCCGTCGGGCTCGCCTCCTCGGCGTCACCTGCGCGGGCGGCCTGCGTCTGCCGGCGGTAGCTGAGCGACTCGTCGCCGCGCGAGGCCGCCGCCTTGTTGAGCGAGCGCGAGAGCTTGCCGACCAGGTAGAGCGGCTCGGTCTGGGCGACGGCGTGCTGGGCGGCCGGCGCGTCGGCGCTCTCGACGGGCACGGCGGCGAGGCGCAGGTGCGCCACGTTCTCCTTGTACGGCGTCGTCGTGATGCGCAGGTGGTCGAAGGACGCGACGCCGTCGGCGTTGACGGTCGCCTGCACGTCGTGCGGCTCGAGCACGCGCCACTGCGGCATCAGCGCGCGGTCGTTGTTGTCGACGAGCATCAGCCGGACGCGCGTCCCCGCGGGGCTCTGCGGCGCGTGCAGCGTCACCGTCAGCGGCGCGCGGCTCTGCAGGTAGAGCTTGCCGTCGATGCGCGTCTCGCCGCGCGTCGGCACCACCACGAGGCGCGTCGCGTCGTGGTCGACGTGCGCGCCCGGCGGGTAGTAGGCCGCGGCGGCGGCCGGCTCGCGCTCCGCCTCCTCCATCTCGGAGGCGACCGAGTACGCGGTCGACGCGACGCGCGACAGCGGCGGCGGCTCCTCCGCCGTCGCCGCCAGCAGCGCGCGGAACGCGTCGGCGGGGGCGGCGCTCGCGGCGACGGTCGTGGGCGTCTTGACGGGCCCGTGGCCGCCGCGCGCCTTGAAGCCCTTGACCATCTGCGCGCAGACCGCGTACGCGCGCGCCGCCTGGTGGCGCGAGTCGTAGACGCCGACCTTGTAGTTGGTGTTGTTGTAGCTGAGCTGGCACAGCCACTTGCCCGTCGCGCTGCGGTGCACGCCCTTGAAGCCGGACTCGTTGCGGTCCGACACGAAGAGCGGCAGGTCGTCGTCGTCGGCGGCGCCAGGGCGGCCGCCGCCCTTGACGATGCCGCGCGACTTGCTCTTGCTCTGCGCGCGCGCCTCGCGGTCGCGCCGCACCGCCTGCCGGAAGAGCTGCTGCAGGTCGTGCCGCTCGTGCGAGACAATGCCCTGGCGGCCGCGCGCGGGCGCGCGCTCGAACTCCATCTCGTCCTCGGACGCGTACTCGCCCTCGCCCTCCTCGCTGTCGGCGTCCGAGACCACCTCGGCGAGGGGCAACCCGCTCGGCTCGTCCGACAGCTCCATCGGGCTCGAGTCGAAGCGGGGCGACTGCTCGGAGGCGCACGGCGTGTGCGGGATGGCCGCGCTCTCGCCTGCCGCGACCATCAGGAGCGCCTGCAGCGCGTCGGCGTGGTGGTGCGTCGAGGGCACCGCCGGCTGGCGCTCCATGGCGGCCTCGCGCGGCCTGTCGTCCGACACGAGCGCCTCGAGCTCGTCGTTGTCGAGCTCCTCCGGGCTGCCCTCGTGCGCATCGCGCGCCTTGCTCTTGATGCCGGTCGAGGGCACGGGCGTGCCAAAGATCTGCGCGCACCGCGGGGGCGGACGCAGCGGCTCGTCGTCAAACTCGTCGTCGTCGGCGAGCTCGTCGTCGTCGTCGTAGTAGTAGGCCTCGTGCGCCGGCTCGTCGCTCCACGGCGGCTGCTGGCCCTCGGGGACTATGACGCAGTACGACGAGGCGTCGCGCTTGCCCTGCTGCCGCAGCGCGGCGTCCACGTCCTTGAGCCACTTGCCGTGCTTCTTGCGGCAGTGCTTGCGCACGTGGTCGGCGTTCGAGTAGCGGCGCCGGCAGTTGGGGAAGGCGCAGAAGTAGGAGGCGTTCTCGTGGGTGCGCTTCTCCCGGTTGAAGGAGAAGCCGCCCGGGATGTTCATGCGCCCGCTGCCCATGGGCACGGGCGACGGCGACGGCGACAGCCCGGGGAGCGCCGACGTGCTGACGGTGACCGACGTGTCGCGGGAGACGGAGCGCTCGAGCGGCGAGATGACGTTGGAGGGGATGGCCGAGAGCGGAACGCTGCTCGCCGACGCGCTCAGCTGCGCCTGGCTCCGGCTCGCGAAGCGGACGCCCTGCGGCGAGACATACCAGTAGTGCCCGCTCTGCTTGGAGCGCACCATCACAGTCCAGCCGGCGGCAGCGGCGTCGCGCCAGAGCTTGGAGTCGACCTGCGAGGCCGTGAGCCAGCGGTCCTCCGGGAGGCGCTCTGGCACGAGCTTGGCCTCGACGCGCAGCGGCTCGACGCGCGGCGCCGCCTGGGGTGGCGGCTGGTGCTCCTGCGCGGGCGCGACGTCTGGCTTCTGCACGGTGAGCGTGGCGCCCAGGTCGGTCGTCAGCGCCAGGAGCGTGCTGCCCTTCTTGTGCATGGGCGAGGCACTGATGCCGGCGGCCACGTTGACCTGCAGCTCCGCGCCAGGCTGGCGTGCACAAGACTGCTTCTGCGCGTCTGGCTCACGCTTCAGCGGCGAGGCGCGCCAGAGCTGGGGCGGCGTGTTCGCCGCGCTCGGGTCGTTCTGGCTGAAGGGCGCGCGGCGCGCGGGCGAGGCGGCGTGCTCGGGCGTGGCGGGCATCGTCGAGCAGCGGGCAGCGGGCGGCGGCGGGTGGCGGCCGGGACGGGTTGGACAGCCGCGAGCGACCGGTAAGCGGGTGGCTGTCCTCTCCTCGAATTTCGGGCGGGACGCTCGGCGGGGGCCGGCGACGCCGAAACGCACAAAATTCCGCGCCAGCACGCCGGCCGTAAAGCCGCGCGAGCTACATTTCTGCCAGTTACATCCATCAAGGCCCGCACCAAGTCTCTCACCGGGAAGAGTTGGGGTCGCTGCTCTGGCAAGAGCTGTTGTTGAGAGAGCGGCGCGCTGCGACTCTGGCGCCGCTTCGGAGCT
>Ga0209713_10002340_pt1 | contig 11740 bp, 3 predicted proteins | sample ArcOceMetagenome_3_FD_187444 | JGI IMG/M metagenome (GOLD analysis project Ga0209713, IMG submission 187444) | Marine eukaryotic phytoplankton communities from Arctic Ocean - Arctic Ocean- Svalbard ARC20M Metagenome (SPAdes) (version 2) | ecosystem: Environmental > Aquatic > Marine > Oceanic...
AGGGGGCACACCAAGGGTCAACGCGCGCGCGCGCGCATGAAGCATGAAAGCGATCGCTGCCGCGGCCCCGGCTAACTTCGCGCGGCACCCGATGCTTCTGCTGCTTCTCTGGCCCACCGCCACCGCAGCAGCCCGCTCGGCCGCCTCCTCGACGGTCTGCGTCGAGGAGACCAAGAGCATGCCCGGCGCTCCCGCTCCGGAGACGTGCTCGCAGGCCTTTGACCGCGGCGTGGCCTGCAAGACGCTCTACCTGACCTACAGCTGCTGCACGCGGTGCGACCCGTGCGGCTTCGACGGCAACCTCTGCGTCACAGCGCCGGGCACGACGTGGCTCTCGCCCAAGTGCGCTTGCGATCAGGTCGTCGTCTCCGGTGCCTGCTCGTACAAGGGCTGTGCCAAGCCCGACGCCCTGGGCGTCTTCTCGCGCCAGCCCAACTGGCGGACGGCCGACGGCCGCTACGTGTACGCGCGCGATGAGGTGCAGCCGGTGCAACTGCACCGCGACATTACCTCGCACCGCGCGTTCGATGCCACCAGCGGCTCCAATCGCTCCGAGGGCGTCTTTCTTTATTTCCTGCACGCGTCGGGCAGCAGCAGCAGCGGGAGTGCGCCCACGGCGGATTCAACGGGCGCGTGGGTCATTGGGCCGCGCCAGGAGCTGACCGATGATAACTACGCGCGCAGCTCAGCCACCTCGGCGCCCTGTCCGAGCGGCGCTGTGGGGTGGAAGTTTTGGTGGGGTGGCGGAGTCAGCCCGCTCGGGACCTACTCGCGAAGCTACGCTGGCGGCTGGGCCACCTCCTCGCGCTACCCGATGCAGATCCAGTGCTGGGCGCCACCACCGAAGCCTCCGCCACCGCCGCCCTCGCCGCCGCCGCCGCCGCCACCACCGCCTCCGCAGCCACCGCCGCCGCTCCGCCTAGTGCCCGGGCCGTACACGGGTCGACTCGAGATCCAGCACAATGGCGTGTGGGGCACGATCTGCGACGACCGATTCGACTACTCGGACGCGAGCGTGGCTTGCCGCCAGATGGGGCTGGGGCGCGTCCTCCGATACTGGTCACGCTCCAACTCGGACGTCGACGACGCGAGTGACGACCTCACCCCCGGCCGACCGAGCCGCACCTGGCCGGTGTGGATCGAGAACCTGCAGTGCGGCGGCGAGGAGGCTTCGCTCGTCGAGTGCGGCTTCGACGGGTGGGCAACCTCCGACTGCACGCACTCGGAGGACGTCAACCTGCTGTGCTCAGTGGCGAAGCGGCCGCCGCCGCCGCCGCCTCGCCGCGACCCGCCGCCGCCTCCGCCGCCCGACGAGCTCGTGCTCGCGCTCACGCGCTCGGCGGCCCTCGCCGCCAAGCACGAGGGCCAGCAGCAGGACCAGCTCTCGCCGGGCATGGTGGGCGCACTCGTGGGCGGCGGCGTCGGCGCGATGGTCGTGCTGGTGGGCTCGCTGCTCGTGGCCTTTGTGTGCTGGCCACGCAGGGGCGGCCTCAAGTTTGCGCCGCCGCCAGACGACGACGGCAAAACGGTGCACATCACGCTGAGCGCCGGGCCTGGCGGGCTGACCGCCGCCGCCGGCCAGCCGTCCGAGGCACAGGCGGCGCTCGCCGCAGCGCTCGGCAAGGCGCTCGAGGCGACCACCGGCGCGGACGGCAAGGGCGCGCCTTGAGAGGAGCGCGAGAAGCACGGCTCGGTGTCGCGCGCTTTAGACCGCTGGCTCAAATACGGCGGTAGCCGGTACCGTAAGCGCGAGTGCAAAAAGAGTGTCCTTAGCCTAACTATGAAGTTTACCAGCACAACCCAATATCTCGGGGCATCTCTGTGGCCTCCCAAATACCAAGCGCCCTGCTCTTTGCTTCCGTCTGTCTCGAGTCCTGATGTGCCCAGACCGCCCTGCCCCCACGTCCCTTCCCATCCCCCACGCCGCGCCGCTACGCGAGGCTGCTCAGCCCGGTGAGGTCGAGCCGCCGCTGGCGCAGCTCGGCACTCACGTGGTTCTTCTCGTCGACCAGGTCGTCGGGCCACTCGCCCGCCAGGTCGGTGAGGTGGTCGTTGAGGTGGCCGACGATGCCGAGCTGCCGCTGCGACTCGACGAGCCGCCCCAGCTCGGGGCTGCCCGCGGGCAGCCGCGCGACCGACCGGAGCCACGCGCCGAGCAGCGCGGCGAGCGAGCGGAGCAGGTGCAGCTGGATCGGCCGGTCCTCCCTCCACAGCTTGGCCATCTCGGGGCCGCACGCGCGCGGCGAGCCGTAGCAGCCGTAGACCTCCGCCCACGGCACCGGCGGCGTGAGGCCGCCCTCGGCCGTGCACAGGAAGAGCGGCACGCGCCCGCCGCTCGGCGGCGGCGCGCCCGGCGCCGCGGCGTCGCGCAGCTGGCGCGACTCGAGCTGCGCGACGATCGTGTCCGCCTGGAAGATGTACGCGTTCTTGTGCTCGCGCCGCAGCGCGCGCACCTCCGTCTGCAGCCAGTGCGTCGTCTCGTCGGCCGGGTGGGTCGGCTGCAGCGTCCTCTGCAGCGCGGTGCGCACGTAGGTGGGGTACTCCTTGTACGGCCGCGCAAAGTCGAGGATGGCGAGGGCGCACTTCCACAGCTGCGCGTCCCACGCGAGCTTGAAGAGTGCCTCCATCTCGAGGAGCGCCTCGCACGCGCCCTCGAGCTGCGCGCGCAGCACGACCAGCACGTCGGCGGCGGGCCGCTTGAGGCCGCGCGCCACCTGCTCGAGCTTGGGCGGCGGCGCCTCTCCCGCGCGCAGCCGCTGCACGTCGAGCGGCGCCGTGAGCTGCTGCAGCTCGACGACGATGCGCAGCTGCACCTGCGCGCGCTTGTGGTGCTCCTCGGCGACGCGCTGGAAGTCGGCGCCGAGCGACTGCGCCACGACGGCGCCGCCGAGCCGCCCGTTGGCGAGGCGCGCGCACTGGATGGCCTGCTGCAGGAAGTTGAGCCGCTGCTCGAGCGAGCGCCCCTCCGAGCGGAACGGCGGCTCGCGCCCGCTCGCGGCGGCGGCGCCGGGCGCCGCGGCCGCCGCCCCGTTGGCGCCGCCGCCCGGGATGGGCGGCAGCGTGGCGCGCGTGGCGAGCGCGAAGAATCGGCGCGCGGCCTCGACGTACCGCTCCTGCCGCAGCAGCAGCGACGGCAGCATCGCGCCCAGCTCGAGGCGCGCGACGGCGTCGGCCATCCCCTCGACCTCGGGCAGGCGCAGCAGCTCCGCCGCCGCGTCGGCCGAGGTGGCCGCCGTCTCGAGCTGCTCGATCGAGGCGCCGAGGAAGGCGCCCCACAGCGCGCGCACGCCCGGCGCGACGGCGGCGAGCGGCGTGCCGTCGGCGGCGACGGCGGGGCCCGCGACGAAGGCCTCGAGGAAGGGCGACGGCTGCTGCAGCAGCTCGGTCTCGCGGCCGCCCTCGAGGAGCCACCAGAAGGCGGCGTGGTGGAAGAGAGGGTCGACCGGCTGCCGCGCGAGGGCGCGCTGCAGCAGCAGCAGCCACGCCTCGCCGCCGCGCGCCGCCGCGCCCTCGCCCACCTGCTGCGCCGCGCGCTGGTCGAGCGGCGGGCGCGGCGCGGCCGCCGCCGCCGCCGCGGGGCCGTCGGCGGTCCGCTGCTGCTGCAGCTGCGGCCCCATCAGGCTGAGCTTGTCGAGGAGGAGCCGGTAGCAGAAGAGCCGCTTGCACAGCCGCCTCGCCAGCTCGGGCTGCCAGCGGTCGGGCGCGGTGCGCGCGTCCGCCTGCAGCAGCAGCCGCGCGCCGCGCTCGTCGCGGTCGGCGGCGCGCGCCGCCGCGAGCGAGAGCTCGACGATGATCTGGTCGAGCTTCGAGGCGACGGCCGAGCGCGGGTCGGCGATGCGCAGCCGCTCCTCGCGCTGCTGGAAGACTGCGTGCACGAGGGCGCCCACCACCGGCAGGTCGCGCTCGACGTCGAGCAGAGGGACCACCTCGCCGAACGCCGTGAGCACCTGCTGCAGCAGCTCGGGGCGGTCGTGCTCGGCCGTCTCGGGCAGCCCCGCCTGGCGCAGCAGCTCGCGCCCCAGCCGCAGCTTCTCGTCGGCCTCCGAGAAGAACTCGGGGCACTCCTGCAGCAGCAGCTTCGAGACGCCCGCCGCGCCGCCGCCCACGAGCTCGCCCAGCGCGCCAAAGAGCGCCTTGAGCAGCTTGGCGAGCCCGTCGCCGTCGCCCTTGCCCGCGAGCACCTTGCCGTTTGCGTCCTTCTGCAGCGGCACGACGAGGTCCTGCAGCGTCAGCGCGCGCAGCTTGGTCTGCAGCCGGTCGGGCTCCCTGTCGGGCAGCTTGGCCACCAGCTGAGGCAGCAGCACGTGCGCCGCGTCGGCGGGCAGCACGCCGCCGCCGCCGACACCGCCGTTGGCCGCGGCCGCCGCCTCGGCCGCGACGGCGGCGGCGGCGGGCGCGATGTGCTTGAAGAGCGCGGCCGCCTGCTTGGCGCGCCTGAGCATGCTGTGCAGCGCGGCGACGCTCTGGTGCTCCTTGCGGTGCGGGTTGGCGCGCGCGGGGGCGCCGTTGGCCGCCATGCCGTTGGCGGCACCCGCCGCGCCGCCGTTGGGCCACTGGGCGCCGTTGTGCATGCCGAGCGGCGTCGACGGCTGCTGCTGCGCGTGCGACGCGGGCAGCTCGACCCCCCACTGCTGCGCGTGCTTCTTGAGCAGCTCCTCGAGGGCGGCGAGATCGTGCTGCAGCCGCTTCCAGTACTCGGAGGTGCCGCGCATCCGCAGCGTCGGCGGCGAGAAGGCGTCGGGCGCCGCCTCAAAGAAGATCTTCTCGGCCCAGAGCGGCTGCAGCAGCCGCGCGAGGGCGCGGCAGATGCCGCCGTGCCTCCCCGAGAAGGTGAAGGTGGGGTCGCGCATCACGACGCCCTGCGCGGCGGCGCCCGCGACGTCCTCGCGCGGCTGCCCGCCCAGCCGGTACGCCCAGTACGAGAGCTGCTCGGAGAGCTGCGGCTCGACGGCGAGGCCGCCGCTCTTCTGCAGCACCGCCACCATCAGGCACATCGAGCACGCCTCGTCGGCGCCAAAGTGCGCGAAGAGCTCGGCCATCGGCGACATGAGCGACCCCGCGCCGCCGCCGCCGCCGCCGCCGCCGGGCCCGCCCATCCCCAGCATGGGCATGCCGGGCTGCGGCTGCGGCAGGCGCGGCGGGTTGAGCTGCGCCTCGAGCATCGTCGCCTCGACGAGCAGGTCGAGCGGCCGCCGCTTCACGAGCCGCTGCACGCCGTCGCTCGTCAGCACCACAAACGAGCGCGGCGGCGTGCGGTGCTGCGTCGCCAGCTCAAAGCCCGCCGCGCCGTTGCGCCCCAGCGCGAGCGACGCTGCGTACTGCGGCTGCGGCTCCTCGGCGATGGCGTAGACGGCGCCCTTGAGCTCGAGCAGCGTCACCGACGCCGCGTCGCGCTCCTTCTCGCGCTCGGCGCCGTCGACGTCGGGCGTGTCGTCGTGCTTCGTCGGCCGGTGCAGCGCGAGGTCGGCGACGCAGTGGAGCTTGGCGCCGCCCTGCTGCGACTCGGACGACGCGAGCAGCACGACGTCGCCCGTGTTGAGCACGCACCGCTCGTGCAGCGACGGCGCCGGCAGCGCGTACTGCGTCGACGGCGGCGACACGGCCAGCAGCGGCGTCAGCTCGGTCGGGCGCGCGCCCGCCTTGCTGGGGCGGCCGCCGAGGAGAGTTGTGCTCGCGAGGCCGCCGCCGCCGTACTTTGGCGTCGTGCGGAAGAAGACGCGCACGCCCGACGCCGAGGTCGCGACGAGCTGCGTCTCCGTCGAGAGCGACGTCGCCACCGGCGCAATCGAGACGAGCGCCGCGAGCAGCTCCTTGTCCTCGCCGCCCAGCGGCGCGGCGGCGGCGGCGGCGGCGGCGCCCGCCGCGGGCACGCCGCCGGCGGCCGTCTTGCCGAGGCTCTTGTTGACGTCGGCCTGCAGCAGCTCGAGCGGCTTCTTGGGCGGCGTGCGGCTGCCGCTCGTGCGCAGCCGCTTGAGCATCGTCTGCACGTCGAGCGACGCCACCCACTTGATCGACTCGCCGTCGGCGCCCAGGTCGTAGACGTCGATCGTCGAGGCGCGCGTCAGGCAGTAGAGGATGTTGCGCTCGTCGTCGAGCGCCATGTCCATGATCGGGTCGGAGCAGTCGGTCACCGCCGACCACAGGAAGTGGTACAGCCGCGCCCGCTTGCGCGAGCGCGCCTTCTTCTTGCAGTCCGGGTACGACTGGAACCAGCCGTCGACGTTGCCGTACTGCAGCTCGTACAGGAAGCCGTCGGCGCCCGACATGAAGACGCGCCCGTTGTCCATGCCGAGCATCCGCACCAGGTTGACGCCGTCCGACCTGCGCGCGCGCGCCGGTGCCGGTGCGGGCGAGCGTGGGTGTGGAGGAGGCCGGGAGGAGGGGAGCGGGCTGGGCCAGGCCTGGTCTCGGCGGCGGCGGTGTGCATGGCGAGGGGGGGGCGAGCGGAGCGGCGCACGGAACGGAGAAGCCGGTCTCATGGATGTCGATCTGCGAGTTCTCGCGCCCGGCCGGGCCGGTGCAGTAGACGGCGAGAATGACCACCTCGAGCGGCGTCGAGAGCAGCAGCAGCCAGTGCGGCGTCGAGTTGCACGCAAAGACCTTGGCGCGCGGCCGCACGAGCGTGGCGTGGATGATGGTCTGGTCGAGGCCGTCGTACTGGTAGAAGGAGCCGCGCGGGTCGGTGTAGTCCCACAGGAAGAGCATGTGGTCGATGGTCATCCACGCGCGGTGGATCTCCGGGAAGAGCCCCATGAACATGTGGTACTCGAGCTGCTCGCTCGCGGCCTGCTTCAGCGCGAGCGGCATCTGCGTGTAGCCGCCGGCGGCGAGCTCGAACTGCGGCCGCTTGTGCATCTGGGGCGCCATCGGCTTGCACATCGTGTACGAGCAGCCCAGCTGGTCGCCGCCCGACCCGCGCTGCTTGGTCTGCTTCTCGATCCGCTCGTAGAGGTCGCGGCCCTTGACCTTGGCGTCGCGCTCGGCCAAGTTGGAGACCTCGCTGCGCGCCGCCTCCAGCTGCGCCGTCTGCGCCTTGGTGAGGGCCGGCATGGCGCTCCTGGAGTGGTCGACGCCCGCGGAGTCGGCGACGACAAGTGCGCACCGCAGTTCGGTCGGTCTCTCTCGCGCGCACGGTCACACCACCTTAAGAGGCAGGAAAGAGAAGGCATATGGACACCGCACCCCGCACATATTCCGAGCGCAAAGCGGCGCGCGCAGGCTGGTGAGCTCTCCCTGAGGGTGGCGAGAAGAACCCGTCCGGCCTGTGGAGGTGGGGTGGGTTTTCGTGCCCCTTCTTCGGTTCTTCATCCTTCTCTCTTGCGTTCCGTTGGTGTCGGTGGTTCAGCCCCCCGTCTGGCTTCGTAGCTGCCTAATACGCGCATGTCGATGGATCGACGGCTGCGCGTCAGCTTAGTCTTGGCGCTGGCCGCCTCGGCCTCGGCCGACTCGCTGCCTCCGTTGCCGTGGGTCGATCCCCCCATCGACAGGTACGGACGGGAGGAGCAGGTAATCCGCAGCCAGGACCGGCCTCGGGTGCCGCAGCCGCGCAGCGCCGCCACGCTCCTCTCGAACGAGCCTCCGAGGATAGTGATCCACAACCCGCAGCAGCCCGTCCTGGAGGAGTCGACAACGGCAGCAGCTGCCCCGGTACCCGCGGCTGAGGACCTTGTCGTGGATGGGCACCCGACGATCGTCGTGAAGGTGCCCGAACAGGAGGAGCCGGCCCCTGGGCGGGCCGTGGATGGCTTCGTCGACATGGAGGAGGAGGAGGAGGTCGACGACGAGTGGGCGGACGAGGAGGGCGAGGAGGAGGAGGGAGAGCTCGGCGAGGAGGACTGGGACGACGAGGGCGAGGACGAGGGCGAGGACGAGGGCGAGGACGAGGGCGAGGACGAGGGCGAGGACGAGGGCGAGGACGAGGGCGAGGACGAGTTCGAGTTCGAGGAGGAGCCGCTCACCGCCGCCGGCCCTCAGCCGATCGAGCCCGGCTGGGAGCCACTCTACGTTGACGCCGAGGTCGACCCGGATCAGGGGCTCGCGCAGCCTCGCTGGCAGAGCAGCACGGGGCCGCTGCTGAAGCCCGCCTCGTCCTTCTCCCACGCCGGCGCGCGCCCGGGTGCGTACGTGCCGCCGACGCCGTGCAGCCAACCTGGCGGCTGCCCGAGGCACGCCGAGATGCCGGACGTCACGCCGATGCCGGAGCCTCCCACGCCGACGCCCGAGCCGACGCCGACGCCAGCGCCGACCGTCGGGCCGATTATCATCATCACCACGCCCACGCCGACGCCCACGCCCACGCCGCAGAGGCCGACGCCGACGCCGACGCCGACGCCGACGCCGACCGCCACTCCAACTCCCACCCAGCCACCCCCCATCGTCACCATCACTCCGACCCCCTCCGGCATTCCGACGATTATCACGCCGACGCCGACGCCCACCGCAACGCCCACACCCACGCCCACGCGCCGCCCGACACCGACGCCGACGCCGACGCCGACGAAACGGCCGACGCCGACGCCGACGCCGACGCCGGTGGTCCGCAGCCCGCCGCCGCCCCCTCCGCCGCCCTCGCCTCCGCCGCCTCGACCGCTCGACCTCGCGCTCGACCCGAACGTCGTCTTCGTCGGCCCTCACCACCTCGAGGTGAGCGGGCGCGACGCGAGGCCCGGGCTGCTCATCCGGCTGCTGCCCGTCTGGGAGGTGGCGGCGCTGGTCATCTCGGGCGCCCACCCGTGCGAGAAGGCCGCCAACGCGACGGGCGGCGTGGTGGTCGAGGCGCGGCGGCGCTCGGCGAACGCGACGACGACCGCGCTCTCGCTCGAGCTCTCGGCCTACTTTGGCGCGGCGGGCGTCTACGTCGCGTGTGTGGCGCCGCAGCTCCCCTCTTCGCGCGCCGAGAGCTCGACCGTCGACGGCGTCACCGTGCGCGTCGCGCCCTTCGCTCGCCACGTGGCCTACCGCTACATGCCACGCCTCAACGTGACCGCGCTCGACTTCTCGCCGCCGCCGCCGCCGAGCCCACCGCCGCCGTCGCCGCCGTCGCCGCCGTCGCCGCCGTCGCCGCTGATGCCCAACTCATCGGAGCCATGCGACGACATCAACCCCGAGGCGGGCGGCAAGGAGTTCGACTCCAAGCAATGGGCCCTCAAGGGCAGGGACTACGACATCGAGAACGGCACTCACAAGGGCGACGTGATCTCGTCGATCTTCTCGTCGACGGCGTTTGCGCAGCCGGGCGACCGCAAGCCGGACGTTGCGCTGCAGAGGCAGCAGGAGGAGGACGAGTACTCCGACAGGCTCGTGCGCGCGCTCTCGATGCCCGGTGGCGCCGCCGACGAGGTGACGATGAAGGTCGAGACGCCAGGCGGCGTCGCAGGCACCGGCACCGACACGGGCGCGCAGGTGGGGGCTCCCGTCTACGTGACGGTGTCGGACGCCAAGCCCAAGCGGGCTGACTTCCCCAAGCCGGTGCCGCGCAACCCTTGGTCGCCGCCGTGCAGGCTGCTGCGCGCCGACAACCGCAGCTACGGCGCGATGCCAAAGTGGGGCAAACCGGGACGCGTGCTGATGCCAAACGGCGAGAGGCCACTCGAGGAGGACGTCGACGCTCTCGACGACGACCGTTTCACCGGCGGGTGCATCGACCCTCCGCCGCCGTCGCCGGCGCCGCCGCTCTCGCCACCGCCGCTCGGCTACCTGTCGATCACGCCCGACTACGTGCCCGTGCGCACGATGCACAACCACACCCTCTGCAGCGGCGGCGACCGCGGCGGCGGCGAGAGCGGCGATCCGTTGCTCGTGTGCGACGCCGCGCCGGGAGACATGGTCCGGCTCGTGCCCAGGTTTGTGGTGCCCAAGCCGATTGTCGTCGACATGACGCCCACCGTCCCCACCGTCCCCGCCGTCGCGTCGGCAAAGTACGTTACGCCGCCCCTCTACACGCCCAAGAGGGCGGCGGACGACCCGTGTGCCGACGTGCGTGGCACGCCGGGCGGCGCGGTCTTCGTGCGACCCGATGCGCCGACGCGGCTACAGATCCTGGCGAGCTTCCCGCACGCGGGCGTCTACGCGGCTTGCCTCTCCAAGGCGCTCTGGTACGAGAATGAGTACGCGCCGTTTCGGTACTATGCCGACGTCACCGTCACAGCCTACGACATGCCGCCGCCGCCGCCCTACGACATGCCGCCGCCGCCGCCCTCGCCTCCGCCGATCGTGTTCAAATTCAAAAAAGGCGCCGGCAAGGGCCGGGGCCGTGGCGCGGGCTACGGGCCTACACCCACCCCCACCCCCACCCTCACCCCCACCCCCACACCCTCTCCCGACGTCCCGTGCACCGGGATGCCCTGCATCACGGCGCCGCCCAAACCGGTGGAGAGGGAGACGCCCACGCCCACGCCGTCGCCGGTGCTCCGCAGCACGCCGCCTCCGCCGCCGCCAATGCCGCCACCGCCGCCGCCTCCGCCGCCGCCGCCGCTCTGTCCGGCGACGCCCATGGACGTTGTGTTGCTGCTCGACAAGTCGGCTTGCAACGCGCGCGCGCAGGCGGCGCTGGGCGCGGCGGCGACGGCGATCGTGTCGCGGTATGCGCTCGCGCCGAGTGCGGTGCGTGTCGGCGTTGTCGAGCTAAGCCTCGCCGCGACCGTCAACGTCGCCTCGCCGCTCACCGCCAACGCGAGCAGGCTGGCGCGTGCCGTGGGGCGGCTGAGCCCCGCGTGCTCGCTCTCGTCGCTCCGCCGCAGCCTCAGCGGCGCAGCGCTGCGCACGGGCGGCGCGGGCGGCGCCATGGGCGGCGGCGGTGTCGGCACGGGCAGCGCAGTCGAGGCGACGCCGCGCGCCTCTCTCACGGAGGCGCTGCAGGCAGGGCTCGAGGTGCTCGCCTCCGCAGGCGACGCCGAGCAGGGCGCGGCGGAGGCGGCGAGGGCGGCGGCGGGCGTGGCGCGGCTGATCATCCTCATCGATGGTCAGCTCGCGTCGCTGCCGGAGGACGAGGCGGAGGGAGCGGCGCGCCTCGCGCAGTTCGTCAGCGAGCAGGGCGTGCACATCTCCGCCCTCGGCTACGGCGGAGGATCGACGGCGCTGCTCGACACCATCGCAAAGGGCGGCGACTCGTACGCGGCGGCAAACCTCACCGAGCTGCGGGGGTACCTGCACGAGCAGGCCGTCGCCCGGCCGCGCCTCTTCTGCCCCGTCCCAAGGCCGCCGCCCACGACGCCGACGCCAACACCCACGACGCCGACGCCGACACCCACGCCCACGCCCGGGACGCCGACGCCCTCGCCCACGCCCACGCCCGTCGCCATCCCAATGCCCACTCCCACGACGACGCCCGACGGGTATATTCGCCTCGAGAATGATTCGCCGCCGCCATCGTCGCCTCCGCCGTGCGACGTGGTCCCGATCCCGCCCTCGGCACCGACGGTCTACTGGGAACCGGCGACGCCGCTGCCGCCCTTCGTGGCGGCGCCTCCCTCCTTGCCCCCGCCGTCCCCGTCGCCACCGTTGCCACCGCCGCCCGCTCCGCCCGGCGCACCGAAGGCGACGCCGATGCCGAAGCCGACGCCGACGCCGACGTCAAAGCCGATGCTCACCCCGACGCCCACGCCCACGCCCACGCCGACGCCGACGCCATGCGACGTCGGGGCGGGCCCGGCGGGCAAGGTGCGCTGCACCGACTGCGACGACGACGCGGCGATGGCCGAGCCGTGCCGCGCGCCGCGCGTCGTCCAGCCGCCGCCGTGCG
>Ga0209713_10002342_pt1 | contig 11736 bp, 5 predicted proteins | sample ArcOceMetagenome_3_FD_187444 | JGI IMG/M metagenome (GOLD analysis project Ga0209713, IMG submission 187444) | Marine eukaryotic phytoplankton communities from Arctic Ocean - Arctic Ocean- Svalbard ARC20M Metagenome (SPAdes) (version 2) | ecosystem: Environmental > Aquatic > Marine > Oceanic...
TAGATATTAAGAACCTTGTCTGGCCTTCTCGTCAAGGGCTTTAACCTACAGGACGAGAAGTTGCCAGGCAAGGACAGGAATTTGCTGGTGGACCATTTCTTGATTTTCTATCACCAGCAAATCCTGTTCTTAATATCTAATGACCCACACTCTCCAAACACTATTGACACATATTTCTATAATTATTATATTGTAAATTGATAAAGACCCTCATCTCTTAAATACTAATTCCTTATTAATAAACAAGTTGTAATCCTTTCCTTTCATATCTTACAAACATCCTTTTATTATTAGCATAAATCATTTATTTCTATTGGAAAAGAAGAAGAATGTAAAAGAAAGTAAAGTTTAAAACATGAACACAATTCTTTTAACATTAGTTTCCTTCACTTTCTTTCTCAACCTTTCCCGGGAGATTTGTTTGAAGAGTTACTCCGGGAAAGGAGAAAGAGAAAGAAACTTTGTGAAGGAAACAAAGAGAATTGTGCACATTATAATAGACATCTATCAACAAGTATCTGTGCACCGTGGGTTATACCTGGAAGAGAAGATCTTTAATAAAGAAATGCCACAATGTGTAATAAAGAAAGGCCTTTGATCCAATGTTACAGGTACACGTTTCTTCACTTCTTTATTCTAATAAAGATTAATTCCTTTTTGGAGAAGATAAAGAATAAAAAGAATATCCATTACTGGTGAAGGAAAACTATTACTCCAGAACCTCTCTTCTCTTATGGACACATATTCTTAGAAGCATCTGTTGATTAACTTATCTTATCACTAGTGTTACAGGATTTATTACTCTTATTCTAATGAAAAAGGAAAGTAAGAGATACATAAAGATCTGGGATTCCTGTAACCTCCAGGGAAGATTACATCATTGTCTTAATAATCCTAAACACTTATGTCTCAGTTTCTATATCTTTTCCACTTACATCTTTATGGATCCATTGCCTAGAGAATAAAGATATGAGTCAACAGGAAGTTCCGGCACCGTTAGATTCTATTTGCTAATTAATAAATGCCGGAACTTCTCTCACCTCTTTGTAATCATTGTCTTTACTCCTATCATGCTTGTAATGTGTAACAAGAAAAAGGTTATGTCCTTCATTTTATCTTCTTTTTACTTTCTTTTCCTTGGCCTTCTTCTCTCCACCGGTATCTGTGCACCTAAGGGATTAATTAGATAAAGAATGAAAAGGATCTTATGTGTAAAAGAAGATGATAAGAGAGATAATCCTTTATTAAAGAGAGTATTAACTAGTGTAGATAGAGACACTTATATTAGTTAAAAGAATAGTTACTTCCTTGCTGGTGTAGATCATAGAATCATTACGTCCTTTATCATTAGTTATACCTCTAATAAAGGATATTTGAAAGATGCATAGCTTTTAAGAACACTTACTTGTTTACAGATGGATAAGTATTCCTGGAGAACCCAATGGATAAAGACACCTATAGTTAATATCATATCTTTACCCAGGTTGTGGAGAGGAGATCAAAGAGAGGATTAACCTTTCCATGTCATTGGTGTAATAGTTTCTGGTGGTGAGAGAAGTAAAAGACAATAAAGGAAAGATGAAAAAGAACATAACTAAAAAGAAAATTATAAAGATAATAAGATATACCACTGGTGTCTAAGATAAACCGGTAGGAACATTATTATTAGCATCAACCTCTTGAGAGAAGATAAAGAAAAAGATGCACCTCAAAGCTATTAACCCTGGAAAGGACAAGGATCTATTACTAATGGTCTCTTAAAGTATACATCAGTAAGAAACCGCACCGCCAGGAACAACTAAAGACCAGTAACAGATATATTTCCTTATCATTAAGATTATTAATCAGTAAAAAGAGATATATTCCTAATCAATTAAGAGAAATGTACCTAAGGTTAGAAAGATAGGTTTAACTAATGATAGAAGTGTGAGATAAAAGATGCTTCAGGAAAATGATTTCTTGTTTATTAAAGAGCCTAAAGGGTTAAAAGATATGTTCCTTCCGGTGCAGTTTCTTGGAGATGTGTTTAAGAAAAGAAAAGCCAAAGAAAGTAAAAAGATAAGATGAAGAAACCAATATTTACTAAGATATACCACCAGTGGAGAAGATATACCGGTAGGATATTTATTACAAAGAGCACTCCTCTAAGGAAGATGATAGAGAAATACCTTTAGAAGTTCAGAGATTGTATCCACCTTCAGAAACCAAGAAGGTAAGAGAAGTATATCTGATCCCAGGTAAATCCTATTCCTTTATTATTAGAGATTAGTTTTCCTTTCTTAGAGGTATAAAGAGGTGTATTTCTTACTAATAATTGAATAAGAAAGTGAGAGAAATTCAGATAATAATAATAAATCCTTTTCTTTATCAACTTTAGAACCTATAGTAATCTATAATATGTATCCTATCCTTTCCTCTGGACTATTCCTTTTTCTATTGTGTACTAGAGGAGGTAAAGAAGAAATACCAGTAGGATCTAGAGAAGTATTATTTTATGAAGTCCTTATATCTTTTAAGAGTTTAAGAGACCAGTAGGTAATAACCAAAAATGGAAAAGAGAAGGATATGAAAGTGGAGGAGAAGATATTAGAAGTTAATAAAAGATGAAATAAAAAAGAAAAATGAAGTGATGTTAATAATCCTCAATAGAACCGGTAGGAGGATTATTATTAACATCACTGATCCCAGGAAGGAAAGGGAAGATAAGATAATCATATGATAGGATCAAGAAAAGAAAGCAATTTGTAAGAAAGAAGGTATTGGATAAGATATTGCTGGTCCTTTGCTAGTAATTGCATTGAAGAGAGGATGAAAGAGATAATGAATTCATAAGAGTCTGGGATTACTAATCTAAGAGTATTATAGGATATATGAGATGTATTTGTGTTCCTTATGAGATGAGGGAAAGAAACATAAGTTCTATGGGTTTATAGAGGTGGTAAGGAGAGTAATCTTTTAAAGAGATAATGAAGGATACTTGTCTTTTCTCTAATGAAGGTGAATGGTACAAAGAAGAAGATGGCTATGCATAAGGAACATATCTGGCTTCCCTAGAGGTTTCAAAGATATTGCTATTCTTTGTTTAGTCCTAACCAGTTAAAGAATAAAGAATTGTCTATTAAGAGAGTATTATTTAATAAAGATAAAGGACCCTGGAGATCTCTTCTTAACAAATACAGATACTAAAGAATGAATGTCTCTTAACCGATAGTAGTCTCTTACCTTTCTGTTTGTTAGACTTACCGCCGCCGAGAACTAAACAGAATTCTATTGCTGCAGCGGCGGATGAAGACAATATAAGATGCAAATAATTGTAATGCCCTAGAAACTTATTCCAGTACAGATTATGTCTATCACCATCTCTCTCAATCTTTCTTTGGTTACTTATTTCTTGCACCTTCTGTCATCTCTTACTGGATCTAAAGGTGTTATGTTATGCTTACAACTCGTCCTGGATGAAACAAAAGACCAATATCCAGGACTAACAGATGTAAGCATTTAATAACACATAAACTTAAGATCCAGCAGAGACCAAAGAAATACAGGTACTAGTGTCTCTAACCTTAGAATAGGAAAGATAGTGTTAATAAGTCTCTTCCAGGATCTTCCATCTTATCTTCTTACCTTCCAGCCGTTGAATCTCTTCCTTGTCTTTCGGCTGGAGAGAAGATAAGAGATCCTGGTGAACATAATGTCTCTACGTCTCGTGGGCTTTTCCTAAACCAATTCTTGTAGCCCACGAGAAGTTCAAAGACATTATGTTACAGAGACTTATTTATTACATCTACTATCGGTGCCTCACAAAATACAATCTCCTAATAATAAAGGCACCGATAGATGTAATAAAATAATTGTCTCTGGACCGCTCGCTTTTTTCTTTTCAAAAGAAAAAAAGGAAACGAGCGGTGAGTCCAAAGGTGTGACATGTTATTGTTCACACCTTTGGTACAGTTTCTAACTTTCAAAAGAAAAAAGAAAGTTAGAAACTGATATCTGGTCCTTGTCTTTTCTTTTCGAACAAGGACCAGATAGGAACTTCTCTTATTAAGATTTTAACTGGAGTAAATCTTAATAGGAGAGAAGTTCTAACCAGCCAGAAAGGAATGACAGGATCCATAGAGATGTCTGGCGATTTATAACAGAATTCTTTTCGCCAGTCGACATCTCTCGAGTTCCTGTCCTTTCGGCTGGTTTACATCTTTCCTTTCATAATCCTTTTTAATAGTTCCAACAGATTAGAAAGTGATTTGTGGTTGGAACTATAGATGGATTATGAAATAAGAAAGATGAAAGTACCAAAGATAATACAGCCATGTGAATAAAGATAAAGAAATGCATGGCTGTTATCTTTAGGTACTTCAGAAACAGAAAGCCAAAGAACCGGGCTTAAGTTGTAAGAGATTTGAATCCAGCCCGGTCTTATTGGCTTATATCTGTTTCTGCCTTCTTGTCTCCTTTTCCTATCTGTTTGTTAAGACTAGTGGCTGACATTATAGATTATAAGAGGATTATTCTTTAGGAGCCACTAGTCCACAAACAGAAGAAATAGGAAAAGAAGTGACAAGAAGTAGTCTGGCCCAGTCTCGAATGGCGGGAAGGAAAAAGAGAAATAGATTAGTGCCGCCATTCCGTTACATCTGGGCCAGTAGTTGCTATTCAATGGCGAATCGAAAATCAAACAAACGATTCGCCGGTCATTGAATAGCAATCCATTTCCAACTGCCAAATCTCTTCCAAGCTCCAACCAAAGAAAATGAGCTTGGAAGCGGCTAGACGGATTTGGCATTAAAAGTTGGAAATGTTACACAGACTTCTTTTTAAACGGCATAATGGCATAACCAATAAGAAATTGTAATGCCGTTTAAAAGATAGAAGTCTGTTACAAGTTGTATAGAAATTACTGTCAACCGCCGCCAGAAAGATTTTTGTTTAAGAGAAGAGACGCGGCGGATGACTGGTTAGTAATTTCTATCTTCAACTTGTTAATTAATAAAAGAGAACTAAGTGTCGGTTAGTATTTACTGGGTCCTAATAAGAAACAAGACATGACCCAGTAACCGACACTTCTCTTTTATTAATGACACCAGTTATACATCTTATGACATCATATCATAAGATGTACCATTTTCTTGTCACCACGGTACCTATAGGATTAAGAACAATTTTACCGTGGTGAGAGAAAATGGAGAGACCAGAAGGAAGAATTCAGAAAGTATTAACCTGTCAAACACAAGAAAATGACAGGTTAATAGTGAATTCTTCTTCTCTTCTGGTCTCAGCTCTTATCTCTTAATATCAGTTTCTATGGCCCAACAGAAAAAGAGGCATAATAATTGGTTGGGCCATAAGAAAGATAAACTGATATTTAAGAGATAAAACGAGAAGTTCAGACAATGATTCGTTAAGATCGAGCCAGAGGTTGTAAAAGAAAAGGTTGTCAGGCTCGATACGAATCATTAAGAAACTGAACTTCTCTTCAGGCTCTTCTTTCTTCATCTCTTCTTTTTTCTTTTGAAAGAAAAAATAATAAGAAGAGATGAGAGAAGAGCCAAGAGGAAATAGCAATTGTCCCAGCCAGCAGAAGAAGAAATTGAAAGAAAAATAGCTGCTGGCTGGAGACAAGAAGCAATTTCCTCCAAGCAATCAGCCATATCTCTAATGTCCAGCATAAAGAGAAAGAAGAAACAGGAAGTGGCTGGACATTAGAAAGGCTGTTTGCTTCACTTCTCTCTTATAATTCTCGGAACTAATCTTTTTGTCTTCTCTTTCTGGTTCCGAGAATAAGATAAGAGAGAAGAAGTAAGGAATAAGAAATAGTAAGTCCATGAATTTCGGGCGGATAGAAAATAGTGACAGCCCGAAATTCGAAGAAGGACTTACATCTTATTCCTTTAGATCAGTTTCTATCTTACAGGCGGTTGTCTCTTGTTCTTTCGCCTGTAAGATTAAGAAACTGATATTCACCTCTCGATATGTTCTTTTGGGCGAGCTGGGTTTCTTACTATTAGCTCGCAAAGAACATATCGTTAAGAACCATTGTCCTGGCCTGGAGCCCAGGACCGGAGCTTGAAGCTCCGAAATGGTTCTTAAGGTGAATGCCAAGTCTTTAGGATTCTGGGCGACCGGCGGGTTCATTCAAATGTCGCCCAGAAAAGACTTGGCTTATGTCATATCTCCTTTATCTTTGTTAGTCTTCACCTTTCGGCACCAATTAAAAGACAACCGAAAGGAGAAAAAAGACTAACAAATGGAGATATGACCTTCACTATCTTATTCCACACCTTAACCCAGGACCCGAAAGAAGAAATTTGTCCTGGGGTGTGGATAAAGATAGTGAACTAGCCAGAAGCAAGGACCAAACATATTGTGTTACAGACGGTTGTTAATTCCATTCGCTGTTTGGGATTATGTGACAGCGAATGGTTCTCCATTAACAACCGTGTAACACTTTATGTTTGCTTCGCGTCCTTGCTTTCTTACAAACTGATGTTGATCGGGGCCAATAGAAACAAGAACTTGCCCCGACCATTACATCAGTTCATAAAGCCATCTTTTACTTATTCTATCTCACTCCCAAGAAGAAATACAAGTGTGAGATAGAATGTCAAAGATATGGCTTTATGCATCGTGGCATTCCATTCTCTTAAACCCAGTAGATAAAAGAACAGACCATGAACTGGGTTTGAAGAGAATGATACCAAATGCCACGATACCGGTATATCCTTTGATCCACTGCTCGATAGATAATAACTAAGAAACAGTGGAGCAGTGGATAAAGAGATATACCTACTGGCATTATGTATTAGCCCACCGCCCATACAAAGAGAAGAGTGAGAAAGGCGGTGGACGATACATAATGATAGTCATAAACCGGTTAAATAATGATTGGCTCCTGGACCGACAGTTGAATGCTTAGTGGTCGGTCCAAAACCCCAGAGCCAATCGATTAACCGGTTTAACATAAAGGTCTCTTCTATAGGCATCTAATCTCTTATCTATTGATGCCTATAGAAACCTAAGACCTTTATGATCCAATGCCTTTATTAACCGCGCCAGCCAAATCCTCGATCAATAATGACAGTAAGAAAGTCGAGGATTTACTAGCGGTTAATATTACCAGCATTGGATATAGACACACAGGTCAGCCATAAAGAACACTCTCTTGTTAAGATCGGCGCTCAAACATAAATCAGTAAGGAACTAAGCGCCGATCGGGAAGAGTGTTCTTTAGGCTCTTTCTATTCTCCATCTAACAGCCGTACTGGGTTAAGAGATTATACGGCTGGATGGGAGAATTAGAAAGAGACCTGTGGACGCTTCTTTAACCAGTTTGATCTCTTTATCAATTACAGGAATATCCGGCAGTTTACAAAGATTATAAAGAGACCCATGCCGGATATGATGATACCTGTAATTGATTAAAAAGAGATCTTGGACTGGTAAGAAGCGGAGGAAGAGACACCAGATGTAATACAGGATAATCCGCTTCTCTGTTGGCTCTAAGATATTTTACCTGAGCCAACACGGATATCCTGTCTTCTGGTGTCTCTTCTTACTAGTACCACAAGGTGTATATCTTTCTAATCTTTTCTATCTGTTCCTCGGTCCAGAGAAGGAACAGATTATAAGATAGAAAGATATGTCGGGTTCAGGCCAAAGACGCCAGAAGAACCGTGGATTAGGAAAGAAATATGTGTATCCACGGTTCTAAGTGTCGTCTTGTCGCCTTTCGGTCTGGAGACCGAAGAACCCGGACTTCTTACCACATCCTTTGTTCCTTATACATTACATCCTTTTTCTATCTTACATTTTCTTTCCTTATCTGGAGCCAACAAAGAAAGGTGAAAGGAAACAGGCTCCAGAGGAAAGAAAAGATAGAAAAAGATAACAAGATGTAATGGGAACAAAGGTGGGAAGAAACAGAAATGAACCCAGCTGCAGATATTAGTTTGTTAACCGCTGGGTTCATCGATTTCTGTTTCTTACGGACCGCAGGTGAACTCTCATTTCCCTTCCATGGAATCTTACAGTTTAAGAAAAAGATTCCATGGGAAGGAGAGTTCACCCTTAGAAGCGGTCCGTGAGCTGGGTTAATAGCGTCCTGCGGCAGTTTCTATCCAATGGTCCGAAAATTGAAACTGCCGGACGCTTCATAAACCCAGCCATAAACCCTCTCCATCACCAATCCACCTAGCAACCGGCAAGTTTTCTATTATTAAGAGCCGGTTGTGGATTGGTGAAAGGGTTTATGAAAAGATACTTGGCTTTCTGTTGGCTCTTAGATATCTTACCGGAGCCAACAGATGTAGCCGCAAGTATCTTTTAGGACTTTCTTCTTTCTTATGGAGCTGCTCAAAAGAGATTAAAATAGCAGCTCCTGAAAGAAGAAAGGTAGATTACTTCTCTTTTAAGACAACTAGCCGTAAAATCTCTTACAAACGGCAGTTGTCTTTTGAGAAGTAATAAGAAAAGGAGATCTGTTCCCGGGCTATCTTCTGTTTGTAACTAAACGCCCGGGAACCTCCTTTTCTTTAAAGACATAAGAGCTCTTCAGCATTTAATGACGGCAACTTGTCTTTTGTTACCAGCCGTCATTTAATGAAGAGCTCTTCGATGTCTTTGCTATCTTTATTAATCATATCCTACAACCTCCTTTTCCGGGCTTTTCTGTTTCTTTGTCCTGGCCCGGAAAGGTTAGAGGTTGTAGATAGATTGATTAATAGATAGCTGACCTGTCTTTCCTATTCGGCACCTTCTTTAATCTATTTCTCTTTTGTGCCGAAAGGAAAGTCTGGTCTTAACATTTGATGTCTTGTTTTCTGTTGGACATCAAATGTAGAAAATGACAGACAAGGAATTAAGACTTTGGAACCAGTTCAATATTGGATATCACATGCTGGTTCCAAAGGTTAATTCCTGTCATTCTCTGTCATTTTCACTAAACACCACGGTAGATTATGTTCCTTATGACCTCCAGTAATCTGTTATATATTATGAATTCTTAGATTGTATTTGTCTTTTAAAAAAGGAATGCATTTATGATGGTCCACCAACTAACCTGGGATCTTATTGGTTTTTAGAATTTACTATTGGTGGACCATCAACAAATACTATATCATAATCAATGACTCTTGGAATAACAATATCTTCTTTTTTAAACTATAGATGTCACATAATGGATAATAAAATCCTGTTTTTCTTATCTTATGATTTTATTATCTTCATTCATTATGTGACACTTAGTTTTCATTATCTTCTTACAAATTCTTATCTTCTGTTGGTTACACGGATTTGTGGCTTTATGATCTAATGGTGTATGAAAAGAAAGATGTCAACAAGAATGTAGAATTCAAGAAGTTGTGTCGATGAGGTCAAGGAATTATTAATGATCGACACCTTCTTGATTACATTTCTTGTTTTATCTGACATCTTTCTCTCCTTTATGTGTTTATATTTACTGGCGGTCAAGTTTCTGTTGGTCACCGCCAGTAAATCCTTAAACCCATAAAGGTAATACATAATCATATGAGACAACAACCAAAAGAGATTAACAAGGTTGTTGTCTATGATTATGTAAGGCCTGTATCTATCAACATCTCCAAGCCAAAAGAAGTAAGAAACAAGAGGCTTGGAGTTGTAGATATAAAGATACAGGCTTGGAACTTCTTTCTTGTTGAAATGGCGTCAGGAATAATTCGCGGTTGATAGTGAATGAAGGTTGACCGTGTAACCGCGAATCATTCTCTGAGTTCAACCGCCATTCAACAGAAGTTCCAACATTCCCTTTCCTTGCTTTTCTTAGTCCCAGGATGTAACCGCCAGGCAAAAGAAGGTCAAATAGCTGCCTGGCGTTCTGGGACTAAAAAGCAAGAAAGAAAGGGAATGAACCGACTTTTGGAAGTTCAAGAAAAGAAATACAACTTCCAAAATCGGTGAAGCCACATTTCCTTTATTAACATCCACTTTTCTATCCTCTTCTCCACTTCTTTTATTTTTCTTTTGTGGAGAAGAGACCCAAGATAGAAAAGGTTAATAAAGGAATACACCACCAATATCTTTATCAACACCGCCAGTAGGAAATGGAATGAAATAAAGATCTGGCGGTGCATAAAGATATTGAATAAACCAAAGAGATGGTAAGATACGTGATGGTGTACCGATGTTGGTTTCTTCCAAATGTTACCGCCGCCAAGAGCAAGAAACAGAAAAGGAAAATGGAGCGGCGGACAATCATTATCTCTTTAAAAGAATACACTTCTGTAATAAAGATAGAAACATATTCAATTCCTTGCTTTGGAGAAATGCACCACTAGAAAGATACCCACGTCTTTATCACAAATTACTCTGGTCCCGGCATCAGGAAAGGAAATTGTGTCTATGCCGGGAGTAATTTGAAAGATAAAGACTAAGTATTAACCAGTGGTAAAGAAATGTGAGGAGTAAATGTTAATAACTTGCTGGTTTTCCTGTGGGCTACAACTAATAACACACAACTCTCTGAGCCCACAGGAACTACTAACCAGCAACAGTTATTAACCTTTATGTATCCTGGCGCACCTTACCTATCTTCTGTTTCTTCAACCGCGCCAGACAACAAGAGACACCTTTGGAAGACTTCTCTTTTCATCTTTATCTTTCTTTGTCTGGCGGTTTAGTAAGAGAATTGTTACCGCCAGGCAAATGATAAAGATGTTACTGTCTTCCAAAGAGAGATATCCTTAGGGTCTTTTACCTTTTAGGTTTACATTTCTTTTACTATCCTTCTCTCCCCACTCTTTATCATATGTTCCCACTGGTTAACCTCTTTATAACTACTGGATACTAAGATTGTGTATTCTTCAAGAGCCCACCATAGAATCCTCCACTATCTCTTAAGGAACACTTCTCTTTGAATCATTAACTGAACTTACCTATCTTGTATTTCTATTCCTATCGGGTAAGGACATATATAAAAGAATACTCCTCTGGTAATGTTTCTATGGATTGGTTAGTTATTGTTTATGACTTCCCTCTTCTCTTTTACAGGTGGTTGTTTCCCGGCGTTACGACTCTTACAATCAATAGAATCCATCTTCCTTCTCCAGGTATATCCACAGTGGGTAATCTATTGTAAGAGACAACCATTATGAATAAGAAATACAAAAGAGATAATGAAAGAGAAGTGTAAAATAAAAGATTGACCTCTTAAGAAATACACCTCTAGAATCTTTGGTTGATAATTAAAAAGATAATATCCAACAATAAAGAGAAATATGCATAATCAATAAATGATACCAAAGGTGGTTTTCTTTTAATTTGTTAATCCACCGGCTGTTAGTTCTGGGTTACATCTTTGGTTACAGCCGGTGATCTTAGATTAACAAATGCTTTTCTCCTTTTAGTTTCTGTTATATTCTATCGGCGCCAAAATAAAAGACCAAAAGATATTAGAAATGGCGCGCCGATCATTAAAAGACCATTGAGAAGATAAGGGATTAGAGGTAATAAGATATGTTGTGGATATTTGGTTTTATGGAGACACCAACAGAAAGTGGAACAAGACCGAGGAAACGAATCGTAAATTAGTTCTCGTTTCCACGGTTAATAGTTGTTCCACTTTCCATTGCTGGTGGCTCATCCTTTTCCTTTGCTTGTAACCTCGGGACGAGGGCAAAGGAAAAGCAATGGCTAGTCCACCTTCAAACTCATTTACAACTGGCTGCCAAGAACAGATAGCAGCCAGTCATGAGTTTGATG
>Ga0209713_10002344_pt1 | contig 11734 bp, 3 predicted proteins | sample ArcOceMetagenome_3_FD_187444 | JGI IMG/M metagenome (GOLD analysis project Ga0209713, IMG submission 187444) | Marine eukaryotic phytoplankton communities from Arctic Ocean - Arctic Ocean- Svalbard ARC20M Metagenome (SPAdes) (version 2) | ecosystem: Environmental > Aquatic > Marine > Oceanic...
GAGAGCGTGTGCGTCGTCGTGTGAGAGCTACAGCTAAGGTGCGTTACTTTGCCCCCCACGCCCGAAAATTTTCGGGCCTGCGGCGCGGTGAACCGGTCGGTCGGTCTCATACGTGTGGGAGTTAGTGGTTGGTGCCACCCCTTGGTTTAAGAGCAAAGAAATGCTAACTACGAACAGCGCGTCGGCTCGAGTTGAGTGCTACATACAATCAAATATCAATGGTGGAGTGGATATACAACAAACGAGGGCCACGGCACACACATATCTACCAGCTGACACACATGTTATCGCAGCGAACATGGGTGCTGGTGGTGCTACCCCCCGTGGTCGCAGTTGCAGGCCGACCGAGCGCTGCAGCCCGCAAGCGCCGTGCTGCCCCTTAGCATGCAATTGGGTCTCTCCTTGTAGCCTCTTCGGCCGAGCATGTCGACAGCGCGCAGGGTCGGTGCCGGCGCCGTCGAGGCCCAGCGCTCGGGCCTCGTCCACGGCCTCAGCGCGAGCGCGGCGTGACCTGCGGATGGGTCGCGAGTGGCGGTGGCGCCGAGTTCGAGACGCTGATCGCGACTCAACGAGCGCACGTTGACGAGATAGTCGGCTCCTCGATCGTGCCTCAGCTGTCCAAGCTGAGGGCGTCTGCCGACGAGTTCGTGCGACTTGCGAAGCAGCAGGCGTGGGAGTTCGAGCGGCAGCCCTCCTTCTCCTCGGATGCATCCGTCGACGCGAAGTATCGCGAGCACTTTGAGGACCGAGCCCTCAGCTCGATGGGCGGCCTGAGCGCGCTGTCCAATTCGCAGCTCACGGTCAACAGCGCGCTCAACCACCTCTCCACGCTGCGTGCCAGCCTCGCCGGCGTCTGCGACCCGAATACGCGCGACCCCGACGGCGATCGGTGCCCTCTGCACTGGGCGGCAGCACGAGGCCACACCAAGTGCGCCCTCGCCCTGCTCAAGGCGGGTGCCGACCCGACGCTCAAGGAGGTCACGTCTGGGCTGACGTGCGCGGGGCTCGCCGAGTCGCGAGGCCACTGCGAGCTCGCGCTGATGCTCAGCGCCAAGGGCGCATCGCACGCGCAGTCGAGCAGCGCCATCGACCACTCATCGGCCGACGCCTACGCGCAGCTTCTCGCGCGCACCTTCTACGAGACGTTCGCCGCGTACAACGAGCTGATCAAGTCGTTCCTCGAAGCGCCGGCGCGCTCCGCCTCCAGGGACCGCGAGCTCGCCGATCTCGATCGAGGCGGCGGCGGCGGCGGCGGCGGCGGCGGCGGCGGCGGCGGCGGCGGCGGCGGCCCGGACGACTCGTCGCAGCATCTGCTCGACGACCTGAGCTCCGAGATCTACGACGCCTTCGCGCGGCTCAAGGAGGCGACGGGCGTCGAGCGCGCCTTCCTGTGCGGCACGCTCTCGCTGCCGCTCGAGTCGCTGCCGCACGTGCCGTCGCGCGCGTACGCGGTGCTCGTGGTGAACCTGCACCAGACGCAGCAGCTCGAGGCGCTCCTGCTCGACAGGGCGCCGCCGAAGCAGCTCGAGCTGATCCAGGCGGCCTTCGAGTACGAGGGCGAGCTGCGCCAGATCCAGGACGCCTTCCTCGAGGACTTTGACGTGGCGCGGCTGCGCGCGCTCGGGCTGAGCGCGTCGCGCGCGTGGACGCTGATGACGGAGCACATCGACAAGCTCGAGCATGTGCAGGTGCTGCTGCGCGAGGAGCTCAACCGGCTGCACGTGCAGCAGCGGCTGGCCGCCAAGCACGCCGCCTCCGCCGTCGAGCACGCGCTCGCCGCCCTCGCGCTCGACGAGGAGTCGCTCGGCGGCGCGTGGCCGAGCCTGCACGTCATCGGCGAGGCGGCGGCGGCCATCCGCGAGCTGCCCGCGGAGGCGCTCAAGCTCGAGGTGCAGCGCAGGCTCGACTGGCTGCTCGTCGAGGCAGGCGGCATGCCGCTGCTACCGCCCGCCTCGGGCAAGGGCAGCACGGGCAGTAGCCCAAGAACCGCCAGCCCAGTCGTGCCCCGGCGGCGGCGGCCGACGCTCGAGCGACTGGCCCCGTCGCCGCGGCAGCCAAGGAGCGGCGGCGGCGGCTGCTCGACGATGGTGGCGCGCCACGTCCGGAGCGGCGAGATCGGCGAGATCGGCGACGAGACGATGCTGGCGACGTGCGAGCTCGTCCCTCCCGAGCTGCGCATCGGCCTCGAGCAGCTCGGCCTCAAGCGGCGCATCTCGTCGGGGGCGGCGGGCGTCGCCTACCTCGCCTCTCTCGAGCAGCGCGGCAGCGGCGGCGCCTCTGCAGAGGGCGGTGGTGGCGGTGGTGGGGGAGGTGGCGGCGGCGGCGGCGCGGCCGAGGGCAACGGCGGCAGCGACGTCGTCGTCAAGTTTGCGCACGGCTCGGGCGGCCTCAACGACTGGCAGCGCGAGGTGCTCGCCCTCGCCAAGCTGCGCCACCCCAACGTGGTGCGCTGCCTCGGCGTCGTCGTCGAGCCGCCGTCGTTTGGCACCGTGCTCGAGTACTGTGGCGGCGGCGACCTGTCGATGGCGCTCGAGGCGCCGACGCCGCCCGGCTTCCTGCAGCGCGTCGGCCTCGACGTCGCGGCCGGGATGGCGCACCTGCACGAGCAGGCCCTCCTCCACCGCGACCTCAAGGGCGCCAACGTGCTGCTCACCGCGCGCGGCGACGCCAAGGTGACCGACTTTGGGCTGGCGGTCGCCGCGCCCGACGACACCAGGGCGGGCGGCTCCCTCACCGCCGAGACGGGCACGTACCGGTGGATGGCGCCCGAGGTCATCTGCCACGAGCGCTACTCCAAGTCGGCCGACGTCTTCTCCTTCGGCTGCGTCCTCTTCGAGCTGCTCTGCCACCAGGCGCCGTTTGCCGACCGTGTCGCGCTGCAGGCGGCGGTCGCGGTCGGGCTCAACGACCAGCGCCCGCCGCTGCCCGAGCCGACGCCGCCGCCGCTGCGCGAGCTCATCGCGGCGTGCTGGGTGCGCGAGGCGGCCGAGCGCCCCTCCTTCGAGCACGTGCACGCGCAGCTCCTCGCGCTCCCCGCCGCGCTCGATGCGGCGCAGCGGGAGTGGCTCGACGAGCCCGCCGGCCACCCCGTCGTCGACGCGCGCTCGTCCGGTCGGTCCGGCGAGTCGCCGCCGGCGTCGCCGCAGACGCCGGTACCACCGCCACTGCTGCCACCGCCCGCTGCGAACGGCGCCAACGTCTGGACCGCCGCGATCGCGCGGCTGACGCAGACCGCGAGCACGATGGCGAGCCCGCGGACGACGATGGCGAGTCGTCGGTAGAACGATGTTGATTGTGTGCTTAACGGTGAGTAATGCGCCGCGATGGTGGTGATGCCCCTCCGCCACTTCACACCTCAAACTTGCGCTTTGTGAAGCGCTTGTCGTTTGAGCGGGGAATAAGTGGCTATTGAGACGTACTGGGGAGGCTATTGATTGCGGCCATTGATTGAGGCGACGCGTTTGCCGGCTAGAAAGGGGGTGGAAAGCACGGCACACACGGCGACGACAACCTCAATTCATTGGGTCCCTAAGTCCGGCGTACGCTCAGTACGGCCCCCGGCGGCGGCACCATCCCCACGCGATCGCCACCGCAGGGCGTTTACCTAGATCAGCATGCATGGCATACAGTACTGTGACCTCAGAGTCGCGAGCCTCAGTCATCAGCCCCCGGGGTAGAGTCACCAAGCTCACCATCTTCACTCGCCGCCTGATGCGCGTGCCAGCAGCGACCGCCACACGCACCACCACCTCGCGTGGCCACCTGCGCAACCGCCACCGCACAGGCTACGACCTCGCCCGGCTGGCGGCGGGCTATTCGGCGCTCAATCCGCACATCGTGCCCGGGCGGACGCCCGGCACGACGACCATCGACTTTGGCGACTCGCTGGCGGTGGCCGCGTTGAACTCGGCGCTGATGGCGGTGGACTACGGCGTCCGAGGCTTTGAGATCCCACCCGACACCATCTCGCCGGGCATCCCGGGCCGAGCCGACTACGTCCATCAGCTCGCCGACCTGCTGGCCGACGACTGCGACGGCGTGGTGCCGCGCGGTGGGGCCGTGCGCGGCCTCGATATCGGCTGCGGCGCCTCATGCGTCTACCCGCTGCTCGGCGTGGCCGACTATGGCTGGTCGTTTGTCGGCAGCGACGTCAGCGAGCGCTCGCTCGCCCTCGCGCAGCAGATCCTCGACCGAGCGGGCGTCGAGGGCGTGCAGCTGCGCCGGCAGCACGACGCGACGAGCGTGCTGCGCGGCGTGCTGCGCGAGGGCGAGCGCTTCGCCTTCACCATGTGCAACCCGCCCTTCTACGCCTCGGCCGACGCCGCGGCGGCAGCGAGCACGCGCAAGTGGCGCGGCCTCGGCAAGGCGGGCGGCGGGGCGCGGCGCAGCTTCGGCGGGACGCAGGGCGAGCTGTGGTGCGCGGGCGGCGAGCGCCGCTTCGTGGCGACGCACATCCGGCAGAGCGCCGCCGCGCCGCACGCATCGCTGTGGTACACGTCGCTCGTCTCGAGTGAGGCGTCGATGCCCAAGCTGCGCGCCGAGCTGCGCGCCGCGCGCGCCACGCGGTGCGAGGAGCTGCGCCTCGACAGCGCCAACAAGCGGGGGCGCGTGCTGGCGTGGAGCTTCATGGCCGACGCGCCGCGCCGCGCCGCGCTGCGAGGCGGCGGCGGCGGCGGCGGCGGTGGCCGCGCGCGTGGCGGAGGCGGCGCGGTGATGTGTGCCGCGCGGGACGACGACGACAAGGAGGTGGTGGAGGAGGCTGTGGATGTGGATATCGAGGAGGTGGAATTGGAGCCAACGAGCTTCGCCGCGCTCGGGCTGAGCCGTGCGATGCAGCGCGCCGCGGCGGCGCAGGGCTGGGCGGCGCCGACGCGCGTGCAGGCGCAGGCGATCCCTGCGATTCTCGCCGGCGCCGACTGCTGCGTCGAGGCGGAGACGGGATCGGGCAAGACGGCGGCCTTCGCTCTGCCGCTGCTGCAGCGGCTAGCGGAGAGCGCGCCGCGGCGGCGCGGCAACCACGTGCAGGCGCTGGTGCTGTCGCCGACGCGCGAGCTGGCGACGCAGACGGCGGAGACGTTCATCGCGATCAGCGCCGCGCTGCACGCCGATGCGGGCGGCAGCGGCGTCCCGCCGCGCATCGCGGCGGTGCACGGCGGCGTCTCGATCAACCCGCAGCTGCGCGCGCTCGGCGGCGGCGCGGCCGTGCTCGTGGCGACGCCCGGCCGGCTGCTCGAGCTGCTCGCGTGCAACGGCGTCTGCCTCGCCGAGAGTGCGGTGCTGCTCCTCGACGAAGCCGACCGCCTGGTCGCGCCCGCTTTTGCCGACGAGCTGGCGGCCGTCATCGAGCAGCTGCCGCCGCGCAGGCAGACGCTCCTCTTCTCGGCCACCTTCCCGTACGCCTCGCGCCCGAGGGCCGAGCGGCTGCTGCGCGACCCCGTCCGCCTCTCCCCCTCCTCCTCCTCCTCCTCCTCCTCCTCGTCGCTGAGCGGGGATTCCGTGCACGGTGGTGGCGCCGACGACGACACAGTCGCCGCCGCCGCCGTCGCCTCGGCGGCGGAGCGCTACGCGACGGCGCCGCCGCCGGAGACCATCGAGCAGCGCGCCATCGCGGTCGACGTGCGGCAGCGGACGCCGCTGCTGCGCCACCTCCTCGCCACCGAGGGGTGGCGCCGCGCCCTCGTCTTCGTCGCGTCGCAAAAGGCCGCCGAGCACGTCGCGCAGAAGCTGGCCGCGTCGGGCGTCGCCGCGGCGGCGCTGCACGGCGGCCTCTCGCAGCAGCTGCGCGAGGAGCGGCTCGAGCAGCTCTGCGCGTCGGCGCTGCGCGTCGTCGTCGCGACCAACGTCGCCGCGCGCGGCCTCGACGTCGTGGGGCTCGAGGCGATTGTCAACTATGAGCTGCCGCGCTCGACAGCCGACTACACGCACCGTGTCGGCCGCACCGGCCGCGCCGGCGCCGCGGGCGTCGCCGTCAGCTTCGTCGCGAGCACCGGGCCGGGCAACGAGGCGCACTTTCAGCTGATCGAGAGGCGGCACGGAGGGATGAGCGTGCCGCGCGAGGTGGTGCCTGGCTTCGAGCCAAAGGACGAGGAGCGCCTCTTTGCGCCCGCCGTCGTCGCCGCCTCCGAAGCAGGGGCGGGAGGGGAAGCCGAGGCCGCCGGCCCTGGGGTGCCGGGCGTGAGCCACTCGCAGCTCGGGCTGGCGCACGACCGCATGCACGGCGGCGTCAAGGGGCGGCGGAAGAGCAAGAAGGACAAGCTGAGGGAGCAGCACGCCGCGGCCGCACGCGCCGCTGGGAGTGCGTGAACAGTAGCGAGTTTTGAAAACGGCCCTTGGTTGTTTGCAACTCAGCACATATTCACATACTATAGTCCCAGTCCCTTCCCATACCCCTTGTGTACAAAACGTCCAGCAGCTCTGCCCTCAAAGACGAGGGTGAGAGCCAGATCGTTAGGAGATCATCTGCCAGATGTTGAGAGTCGGATGTTCACTGTCGGAAGGCCATCGGGATGGGCGTTCACCATCGAACATTCCTCACACTTTCGATTCACTGACTTCGCTGACGGCGACAGCGGACGGGTTGGCCTCGGTGCTCGAAACCACCGCCGCGCTCGTGACATCGACCGGACGAGCCATCATCTCGACGGGCACGGCCGACGCGAGGTTTGCCGTCGGCGGCTTCTGCTGCCGCTTGTACAAGAGGAAGAGGACCGCCAGCAGCAGCAGGAAGGCGACGCCTCCAACGACACCGCCGATGACCGCGGTGTTGTCATCGTCGCCACCGCTGCTGATGGCGTTCTCGGTGCCATCAACCTCGGTCGTCGCCGTCGTCGGCGACGGCGACGCAGGAATTGGCGGCGACGGCGGCGGCGGGTAGAGAGTAATCGTCGTGACGACGGGCGCGGTGACGGAGGTGACGGTGACGCCGAGGTCGGTGGTCAGCTCGGCGGCCGTCTTGGACTGGAGCGTCGACTGGATGGTGACGGCCACCTGCTCACTGGTGGTGCGGATCGTGGCGGTCACCGCCAGCTCAGCGGCCTCCGAGAGGCGGCGAAGGCGGAGGGCCTGCAGGCGACGGCCGCTGGCGACGGCCGTGACCTCGAGCGTGATGTCATCGGCGGTGGTGCCGCCACCGACGACGCTGGCGAGGTTCTGCTTGTACGTGTCTGCGTCGAAGGTGGCTGCGGTGACAGTGGTGGCGAAGATGACCGCCGGCACGGTGGGAGCAGTCGACGGCGGGGGCGGCGAAGGCGAAGCGCCGACGACGGGGACCGTGAAGAGAGCCTGCGTGATGCGCGTCAGGTCGGAGTTGGCCGCGGAGCCGCGCAGCAGCAGCGCAGCGTAGTCGCCGGCGGCGAGGGACGACACGTCGATGGTCACCGAGGCGGGGTCGGTGGTGCCAATGTAAGAAAACGCAAGCGTCCCCGCGCCCGTGCCGTCCCACGCAGCGGCAGTGGCGGCGGGGTAGATGCCGACCCAGTCCGTGTCGTCGACCGCGGTGTTGCGGCTCATCACGGTGACGGTGACCGAGCCCGAGGCTGCGTCGTACGGCGCTGAGATGATGCTGGCGACGACGACGTCGGAAGCGTCACGCGGATGGATCTCAAACGAGCCGAACGCGAAGCGCACCACGCCCGTGAGCGACGCCAGCGTCGCGCCGTAGAGCGCCGTCGAGCCGAGCAGCGTCTCCAGGTGCTCGACCGAATCGAGCAGCCCGTCCTCGAGCTCCGACGCACCCGAGCCGTCATCGATCACGATCTGGCCATAGTTGTCCGCCTCAGACATCAGCACAACGTCAGTGAGCGTCACGAGCAGGCCCTCGTGAGCCTCGCCGCTCGCAGTGCAACCAGTGCCAATCGCGCCCGTCGTTGTCGTGAGCGGCACCAGCGACGCTGAGATTCCCGTCGCTGCGACGCTGTGGGTCGACTGGTCGGGATCAACAATGATCTCGGTCAGCTCAAAGTACTCCGTCACGGTGCCGACGACTGTCACCTGGTCGCCTGGGCCCGCAACGTCCAGCCAAGCCGAGTCGGAGTCGGTGTAAACCCAGATGCCAGTGTACGGCGCGGCCGTCGGTGAGTCCATCATGAAGAAGCCGTTGTACGCCATGCCGGTGATGTACCCCGTCACGGTCTGGTCCGTGCCGTCATAGGTCGAGTGGTAGCAGCTGTCGGAGTCGTCGTAGTTGTAGTTGATCTGGTACAGCGTCAAGCTCGAATCGGAGCCGCCGCCGCCCGACAGCACGATGTCCGACGCGTCGCGCGGGTGGATCTCGAACGAGCCGTACGCGAAGCGCACTACGCCCGTCACACTCTCGATCGTCTGCCCGACCAGCGGCGAGCCGAGCGCGTCCGACAGGTGCGTGTCCGTGTCGAGGATCGAGTCCTCCAGCTGCGTCGCGCCCGAGCCGTCGTTGATCGTGATCTCGCCGAAGCTGTTCGGCTCCGACTCGATCGTCACGCCCGTCACCGTCACCAGGATGCCCTCGTGCGCCTCGCCGCCCGCCGTGCACGCCTCGCCGATGCCGCCCGTCGTCGTCACCAGCGGCGTCAGCGCGTTGCCCGTCGAGACCGACACGATCGAAGGGTCGGTCGCCGTGCGCAGGTTGAGCTCCGACAGGCCATAGTACTCGTCCACCAGCGCCGACACCACCACCTGCTCGCCCACCGTGCGGCCAGACAGGTACGTGGCGACGAGAGCGTCGGTCCCAAGGTAGACGTAGACGCCCGTGTGCGCCGCCGCCGCCGTGCCGTCCTGCATGTAGAAGCCGTACGTGTCGAGCCCCGTCACGTACCCAGCCACCGTCACAAACGTGCCCATCAGGTCCGACGCCACGCAGGCCTCCGAGCCCGTCACATCCGTGTTGATCTGGTACGCCGTGTGCGTCGCCGAAGACGCGTCGCCGCCGCCGCCGCCGCCGCCGCCGCCGCCCGACAGCACGATGTCCGACGCGTCGCGCGGATGGATCTCGAACGAGCCGTACGCGAAGCGCACCACGCCCGTCACGCTCTCGATCGTCTGCCCGACCAGCGGCGAGCCGAGCGCGTCCGATAGGTGCGTGTCCGTGTCGAGGATCGAGTCCTCCAGCTGCGTCGCGCCCGAGCCGTCGTTGATCGTGATCTCGCCGAAGCTGTTCGGCACCGACTCGATCGTTACGCCCGTCACCGTCACCAGGATGCCCTCGTGCGCCTCGCCGCCCGCCGTGCACGCCTCGCCGATGCCGCCCGTCGTCGTCACCAGCGGCGTCAGCGCGTTGCCCGTCGAGACCGACACGATCGAAGGGTCGGTCGATGTGCGCAGGTTGAGCTCCGACAGGCCATAGTACTCATCCACCAGCGCCGACACGAGCACGCGCTCGCCCACAACTCGAGCGGACGCCCACGTCGGGTCGTAGCTCGCGTGCTCCTCAGTCGCCAGGTAGACGTAGATGCCCGTGTGCGCCGCCGCCACCACGTCGTCCTGCATGTAGAAGCCGTACGTGTCGAGCGCCGTGATGTACCCGTTGACGCTCACAAATGTGCCCACGGTCCCCGACGCCACACAGTCCTCCGCGCCCGTCACGTTTGTGTTGATCTGGTACGCCGTCAGGACAGGCGCGGCTGTCTCGGAGGCCAGGGTGTTGGCCAAGAAGGGCAGCAGCACCTGGAGCACGCGGGAGGCGGGACGCTCATCAAGAGGCGTGCTGGCACGAGAGCAGGATTCAAAACGCGTGTGGCAGCAGGGCAGGCGACGAGGGCCGCACCGTGAGCCGCATTCTGAGCCGCCGATGATGGCTCGGGCACGCTTGTGTGCGAGCGAGTCTGATCGGTTCGGCAAGTGGGCAACACGGCGCGTCTGAGTGGTGCCCCGCAACAGAATTGGCGGTTGGGTGGAGTATTCTAGTCGAGAGAATTGCTCTCTTAAGAAATAATCGTTTCAACGAAGAATAGCTACCCGTCAACATCGCGGGAGAAGAATATCATGCAGAATAGGGACGCCGCGTGCAGCGACATGCGTCGACCGCTGCACTCGCGGCTGGCTGTCCCATCGGTCGGGCCGCCTTCAGAGGCGCCAGTCTGTCCCACCCGAATGCAGGACTGGCCTTTTGGAGGCGGGCGCAGGCACGGGCGGGGCCTCCACCTCCTCCTCCTGCGCAGGAGAGGGCTCCGGCGAGTAGCCATCCGAGTCGTCCGCTGCGGCTGGTGCTGAAGCCGCTGGCTTTGCCGGATCGTCGTCCGTTGGAGATGGCTCCGGCGAGTAGCCATCCGAGTCGTCCGCTGCGGCTGGTGCTGAAGCCGCCGGCTTTGCCGGATCGTCGCCCGTTGGAGATGGCTCCGGCGAGTAGCCATCCGAGTCGTCCGCTGCGGCTGGTGCTGAAGCCGCTGGCTTTGCCGGATCGTCGCCCGTTGGAGAGGGCTCTGGCGAGTAGCCATCCGAGTCGTCCGCTGCGGCTGGTGCTGAAGCCGCCGGCTTTGTCGGATCGTCGCCTGTCGGCGATGGCTCTGGCGAGTAGCCATCCGAGTCGCCCGCTGCCGCGGCCGCTGGTGCTGAAGTCGTTGGTTGTGGCGGAGGCGGTGGAGCTGCCGCCGGGGCCGTCTTCTTCCAGTCGCCCCAGCTGGCCCACCCGGGCGTGGCAGCCCAGGTGTTGCTCGCGGCAGCAGGTGCGGGTGACGCTGGAACGTTCGATGCGACAGCCGGCGCACTGCCCCACCCACCGCCACTGCCAGCGACAGGGGCCGATGCGACAGCCGGTGCACTGCCCCACCCACCGCCACTGCCAGCGACAGGGGTCAATGCGGCAGCCGATGCACTGCCCCACCCACCGCCACTGCCACGGCCACCACCCCAGGAGCTGTCGCCTCCACCTCCACCAAACGAAGCGCCGCCACCGTTGCTCACAATTGGGGCGAGGCCATAGCCTCCTCCACCTCCTCCACCTCCTCCACCTCCTCCACCACCTCCGCCTCCTCCGCCTCCACCGTCGTCGGGCTTTGACGTCCCACACTTGAAGCAGGCCGACTTCGCGGCGAAGACGTTGTGCCCGCAGCTCGGGCACGTCCAGTCGCCCGGTTTCACGTCACCCCCGCCTCCGCCTCCGCCTCCGAACCGGCTACCGCCTCCGCGTCCACTGCCGCCCGTCACCTCGGTCGCGTTGTACTTGCTCTTCCTGTCATCCCACGTCTTGAAGAAGGACACAGCCGTGTTCTGCTCCCCGCCGCCTTCGATGAAGGAGCTGCAGTGGACGAAGAGGTCCTCGCTGCCGTCGTTGGGTCTGATGAAGCCAAAGCCCTTGTCTTCGTTCCATCGCATCACAACGCCCGTCATCTTGCCGGCAGGTGGCGGCTGAGGCTGAGCGAGCGAGCCCAGCGAGCGTGGGAACGTGTCGGCCCTGTGGTGATGGTCCCGCGCGGGTGGCGGTGAGCGGCTACGACCGCGTGGTGGCGAGCGGCGAGGAGGTGAGCGGCGCGGTGAGCGGCGTGGCGAGAGGCTGTGCCGTCGGCTACGCGAATCAGAGTGGCTGCTGCGGCTGGGCGAGTGGCTCTGGGGATGGCCACGACTGCCACTACGAACGCCGTGCCGCTCGTCTCGGCCGTAGCCGTTGCCATAGCCGCCGCCGCCGCCACCGCCGCCGCCACCGCCGCCGCCGCCACCGAAGCCATTGGCATAGCCGCCGCCGCCGCCGTGGCCGTTGCCATAGCGGCCGCCGCCACCTTGGCCGTTGCCATAGCCGCCGGCGCCGTGGCCGTTGCCATAGCCG
>Ga0209713_10002348_pt1 | contig 11728 bp, 6 predicted proteins | sample ArcOceMetagenome_3_FD_187444 | JGI IMG/M metagenome (GOLD analysis project Ga0209713, IMG submission 187444) | Marine eukaryotic phytoplankton communities from Arctic Ocean - Arctic Ocean- Svalbard ARC20M Metagenome (SPAdes) (version 2) | ecosystem: Environmental > Aquatic > Marine > Oceanic...
CGAGCTGTATCAGGCTAATACGCGCCGATATGCGGCCGTATCAGGAGGTTGCCGATGCGTCAGGCATCCATGGGTGTGCTGCGTGACCGGTGTGGACAGAAGCCGTCGTGTCATATGAAGTTCGTACTTTACAAGGGTGAGTTACGGGCGTTCTTTACGGGCGTAGCCCCCGCGGCCAGCGCCTAAGGTCGGAATTAGTTGCCGCCCAGTTGCAGCCTAGCGGCGCCGAGCCATGGTGCTTAAGAAGCCCGCCAAGAAGCCTGGTCTCAGTCTTGAGACTGTCAACGAGCTCAAGGAGTCCAACGACGCCGCTCCGGCCGGAAGGCCTAAACTCGACCTGGCAGCCCCAAGTGCGCGCGGTGCTGGGCACATCTCACATCGCACGTTTGGAGGAGGAGGCGGAGGAGGAGATGCCCACTTGGGCGACGTGACTGACATGATTGCACTCGCCGATCTCACCGGTACAGCTCCCACTGCCAGTCGCGCATCACTTGCCAGCCCAGCTGACACGGCGTGCGTGCTGTGTTGTCGCACAGACCGATCGATCCTAAATGTACTCCAGAGGCGCTTCGCAAAGGAGATCGTGTACACATACATCTCGGACATCGTCATCAGCGTCAATCCCTTCAAGAAGGTCACCAACGAGTCCGACACGGGCGCAGACAAGTACCCAAGGTACTTTGCGATGAAGGAGCGGTCCCAGTTGCCGCCGCATGTGTTTGCGCTTGCAAGCCAGGCCTTTGCGGAGCTCAAGCGCGAGAGGAAAAACCAGTCGGTCCTCATCTCCGGCGAGTCTGGTGCAGGCAAGACAGAAACGACCAAGATCGTCCTCAGCTTCCTCACCGCCAGCGCCGAGGGCGGCTCCACTGCCGGTGCTGCCGATTTCATGAAGGCGAGTCCAGTGCTCGAGGCGATCGGCAACGCCAAGACCGTGCGCAACGACAACTCTTCGCGCTTCGGCAAGTTCCTCGACGTGCAGTTCTCGCCTCAGATGGGCGTCATCGGCGCGTGCACGACGGCGTATCTGCTCGAGAAGCCGCGCGTGTGCACGCACCTCGGCGGCGAGCGCAACTTCCACGTGCTGTACATGCTCCTCAAGCTGTCGGATGCCGAGCGCGGCTTGCCAGACGGCATCTCGCTCGACAACAAGTCGTGGAAGCAGTTCGCCATCCTCGCGCAGAAGGGCACGCGCGGCGAGCTGGACACGTGGGACGACGTCGGCGAGATGCGCAACTCTCACGCGGCGCTGCTCGTCATCGGCTTTAGCGATGAGGACCGTAGGTCCCTGTACCGGATCTTCTCGATGGTGCTGCTGCTCGGCAACGTCAGGTTCGACGAGAAGCGGGAGGTCGTGGCGGAGAGCGACGGAGCCTTCGACCACGCGGCAAAGCTGGCGGGCATCGATCCCAAGAAGCTCGAAGAGGCGCTGACGTTCCGGTCGGTCAAGCAGGTCGGCAAGAAGGAGGAGATCAGGAGCCCGTGCGATCCGAAGGTGGCGATCTCCTCGCTCATGATGCACGTGTACTCGCTCGCCTTTGACTGGACCGTCGACAAGAACAACGAGAGGTTCGCGCAGCGCACAGCCGAGAAGCCGCCCTCGATTGGCATCCTCGACATCTTCGGCTTCGAAAACTTCTCGGGCCAGGGCGGCGTCAACTCTCATCCGCAGCTGTGCATCAACTTCGCCAACGAGAGCCTGCACTACCTCTTTTCGCAGCAGGTCATCTCGATCGAGCAGGTGGGCTGCCTGCCCGTGCATGCTTGCGCCGTGGCACATCTTCGAACCGGTTCCACGCATCGCACTCTCCTCACGCCCGCCGCCTCATCCCAACCCCCGCGCCCGCCCGCACCAGGCCATCTACCAGGCCGAAGGGATCAATGTGAAGGATGCGATCGATGAGAAGGACCAGGACAACTCGGAGATCCTCAAGCTGATCTGCCCCGAGTCAGAGCAGCGCGCGCTGCTGGGCGGCGGGGCCCAGCTGGTGCCGCGCCGCAAGGTGCGCAGGCAGGGATCCAACGAGCAGTGGGAGATGGACGGCCAGGACGCCAGGGTCGAGCATCCTGGGATCAGGACGTCGCGTGGCGAAGACAAGGGCGCCGTAAAGGGCGGCAAGGAGAAGACGTCGCGCCGTCAGACTGCGGCGGGCAAGAACGCAAAGTTCGTGGTCGGCGGCGCGAACAAGCCGTCCGTGTTCTCCATCTTCGACGATGTCTGCGCGCAGCTCAAGGGGGTGGCGGTGCTGGAGGAGCATGATGAGAAGGCGCACCAGGAGCTATACAACAGGCTGCAGCGTAACGGGTTCAGTTGGAAGCCAAAGAAGTTCTCGATCGAGCACTACGCGGGGACAGTGTGGTATGACCCAACGGGGTTCGTCGAGAAGAACAAGGACGAGCTCTCGCAGGACATCCGCAAGGTGCTGGCGGAGTGCGGCTTCGAGCTGCTCAAGAAGCTGGCGGAGAAGGACGACGAGAAGAAGGCGGCGGACGCCAAGGAGAAGAAGGGCAGGGCGGGCGCCTTCCGGAAGAAGACCGTCTTCAAGGCGTTCGGAGAGTCGCTCAATGCGCTCTTGAGCCAGCTCGTCGAGCGCAAGAGCAACTGGGTGCGCTGCCTCAAGCCCAATCAGGACCTCCGGCCCGGTTTCTTCGACGTGGACTTCATGCAGAACCAGCTGGCCTACTCGGGGACCCTCCAAGTGGCCAAGGTGCGCAAGTCCGGCTACTCGGACCGCAAGGAGCTCGATTCGATCTGGAAGTACTACTCGGTGTGTCTCGAGGATGATGCCTTACTTGGTGCTGCGGGGCGGGAGTCTCGGCTCAAGTGGCAGAAGCCTGAGGCGGAAGGGGGTCTGCCTTTGGCCGAGCGCGTTCGCAAGCTCATGGACCTCGTAGGTGCCACAAAGGGCGCCTATGAGGTCGGACACACCCTGCTCTTTATGCGAGATGGTGTCCTGAATACGCTCAACGCAAGTCATCGCATCGCACTGAGGAAGGCCAAGGTGCGCCGCGTGCCCTACTTCGCGCCCTACTTCGCGCCCAAGCCCAAGCCCGCGCGAGCATGCCCTCCCGCCCTGATGCCCTTTGCCGATTCTGCACGTCGCTTGCCCGCACACGCAGACGCGCGCCATCGGCAACGTGATGCTCTGGCTGATCCGGAACCGGCGCAAGCTGCTCGTGGCCGCTCTCACCACCTGCCTTGCAGATGGGCACACGCCTCCCCAGTGGGCCGGGGACGAGTGCGTTCGCCTCCCGAGTGGCGCGGTGCTTTCGAGGCTCGTGGCGCGGTCGCGTCAGAGCGATCCCCACGGTCAGCGGCGGCTCTTCACGCCGGCCGCGGACCCGGAGCTCGGTGAGCTGCTCAAGCAGGCCGAAGAGAAGCTTGGCGTCGCTCCCGCGGCAGATCTCGGCTCGGAAGCCACGGGCGACGTGGGCGAAGGAGAAGCCGCGTGGCGAGAGTCCATCTTCGGCGACCTTCCGTGCCCCGAGCACGCCCACAACATCCTATCGCGGCACCGAACGGAGCTGCAAAAGCAGGTGACAGCGGCCAAACAGCTTGCCGCCAGTGCACCGCATGGCGCCGTCGGCGCGGGAGCCGCTGCCGTTGCCGCGCCACGCGGTGAGCTGTCGGCGGTGGAGAAGGAGGTTGCCGAGCAAATGTCGCAGCTGCGAGCTGGGCTTCCCGGCGCGGCGGAGGACGATGGCGAGCAGCTGAGGGTGCGAAAATTCACGGCGCGGGCGGAGGGGTCCAAAGCGCAGCAGGCGAGGGCGGAGGCGGAGCAGGCCGCGCTCCAGGCCGATGCGCAGCTCCGCGCGACGCTTGCGTCGCTAAACGTGGCCAAGGGCGCCATGAAGGGCAAGTTTGAGGGCCAGCTGACGGCGCTGCGGGACGCACAGCAGGCGGTGATGGCTGCGCGGGCGGAGATTGCCTCGGCCGCCGCGGCCGAGCAGGCGGCGGCGCAGCTCCGGCTGCTGATGGAGGTGAAGCAGCAGATGGATCATCTGGCGGCGGAGGTGCAGAGGCTCAAGAGCGGCGGTACGGGCAGCAGTGCGGCAAATGTCACCACCATCGAAAAGAACCAGCAGGTGGTGGAGAAGCTGGCCGAGTCGGGCATGCGCCAGTTCAAGAAGATAGAGGCGGCGGACAAACTGAGGGAGGAGGCGGAAGAAAAGGCGGCGGTGGCGGCGGCGGCGGCGGCGGCGGCGATCGGTGGCGGTGATGCTAAAGTAGCGGCGGCCGCCGAGCTGAAGAGGCAACAGACGCTTCGAGTGAAGCAGCAGCAGGAGGAGGAGGAGGAGCACGAGGCCAAGCTGCCCGAGGAACTCAAAGAGTTTGAGCCACTTTCGGACACGCCGATTGTGCGGGATGCATTTGAGCATCTTAACGGTCCCAATCGTGGCTACAAGGCCTCGCTGGACTACAAGCTCTTCGACGCCATCAAGCAGGCCGCAGGGCGAGGCAACTCAGTGATGGGCGACAAGGACGTGCGGAAGGCGATGGCGGATTCGGATCACGCGTTGCGTGTGGCGACGGCGGTGCTGCAAGCAGAGATCCGCAAGCGCACAGAGCTACCCGGAATCATCCGGACGTGCGATAAGGTGATATCTGCAGGTGCGGAGTTCTTCGTGGCTGTGTACGAGGCGGCCTGGAACACCATCAAAATGTCGGAGATCGACCAGCTCAAGGCCTTCCAAACGAAGATCGACAAGCTCATCGGCCTCGCCACCAAGGAGGTCAAGCAGGAGATCGAAGGCGACACGGTGGAGCAGCAGATTGTCTCTCTCTTCTCGCGCGCGTGCGGGGCGAGCGATCAGTTCCTCGAGCTGGTGGAGGGCGTGCAGAAGAAACGCAACACACCGACAGGGCTGGCGCAGCACCTGCTTGGCCTCCTCTCGAAGCCCAAGCAGGTGCAGCTCAAATGCTCAATCCGGGACGAGAAGCTCAAGCGCACCTCGCGCGTGCTCGAGAAGGTGCTACTGAACAGGGACGACGCCGAGCCCGCATACACCAAGAAGGTGTGCGACCTCGTGCGCGCGATGTTCCAGTGCCCCTCGATGGACATTCTCAACGCGGTCGTGGATGACTTCTGCGAGCTCGCCACGAGCAAGAAGATCGTGATTGTCCGCGTGAAGGACCGCCTGAGCAATCCTTCTGCGGGCTGGCGCGACGTCAACATCAACTTCTACGTGATGAGCGACCCACAGAAGCACGTTTGCGAAGTGCAGATCTGCCACGCCACGATGGTGATGGCGCGCGAAGGCCTCCACGGCCACGGCGTGTACAATCGCGTGCGAAACGCCACCGAGCTGCTTGAGTGGTTCTTCCGAGGGCCCGCCGACATGCGGTCCCAGGGTATCATCAAGCTCAACAGGGAGGGACAAACGGTGGAGTCGCTCGCGACCTCGGGATGCAGCGCGGGGCACTTGGCCGAGGCACTGGTGGGCTCGCAGAAGCGACCGCTGATCGAGGCACTGCTGGCGGAGCTGGAGAAGAAGGGTGGCCCAGTCGGGCTGCCGGGGCTGAGAGCCGATGGCGTGACGGCGGTGCACCTGAAGACGGCGGGGTTCTCTGCGATGGAGCTCAAGGAGGGTGGCTTCGCGCTCGTCGACCTCAAGGGCGCGCGCTACGGCCCCGCCGAGCTGAGGGGCGCGGGCTACGCCGAGCACGACATCCACGATCTCGACGAGGACCAGGTGCGCCTGTTCGAGGCGCGGGCCGCGATGCTCGAGAACGAGCGCAAGCTGGCGCGGCGGCTGGAGAACGAGCTCAACCAGGCCCGCGAGGACCTGGAGAGGCGGAAGGAGCAGATCGAGCAGGGAGAGCAGAGCAGCCGCGAGCAGGCGGAGGAGCTGGAGGGGCTGCGTGCGGAGGAGGCCAAGCTGCAGGAGCAGCTCGAGGAGGCGAAGCAGGAGCGGGCACAGAAGCTGGTCGATGCGCAGCGGGTTTCGGCGGACCAGAAGACGGAGCTGCAGAAGGCCGAGGGGAGGCGGCGAGGCGACACCCAGAAGCTGGAGGAGGCGGCGCGGCGCGAGGCTGGCCTCAAGAGCGAGCTGCTCGAGGAGAAGGCGAAGCTGGCGCGGCTTGAGGCGAAGCTGGCGCAGCTCGAGGCGCAAGCCACGCAGCAGCCTGAAGCCGTGGCTCCAGGGGGCAAGAAGAAGCGCGGGCTCGTGCGGCGGATGATGGACTTCTTCGGCGGTAAATCGCCGGAGGTCCTCGAGAAGACCAGCACGAGCTCGCTCGTCGTCCAAGCCGTTTGACCGTGTTGACAACGGTCTAGATGATGCACTGTCCATGTCGGCGACTTGCCAAACTGACCACCGTTAAATTATCGATTTCGATACCATGGATTGAATCATTCTGAATCTTATCTTCAAGGCGTGTGCGTGTTCGGTGATCAGTGAGGCACAAAACTCTAAAGGAACAGTTGAGGCGGATGGACTCAAGAGAAGCGGCGGAGGCGCGCCGCGCGCAGGTCCTCGAGCGCCCGCGGGTCGGGCGCCGCATCGCCGCCCCCGCCGAGGCCACCACCCCCGACGCCGCCGCCACGCCCGACCAGCGCGGCGACCTCGTCGCGGATGGGCACGACGGCGCCGTTGCGCAGCACCGACTTTGGCAGCTTGTCGAGCAGCCGCGCCTCGGGCGCGAGCACGCCCGCGCCGGCGTGCACGTCGCGCAGATCGCGCACCACCGCGCCGCCGGAGCCATCGCCACCGCCGCTGCTCCCCCGCGCGGCGGCGACGCCCTGCGCGTGCGTCTGGTGGCGAAAGTCGAGCAGCGGCTCGAAGACGACGCCGGCCGGGTGGCGCGCCTTGAGCTCGTACGGCAGGTGGCCCGCCATCACGTCGGCCACAAACGGCGCCGCGTCGGGCCACGGCCGGAACGGGCCGCGGTACAGCATCACGCCGTCGGCAAAGACCGAGCACGGCACGCACGCGCGCGGCCCCGCCGCCGCGCCGGTGCCGCCCACGCCGCCGCCCGCGCCGCCGCTGGTGCCCGACACGAGCCCATGCACACCAGGCGCGACCGCCGCGCACCCGACCTCGCTCGCGCCGAGCGCGTCGTTGAGCCGGCGCAGCTGCAGCAGCAGCCGAGCGCTCGAGCTCGCCGGCGCGGGCACCGCCGCCGGCCCTGCCGCCGCGGGTGCTCCTGCCAGCTGGTCCTGCTGCCACTGCGGCGGGTCCTGCTGCTGCTGCTGTAGCTGCAGCCGCAGCCGGCGCAGCTCGTTCTCGAGGCTGTCGATCGCCGCCGCGCGCGCGGGCGCCTGACGCTTCAGCATCGCGATGCGGCGCGACATCACGGCGGAGAGCGCGCCGCCGTCCGCGTCCGGGCCGGTCTGTCGCCGCACGCGCACCTCCTCCCGCGCGGCCGCTGGCGCCGCAGCCGCGGCCGGGGCCGTGGCTGCCGAGTCGGCCGGGAGCTGCAGCCGCTCGCTCAGAGCCGAGATCTGCCGCCTCAGTTCCGCCTCGCGCCGCTCCGCCTCGCGTGCAGCCCCCTCGAGCGCCGAGAGCTCGGCAAGCTCCGAACCGGCCGAGATATCTCCGCTGCCCCGCCTCCGCGCCGGCTGACAGCTCGGTTTCGGCTGGTGCGAGAGCTGGTGCTGGGGCTCGCCCGCCACCGCGCCCAGCGCACGGCGGCCGTGGCGGGGGTAGTCGGACCGGGTCGAGGTTGCGGCCGAGGCGGGCGCGGCTGCTGGCGCCGCGACGGACCCCTGCTCCACGCTGAGACGGTTGAGGCGCGCCTCCATGCGTGCCATCATGTCGGACACGTCGCTCGCCGCCGGTTGCGCCGCGCCGGTCTGCAGGCGGCGTCCATCACCACGGAATTTGGAAGGGGCGCCCGCCTCGCTCTGGTGCAGCTCCGCGAGCAGCTCGTCTACGTTCTCGGGCCCGCGGTAGAGCATTTCCTCTGCCTCAACCGCTCGGCGTGTAAGTTGGAAGCGCCGTGCTGGCGCCGTGCTGCTTGAAGCTGTGCGCGCAGCCATGTACAGAGCCGTCTTTGCAGCGCTACTCTCCACATTATTAGTCGTCCTCGTCACTGCCACCGAGGAGGGCGAGGACGACGCTGCTGCATCGCCTCCTGTCGCCGCGTCTCCGCCGCCGCTGCCGCCGCCGCCGCGGCTGCCCGACCCGGACGCGGCAAGTTCCCCGGACGACGATCCAAAGTATTTCAACATGGAGAGCCGCTCACTAGACTTTTGGGACGGCGAGGACTGGGGCCTCGTCATAGGTGCGCCCTGCGCACACGCAGCTTGCCAGCTTGCTAGCTCTCACCCGAGCGCCACCCGCCTCCGCGCAGGACTCGTGATCCTGGTCCTGTGCTGCGTCTGCGGCTGCTGCGGCGTGTGCTTCTACAAGACACGCCGTGCAAAGGCGCTGCCCGCCCCGAAGCGTCCGCCGCATTACAACAGGCGACAGAGCTCAAGCAACTATGCGTAGCCGTGGCGGAGTGTATAGTACGGAGTGTGTAGCTCAACAGTAGCCGTAGCCGTGATGCGTGAACGACGTTTTCTTGAGAGTTTTTACGGCAGGCGCCTACGCGCGCCCGCCACTCGACAACCCCGGCGTGCACCGGACTCAAAGTCAACCCCACTCACGTGTGCAGCCGGCTCTTCAGCTGGTGCACCTGCGCGCGCCACATGCCGGGCGAGAAGCAGAAGTGGCTGCAGTCGCAGCACGTGTCCCAGTTCCAGCCGGTGGGTCGGTGCGTGCAGTTGCCAAAGTGCCAGCGCCAGCGCGGCCGTGTCAGCTCGTAGAAGGGGAGCACGCGCACGTGCGGGTAGCGGCCGGTGTTGAGCACGTCGTGCAGCACGCCGTTCTGCTTGTTGACGCCGTAGTCCTCGATGGGCGAGCACTCGCAGTGCTTGTCCGTCGACTTGTCGCGCCGCTCCCAGTCGCCCGAGCCCGCCGCCACGCGCGCGCGCCGCAGCCCGCTGAGCCGGTCGTCCGTCCCCTTGAAGTGCTGCGCGCCCGTCTCCATGAAGAGCGCGGCGTTGCCCGGCTTCGCCGCGTGCGTCTCGAGCTGCTCGAAGGCCGCCTCGAGGTGCTGCCGGTACTCATCCATCTTGTGGTAGTGGAGCCCCCAGTTGAGCACGAGCACGTTGGCGGTCACGAGCGACGCGCTCACGTCCTCCGGCTCGTACCTGATCTGGCGCGAGAAGAGCAGCCGCATGCCGGTCGTCGCTTGCGTCGGCAGCTTTGGCGCCATCTTCCGCTTGCCCATCATCCACAGCGGGCGCACCTTGTCGATGAAGGCGCGGAAGCTGGCGTCGGTGCGCGTCTCGAGCTCCTCCTTGCGCATGAAGCACTGCAGCGCGTTGTAGAACTGCTCCATCACCGAGTCGCCGATCAGCATCAGCGTCTGGTTGGGCAGCAGCGTCGCCACCTCGCGCAGGTGCGCCTGCGGCAGCCGCTGCGTGTGCACGTCGGCCGCCTCGAGCCGCGCCTCCGACGGCCGCTTGCCCAGCCGCGGCGTCACGCTCGGCGGCTGGCAGTAGGCCGGCATGATGTACTCCCACTCGCCCACGACGCAGTCGCCGCGGACGCCGCCCGCCGCCCAGTCGATCCGCGGCTGCGGATCGAGCTTGGCCCAGGCGGGCTCCAGCTTGCGGTGCTCCTTGGCGCACGACAGCTGCAGGCACGGCGGCGGCGGCGACGACGAGGCGGGTGGAGGCGGCGACGACGCGGGCGGTGGCGACGACGACGCGAGCGGCAGCCGCACGGGCACGGGCCGCGGCACGAGCGCGGCGAGCTCCTCGACGGTGTTGGTTTTGACTGGGCTGAAAGGCTGCGAGCGCCGCAGCAGCACGGCCTCGCGCGGACGACCCTCGCCGAGGAGGAGCGTGAAGCAGAGGAGCGCAGCAGCGAGGGCGAAGACTAGCGAGCAGCGCGACGACGACATGTCTAGTAGCCCACGCGCATGCGCATGCAAGTTGTGGGTCAAACCACCGCACGCGCGCATCATGTTAGGCTGTTTGAAGTGGACTCCAACTCAATCATGAAAACAGGGTTTCTTCCACACACACCACTCGATATAATTCAGCGCCGAGCAATCTCGCGCCGGACGCGGAAAACGTGCTCTACCTCTTGCGGGTCACCACATCAGAGACGTGACGTCCATGTCCCGCTGAGCGCTCTCTCCATGGTCCAGACATGCATCCGGGGGCAATCCGCTTGCCCTTGTTCGTGTTCCTCCTGCTCCGTCTCCTCACGGAGACGAGGGTGCATCAGGTGCATCACGCGCCGCGCTTGGCGGCGGCGCGGGCGCGCGTCAACGGCCGCGCCGCGGCGCCGTGGTTGCCGCCGAGCGAGATGCGTGCGATGCGGTCGCGCGTCGCCGCGAGCTTGGCCATCCGCTCCGCCGCGCCGTCGAGCGCCGCCGCCGCCGCCGCCGCCGCCGGCGCTGCCGCCTCGTCGGCGTCCGCCGCAGGCGGAGGCGGCGGCGGCGGCGGCGCGGACGACGACGACGACGACGACGCGGCGGCGGGCGGCGTCGGCAGCGCGGGGAGCACCGACAGCCGGCCGGCGAGGGAGGGGCGGCCTTCGCCGGCCAGCGACGGCCGGCTCATGCTCAGGCTCGGGCCACGGGCTCCCGCCGACGGCAGCGGCGGCGGCGGCGGCGGCGGCGGCGGCGGCGAGCCGTCGTCCTGCTCTGCCGGCGACGACTGCTCCAGGGCCGGCGGCGGCGGTGGCGGCGGCGGCGAGGGCTGCCCCATCGACATTGGCGACTCGGCGATCGGTCCTAGTGTATCGTCGGGCCCGAGCACGTCCAGCTCGAGCAAATCAGCGCAGCCGGAGGCGGCGGCGGCGGCGGCGGGCGGCGCGGGCAGCGGGCTCGACATGTCCAGCATGTCTGGCATAGACAGGCGGCCGTTGTTGGCGTTGGCTCCGGAGAACCGCGGCGCATCGTCGTCGTCGTCCTCCTCCATGTCCTCGTCGCCGTCGTCGTCATCCTGGCAGCGGGCCGCCTCGATCTCGGCCTCGGCCTCGGCGATCACCGCCGCCTCGGCCCCGTCGACGGGCGCCTCGGGCAAGTCGAGCCTGAGGCAGCTCCCCTCGGAGAGGCGCCGCAGCGACTCGACCGTCGGAGCGACCCACTGCGCGGCCTCCGCCTCCGCCTCCGCCTCCGCCACGGGCATGAGCTGGCCCGCGGCGTCGGCGTCGGCGTCGGCGTCGGCGTCGGCGTCGGCGTCGGCGTCGGCCGGCGGGAATGGCGCCGACGACGCCTCGGTCGCGGCGGGCGGCGTCGGCAGCGTCGGGAGCACCGACAGCCGGCGGCGCTGGTGGCCACGCGCCGTGACCGCCGCCTCCTTGGGCGGCGCCGCCGCGGCAGCAGCAGCGGGCTGCGGCGCCACCGCGGGTGGCGGCGCCTGCGGCGGCGGCGGCGGCGGCACCTCGGCGGCGGCGGCAGCCGCAGCGGCGGCGGCGGTGGCAGCGGTCGCCGCGGCAGCGGTGGCGGTGGCGGTGGCGGCGGCCTCGAGGGCCGCCGTGAGCTTGGCCTCGGTCGCGTCGATCTCCTCGCACAGCAGCGCGCGCACGATCTGCCGCGCGCGCGTGTGCTGCAGCTCGAGCCGGCGCTGCGCCTCCCTGTGCTCCTCGGCGCCGCGCTGCGCCGCCTCGCGCGCCGCGTCGGCCGCGGCGCCCTCGGCGAGCAGCTGCGAGCGGAGCTTGCCCTCGCCCTCGCGCTGCGCCATCAGCGCCGTCTTGGCGGCCGCGAGCCGCTCCTCCAGCTGCG
>Ga0209713_10002349_pt1 | contig 11723 bp, 5 predicted proteins | sample ArcOceMetagenome_3_FD_187444 | JGI IMG/M metagenome (GOLD analysis project Ga0209713, IMG submission 187444) | Marine eukaryotic phytoplankton communities from Arctic Ocean - Arctic Ocean- Svalbard ARC20M Metagenome (SPAdes) (version 2) | ecosystem: Environmental > Aquatic > Marine > Oceanic...
AAAAGAGCAGCTGGCGGCGGCGCGCGCCGAGGCGGCGGCGGCGCATCAGCTCGCGACCAAGGCGGGCGACGAGAAGGCGGCGGTCGAGGGTCACGCCCGGTACGTCGAGGAGCGTTGCAAGACGCTGCAGTCGCAGCAGGCCGCGTCTGAGCAGGAGCGCGGCCGCCTGGCCGAGCGCGTCGCCGCGTGCGAGGCGGAGGCGAAGGCGGCGGAGCAGGTGCAGAAGAGACGCGAGGAGGAGGCGGCGAAGGATCGGAGCCTGTACCAGCGTACTCTCGAGGCGGTCGAGGCACGCTCGAACGAGCTGCTGCAGCAGGCGGCGCAGCAGGCGGAGGCGTGCGCGCTGACGCGCGAGCAGCTCGCGACGTGCCAGGCGGACCTCAAGGGCGCCAAGGCGGCCAAGGGCGTCGTCGAGGCGCGCGCCAAGCAGCTCGAGGAGGGCGCGTCGGCGCTGCTCGCGCGGACGGAGGCGGCGGAGCTGCGCTGCCACGAGGTGTCGCGCGGGCGCGAGGCGGAGGTGGAGATGGCGAGGCGCGACCAGGAGCTGGTGGCGGTGCTCAAGGCCGAGAAAGTGTTTGCTGACAAGGCGGTGGCAGAGCGGCGCAAGGAGCAGGAGGCGACGCTCGAAGCGATGCAGAGGCAGTGCGAGGACATGCAGAAGCAGACGGAGCTCTTCGTGGCGGAGCGTGACGATGCAAAGAAGGACGCGGCAGCGCGCCAGAAGCTCGAGGTGCAGCTTGCCGAGACGATGGCGGAGAAGCGCGCCACCGAGGCGATCATGGCGCGCATAAGCGACGAGTTGAAGCAGACGCGCGACGAGGCGGCACGCGCGGCGCTCTCGCACGACGAGAAACGGCGCGAGCTCGACGCGGCGGCGGCGGCGCGCGCCGAGGCGCATCGGCTGCAGCTCGAGGCCCAGACGACGGCCGCGACGAGGGAGGAGGAGTGCGCCAAGCTGCGCGAGGGCAGTGCGGCGCTGCACGAACGGATCGGCACTCTCGAGCGCGAGCGCGAGCAGGCGGGCGAGGCGTCGTCGTCGCACGCGTTGGTGGCGGGGCGCGAGCACGAGCAGCTGCGCGAGGCGCAGACCGAGCTGGAGAGGCTGCGCGAGGAGGCGCAGCGCGCCGCCGACGAGCGCGAGACGATGACGACGCACTACAAGCGGCTCGACGCCGAGCTGGCGACGTACACCGCGCAGCGCGAGCACGAGCAGCGCGAGCGCGGCCGCTTCGAGGCGGCGGCGAGCGAGGCGCACGCCGAGCGCGAGGCGCTGCAGCACGAGGTGGCGGCGCTGCGCCACGAGAAGCGGCAGCTCGAGGAGATGGCGCTCTACGTGCACGGCCTCACCGCCGGGTCCGCCGCACGAGGTGGCGCGCACAAGACCCGCTCGGCCGTCGGCGGCGTGACCCCACCACCGCTGGCCGTGCCGCCTCACCACGAGTCGTCGCGCCCCTCCTCACCACCAGGCGTCACACCAGGCTCAGCGGGCAGCGCCGTCTCGATGAGCACGCCGCCCGCGCGGAGGCGGTACGGCCCTTGAATATAGAGGTAGACTATTCGTCACGTTTTTTTTATTGCGATAGCCCCTTCTGATGAGCATATTCTACGCGGTACGTTGGCCGCACGCGCCCGCTTGCGCCCACACGGCGCCCTCGTCGATCGTCGCGTGGGTGTCTCCCCTCGCCTCGCAGCCGCGGTACCATCCGTGCGGCGAGTAGACACTGCGGTCGAGCTCGACGCCGCACTGCGTCTGCGGGTAGTAGCGCGGCCCGAGCGTGGCGCCGTTTGGCTGCAGCTCGGGGTCGAAGAAGCTGCCGAGCTCGAGGTACGTGGCGTGCGGCTGCCGCGCAAACCAGCGCACCGCCAGCAGCCGACCGAGCGGCCCCGCGCACAGGAGCACCACGTCGCCCGGCTCGACACCGCGCCACGCGTCGGCATGCGCGTCGAATCCGGCGGGGTACGAGTCGGTGGCGGGCACGCGCAGCACGCGGTGCGGCGCGAGGCCGGTGCAGCGGCCGAAGCGAGCCATGTCGGCGGCCTCGCTCACCACGAGGTGGAGGCGTGCCGCGCCGCACGCCACGCGCGCGCGCACGAGGCGGGGCAGCAGCGCCCGCGCCGCCTCGTAGTTGCGGTTGATGAAGAGCGTCGCGACGGTGAGCCGCGTGGCGGTGGCGTTGGCGAGCTGCGCCATCGCCAGCGCGTGCGAGAAGGGGAAGTTGCGCGAGCACGGCACGCCGATGACCAGGTTGGGCGCGTCGGTGCGCAGCGCACGGCGCACCCTCGCCTGCAGCGACGCCGAGAGTCTCTGCAGCCCGCGGTCGGTGCGCCCCTTGGTCCGCTGCAGCGCCTGCAGCTCGCCGTCGTTGAAGTGAGCGTAGGCAAACGGCGCGCCCGACGCGAGCCTCTCGAGGAGCGGCTGCAGGTCCTTCATCGTGTGCGACAGCCTGCCGAGGGGCGGTGGTGCTGCCGGCTGCAGGGCCGCCTGCTGCTCGGCATTGGTGGTGGTGCTGCTGCTATTGCGGACGAGTGCGCTGCTGACGGTCGTGATGGCGGTGTCACCTCTCCTGCTGAGGCACTCGCTCTTGCGCGCCCTCCGCTGCGCGCCCGCGTTGTGGTGCCCAAAGAGAAAGCGCGAGCAGAGGCACGCGGCCTGGCTCGCGTTGGCGGCAGCGCCGTCGAAGATGCAACGGCGCAGCGCGTCGCCCCTGAAGCCTAGGCCGAGGCAGCAGCAGAGCACCTTGCGGCGCGGGTAGTGCGAGACCTCGCGAGAGTACGAGGTGCCGCTCTTGGCCTCGAGCGTGCGCACGTGCCCATCCACAGCGACGAAGCGGCCGCCCAGCCGCCGCACCGCATCGGCAAACGTGGCGTCCTCGCCGTCGCCGCGCAGCGCGAGGACGGCGTCGGTGTACGTCTCGTCGAAGATGGCCGTGACGCGTCGCATCAACGTGCGCGTCGTCGCGGCAAAGTTGGTCAGCACCACACGATCGTCCGGCAGCGTCGCCTTCGCTGTCACGGTTGCGGTCGCGGTCGTCGCTGCTGCCGCTGCCGCTGCGTATGCCGCTGCCGCCGCCTGTCGCAGCTCGGCGCGCGTGGGGCGGCGTGCGCGGCGGTGCACCACAGAGCTGTCGAAGAGGTCGCCGAGGTCCTCCTGCGCCTGGGGCAGCCCGTAGCCTCCGCTGCCGCAGTGCCGCACCTGGCTACCGTGCAGGCCGGGCGGCGCGCCCTTTGTGCGCAGCTCGGTGTGCACGCTGCACACGAGCGCGCCGAGCAGCCCCAGCTGCGACCCAAACGGCATCACGTCGTCGTCCATCGAGACGACGATCTCGTTGCGCGAAGCGGCGGCGGCGAAGAAGCGCGACGCCGCGAACAGCTCGGCGCGTGGGCCGTCGAGGTGCGTTAGCTTGGAGGTGTTGACGACTGCGCCAGCTACCACAGGCCCGCCCGAGGCGCACGTGGTGCCGCACTGCGCCACCTGCTCGGTCAGCGCGGCGCGGTCGAGCCACGAGGCCTGGTTGCCGTGGTTGATGACGACCTCGGAGCTCGGGTGGCGCAGCAGCGGCGAGGCGAGCAGCGTGTGCAGCAGACGCGCCAGGTTGCGCCGGCGCTGGCTCGCGCCGCCGACGGTTGGGATGACGATGGAGAGCGGCAGGCCGTCCGAGGGTAGGATGCATGCCGTGGCGTTGGGCTCCCAGCGGACGCGACGCTTGGGCATCGGAGAGCGACGGCTAACTGAAGCGATGGAGACCGAGGCAATCAAAAACTACAGTAGTCAATCTGCGTTTTCTTGAATTCGTGAGGTCGCCATGCGCTCGACCATGACGGCGATGATCCTGTCTATGTGTGGTGTTCTCGGTGAGTTTGCCATCGACGACGGCGCCGACGTGTGCGCTGACCAGTACTCGAAGTGTGTCGCGTTGGCTCGTCTCGGGCACTGTGGCAAGAACCGTGACTTGATGCACAAGAGCTGTGCGCGGGCGTGTGGCGTTTGCGACTCGCACATCCCTGCGAATGTGACGTTCATCCGACCTGTGCAGACGTGGAGCCTGATTCTCCGCAGCCTCCTGGAATACAGCACGCATCTGAACAACCACCATCTTGTCCCCGGTACGTACAGCCTGGTGCCTGAGATGCATTTCGGCCGCCCAGTCTACCGCAGCAACTTTGAGGTGCCTTTCCGGGACGGCTCTCGGCCTCTCTTCCTCTTCTACGCCGCGACCAAGCATCTTGAGGACTTCGTAGGCTACTATCCGCACGGTGCCGGCGCACCTAGCCCCAGATGGACACCGTCTATTGATGGCAAGTGGTGGGTTGGCTCGAATGTCAGCGACCTAGCAGATCATTCGATCCTTCGCTCCTCGGACAGCGCGACGTGGCCGTGGGAGACGATCCAGTGGGAGTCCCACAGCCCGGGCGGGGGCTTCGGAGCTGGTGGTCTCTGGTCATGGCGAGCTGTCGAGGGCTTGAGTTGCGTGCCTGGCGCGACTTCATCTCCTCAGCCACTGTACGACATGATGCACGATATGATCGCGGGGCTTTGCGTGTTCGTGGTTATCTATTTGGCTGCCGCCGAGGTGATCTTCTCAGTTACTGGCCTCAAGCAGCTTGATACGTTGGAGGCTTTTGCGCGAGTGTCGAAAGCGATCGCGTCTCGCGTGAAGCGGGCCGAGGACTACGTCTTTGGCCTTGCTGATGAGCTGTTTGAATCGACCCTGGCCACGACCCGAGCCCGAGCCTCAGCTCCATGCTCTGTTACCACCGCCTCCCCCGCCTCCCCCACCAGCACCATCACTGGCCCCGTCGCCTCTTCGGCCACCACCTCCTCGGCGACCTCCTCCAAAGTTCTCGCCGTCGCCTCCTCTGCCTCGGCCTCCTCGGCCACCGCCTCCTCCTCCCTCGCCTTCGCCTCTTCGGCCATCGCATTCTCCTCCGCCGTCGCCGCCGCCGCCTCCGATCAGAATTCGAACGAGGACGAGGAGGAGCGGGAGGCCATGCCGCAGTGCGTGGTCTGCGCCGCCTCGGACGAACGGCTCAAGAAGTGCAGGGGCTGCCTGCAGCGCATCTATTGCTCTCCCGAGTGTCAGGTTGCGCACTGGGAGGTGCACAAGCCCGAGTGCAAGCGGGTGAAGGCGGAGCGGCGCGCAGCACGAGAGAGGGCCGAGGCTGAAGCGGCCACGGGCACGGACGACATGTGAGGGGCCCGTGACTCGTTCTCCAGCGAGCGTGCGTATCCCACCCCTATTCGAGCATGAGGAAAGGCGACCACGCCTCTCGGGTATGTAAGAACCGCAAGTGCACGGGCAACACCGCGCGCCGCTGTACCGGGAGACGAAGAAGCAGGGAACGCAGGGTATATTTGACCAACCGTCACGGAGGCGGAGCAGGAACGACACAGTGCAGTATGGGCGCGACGTGCTTTGCGGCGCATCGCCCGGATCGGACACTCCCGTACGTAAAATCTCCTCGGAGAGCTCTCTGTGTCGCTGCCTACCGCTTGGCTGTCTATTGAGATTGAATTATGTCATACGATCCCGTATCTAGGCTAGGCCCTTCTTCTCCGCCTTCTTCGCGAGCCCCTTCTGGTAGCGCCTCTCGTAGGCGCTCGACGCGTTCTTGCCCTTGTCCTCGACGGCGCCCCGCGGCGCCTCGCGCTGCAGCTCGTGCACACGCGCCTCGAGCTGCACCTTGGCCTTCTCGAGCGCCAACACCTTGAGCTCGAGTGCTTTGACGTCATCGTCACCGCCCTTCTGCGCCTTCTCGTGCTGCTCCGCCGCGCCGTGCTTCGACTTGTTCTTCTTCTTCCTCTCGCCGTCCGAGGACTCGGCCGCGCCCGGCGGCGGCTCGGCCCGCAGCGTCGAGGGCAGCTCCCACGTGTTGAAGGCGGCGGCGTCGGCTTCGCACACGTACGCGCGCGCCGCCTCGGCGGTGTGCATCGCCGCGTGCGCCCCCTCTCCGCGTCGCATGCCCTCGAAGTGGTCGCTCAGTTTGGCGACGATCACGTCGAGGGCGTCGGGCGGGCCTCCACCGCCGCCACCACCGCCGCCGCCACCGCCGCCGCCGCCCTCCTTGTGCAGCGCGTACAGCAGCCGCGGCCTCACGCGCATCAGATTCGCGTGGAGCCGCGCCACCTCCGCCTTCGGCAGCGCCTGCAGGTAGCCGAGCGCGCCGCGGCCGCCCGGCTGCAGCTCGGAGAGCGGCACGCGCACCGTCCACTCGCGATGGTCGCCAAACCACGCGTCGGTGCCGTTGGCCGTCGCCGCGCTGAAGACGACGTTGAGGCAGCCGAGCGACGCGGCGTCCCAGAAGGCCTTGCGCGTCCCAAAGTCGCCCCATGGCTGCAGACAGAAGGTCGAGAACTTGTACGCGTCGACCAGATCCTCGACGGTGAGCGAGCCCAGCCCGATGCCGCCGTCGCCCTCGGCGCGCTGCTGGCCTCGCAGGTGCGCCTCGCTCATCATCGCACACGACTCGTGCCGCTCGCACTCGTGGTTGAGCATCTCCCGCAGCGGCGACCGCCCGAGCACCTTGAGCGCCACCGGAGCAGCCGCGTCGCCGTCGTCCGCGAGTCGTCGTCGTCGTTGTCCGGCCGCCGGAGAAGCCGCGTGCTGTCCCGTGTGCTGTCCCGGTGTCTTGTCGAGCGTGTAAGTGTTGGCGAAGAAGCAGGCGAACCGGCTGCGCGACTCGAGGGGCAGCACGTCGGGTACCAGTATCGTGCTGCTGCTCGAGCTGGCGGCAGGCGAGGCGGCGCTCGCGTCGGGCGACGGCGCGCCGCCGCAGATCTTGCACGCCTTGCACTTGCACAGGATGCACCGGTTCGGGTGGTCGGCGTCGATCTTGCACCACGAGGCGCACTGCTCGACGGTGCTGTCCTGCGGGTTGGCGGCGGTGCAGCTCGCCGGTGGCGGAGGCGGCGAGGGCTGCGAGCCGTACGACGGATACGGCACCCCGAAGAGAGACAGCCCGCTGCCCTTGGGCGGCAGCGGATACGCCGGAGGGATCATCGCGGTCGGCGTCGAGCCGTTCCACGTGACCTTGCGCGCTGGGCCCTCGATGCTCAGGATGGCCAGCGGCAGCTGCGCCTCGCCTCCGCCGCCACTGATGCCGCCGAAGCCGCCGTCGCAGTCGAAGAAGGTGCGCAGGCCGCGCTGCTCGAAGCGCAACGGGTCGAAGGGCGCGTCGTAGGTCATGAAGCGGCCGAGCTTCGGCGGAGTCTTCGAGCGCGACGCGTTGGTGTAGCCGCACGCCAGCGGTACGTACTCCAGGTCTGGTCGAGCGCCGAGCTCGGGCGCGTAGCGCTCGCGCAGCAGCGTCGCGAAGAGATAGTCCATGTCGACGAGTCGCAGCGGGAAGCCGGGCGGCGAGGAGCGGCGCGAGGCCTCGAAGGACGACCACGCGGTGTCGCAAAGCGCGACGCTGACCGTGAGTTTTGGCATGCCGTCACGACGACTGTTGGCGACGGTGTCACGGCGGGCGATCAGTGAGTTCAAAATCCTAATTGTTTGACCCTGAGGTCAAACCACCGCAGCGATCCGCGCCTCACGGGGCGAGCTCCGCCGCAGGTAGACGTCATCTAACTAATGCGACAACTAACTACACGACAAAAATAACTGCACGACGCTCAGCCAACGTTGCGAGGTGCGCCAATCGAGACGAGCAGACCCTCGGCCTCGCGCATCCCCACCAGCTCCGGATGGCCGACGGAGGTCAGCATGCGCGCCGGTGGGCTGACGATGTGCAGCGTCGTCAGCATCCGGACGTCGTGCGTCGCGCGCACGCGCAGCTCGTCTCCCGCCCTGACGTTCATCTCGACGGGCAGATAGCGCACCGACTGGTCCCAGCACGGCGCGCGGTGCGGGTTGTCGGGGCCCGAGTCGTAGACGTGCTCGTCGTCGCAGTGGAGCCGAAAGTAGACGACGAAGGCGTTGAGGGTGCCCGCGGCGGTGAGCCGGAGCGGCAGCTCGCGGCTGCGCGGCGCCTCGATGGTTTCGATCGGCATCGTCGCCCATTGCCACTCAAAGAGCTCGATCGGCTCGGAGAGGCGGCGGTACGCGCCTCGCCGCAGCTGCTGCAGCTTGGCCGCGCAGACCGGCTGCGGCGATAGCAGCTGATCGGAGCGACAGACGTCCCAAGCCGACAGGTCGATGGGACCGTCGTGGCCATCGCCGCCGCGGCGGCCGACGTTGTCGCGGCGGCGCGGCGCACGCATCTCGACGGCGACCATGTGCAGCGACCCTGCAGACGGGATGACGAGCGCGCCGGGGCGGAGGAGGCGGCGGCGCGCGTCTGCGACGGTGGCGAGCACGCCCTCGCCCAGCAGGCCGTCGTCGACAATCTCGCACACGAGCACGTCGGCGAGGCCGCCCAGCTGCGCCGCCGACAGCTCGCTGCTCCTCGCCTCGTGCACCGCGACCCGCCCGCCGCCAAAGCCATTGGCAGCGACGATGTGGCGCGCGGCGGCGGCGAGGGCCGGCACCATCTCGCACGTCGAGACTTGCGAGGCGCCCGCACGCGCCGCCATCATCGCCAGCAGGCCCGAGCCCGCGCCAATGTCGAGCACGCGCACGTCGCCACCGCCCTTGGTGAGCCTGCGCAGCGCCGCTCTCAGCGCGCGGTCGAAGCAGCAGTTGCGCGCCTCGTCCGCGATCATGTGGAAGTGGTAGGCGAGCGCCGGCACGCGCGGCCACGTCTCGAGGGCGCCGGCCGCGCGCCGCGCCGCCGCCTCCGCCTCGTCAGGATGCAGCTCGAGCCCGGCGCCCTCGCTCCACCTCAGCCGCACCGTCACATCCTCGCCCGCCTCGAGCCGCCGCTCGTAAGGAAGCATCAGCAGCCGCTGGCGGCGCGCGCGCCTCTCGAGCGGCAGCGGCGGCTGCCGCGGCCCAAAGTCGAGGGAGGCGGCGGCGTCGGGGAATCCGCCCAGCTCGAGCCACACGCAGAGGCAGTTCAGGAGGCCGGCGGCGGTGGCGGGCACGCGCAGCGTCGCGCTCAGCGGCAGCGAGGTGGACGACGCGTCGGAGAGGTCGTCGATGGCGACGGCGGTGTGCGCGGCGGAGAGGCGGCGCGCGACGCCCGGCTCGGTCAGCTCGATGTGCTCGAGGTCGACAAACTCGCACGTCCGGAAGGCGTTGAAGGCGCGCAGGTCGAAGCCCGCCACGTCCGAGCAGCGCACCGACAGCAGCATGCAGCGCACCGCGACGCGGCGCGGGTGGAAGCGGCCGCCCGGCCGGAGCAGCAGCGCGCGCGCCAGCCGCGCCTGTCGCAGCAGCTCGCTCGCCACGTCGTCGTCGCCCACCTCCTCGCTGATCACGGCGTCGAAGCTTCGGCGCAGCGGTCGCGCCACGCCCGGAATCGCCGCCTCGGCCGCCAGGTCCTCCCACCTCGCACAGCGCACCACGCGGATGCGATCGTCCACACCGTTGGCCTTGGCTATCTCCACCGCCACCTGCGCCAGCCGGACCACGCGCTCCGCCCAGATCACCTCGGCACCCGCCTGCGCCGCGCCCACCGCAGCCGCGCCTGTGCCGATGCCGAGGACGCAGATGCGGTTGCGCGAAGCACCGGCCATGCGACCTGCGGCATGATACGTGTCGCACCACGACGCGTCGGCCAGCATGCGCATCGTGCTCTCGGTGGTGAGCATGTGCATCAGCCCGTGCACAAGCGGCATCAGCTTCTGGCCCACCTCCGTCGGCGTCGAGCCGCCCTGGCTCAGCGCGTCCAGCAGGTACGTGCGGCTATACCGTTTCGAGCCGGTCGCACCAACGTCGCGCTGGTGCGTCACCGGATCAGACTGTCGCAGCGTCAAGTTGGCCAGCATCTCGTCCTCGGAGACGGGCTTGCGTGGGCGTTGGGCTGGCGGCTGCTGGTGCAGTGCCGGTGGAGGCAGCAGCTCGAGGTGCCGTCGCTCTATTGTGCTGCTGGTGGTGACATGTCCACGACGTCGCCAATCGCAGCGCGACGCGGCACGAGCGTGGCAGCTCTCGCAGCGACGAACCATACGTTCGCAGCCCCGCGACGCGCAAAGCATATGCACGTCATTGCACGCCTCAAGTTTCTGGGCTCGCCTCAATAGCCTCAATAGCCTGCCTGGTCTCGCGGGCACGGTCTGCACGGTTGGGCGCATGAGCCGGGTAAAAACTGTCTGTAGATCAGGTGGGCTGTCGAGTCAGGGCGGCTCGACGCCGACGGACACATGAATGAGACCTGCGAGCTGCGTACCAGCCCACATGTCTCAACTCTCATGTACTGTACTCACTCCGACACGAAACATGAGACTGACTGACTGAAGTTTTTAGAACGCACACCGTCACCACCCATCCGGCGTCTAAGCCCCCGGGACACCAGCACTGGGTCAGTACCAGCCTAAAGGGTACGGATGAAAGTCTGAGCACAACTTGGCAACTTTGCGAGGGTGCGCGCCGCCGACATGTCGGCGGCCGCGCTCGCGCTCCTCACGCTATCCGGCATAGCCCAGTCGGTAAAGGGGCTTGACCTGCGCTGCGCGCCGGGCGCCGCGCCGGTTGCCGTCAAGAGATCGACGGCGATCCGCGTCCGGCGGTCCGGACAGCCACGGCCAGCCTCGGCTTGTCTCGGCTTGTCTCGGCGCAGTTTGGCGCAGGTTGGCCAGGTGGGCCCCCTTTATCCCCCATCGGGGTTCGAACCGGGTTCACCACGCTCAGACGGCGAAGACGATGCCGTTACACCATGGGGCCGATGCACGAAGACGCATGGGGCACCCGAAGACGCATTTGTTGTGTCACCCAGCGAGTTTGACCTCGCCGACGCTACGATCTGCTCCGCGGATCGTCTCCTTTGGATGGGCGTCGGGTTTGACGACTCGATGGGCGGCGCAGCGAGTGAGAAACAGGCGGACATGTGTGAAAAAATGGCAAGCTCATCTCGAGATCGCAACCCTCGAGACCGAGAACTCCCTGCCGGTGCAAACCCGGCCCCACATGCTCACCTGGAGGAGGAGTCGTTCAGTGCGACCGCTGTCCATTTCAACAACAATGGGTCACCCGGTCCTGATACTACCGCACATCACCTGTGCAGCGGCGCCAAGTCTGCGGGCAGACTTGCGACTCCCTCTCCTCTCACGCCCGACGATGCCGGGCACCAATTCGACGGCGTGCGCGGCTGAGGCCGACATGCTGTCTAAACATCCCTGCGCCCGGCGCGGCGCACCCTCCAGTGTGGGTGGTTTGGCCTCTTGCCGCGTGGTAGTGTTAGGCATATAACAGTGGAACTTTCCGTGGCATGATAGATTTACTTAGTTACACTACAATGGATCTTCACGCGGCTTGGCCGGTGGCGGGGTGTCGCTCGTCGTCGCGGCTGCTCGGCGCTGTGTCTCGTCCTCTTCCTCCAACGTCATGTCAGGCTCCCGGTAGTTACGCGGAACGCAGTTCCTGGTCGTCGCTCTCGGAGGCTTTCGGGATGCGCGGCCGTACCCTGGCACGGTGTTCCGAGCACCGGCGTGACAGGCACTAACCAGCTGCAGCTCGCGGAGAAGCGGGGCCACGGGATGGTTACCTTGGTTCCCCGCCCTATTGAGGCCATTGAGGCTCCCCGCGTCAAGCCATGCACCCCGGTAAAAGGGTAGAGACTCCCTGCCGCATCCTATGGCCAGTAATCGTGCAACTGAATGCACGATTCTCCGAGTCGCACGTACCTCCGGGGCGGCTCCGACACGGCGCGGCGGCGGGGGGCGGGGCACGGCGCGCGGGCAA
>Ga0209713_10002350_pt1 | contig 11720 bp, 7 predicted proteins | sample ArcOceMetagenome_3_FD_187444 | JGI IMG/M metagenome (GOLD analysis project Ga0209713, IMG submission 187444) | Marine eukaryotic phytoplankton communities from Arctic Ocean - Arctic Ocean- Svalbard ARC20M Metagenome (SPAdes) (version 2) | ecosystem: Environmental > Aquatic > Marine > Oceanic...
CCGGGGCCCAAGTGGGCCAGTGAGCCGTCGAGGTTCTACCTCCCATTCGCCGGGCAGACGCCGTCAGGGCCCGCCGACCTGCCCTTGGACTCGCGCTCGATGGCGGTCTTCCTGCGCTCGCTGTGGCCGCGCGGCTTCGAGGAGTGGGGCTTCCTCTCCGTCTGCCTCTACGCCGCCGCCTGCTTCTGGTGCCCCGACGCCGTCATCGAGGCCTTTGCGTGCCTCACGTTCTGGTGGTGAGAGCGCCAACGGCGGGCGATGGGTGGTTTTACCCGCATGCGGTTGTACGTGATATACCGTACTTTAGCTATTCCACGTCTGCCTGCCGGGCATTGCGGTTGTGCGTCAAATTTAGCAGTGCCTCGCTACAGTACAGCTACAGTACACAGACACAGACGTGTCACACAGCTCACAGGCTTGCCACGACAGGTCGCCGCGGTCGTAGTACGCCGTGCGAAAGTTGCGGAAGATGTCGGCGAGCGATGAAGAAGATGTCGACCAGCGTCTCAATGTAGGTGGTGGGCTTGTCGACGTCCCATCGGCCGCTGCTGCTGAAGGCGAGCTGGAACGGCACAGCGAACGCCGTGTACATTAGCATCCCAAACGAGACCAGCTCCCACGTGAGCAGGAAGCTGCTGCCGGGGAGCAGCACGTGTGCCTGTGGCTCGTCCGATGTGTCGTCGCCCGCAGACCGTCCCGCGGCAAAGCCCTCGTAGAGCCGGTGGACGAGCTTGGCGTTGAAATTCTGCTCCTGGGTGACTGAGTTGCGCCGTGTCTTGCTAGCCGGGTGGATAGAAGCGCTGGAGCTCATCTTCCTGCAATGACGACCTACTGCTGGCGCCTAATCTCTTCTGCTTTCGTAGCGGTTCACGACATTCTTTCGGGACGCAGAACTAGAAGCAGACGTGCGGTGCTTTTCCGCATTACCGTATCTAAAAAAACGGAAGTCAAGTTTCGCGTTGAGGCCGCATCCGTGGCAGCGCATCGTCATCATCGCGACTCGTCGTTCCTCTAGACGGCGCGTACGTGCCGTCTAGATGGATGTTCATAGCCGAAGGCTCACATATCACTGATATCACCGCACGCATGCTTGTTAGCTTGTTCTTACGAAACCGTCCGATAAATTAAGTAAGCGTGCCAAGAGACACGTCTGCAAAAACCTTTGTTTTGTTCAACCCCATGTTCGCACGAGCCGGCTTGCCGGGGCTCTCGCCTTCGCTCAGCACGCCGCCTCACGCGGCCTGGATTGCCGTGCTTAGCTTAGGCTTAGGCTTTATTACCACGGACTGTACCGGCTACGCAACGTCGGATTGCCGTGGCCTTCTCCATAAGCATAATCCTTTTTTATAGCGAGGACGAGGGCGGCCGCGAGTACAAGGTGTTCGTGTTCAAGGACGGTGCGACGCGTCACCACCAGAGCTTCTCTCTCGGAGAGTACTCGTTCTCTGACGCGCCGGACCAGCTCGTCTGCCTCGCGAGCACAGTGCTGGTGAACATGCGCGACAGCGTGCACGTCTTCTCTCTGGAAGGAGAGCCCCTTCGGAAGGTGGTCCCGGTCATCCCGCCTCATCTCAGAAGGTCCCCCACCTGCCTCGGCTTCGAGGTGGAGCACCTGTTCTCCGCCAGCGGGAGGCTCTACCTGAGCGACAGGTCAGACCTGCTAGTGTGCTCGTGGGACGGGGCGGAGCTCACCCTGCTGCAGAGCGCGCGCACCAGCGAGCGATTTGACACATTGAATACGTTGGTCCCGATGCAGCGCCGCGCGCGCCGCGCGATGCGGCCTTGCGCAGATGAGAGCCACGTATGCATGCTGTCCACGATGGGGGGGATGGCCGGTGATGTTGCGTACTCCCTGACTGCCCAGCTGTTTGCGGTGAGCGGAAGCCGCCGCGTGGTCTGACCAGACATGCCACTTGCGTCGTCTCAGAGTCACAACCCTTGCAACCCAAGCCCTCGTGTACACGTGATAGATGCGCATGCTGTAGCGTCAACAGGTTGTGTCGTTTCCTTAAAACCAGCATGCGCTGGTTTTTGCCTCCGAGGTTGCGCCAAGGCAACGCTTGCCGCCAAGGCAACGCTTGCGAGGTTGTCAGCCGACCACCGGCCCATGCTAGCGCTGTGCTCGTTCGCCTCTCATGGCCTCGCAGCGAGGCTAGCCGCGACGTCCGCGCTGCCCGCTCTCCCAGACGGGCGACGGCTCTCCATCGAGCTGGGCTCGTTGGCCGACTGCGACACCGGCGGAAGGGTGTGGTCGTCGGCTGCTGTGCTCTGCGGCTGGCTCGCGGAGCAACCGTCGTTGCGCGGCGGCAGCCTGCTCGAGCTCGGAAGCGGCACGGGCGCCGTTGGAATATTTGCCGCCGCGCTCGGAGCCGAGCGGGTCACTCTGAGCGACGGCGGCTCGGCTGCGTTGCTCGCGCTGGCAGAGGCCAACGCTGAGACCAACTGTGGCATGTGGGCCAACAGCGATACACATCCGCAGGTGCGAGTCGTGCGGCACAACTGGGGCGAGCCGCTCGCTCCGGAGGACGCCCCTGCGCTGTGCGGGCACTCCTGGATCGTCGGGAGCGACCTGACATACGCCGCCGCGGCGCACGGTGCGCTGTGCGACAGCCTTGCCGCGCAGTTGCGGCGGCACTCGCCGGGCGCGACCGCAGTGCTCGCTCACCAGCTTCGACTGAGCGGCGACGACGGCGAGGAGCCCACCGACGAGCGGCTCGCCAGCTTTCGTGCGGCGGCGGGAGCAGTGGGGCTGCGAGTGACCACGCTGCTCGTTGACGAGGCGGCCTACGGTGGCCGGTGCGTCACGTTGCTGCGCGTCGAGTGTGATTCGCAGACATAGCGTCTGCCTTTGGATACTTTTAGATCATTGCTTGCCTACATTTTTGGTGCCTTTGGTGGCGATGTTTATGGATCTTCGCGAGGGTGGTGTTGGCCGGCGCCTTAGCGCCAGGGTGGTCCACCCTCACCGGTGGCTCGGAACACGGGGGCCCGCCCGTGTTCTTCCACTCCACGACTGGCGGACTTGAGGGTGGTGTGCCCCCTTGGCACAACCCATGAGAGTTGGCCTCGCCTCTCAGGTCATCTCCTCGGTCGGTGGCGTTTGTCTTTGCGCAACGATGCGGGCACAGGCACTGCTGATCTGCGCGCTTGCCAGCAGCGCACATGCCTTGCAGGTCGTTCCTTGCGAGCGGGGCGCGCTGCCATGCGCTGGTCGCTCGAGTGCGGTTGCCAGCGCGATGAGGCTGCGCGGAGGCGAGAGCTCGCTCTGGACGTGGTGGAAGGGCCTGCTGTCCAAGCTCGGCCTGTTCTCGAAGACGGGCAAGCTGCTCGTGCTCGGGCTCGACAACGCGGGAAAATCGACGCTGCTGACGCTCCTGATCCGCGACGAGGTGAGGCCCGAGCGACGCCGGCTCAGCCACTCTGCGCACGGCTTGCTCGATCGTTTGATTCACGTGCGTATCCCATCTTTGCCTCGCCGCAGGTCGTGCCACACGCACCCACCCATCAGCCGGTGACCGACGTGATCTCGATCGGCTCGATGAAGATGCGCGCGGTCGACATGGGCGGCCACGAGATCGCGCGGCGCATGTGGGAGCAGTACTCGCACGATGCCGACGGCATCGTGTACATCGTCGACGCGGTCGACCGCGAGCGGTTCCAGGAGGCGGGGATGGCGCTGCACAAACTGCTGCAGACGCTCTCCGTCAGCACGCCGGTGCTCGTCTTTGGCAACAAGGACGACCTGCAGGGCGCGGCGCGCGAGGAGGAGCTGTACTACTCGCTCGGCCTCGACGAGATACAGCGGTCCGGCAGCGGCCGCGCCGTCCAGCTCGTCATGTGCTCGGTCTTCGAGAAGCGCGGCTTCAAGGAGGGGTTCGACTGGCTGTCGAAGCACATCAAGTGAGCAGAGGGGTGCGTGCGTGTTCGCCGGCACCGCGAGTGGAGAGAGGACGGCGCCCCGAATAAATTTGTCACCTGGTCTTTTGACGGTTCTTGGACGCGCCACAGCCCATGCCAATGCGTACAACGGATCGACTGGCAGCGAGGGACGCGCTCGCGCCGCCACGACGGCGCGCCACGTCGCCGGACGGGGACACGGCCTCTCGGCTCGCATGTCGTCACGAACTAACGCCGCGGCCTCCATCGCCGCATTAGCCATCGCGACCGCCCTCCTCGCCCTCCACCGCCGCCGCCGAGCGCTACCGACGACGCTGCTGGCGGCGGCGCGTGCTGGCCACGTCGAGGCGGTGCGTGGCTTCCTCTCTGCCGGCCCGCGCTTGCGGCGAGCGCGCAGGAGCCGCATGGGTGAAGTCAGCACGGCCAAGCCGGGCATGTCCAAGCCGAGCGAGCTGCAGGACGACGAACGACCCGAGGGACCCACAGATGCCGACGCCTTCACAGACGAGGCGGCGGCTGCGCTGGCCGTCGCCGCGAGCTTGGGCCACACGGCGGTCGTGGAGCTGCTGCTCGCCGCGCACGCCGACCCGAACGTGCCGAGTGGCGTGGAGCGCTGGAGCGCGTACCATCTGGCGTGCGCGCACGACCGCGCCGACTGCGTCGAGGCGCTCGTGCGTGCCGGCGTCGACGAGCCACGGCTGGACGCGGCCGGCCTGACGGGCGCGCAGCTGGCGGAGGCGCGGCGCTGCCGTCGTGTGCTGGCGCGTCTGGCCGGGCCGCTCGCCGAGCTGCGCGCGCAGCGGCTGCGCGCCAAGAGCGATCGGCGCAAGATCGAGCGCGGCAAGCGCGCGCTGCTCGCGCGCGCTCTGCAGGAGGAGAAGGCGCAGCAGGCGCGGCGGGTGCGGCCGCGCGGCCTCTTCCTCGAGTTTGGCGTCGCGTCGGGCGGGTCGATCAACCACATCGCCGCGCGCACGCCCGCCGGCTGCACCGTCCATGGCTTCGACTCGTTCGAGGGCCTGCCGGAGGCGTGGCGAGACGGCACCGACGGCGCCAAAGCCGAGGTTGACCAGACGAGCGGCGGTGGCCGCGATGGCGGTGGCGGAGGCGGAGGCGACGGCGGCGGCGCGCGTGGCGTCGGCTTCTTTGACCGCGGCGGCGAGCTACCCGACGTGGCGGCCAACGTGCGGCTGCACCGCGGCTGGTTTGACGCGTCGCTTCCGGCGTTCCTGGCGCGCGAGGCGGCGGTGGGGGAGGTGGCGCTGCCTCTGCACGTCTCCTTTCTGCACATCGACTGTGACCTGTACTCGTCGACGCGGACGGTGCTGCGCTGCCTCGCCGCCGCCATCGGCGTCGGCACCGTCGTGGTGTTTGACGAGTGGTGCGGCTACGCTGGCTGGGAGCAGCACGAGGCGAAAGCGTGGCGCGAGTTTTGCGACGAGCACGGCGTCAGCTTTCAATGGATCGAGCCGCCCTCGACGGCAGGAGGAGGAGGAGGAGGAGGAGGAGGAGGAGGAGGAGGAGGTGGAGGAGGCTCTGGTGGTGAGAGCGCGACGACCGCGGGCGACGGAGGTCGGGCGGAGGGTGGCGGTGCGGGGCCATCCAAGGCCCTCTTTGTCACGGCGATCCGGCCGCAGCAGCAGCAGCCACCGGCGCCGCCACCGCCGTCGCTGCGCGCGCCGGCAGCCGCGCGCAAGGAAAAGCAGGCGGCCAAGAAGAATGGCACCAATGGCCACAAGGCGCCCGCGTCGGCCGCGGCGGCCGAGAAGGCGGCTGCGGCGCAGGAGGCGGCGCGGGAGGCGGCGGCGGCGCGTGAGGCGGAGGCTGCGGCGGCTGCGGCGGCCGCGGCGGAGCTCGACCAGCGGAAGCAGGCGCTCGCGGCAGAGGTGCACGCGCGCCTGTGCGAGGAGGCGAGGTTCTTTGGCGACGACGGCCAGACGGGCGACGGCAGCCGCAGCAGCAGCACTGATGGCGGCGGCGGCGGCCGTGGCGACGGCGACGACGACGACGATCTCGGGGCGCTCCTCGACGTGGAGACGCTCGGCGGCTGCCGCCCCGCCGACGCCGCCGCCGACCCGCGCAGCCACCGGCACGAGCGGCGGCCGTTTGCATGTGCGGTGCGCGTGGCGGTGGCGGGGCAGAGCGCCGCGATGGGCGTCGAGCAGGGTCAGGCGGTGGTGGACGAGGTGGTGGCGACGTTTGCGCGCGGCCCGACGGCGACGAGCGGCAAGGCGCTGCGCCCCGGCGCGCAGCACTGGGTGCTGTGGCGCAACCTCGGCGCGCACTCGCTGCGTCTCGAGCCGAACAAGTCCAACTCGATCGTGTGGCTCAACAAGGCGCACGCGCGCGCCTCGGAGCTCGAGCCGTCGTGCGCGTGGCCGGCGCAGCGCGCGCTGCTGTTGAGCGGCGTGCTGCCGCACGCCGAGACGTGGGTGCGCCTGCTGCAGCGGGCGCGCGAGGACGGCGGCATCGACATCAAGGACGACTGCCGCCTCGACGACCGCTCGGCCAAGTGCCACCAGGACGGCAACAACTCGGTCGCCAAGGGCAACGTCGCGCTGGTGCGCCTCGCCCTCAACGTCTCGTCGGCCGCGTCGGGCCGCTCGCTCGACTACCTGCAGCTCTCCACCGACGGCACCTTCGTCGACGGCGCCGCGCGCGATGCGGCGCTGCTCCACTCGATCTCGCAGCACCACATGTGGCACGGCGCCGCGCAGACGACCCACGGCTACGTGCAGGGCGTCTCCGACTGCTGCCACGGCTCGTCGGCCGGCACCGGGCCGTGCCTCAAGCGCATCGTCACCGTCTTCGCGCTGCCCGACGGCCATCCGCTCGCACGCTTGACGGCGGCGCAGCGGCTGCGGCGCGTCGGCCTCTCCGTCTTCGCCGTCGACGCGCGCCACCAGATGCGCGCGCGCGGCGGGGCGAAGGCGGCGGCGCTGGCGACGACGGCGGTGCCAGCTTCGTCGCCGGCATCAGCAGCGGACGTCGCGCAAGCACCAGCGACAGCGACGCCCGGCGAAGATGCGCAGCCGCAGCCGCAGCCGCCCGCTCTGAGCAAGGCGCAGGCGGCCAAGGCAGCCAAGGGGCAGCAGGCCGTGCTTCGCTCGTCGACGCACCGCGCCGCCTACTCGCGCGGCCGCAAGGGCGACCCCGGCCCCGCCGTCGCGCGCGCGGCGCTGCCCGCGTCGCTGTGCGAGCGGGCGACGCTCGCATACGACACGGCGACGCACGACCTGCGCGGGGCGGTGGTGGGCCTGCTCGAGCGCGCGGGGAGCGAGGTCGGCCGCTTCGAGGACGCTTCGGGCGACGGAGACAACGGCGGCGGCGGCGGCGGCGGCGGCGGCGTTGGTGGCGGAGAGACGCGGCGGCGCCTCGAGGACTTTCGGGTGCCTGCGGAGGCGCTGCGTGGCTCGCGTGGCTCGGGCGGCAGCGCCGACGCCGCCGCGCAGCAGCGCCTCACGCTCGCCCTCGCGGCCGACGCCGCCTTCTTGGCGGCCTTCGAGCGTCTGGTCGAGGAGGTGGTGCTGCCCCACATCAAGAGGCGCCTCGACGCGGCGTTGGGGGCGACGGCCGCCACCGCCTCTGCCGATTCCGATTCTGCCGCCGCTTCCGCCGCCTCCGCCGCCTCTACGTCGCCGCCCACCGGCGGAGACGCAAGCGACGTGGCGGCTGCGGCGGGCGCAGAAGGCGCGACGACCTTCTACTATCAGCACCCGCCGACGCTGCGGCTGCAGCCCGGGCCGAGCGAGCGGACGGTGCGCCGCCACCACGACGGCGAGTACGGCCACCAGCGCGGCGAGCTCAACCTGTGGCTGCCGCTCACCGATCCGGCGCTGACGAAAACGACGCTGTGGGCGGAGAGCGCCGAGGGCGCCGACGACGACGCGCCGCTCGCCGTCGACGTCGGCGAGGCCGCGCTCTTCCACGGCTCGGTCTGCCGCCACCACGTGCCCGCCAACCCGAGCGGCCACACGCGCGTCTCGCTCGACTTCCGCGTCGGCGTCGAGGGCTACTTCGACCCGCACTGGAGCATGCGCGGCACCAAGGAGGACCACGGCCGGCGGAGGGTGGTGGTGCCGCCGGCTCAATCAGAGTAGCTTCGCTTCGCTGGAGGTCCTTAGAGTTAGTTGCGTACGGTATGTTTAGAGCTGTTGTGGACTCGCAGGCGCGCGCGCGCGCAACGCGGTTGAACGGTGAGGTGTAAACACGTTCATCGAAACTTGACGTTGCGGCGGTTGTCCCGCTTGCCGCACGCACGAGCTAATCTTGGAGCACCATGGGCTGCGGCGCCTCGACACCAGCGCCGGTCCAGCTGCATGAGATGCCCGAGCCCGTGCGCAGCAAGAACGACGGCCTCGACAACTTCGACAAGCCGCCTCCTGCTGCGCCGCCGCCGCCGGCCGCTCCGCCGCTGGCAGTCACGGACGAGGCCAAGGAGGAGAAGGAGGCGCTGCAGCTCGAGGAGAAGCTGCTCGTCCACGAGGAGCGACGGACGCAGGCGCAGCGCGCCTCCCACGGGCGGAGATCGGCCAGCAGCACCAGCGAGGGAGACGACACGCTGGCGCCGCTCGCCGAGGAGTCGGCGGCGACCAGGCTGCAGTCGAAGGCGCGCGGCAACACCGTGCGACGCGGCGCCTCGGCTGCCAACGTGCGCTCGGGGCACGAGAGCAGCGCCGCCAAGCAGCGCGAGGAGCTGCTGCGCAACGAGAGCCGCAAGGAGGCGATGGCGCGGATGAAGGCGCGGTACACGTCGATGCCGATGGTGATGCATCAGCACGACGAGGGCTACAAGGGCCTCGATGCGGACACCGACGCGCTGCACCGCCTCGCCGTGTGCGGACCGTCGGCGGCCGTCGCGAAGAAGGCGGCGGGCGGCGGCGGCGGCGAGGTGGTGGGCGGCATGAGCGCCGACGAGGCCAGGCGGCTGGCGCGTCTCCTCTTCGACTCGAAGACCATCTCGTTCCTCGCTGTGCTCACCGAGGCGCAGCGCGAGCGGCTCGTGCAGCTGCTCGCGCGCAAGGCCGTCGGCGCCGGCGACGTCGTCGTCCAGCAGGGCGACTCGCTCGTCGACCACTGCTACTTTGTGGAGAGCGGCACGTTCGACGTGCTGCTCGCCAAGGAGCCCGGGCACGCGCCCGAGCACATCGCCGAGCTGAGCGGGCCGGGCGGCTGCTTCGGCGAGCTGGCGCTCATGTACAACATCCAGCGCACCGCGACGATCCGCGCCAAGGGCGACGGCGTGCTGTGGGCGCTCGACCGGCACACGTGGCAGGACGTGCTGATGCGCGACGCCGCGGCGCGGCGCGACCGCGTCGTCGCCTTCCTGCGCGACGACATTTCGATGTTCGCGCAGCTGTCGGCGGAGCAGACGCTCGGCCTCGCCGAGCACCTGCAGCCGACGATCATCCCGCCGAAGGCCGAGCTCAGGGCGGCCGTCTGGTCGTCGATGGTGCAGCACGACGACGACGACCACGCCGACCGCGCGGGCGGCACGGGCGGCGGTGCCGGTGCCGCAGCGGCCGCAGCAGCCGACGGCGGCGGCGAGAAGGCGGCCGGTGGTGGCAGCGGTGTCGCCGACGCCATCTTTCTGGTGGAGACGGGCGAGCTCTCGCTGTACGAGACGAAGGAGGACGGCGGCGAGGTCTGCACGACGCTGCGCGCCGGCGACGTCTTCGGCGCCGTCAAGGACAGGAAGACGCGACGGCTCTTCAAGCAGCTCGCGCGCCTCGGCGCCGTCCACAACGCGGAGCGAAGTAACCTCGACAAGCTGCCGCTCGGCAAGGCCGGCGGCGGCGGCGGCGGCGGGCTGCCGCACCTGATCGACGCCGAGAGCCTCGACAGGTACCGCGTCGTGTGCGGCGAGAGCGCGGCGCGCACCGAGCTGATCGCGGCGTCCGACCTGCTCGGCCTGATCGGCTCGTCCATCCTGCTCACGCTGGCGATGCCGTCGTCGGTCTCTTCGAAGACGCTGCTGCTGGGCAAGAGCGGCCGCGCGCAGCAGGCGCTCGCGCGCAGGGCGGCGATGGGCGAGGAGGCCGCGCCGCCGGCCGATGGTTCGGCGGCGGACGGTGCGGCGGCGACGGGTGCGGCGGCTGCAGCGGCTGAGGAGGACGACGACGAGCCCGACGAGGAGGAGGAGGAGCACGAGGAGTACCTGATGCTGCTGGCCGACCTCGTGCATCTGCCCCTGCTTCGTGACCTGCCAAAGGAGGACTACGAGGGCACGGTGCGCCACATGCAGATCATGCACTGGCAGGCGGACGAGGTGGTGCTCCAGAAGGACGCGATGTCCGAGCACCTCTACTTGCTGGTGGCGGGCGAGCTGGCGATGGGCAAGTACGCGCTGCACGTCGGCTCGTGGTTTGGCGAGAGCGGCGCGCTCTTCGGCAACGCGATGCACACGGCCATCTCGGCCAAGGAGGTGTCGGTCTGCGCCGCCTTCCCCAAAGCGAGCTTCGAGCGGCTGCCGCCACGGCTGCTCGAGCTGCTGCGTGCGGCGCACCCGGAGGGGCGCTCGGCCGCGATGGGGCACAACCTGCCCGCCGACTCGGAGGCCGAGCGCGAGCTCAAGCAGAGCGCGTCCGCCGTCAAGTCGCTCGCGCAGCTGCGCGTGATCAAGGAGCTCGGCCAGGGCGCCTTCGGCCGCGTTATGCTCGTCACGTTCGCGCAGGGCAACAAGAAGGGCGCGCCGAAGCCGGCCGACGGCGGCGGCGGCAACGGCGGCGGCGCGCCGGCGGCGGCCGCCGAGCCGCACTTTGCGCTCAAGATCCTCGACCGCAACCGGATCGAGGCGGAGGGGCAGCAGGAGCGCGTGATGGTCGAGAAGGACGCGATGCTCGCGCTCGACCACCCGTTCATCCTCCGGCTGCACTCGACGATGAAGGACTACACGGCGCTCTACTTCCTGCTCGAGTACTGCCCCGGCGGCGAGCTCGAGCAGCTGATGAACTCGTGCGCGGGCGCCATGGTGCCCGAGGTCTGCACGCAGTTCTACGGCGCGCAGATCGCCGCGGCGCTCGACCACATCCACCAGCACGGCATCGTCCACCGCGACCTCAAGCTCGCCAACATCCTGCTCGACCGAAAGGGCTACGTCAAGATCATCGACTTTGGGCTGTGCAAGCGGCTCAGCGTCGGCAAGGGCGGCCGCACGTACACGTGCTGCGGCACGCCCGAGTACCTGCCGCCCGAGATGCTCACGCGCGAGGGACACTCGGCGCCCGCCGACTGGTGGGCGCTCGGCGTCATCCTGTACGAGCTGACGACCGGCCTGACGCCCTTCATGGACGGCGGCAGCGTGCGCACGTGCCAGCAGCTCTACAGCAACATCCTCTCCAAGACGTACCGCCGGCCGGCCGAGCCCGACGGCACGTCGCCCGAGCTGACCGCCATCATCACCGCGCTGCTGACGCGCTCGCAGGTCAAGCGGATGCGCGCCTTCGGCATGCTGCACGGCCCCTTCCTGGGGCCGTACATCCAGCGCCACCCGTTCTTCGCGCCGGTGCGCTGGGACAACCTGCTCAAGCGCGCCGTCGAGGCGCCCGTGCTGCCGCAGCTCACCGACACGGGCAAGATCGTCTACTCGCCCATCGTCGAAGACAAGCTGCGCTACTCGGTGCCCGCCAACCTGCGAGCCGAGTCGTGGGACCGGCACTTTTGAGAGGCGAGGGCGCTGGCCTGTCGGTCTCTCTCTCTGTCCAATTATTAGGAGCTATTCAGGCTTATATTATATTTTTGGAGGGTGAGGCTAAAGTATTGAAAGCTATTGTGTAAACAATTGTGAATTGATACGCGTTGGATTGGTGTGCGTAACCGTCCGCATG
>Ga0209713_10002351_pt1 | contig 11715 bp, 6 predicted proteins | sample ArcOceMetagenome_3_FD_187444 | JGI IMG/M metagenome (GOLD analysis project Ga0209713, IMG submission 187444) | Marine eukaryotic phytoplankton communities from Arctic Ocean - Arctic Ocean- Svalbard ARC20M Metagenome (SPAdes) (version 2) | ecosystem: Environmental > Aquatic > Marine > Oceanic...
CTGCTCGTAGTTGGCGGCGTCGCGCAGCTCCTCGAGGATGTAGCCGGAGCACTCGACGCACACGTCGGGCTGGCCGGCGTTGATGCGCTTGCACGCGGCGGTCAGCGACGCCTGGTACTGCGACTCGCCGCTCCAGCCGTCGCCGCCCGAGTCGCTCATGCTCAGCGCACACGTGGACTCGGCCTCGACGGCGATTGGCGACACAGAGACGTATGGAGCGCCGCCGCGCAGGGGCGCACCATCGGAGTACGACAAGGCCCAGCCGACGTCGGCGGGATGCGAGTCGGCGGTGCAGGCAGCATCAGACAAGATGTTCGTGTGCAGGTCTGCCTCGGAGACGTCGTTGGGCGTGCGCTCGGCGGCTTCGACGTGCAGGCCGAAGCAGCAGACGAGCAGCAGCAAGCGGACGGGGAAGAGCAGCACGGCGCCATGGCGAGATGATCGGAGGCGCTCCTTGGCGGGGCTCTCCTGGTGAACCGGCCTGCGCAGCACGATCATCGATACGCCCGTCGTGCTGCGCTGTGTGGCCCCGCGCCTCGTTGGTCGTCGAGGCGAGCTAGTGTCGAGCGGCACCGCGTCCGTGCTTTGGCGGGGCTATAGGCGGGCAAGCTGCCGTCTATGGAAGCCAAAGTTGGCTCGCCCTTTAGTAACTTTGCGTGCGTTACTATTGCACAGCTACGTTTCTGGCCAAACCGAAAAATGGGCTCGATAGCCCTACCCCAGGGCTCAACGGCATGAGCCAAGAGCTAGAACAGATATGTCCGAGGGAACGGTGTAGGCGAGCAGCTAGTATGCAGAAGTATGCCGCAATGCTTGTTACCACATATAACAAAAACCACCGGTGTCTGATCTGTTTGAAGGTCCCACCGATCAGCAGGACACACAGACATGCTCGCCCTCGCAACCACAGCACCCCACGCCACCCTCAGACTCGGCGCGGCCGGTCCATCGCTCCTCACACCTCCTATGCCGAGCTGGCACCACCGGCGCCGTTTGTGCGCCGTAGACATGCAGCAGCTCTTTGGCGACGATGACGAGGCCTCGCCGGCGCCGATCGACGAGGCCTTCCTGGAGGGTCTCGAGTCTGACCTGCAGCGCGCGAGCACCGGCGACCGCGGCAGGGGGGTGTTCCGAAGGAGCCGACAGTCGCGCCGCCCACGGCCGCAGCGGCAGCAGCAGCGCGTCTCGGTCCTGGACACGTTCTCGCAGCTCGCGGAGGACTACGACCGGTGGGTGTCCAATCCGGGGCAGGAGTTGCTGCTCGGCAGCCTGGCGCTGCTCTTCGGCAACTTCCTCGCCCACTACCTCGACACGACCTTTGGCCAGTCGGGATTCTGGGAGACGATCTCCGGCGGCGTCACAATGTTCGTCGTCGAGCTGATCTCGCGAGAGTACTACATCACTCCCGGCGGCGACCGCACGGCGACGCTCAAGCTGCTGAACGCGCTCAAGGTCGGTCTGCTCTACGGCCTGACCCTCGACGCACTCAAGGTCGGTGGCTGATGCGCGTGTGGGTGCGCTCGACTGGTCTATCAGACTCAGTTTATAGAGTAAAGTAGTCCGGCCATGCACAGCGCAACAATCTTGGCGTTAGAAAATGACTATGCGAAGGTAACAACCGTACTACCCCGCTGCTGGCTAGCCTGCTGCGCCTGCAGGCTGAGCAGCTCGGCCTCGCCGACGGCGTCGCCGTTGCCTAGCGGCTCAAGCGTCGCCGCCCTCTGCTTCGCCCCCCCCTCGCCGCCGCCATCGAGGCTTCCACCGCCGCCGTCACCGCCGCCGTCACCGCTGCCGCCGCCGCCACCACCGCCGAGCTCAAACGGCCCGCGGTGACGGCGCAGCAACTGCCGGAAATCGTCGCGCGGGTAGATGCGGTGGCCCAGCTGCCGCTTGTAGTCCATCTGCGGCGAGTAGCAGTGACCCAAACTCCAGAAGCCGTAGCCGCGCGCCTGCAGCCACCGGCCGAGCAGCACCAGCTGCGCCGTACCGACGCTCTCGTGGGAGCGCTCGCCCGTCCATCCGGAGAGAGACGTGTAGACGCCGCCCACCGAGAAGCCGATCTCGCCCGCCAGCGGCGTCCGCGCCGGCAGCGCCGCCCCGGACGACGACGCGCCAGCGGCGCCCACCGCCACTGCTGCCGCCTCTGCCGCCTCTGCCGCCTCTGCCACAGCCGCTGCTGCCGGCGCCTCGGCCACGGCCATGGTGGCGTCCGCGGACGGCTCCTCCTCCTCCGGCTCGTCGGCCGCGTGCAGCTCGATGCAGTGCATGCGGAAGTTGATCGCCGGGTCGTCGGACGCGGCGCGCATCATGTCAAAGTACTCGCGGCAGAGCCAGTTGGAGCCGTGCTGCGCGCGGTGGTACTCGTCGACCAGGCGCCACAGCCGCTCGGCGCGGCCGTCCGACACGCACACGAGCCGGTAGCCGCGGCCGCCGCCCGCGCGCAGCCGCTTGAGCGTCTGGCGCACGTGCTTGGCGGCCTCAAAGTTGGGCCACGTCACGACCGAGTAGAAGGGCTGTAGCTCCGGCAGCGGCTCGATGGTGCGGCCGGGGCCGGTGCGCGCGGTGATCGTGAAGAAGCCCTCCCACGCGAGCCGTGCGTTGAAGCGCGGCTTCCACTGCGCCGCAGCCGGTCCGGAGAACTGGAAGTAGTGGCACGACGAGAGCGACTTGGCCTGCTCGTCGCCCGCGTCGAGCACCCGCAGGAGCAGCGCGAGCGCCTCGTCGCACGGCGGCAGCTTCGGGTCGCGAAACCGGCCGCCTGAGCACGCGCCAAAGTACGCCTCCTCAGTGATGAGCGTCGGGTAGTCCTTCTCGTCGCTCGCTGCGGCCGCGGCGACGGGCGGCTGCTTCTGCTGCTTCTGCTTCTTGGCCTGGAGCTTCTCCTGCTTGCGCTGCCGCTGCGTCTCGCGGATCGCAGCCTGCGTCGCGTCGTCTAGCGAGGTGAAGCTGTCCATGTTAGCCGCGGTGGTCAGTGCTCGGCTTGCGAAGCTCGAGTTACGTAATGCATGCGCACACAGACTTGTCGGCGCCGCGTGCATGCAAAGTAACCGCGATGACGGCCACGCTGGCCGACGCGATAAGGCTATACCGGGCCGCACGCGAGCGCTTCGACAGCGCAGGGCTCAAGTCGGCCGAGCGGGCGTTTCGCCGGCTGCTGCCGGAGCGCTCGGACGACTCGGAGACCTACTTCTATCTTGGCGCCACACTGGCCACGCAGAGCCGCCACACCGAGGCGGCGGCCGTGTATGCGACCTCGGTGTCGCTCGACCCGTCCAGCCACCCGGCTGCCGAGAACCTGGCCATTGCGCTCGATGAGGCGGGCCGCACGCGTCAGGCGGCCGCGGCGTACGAGCGCGTTCTCGCCTTCCAGCCAGCGACCGACGCGAAGACGCACGCGGCGCTCGGCAAGCTTCGGCTGCAGCTAGGCGAGACGGCCAATGGTGCGGCCCACCTGGATGCCGCGATGGCGCTGCTGCCGCGCAGCGCGAGCACGCACTACGAGGCGGCGCGCGCGACGCAGCTGTTCGGAGGGCCGCACGGCGTGAACGAGCTGTTTGGAAGAGCGCAGGAGCTCGCGATGGAGCAGTGGCGTGGGCGGATGGCGTGCGCGCCTCCCGCGGCATCCTCCTCCTCGCTGGGTGCCACGGGCGGCGGAGCAGCGGCGCAGCGGGTCGAGGTGCTGGCAGAGGGCGGCGCAAGGTACGGTCGCGCCGTGCCGCTCCCGCACAGCAGCGCGCGCGCGTGGGCGCGTGCCGGCCGCGGCGCGTGGCCGTCGCTGCGCTTCGTCGAGCGGGCGACGGTGCTGCGCGTGCACCGCGACGTGTGGCTCTCGGGCAACGACGCCGTCGCGAGCGACGACGCGTGCAACGTCTTCCTGCCGTCGCACGGCGTGGAGGTCCCTTTGCACCTCAACCTGCCGATGGAGACGCCAACAGAGCGACACGAGGACGGAAGGGTGCGGCACGCCGGCACCTCTTTAGCCTCCTCTCCAGACCCCGCGCCGCCGGAGGAGGAGGGCCAGGAGGAGGGCGGCACGGCGGGGCCGCGGGAGGATGGCGGCGAGGAAGAGACCAAGGCGGGGTCTGGAGAGGAGGCTAAAGAGGAGGATGACGACGATGACGACGAGGAGGAGATCGAGCTGGTGCTCAACCTCGGCCAGCTCTTCTTCGCCAACTACTACTCGTTCCTCGCCGACGCGCTCTCGCGGCTCGTCGTGGCGTGGGACGCGCTGTCGCCCGAACAGCGCGACCGCACCAAGGTCGTGCTGCCGACGGACAGAGGCGCGCTGCGGCCGTGGATGTGGCCGCTCCTCGAGATGGTCGGAGTGTCACGCGCCAACTCGTACCCATACCCCGTCCGGCCAACCTTGGCGGGCGCCGCCGACGCCGCCGCGGCGCGGATGCGCGTCCGTCGCCTGGTGGTCGTCGACTGGGAGGAGGCGCCACACCACCCGACGCTCGACGGCCGCAACGACACGCACCACCTGCCGTCGCGCCACGCGCTTCGCCTGCTGCGGGCGCGCCTCGCGCCGCCGGGCGCCGAGATGGCCTGGGCGAGTGCGGTGGCGGGTGCGGCGGCGGGTGCGGCGTGGGCGCCCCCGCGGCGGCGTCTGCTGGTGTACCTGCACCGCGCCGCTGCGAGGCTGCGAGTCGTCTCGAACGAGGCCGAGCTGATCGAGGCCGTCTCTTCCGAGCTTGGCGGCGGCACCCGCGAAAGAGTCGGCGATGGCGATGGCAATGGCGATGCGAGTGGTGGTGGCGGCGGCGGCGGCGACGGTGGTGGCGGCGCGCGTGCGCCGGGGGGGTGGCGGTTTGCGGCGCTGAGCGACTCGCCGCCGACGCCGCTGCAGCAGGCGATGGGCCTGATGCGCGACGCGGGCGCCGTGCTGGGGACGCACGGCGCGGGGTGGGCCAACCTGGTCTTCTGCGGCCCTGGCGCCGCCGCGATCGAGATGGCGCTGCCGGAGCCGCACGCGGTCTACGCCGCCCACCTCGCGCACGCCCTCGACCTGAGCTACTGGTGGCTGCCGCTCACGGGCCACGGTCTCCACTCGGCGCCCACCGTCGTCGCACCGGTTGCGAGGGCGCGGCGCGTCGTGAGGAAGGTCGTCGCGGCTGCGGAGGCCACCGCGTCCACTGCCAGCTCCTCCACCACCGCCGACGCCGCCACTTCGACCGCCACCGCCACCGCCACCGCCACTTCCACCACCTCTGCGCAGCCGGCCGGCAACAGCAGCTTCAGCAGCGACCGTGCCGTCGTTGGCGTCGAGTTGGTAGTGCCGCGTCACCAAGAGGACTGGCGATGGTGCGCGGCGCTCGCCCAACGGAGGCGCGGGCTCCGCGTGACCATCTACAACAAGGGCCACGACCCGCACGGCCAGGAGGCGGCGGAGGCGCGCGCCCTGTTTGGCGCGGGCGGCCTCGGCGGTGGCAACGGCGGTGGCCACGGCAGTGGCGGCGGCGGTGGCAACGGCGGTGGCAACGGCGGTGGCGGCGGCGGCGGCCGTGGCGGCCGTGGCGGCGGCGGTGGCGGCGGCGGCGCGCTGTTTTCGTGGGTGCAGCTGCCGAACATCGGGCGCGAGTCGCACACCTTCCTGACGCACGTCGTGCGGCGGTGGCGCCGCCTCGCCCCGCGCACCGTCTTCATGCAGGCGGCGCCGTGGGATCATCTGCTGCCTGGGCTCGGCGTCGACGCGTACCTCGATGGCACCCGCGGCAGCGCAGCCGGGGGCGGCGGCGGCGCGGCCGGGGGCGGCGGCGGCGGCGTTGCCGGTGGCGACGGTGGGGACGGCGACGCCGACGGCGGCGGTGGCGGCGGCGGCGGCGGTGGCGGCGACGGCGTGGCTGGGCTGGAGGAGGAGCTCTTCCTGCCGCTGACGGCGGTGGCGCGGCTCGACCTGCAGGGCCTCGCCTTCCGCGACGGCTACGCGCCGTTTGCGCCGTTCACGGGGGAGCTGATCGACGCGCCGCCGGGCGCGTGGGCGGCACGCAACCGCCGCCGCTGCGCGGCGCTGCTGCAGCCGGCGGGGCTGTGGGGCGGCGCGCGCGGTTACAACCGGACGCGGGTCGCGGTGCCGAGCAGGGACGTCGTCGCTGGCCTGCCGATGCTGCGCACGTCGCTGCACTGGATCGAGACGCGCCAGCGACGGCAGCGCGCCCCAACGCTCGAAGAGTTCTGGAGGCGCTACCTCGGCCGGCTCGACGGGAGCGACGCGCCGCCCCCGAGGCTGCTCTTCCACGCGCAGGGGGCGCAGTTTGCGGTGGGGCGGGCCCTCGTGGCGCGCCGGCCGTACAGCCTCTACGCGGCGCTGCTCGACGAGCTGCGCCACCCCGACCCCGTCGCGTCGTACTACCTCGAGCTGCTCTGGTGGCACATCTTCCAGCCGTAGACCGTAACGCGCAGCTAGGACCGGGAAAGTTTAGGTCGTGTGCGTAAACCAACGCACGTATGCTGGATGAAACTGGGAACGGAGTCGGTGCGCTGGACGCGTTGTTGTCCACGCACTACTATGTCGCCTCGCCGCACCGCCGGCACCGTCAAATGCGAGCTCTCGCTGAGGCGTGGCCGCCGCGTCCACCTGCAGTGCACGGTGCGTCCGATGGCGGTGCCACCACCGATCAAGCTGGTGCTCGGACCCACTGAGCCGCCGCCAGTCTGCCCGCTGCCGCCGCCCGCGTGGGCGGCCGGCGTCCTCTGCACGGGCGGCCTCGATCCGTTGGCGTGCTGGCTCGCGCTCGAGGCCGCGCTCATCTCGGTTGTCGCGGTGTCGCTCTGGCTGCGGCTTTCGCAACCTGCTGAGGCAGCAGCCCTGCCGCCGCCGCCGCCAGCGCTCTGGGCATCAGTGCTTTCGCCGCTGCGTCGAAGGTCGCCGCCATCGGTTCCACCGCCCGTCGAGGCGGCTGCTGCTGCCGCCTCGCTTGCTCGTGCCCTGGGCTCCGCCTATGCGTGCCTCGCCGCCTTCTGCTGGCACGCGGCGCTGCGAGGAACGGCGGCGAGTCGGCGAGCGGCCGGGGCCGCGCTCATGCTGTGGAGCACGCTCGCGCTGCTCGAGGAGCCTATTTTCTCCGTGGGGCCGCACTTCGTCACGACGAGTAGAACCAGGGTGCACATGGCCTTGCTCGTTGGCACGGCGATCTCCGTGTGGCGCGCGCGCGGCCCGGCTCGGACGTAAAGTACCCGATGGCGGCGCGGAAGCAGTGATGCAGTCGCAAGCGTGGTGGCCACGGTCCTCCGTTGGTAAAAAATGCGTTACTTCACGTCACACGCATACCAGCCCACATCAATCCGGTCCCCATGGGGCGCGCGTGCTGGTCTGTCCGTCACTTGGCCCCGTAGAAGAAATGGCACGCCGGCACGGCGGCGAGCATGCAGACGAGCTGCAACGGCAGGCCGAAGCGCAGGAAGTCGGCGAAGGCGTAGCCGCCGGGCTCGGAGACCATCAGGTTGGTCTGGTACGAGACGGGCGTCGAGAAGGAGGCGGAGGCGGCCATCGTGAGCGCGTAGAAGGGCGCGCGCCACGAGACGCCCGCGCCCTCGCACACGCGGACGACGATCGGGAACATGAGCACGACGACGGCGTTGTTGGCGATGACGGCGCCGATGCAGATCGCCACAAAGTAGACGACGAAGAGGAGGGCGAGCGGGCCGAGCGGCGCGACGACCTTGACGATCTGCGCCGCGATCGCGTCGGCGAGCCCCGACGCCGACAGCGCCTTGCCGAGCGCGAACGAGAGCGCGATCGACAGGAGCACGGGGCCGTTGACCGCCTTCCACGCGTCCTTGAGCTCCATGCAGCCCGTCCGCACGAAGAGGCAGAGGCACGCGAGCGCCACGACGATCAGCTGCTTGGGCTGCTGCGACGCGATCGCCATCGTCGCCGTCAGCGCGAGCAGCGCCAGCCACAGCCGAACCTCGCCGCGCGGCGGCGGCGGCGGCTTGGCCGCCGCGGTGCCGTCGCCCGCCGCCGTCACGGGCGCCGGCGTGTAGTCGCCCTTGGGCAGCAGCTTGCGCCCGCCGAGCACCATGTAGAGCGTGCCGGCGAGCGCGTTGATGATGCCGACAGGCGCGATGTCGAACATGCCCATTGCGAAGCTCGAGCCCTCGAGCGCCGCCTGCTTGGCGGCGACGCCGGCCGCGACGATGTTGGTCGACGAGCCGATGAGCGAGAGGGTGCCGCCGAGCATCGTGGCGAAGGAGAGCGGCATGAGCAGCTGCGCCGCCGGGATGCCCAGCCCCTTGGCCCACTCGGTGACGATCGGCAGGAACATCGCGCACACGGGCGTGTTGTTCATGAAGGCGGACACGAGCAGCACCGGCAGCAGCATCCGCACCATCGCCAGCACGTGGCCGCGCGGCTTGCCGAGCAGCAGGCGGGCGAGGAGCTCGAGGCCACCGGTCGTCTGCACGCCCTTGGCCACCGCGCACATGACGCCCACCGCCACCACACCCTCGGAGCTGAAGCCCTCGAGCGCGTCCTTGAGCGTCAGCACGCGCGCAAAGCACAGCACGATGACCGACTCGAGGAGAACCTGGTCGGGCGGCATGTCGAAGGCCATCTGGCAGAGCGCGACGATCAGGACGGCCGCCGTGATCCCCGCCTTGCGCGGCAGGCGCAGCAGCACCGGCGCCAGCAGCGCGAGGGCGGCGCCCACAGAGAGCAGCAGCGTGCCATGCGCACTCCACAGCTCGGCGGCCGCGCCGCCGAGCCCGGTCGACGCGAGCACGTCGTCGCGCGCGGGCTTGCGAAGGGCGACGAGGCCGTGCGCACGCTGGAGGGTTGGGAGCGGCTTCATATGTGTATGTTACAGGGCTAGTCAGGCGCCGACGGCAGCGACTCGATGTGCGCCGACGATCGAGATCGCGCACGAACAACGCGGAGGAGCTGAAGCACCAGGCCGAAGTCCTGGCTCTGCATCAGTGTATCCCCGCGTGGGCCCTCCTGACCGGTGGCTTAGGCAAAGCAATGACCTAAAGTATCTAAAGAGAGTTTCACGTTTGCTTTGCGTAAAACCATTGTTTACAACTAGCAATCAATCGCAATTTGAGATTTCTGCTCGTGTTTGGCATTCAGCGTCGGCTGGTGCATAAAAGTCGATGCTGTGTGTCTTGCGATTCTCAGGCGCACCCCTCCGGCCCATCGCCGGCGTATCAGCAGGCCTGTCCGGATAACGAGAGCATGGGCCAGCAAATCCAGCACACAGTGCTATTCAAGCTGCCCGGCCTGACGGACGCCGAGCAGATGGCCAAGTGCCAGGACCTGGTCACTCAGTTCAACACCCTCGCTGGCATCAAGTCGTCCTTCGCTGCCACCGGCTTGCCCGACGGCGCCGGCGGAGTGCTCTCGCTGGAGGCGACGGTCGCCGCGCTCGAGTGGCCCGACAAGACGACTGGCTACACGCACTGCCTGCTCGTCATCTCCGCCGACGTGCCTTCGCTCAAGGTCTACCTACACTCGGAGCTCCACAAGCAGTGGGCGGCGCTCGTCACGCCCTTCGCAGCGGGCCCGCCACTCGTGTTCGACTCGCCGCTTGCGCTCTCGGCCTGCCGCCCCGGGTCCATAGCTCGTGGCCGTGGTATCGCCGCCCAGAATGCCACGCGGCCAAGTCTCCCGCTCTGTCCAACCCACCTGGTTTCGCTCCCACGCAGGTGGACGACGTCACCGGCAAAATTCAGCACGTGGTGCTCTTCAAGCTGGCCGTCTCGGCCGAGTACGAGCCGGAGATGCAGGCGACCATCGCCAAGTTCTGCGACCTCCCGGGCATCCAGGCCTCGTTCCGCGCGGCCGGCGCGCCGGGGCTCAGCCTCGCGCAGACGTGCGAGGCGCTCTCGTGGCCCGACAAGACCGACGGCTTCACGCACTGCCTGCTGGTGGTCGCCTCCGACGTGCCCTCGCTAACCGGCGCCCTCGACCGGCTTGACAACCGCCTTGAATGGCACGCCCGCCGCGGCCGCGGAGTCTGGATCGACTCGATGAACGGCTCGACGTCCTCGGCCGTGTGGGCGAGCATCTGGTGGACCGCGCTGAGCCCAGCCTTGCGCACCGCCTCTATCGCGACGTCGGCGACACCGACAAGTTTGAGATCGTCCAGCAGCAGCCAGGTGTCGAGCTCCGATTCAGAGTTGTGGCTCGTGGGGCGCAGAAGCAGACGCACTGCCCTAGCGAGTATAGCCGTAGGTTGTCCCCTTATTTACAGACCATTTTCCCCCTTGTTAGGTGTTGTACTTTAGATACTTTAGATCATTGCTTTGCCTAAGCTGCCGGTCAGGAGAGCCCACGTGGGAAAGTGATGATTTCAATCAATCAATCGGGAAAGTGGGATACAGTACACTGAGCCCGAGCCAGTTACAAAGTTGCTTTCTTAATTTCTAAAGAGCATCATCATGCGAGCCAAGAAAATACCAGAGAGACCGTCGTGGGCCGGCCGCGTATCGGCGCTCGCGGTAACTTGGGAGCGTGAAGGCGACTCTCCGGAGAAGAGCATTAGTGTTTCGTACCGCTGCAACGCATCAGGTACCGGCTGCCGCACGGCGTACCTCCTGACGCCGGACAACCTTGTGGTCCTGAACAAGTCATACACAGTCCGCTGGTACAGCTCTTATTCACTCGCGGAGATCGAGGCGAAGATCGCCGCGAACTGCAAGGGCCAGATAGAGAAAACGAGTGGGCGGGCAGCCGCCGGGTCTCTCCCGGACGCAGACCTGTTCGACTGGAGCCTTTACCTCGACGCGAACAGCGTGAATAAGGCTCTTGGGCAGCCTTCGGCGGTTCCCGGTGTCGAGATGGGCGCGCTCGACCTGATGGCAGAAGAACTGCTGACGCTTGACGAGCGGATGGACGCCAGGAAGCAGCTGCGACAGGAGCTGCGCCGTCTTCGGACGAAACACAATTTCAAGGGAGGAGGCACGAGGAGCCAAGATGCCGAACCGCCAGCAGCACAAACATCAGTTCCTCAGGCGGATGGCAGCCTCCGCGGCGTCTTCGACCGAGGCTTTGCCGCAGTCGACGGGATGCAGCCAAGGGGCGGGGGATCAGCCAGTCGAAAGACGGCTGCCGTCGACGCGGCGAAGGAGCGGGCCAAGAAGCGCCGCAGCGCGTGGGGCCAGTCTTTGATGGCGAACAATAGCGAGCTACTCGCTAGGTTCTCGGCAACTCTGACGCCACCGCCATCCTCTGAGCAGCGGACTGCCTTCTTTTCGCACTATTCGGAGGTGAGCAAGGCCGGGGCGGATCGCGTCAGCGGTCCGAACCGGCGCGCGTTCGCCGCCCTCGTGCAGAGGCTGGCCATCGCAAAGGCCGACGAGCTCGAGCGCTTCGAGCACGCCACGACCGCAGGGCGCTACTACTATGGGTTCCTGGTCGAGGATGGCAGTGGCGGGAGGAAGCTCTCCATCCATCGGCCTGACGATGTCAACCCTCGCCAGCGGCCGCCGACAACGCACAGTGCGTCGGCAAAGCTGCCACTGGCAGCCGACATCCTCCTTGAGGACTCCGCCTGGCAGGCGGGATTTGCGGCAGAAGGGGGCGATGCCCTGCGCAGATGGCACGAGCAGCGCGCGTGTCGGTCTATGGAAGCCGCACTTGCCGTGGCCACAAATGCAGAGGGCCGGTTCCGCTCACGGCAGCTCTACAATTTGACCGTGCTCAGGCTCGACGGCGTGCGTGTGCGGGCAGATGCCGAGGCCGCGGCTGCTGCGCCAGCCGCGGCTGCCGCGCCG
>Ga0209713_10002352_pt1 | contig 11715 bp, 5 predicted proteins | sample ArcOceMetagenome_3_FD_187444 | JGI IMG/M metagenome (GOLD analysis project Ga0209713, IMG submission 187444) | Marine eukaryotic phytoplankton communities from Arctic Ocean - Arctic Ocean- Svalbard ARC20M Metagenome (SPAdes) (version 2) | ecosystem: Environmental > Aquatic > Marine > Oceanic...
CCCGACTAGGGTGTGGAAGTGTGAGCTGCTGGTTTGCCCCTCGTTGTGCTTGAAACTCTTATAGACCAACGTCTCAGCGGCTATATGTGAACCATGCCGGCGCCCCCCCCTTCCCCCATGGCAGCTGCGAAACCTGGGCTGGTGCGGCGTGCGTGCGGGGGCTAGTTAGTTCTGCCTGGTTGTGCTCACTCCTCGGCCGCGGGCTCCTCGCCCTCCGCGGGCGCCTCGGCGGCGGCGGCGGCGGCGGCCTCGGCAGCCGCCGCCTCCGCGGCGGCGGCGGCGGCGGCCTCCTCCTCGGCCTTGGCCTTGGCCTTGGCCTCGTCGACGGCGCCGCGCAGCTTGACGGCCTCGGCCTTCATGAGCTCGGTCCGCATGGCCGCCGCCTCGATGAGCTCGTCGGCGAGGGCGCGCGCGGTGCGCACCTGCTCGAGCGACGTGTCGACCGACTCCATCAGCCACGGCAGGAAATGGTTGGTCACCTCCGCCTCGAGCGGGTCGAAGAAGAAGCCGGCGTCCTTGAGGTTTTCGACGACGGACGAGTGGAGTTCCGAGAGGAAGCCCTTGGCGAACGTGCGCGCCGCCACCTTCTCGGTGACCTGCTGCTCGCGCTGCACCCGCTCTTGCTCCTGCGGCGGTGGAAGCGACGACGACGGGGCGCGGCGGTGAGCGGGCGGCGCGGGAGGGGCGGCAAAGCGCGCATGGGCGCGAGGGGCGGAGCGGGGAAGGGGAGGGGGGGGTGGGAGACGGCGACGGGGAGCGGCGGGGAAGGGGGGCGCGGGAGCGAGGGGGTAAGGGGAGGCGGCTGCACCTGCGCGACGCGGCGCTCCTTCTCCTCGAATCGCCTCTTCTCCGCCTCCTCGAGCCGCTGCGTCTCGGCGAGCTCGGCGTTGCGGATCTGCTCGAAGTGCTCCTGGTGGGCGCGCATGTTTGCGAGCTCCTCCTCCTCCATCACCTCCATCATACTCTGCTCCAGCGTCTTGCCCACAAGCACCTGCGGGCGTCGCGCGCGCGGACAGGCGGGGTGAGTCACCGCACCACCCGTTTCCCCCTGGCATGGGCGTCGCTCCCTCGCAAGCTGCAGGTGTGGGGCGGGGGCGAAGCACGCACCTCGAGGATCGGGTCGACCTCGGCGTCAAAGTCAAAGAGGTCGCCGTCGTAAATCTGTGTCTCGACGTCGACGCCCGTCTTCATCGGGATGAAGATCGGCGCGGGGAGCTGGTCCATGAACGCATCCGTCTGCGTCTCGATGTCCGCCTCGATCGGCCTGTCGGTCAGCTCCTCGAGGTACTGCTCGGTCTGAACGTCGATGTGCTTCCGCCCATCGGCAGCCGGAGGGGTGTCGGGCTTGACCGTAGGTTTTGTTCTGTTCGCCCGCGTCGACATCTGCGACTTGCGCTCCATCTCCAGCTGCTCCGCCTGCGCCGTCGCAGGCAGGATCTGCGCGGCGTACGTGTTGCCACGCACGACGCGCTTGTCGTACATGATGTTGTTGGCGAGCGCGGCGTTCTCGTCGTCCGTCATCGGCTCGCGGTACTTGGTGCGCGAGGCCACCGCATGGGGCGCGGTGGCGTGCGTGTACGGAGCCGCCTGCATTAGCCCGGGCTGACAACGACGCGGGCGGGCTGCGAGGGACCCACCTTCGTAACCGAGAAACCCGTTCTACTTTGGTACTGTCGAACCACCTAAAGCAAGCTTCAGGGAAGAGCCTTGGTGATTTTGATTGATCCTGGGCGCGAGTAAACAACAACAGCACAGCGAGAGTACAATGCGTGGCAATCGAATGCCAGACTTCATACACAATGATGAGCGAGAGGCTGTTTAAGCTGTGAGTTTTCTATCGAGATATTTTGCATGCTCTACGCTACGCATGCACGCAGCTCGCGTCCGCCCGCCGCCATCGTCCACTGCGCAGCAGATGAGCAGCGCCTCAACCGCCGCCGCCTCGTGCCACTCGGTGACGGTGGCCTGGCCCGCCGCGGCCGGCGCGCTCGAGTACGGCGTGTGGCACGGCCCTGCGCCGGACGAGCTCGTGCGCTTCCCGACGTCCGGCCTCAGCGACACGGCGCTCGAGGTCGGTGGCCTGCGCGAGGGCACGCGCTACGTCTTCGAGGTGCGCAAGCGCACGGCCAAGGGCTGGAGCACGCACACGACGCCGCTCACCGAGTCGACCATGGCGCCTGCTGACTTCCCGCTTCCCATCCTGGCGCCCGCGGTTGAGGCCTTTGTCGACTGCCGGACGCTGCGGCTGCGGCTGCCGGTGCTGCGCTACTGCTACACAAAGTCGCACGTGGCGCTGCAGTACCGCGAGGGCGGCGCCGACAGCTGGAGGCTTCTGCGCGACCGCGTGCTCGGCGGCGTCGTCGACATCGACCACCTGCCGCCGTACTCGACGCACCAGTTCCGGCTGGTCGGCTTCGAGGAGGGCGTCGAGGACGGCCAGGGCGCGTACGGCGCCGCGACGCCGCCGGTGCTCACCGACATGCTGCACGCGCGCGTGCTGGCGCCGCCACACGCGGTCGCCACCTCCTCCGCCTCGTACCTCGTCACGTGGGCCGGCGACAGCCCCTGCCGGCCCGACGCCCGCTGGCGGCTGACCGTCCGCCGGCTGCGCGACGCAACGAGCGGGCCGGTGGGCTTCGCGCAGCCGCGCACCAGCAGACGGCTGGCGGCGGGCCTGCTGCCACCACCGCCACCACCACCACCATCGCTCTCACCACCTCGACCGCCGCTCTCGCTGCCTCCGCCGCTCTCGCTGCCTCCGCCGCCTCCGCCGTCGTCGGCGTCGTCTGCGTCGGTGGCAGGAGCAGCCACGGAGGCAGAGGCGCGGCGCCGCCTGGCGAGCGTGTCGACGACGGCGGCGCCGGCGCTCTCCGAGCTGAGCTGCGCGGCGGGGTGGAGGCCGTACGGCGCCGACTGCCTGACGCTGCTGCCGCACGTGCAGACGGCCGCCGCCGCCGAGCGCGCGTGCGCCAACGCGGCGCCCGGCGCGACGCTCGCGCGCTCCAACAGCGCGCACGGCCACGCGCTGGCGGCGTCGCTCTGCGCGGCGGGGCCGCCGGGCACGCCGGGCGCCGGCTGCTGGGTGGGCGCGTCCGACCGCACGTGCGCCGCCGACACGGGCTCGTGGTTCGAGGGCGAGTGGCTGAAGGGGAGCCTCGACTCGGGCTCGACGATGCAGGGCTGCTGCGACCGCTGCCACGCGCAGGCGGGCTGCGCCTACTTCGACTTCCAGCCGCGCAACGGCGCGTGCATGCTGATGGCCAACCGCGTCACGCGCCACCCGGCGTCGTCGGCGCACCAGGCGGGCCGGGTCGGCGGCGGCGAGTGGGGGTGGTCAGACGGCGCGCCGATGAGGGCGACCGACTTTACGGCGTGGCTCAGCGCGCCGTCGCGCAGCTACCACGGCAAGCCGATCGCCGGCGCCGCGTGTGCGCTGCTCTACCAGCAGCGCGACGGCGCCAAGGCCGGCACGTGGGTGTGGACCGAGGCGCCGTGCTCGCTGCAGCGCGCGCCCATCTGCCGCGTCGCCGCCAACCGGCTGCCCTCGCCGCCGCGCCCGCCGCCGCCGCCGCCGAGCCCGCTCCCGCCGCCGCCGCCGCCGCCGCTGCCTCCGCCGCCGAGCCCGAGTCCCGTCCTGCCCGCGCCGCCGCCGCCGCCACCGCCGCCCCCGCCGTCGCCGCCGCACCCGCCGTCGCCGCCGAAGCCGCCGCCGAGCCCGCCGATGCCGCCGCCGCCGCCGCCGCCTCCGCCCGGCGCGGCCGCGCTGCTGTACCATCACGGCGAGGCGACACGCGGCGGCGGCGGCGGCGGCGGCGGTGGCCTCGGCGCGGGCGGCGGCCTCGGCGCGAGCGGCGGCGCGGGGTCGGTGCGCACGGCCGGCGCGGGCGCGTGCACGTCGGGGCAGCCCTACGACGAGGGCGCGCCGCGGTGCGACCCCGCGTGCGACGTCGGCGCCTACGTGTGGGACTGCGCCTTCTGCCGCTGCCAGGCATGCCCCTTCTGCGCGTCGTCGCCCGGCGCGCGCGGCACGCTGGCGCCGGGCATGGACGGCGTGGGCGGCGGCGGCGGCGGGCTGGGCGGCGGCGGGCTGCTGGGCGGCGGAGCGGGCGGTGGAATGGGCGGTGGCGGTGGCGGCGGAGGCGGAGGCGGAGGCGAGTGGCGCGTCGTCGCGACGGAGCTGCGCGCGCCGCGCGCACAGCTCGCGCACGTGTGGTGCCCGGGCGGCTGCGAGTTCAAGGTGCAGGCGCTGCACCTCCGCGGCTGGCAGCACCTCTCCGCGCCGTCGGACGTCAGCGCGACGCCGCCGCTCGAGCAAATCCCGCACGGCGCGGCGCGGCTGCAGCTGCGGCTCAAGCCGCCGCGCTTCACAGACGACGCCGAGCTGCTCGGCTCGGTCTGCCTCGCCGACCTCGCAACGGCGCTCGCGCAGGCGGCCGAGGCCCTCGGCGGCGGTGGCGACGACGGCGCGGGCGACGACGACGACGACGACGACGACGACGGTGGTGGTGGTGGGGAGAATGGGGGCGGCGGCGGCGGCGGCGGCGGCGGCGGCGGCGGCGGCGGCGCGAGTGGTGCGATGGAGCAGGCAGCCGACGCGGTGCGGCAGCGGCTGCGGCTCACCGAGCTGCGGATGGGCGGCGAGTACGTCGTCTTCGACGTGCTGCCGGCGTCGGCCGGCCATGGCCACGGCTCCTCCTCCGCCGCCGCCGGCGCCTCCTCCGAGCCGCCGGTCGCCGAGGTGCAGCGCCTCCTGCTGGCGCTCGTGTCCTACGGCGCCTCGCCGCTCTACGCGCCGCCGCGCGAGTGCACGCGCTCCGTCGACGCGGCCGACGGCGTCTGGCGACTCGAGGACGAAACCGGCCCTGGCGGCGGCGGCGGCGGCGGCGGTGCGGCGCCGCTGCGACTCCCGACGGCGGAGATGGCGAGACTGCAGCTGCTTGCCCACCGCGGCGTCGCCTCCGTCTCGGCGCATACGCTGCTGCTCGGCGGCGCCGTCGGCGGCTTTGCGCTGTGCGCGCTCCTGCTGCTGTGCGCGTGCTGCAAGCTGCGTGCCGCCTGCTGCGGCGGCGGCGGCCATGGCGGCCATGGCGGCGGCGGCGACGAGCGCGCCAAGGGACGCCACCAGGCGCTCGCGACGCTCGAGGACGACCCCTTCCTCATCGACGAGGATGAGCTCAAGATGCCGCCGCCGGGCTCGCGCCACCACCACCACCTCCACCGCAGCCACAACCGGCACCACCACCACAACGGCTTCAACGGCGGCATCGAGACCGACGCCGACGACCCACCGCCGCAACCCACCGCCTTCGGAGTGCGCATCGTCGCTCCACCGCGCGCGGACGGCGGCGGCGGCGGTGCGCCGCCGCAGCCGCTGGGCTACGAGCCGTCGCTGCGGCCGGGCAGCGCGGTCGCGCCGCTGCCGCCGCCGCCCGCCGGCATGCCGCCCGCCGTGCACGCGCGCTGCCTCTCGGCCGCCGAGGCCAACTGCATCGCCGCCGCGTCTGCCGAACAAGCGTCCTCGACGTCGTCCCCCTCGACGCTGACGGCGCCGCCGGTGCTGCCGCCGGTGCTGCCGCCGCCGCCGCCGCCGCCCGGCGCCGCCCCGGTGACGATCTCGCCACGCGAGCTGACGCTGCCGGAGATGGCCGAGGAGGCGCGGCGCCTCGAGCAGATCGAGCGCGAGCGGCGGGAGGCGGCCGCGCGCGCGTCGAGCCTCACGGCCGCCCTCGCCGCCGTCGCGTCGGAGACGTTTGGCGGCGTGCCAAAGCCGCCGCCGCCACCGGCGCCGGCGGTGCCAGCGGAAGCGACGGGCGCCGCCGCCGCGGACGAGGTCCAGATGCAGGCCCAGCTGGACGATGTGCTGGCGAGCCTGGGCGGCGGCGGCGGCGGCGGCGGCGGTGGTGGTGGTGGTGGTGGTGGTGGTGGTGGTGGTGGTGGGGCGGGCGACGCGGGCGACGAGACCTCGCGAGAGGTGCTGCAGATGATGCGGCAGATGCGCGCGCAGAACGTCGCGCTGACCCAGCAGCAGTCACAGCAGCACCAGCACCAGCTGCACCAGCTGCAGCAGCCGCCACCGCAGCCGCAGCAGCCGCCACCGACGCCGCTGACGCCCAACGAGGAGGCGCACCGCGCCGTGTCGGGCGCGCTGGCCGACGCGCTGCGCGACCCGCAGGCGGACGCCGCGCTCTTCCAACGGCTGTGCAGCCGGCCGGAGCTCACGGTGGTGCTGATGACGCCGCGCGAGATTTCGGCGCTCACGCCGGCGCAGACGCAGGCGTGGGGCGCCGGCGGGCTGCGGCCGGCCGAGCTGCGCGCGCTGCATCACGTGCTGCAGCGCACGCCGCCGCGCGGCGCCGGCGCGAGCGGCCTGCAGTTCGTCCGGCAGGTGGCGGCGCGGGTGAGCGAGCTGCCGGCGTCGCTGCCCGGCGCTGGGATGGGCGGCGGCGAGGGGGTCACTACTATCTAAGTGAGCGCTACGTAAAGCAGGTGAAAGCCGGCAAGGTACTCAATGCATGGCTTGCATGGACCAAGGAAGGCGGTGCTCAAACGGAACCGCTGATCGTTAGGATTACGATCGTTTAGGATGGCCGATCACGAGTGGAAGGCCGCGAGGGTCATCTATCCATTCTCGGCAGGGGAAGACCAGGAGCTCACCATCGAGGAGGGCGAGGGCATCTGGATCAGCACGAGCGAGGCGCCAGAGGGCTGGTCGTTGGCCGCACGCCAGACGGGGACAGGCGAGGAGGAACCGGAGTTTGGGCTCGTGCCTGAGAGCTACGTAGAGCTAATAGAGGAGGTTGCGCCGACGCCACCTCCAGCGCCGGCGCCTGCAGCACCGGCGCTTCCAGGGCCACCAATGGTGCTGGAGATGGCTCCGGTCTTCCGCAACCCGTCAGGAACCAACCTCACCGAGATCCAACAGGAGCACGCCGAGTGGCGAGAGCAGGTCGTGCAGAGTGCCGCGCCAGAACCGACGCCGTCGCCTACCATACACGAGGAGGGTGAGGAGGCGGACGAGGAGGCGGAGCTGGCGGAGCTGCGAGCGACGCAGGCCGCAGCGACTCCGTTCAAGGTGACTCTGGTGAAGACAGACGCGAGCACCAAGATGGGCCTCGTGGTGACGGAAACCGAGGGCGTGCCGCTCCACATCGGTAAGCTGCGACCGGGTGGGCTGGCCGAGGCCTCCGGGCTGGTGCGCCTCGGTGACGTGGTGCTGGAGGTCAACGGCACGCCGGTCTCGAACCCGGAGGTGGCGACCTCGCTGATGAAGGGGGCGAGCCGCATCGAGCTCACGCTCCGCCGCGCCGCCGACGAGGGCGACGAGCAGGAGGATCCTGCGACGGCGGCGGCGGCGGCGGCCGAGGAGAGGAAGCGGGCCGCGGAGGAGGAGGAGGCGAAGGAGAAGGCGGCGCGCCTGCTGTTTGAGCAGTTCGACAAGGACGCCACCGGCTTCATCGAGGGCGACGAGGTGCTGCGGCTGCTCGAGCTGCTCGGGCTCTCGCCCGACGACCTGGGCGAGGTGATGAGGGCGCTCGACAGGGACGGCGACGGCCGGCTGAGCTTCGCCGAGTTCTCCGCGTGGTTCCGCAGCGCGCAGAGGGCGGCGGAGAAGCGCGCCAAGGTAGCGACGGAGAGGAAGGTGCAGGAGCGCGCCAAGCAGGCGGAGGAGAAGGGCCGGCAGCAGCAGGCGCGGCAGGCGGAGGAGGCGGCGGCGGCGGCGCGGCGGGCGGAGGAGGAGAAGGCGGCGGCCGAGGAGAAGGCGAGGGCCGCGGAGGAGGAGGCGAGGGCTGCGGAGAGAGCGTGTCTCGAGGTTGAGGAGAGGGCCAGGCAGCAGGCGGAGGAAAGAGCGCGCCAGGCGGCGGCCGCGGAGGCGGCAGCGGCGGAGGCAGCTGCGGCGGAGGCAGCGGCGGCGGAGGCGGCGGTGGCGGAAGCGGCGGCGCTAGAGGCGGCAGCGGCCGTGGAGGCAGAGAAGGCTCGCGAGGAGGCGGAGGCAAAGGCAGAAGCGGAGGCGAAGGCGAAGGCGGATGCGGGGAAGAGGGCGGCGGACAAGGTCGCCAAAGTCAAGGCTCTGAAAGAGGAGAAGCGACTCAAGCGGGAGCGTGAGCTGGCCGAACAGGCGAAGAAGGTGGCGGACGAAGCCGCCGCGGCGGCCGCGGCGGCCGCAGAGGCCGATGCCAAAGCAAAAGCCGACGCGGAGGAGAAGGCGCGGCTGGAGGCGGAGCAGAAGGCGAGAGCCGCGGCTGAGGCTCAGGACGCGGAGACCAAGGCAACGCTGGAGGCCGAGGCGGCGGCGGCGCAGGAGGCCGCAGCCAGGGCGAAGGCGGAGTCTGAGGCGGCCGCGGCCGCGGAAACTGCGAGGCGGGAGGCGGAGGCGGCGAAGCGGGAGGCCGAGGCGGAGGCCAGGGCGGCGACTGAGGCGGTCGAGGCGGCAGAGAGGGCGCGGCAGGAGGCGGAGGCGGCTCAATTGGAGGTGGAGGAGCAGAGGCGTCTCCAGGCCGAGGCCGAGGCGGGCGAGAGGGCGCGGCAGGCGGCGGCGGAGGCGGCGGCGCTGGTGTACGCGAGACGGGGGGCGGCGGAGAAGGAGAGGGCGCGCAGGGCGGAGGAGGAGGCGGCACGCTTGCAGGTGGAGGCGGAGGCCAAGGCCGAGGCCGACGCGATTGCGCAGGCGGAAGCGGAGGTCGAGGCCGAGGCCGAGGCGGCGGAGCAGGCACGACTGCAGGCGGAGGAGGCGGCGCGCAGGGAGGCCGAGGCGAGGGCGAGGGCGGAGGCGGAGGCGGCGGAGCGGCTGATCAGGGAGGCCGAGGAGAAGGCGCACAGGGAGGCGGAGGAGCACGCGTTGCGGGAGGCGGAGGAGCGGGCGCGGCTGGTTGCGAGCGCGAGGGCGCAGGCGGAGGCTGCCGAGCGGTCACGACAGGAGGCGAGCGCCAAGGCGGACGCGGACGCGGCGGAGCTGGCGCAGGAGGAGGAGGCGTCGCGGGCGCAGCTCGCGGCGGTGGCGGCGGCGCGGCGCGAGGCCATGGAGCGCTCGCGGCGTCTCCAGGAGGCGGCGGCGGCCGAGGCGGCGAGGCTCACGGCGGAGGGCAACGCGCGGGCCGGCGCGGAGGCGAGGAGGGCGGCGAGCAACGAGCTTGCGCTGGTGGTGCTCGGCCGTGTCGAGGTGCCGGCGCCGCGGCTGCGGCTGCAGCCGCCCCCCGCCACGCCGCCGCCACCCGCTCCGGCACCGGCTCCGGCTCCGGCTCCGGCTCCGGCTCCGGCTCCGGCACCGCCTCCTCCTCCTCCTCCACGCCAGTACCAGCATCCACCCGCTGCGAGCCACCACCCACCCGCTCCGATCCAGCGGGCCGCCGCGAGCGCAGCAGCTCCGAGTGCAGCGGGCGCCGCCGGCGGCATTGCGGGGCTGATGCCGCCGCTTGGCGCACCAGCCGCAGCGGCTCCTCCTCCTCCCAGCGCCGCGGCGCCCAGCGCCGCCCCGCCCCCGCAGCGAAGGCCGATGTCCTCTCGACCGGCGTCTGCGGCGAGGGCGCGTCGCTCCGAGAGGCCGACCACCACGCCCAGCTGGCAACCGCCAAGCACGTCCCAGCCGCACATCCCACGGAGGCCCGCGCCCACCCCCGCAGCCGCCAAGGCCGCCAAGGCCGCCGCCGCTGCTGCTGGCCCCGTGGGCCGGGTCATGGACCACATCGCCAAGCTCGAGGCGGAGGTGGTGAAGGCGAGCCGGGCGATCCCGCACCGCCGCCCACGGAGCGCGAGCGCCGGACGAGACGCCGCCGCCGGCATCGGCATCGGCGGCTCCTTGGCCGCACAGTCGGCCGCCGCGAACGCCAACGCCATGCTGTGGGGAGGCGGCGCGGCGCCCCCTCATCAGAACCTGCTGCCCGCCGCGCACATCAAGGGGGGCGTGCTGTACATGGACCGGTGCGACGCGGCGCTCGCGGCGGCGCACGCGCACCTCTCGCTGCCGCCGCACCCAATCTCGATCGTCGAGCTCGCCAATGGGCAGTACTACGCCGGCCAGACGGGCAAGCGGCCGCCCGAGCCACACGTCGCGAGGCAGCGGCCGCCGCGGCTGCCGTCGCCGCCGCCTCGCGAGATCTACATGAAGGCGAACGCCGCCGCGCGCGACTCCGCCACGGCGTCGGGCAGAGCCGGGTGGGACGCCGGCGGTGCCGCGTCGGTCCTGGGGCCGCTGCCCGTCCACGAGCGGCTCGACCCGCTGGGCGTTCGCCTGTCTCCAAGGGTGTACGCAATGCGCAAGGCGAAGGAATGATACGCGTTCATTTGCTTACGTATAGTATAGGGTATAGCGTATAGGCTAGCTAGCGTCAATAAACTACTACGTTTTCAGGCAGCGGGCGTGCAGCTTGGACCCGGAGGCGGGTGTGATTGCCGCGATTCCGGAAGCCTTGCGAGTGCGAGTGGTTGCCACGGGTGTGGTTGCGGCCACGCAGCATCAGCCCGGTGTGGTTGCGGCCTCGGCTGTGGCTGTAGGTGTGGTTGCGCAGCCGGCCCGCGCGGCCGTGCAACAGCACCTCCGCCGTGACCGTGCCGCCGCCGCCGTGCGCACTCGTGCGGTGCTGCCTCTGCTGGCCATGCCGCCGCGCGTGCTCCGCCGCGGAGCCAAAGCAGTGGAGCGCCGGCGGCAGCGACGCGCGCAGCGCCGGCAGCGCCGCCTCCCACCCGGCGCGCGGGCTCACCTGCGTGACGGCCACGACGCCGTCGGCGATGCGCGCGCGCAGGTGCGCCGCGTCCAGCCACGCCGCGTCGAGGCGCGGGTCGGCGCCCGCGCCGCCGGCGCCGCCGACGCCGTAGCCCGTGTCGGCGATCGTGCCGCGGCCCGACAGCGTGTGCAGCTGGCTCCACGTGAGGTCGTGCGCCGCCTTGATTTGCGGCGAGGCGGCGGTGGTCCGCCCGCCGCTCGTGTGCAGGTAGTCGACGTCGTTCCGCTCGAGGAACGGCCGCAGCCACGCCTCGATGCCGGCGACCCAGGGCGAGACGTCGAGCGAGACCTTGGCGGCCGGCAGGTGGAGCTTGATGCGCCGCACGATCCGATCGAAGAGCGAGAGCATCGCGTGCTGCGAGAGGCCGCCACCACGCTGCGTCTCGGCGTGGTACTGCACAAAGTCGGGCTCGATCAGCCACACCACCTGCGCCTGCCCACCGAGTCGCAGGGCGGTCTCGTTGGCAAACTCCTCGTACAGCGCCAGGATCGTCGGCTCGTTCTGCCGGATGAAGTCGGCGCCGTGCACGCACAGGCTCGGCTCACCGACGTCGCAATCGCGCAGCTTGCTCTTGCTGCGCGCCAGCATCGCGATGATGTACGCATAGAAGACGGCGGTGGAGCCCTCGGCCCTCACGACGTCGAGCATGCGGCCGTGGTGGTTTGGGTTGAAGCCGTTGCCATGACGCAGCGAGTGCGAGCCGAGCCAGACGGTTAGATAGTCGGCGGCGTGGAAGGCCGGTGCGTTCGCCGGGCGGTAGGCCACTCCGAACTTCAGTGGGCAGGGCCGTCGTGGCATCTCGCGAGCTAACTATACCTACGCGAAACTCCAGTCTTTTGCATTCTTCGCGGTTAAAATTAAATTATGCGAGTCGATAGTTTCTAATCCGAAAGAAACGTCGATGCGCCGCATCTGACTCGGACGTCCGCCACAGCGGCGTCGGCCTGGTACCAGATTCCCGACGACGCTTTCGTGTGGACGAAGGCGAATCGACTCG
>Ga0209713_10002357_pt1 | contig 11703 bp, 6 predicted proteins | sample ArcOceMetagenome_3_FD_187444 | JGI IMG/M metagenome (GOLD analysis project Ga0209713, IMG submission 187444) | Marine eukaryotic phytoplankton communities from Arctic Ocean - Arctic Ocean- Svalbard ARC20M Metagenome (SPAdes) (version 2) | ecosystem: Environmental > Aquatic > Marine > Oceanic...
CATATATTTATGACGTTATGCATACAGTACAACTTTCTTGCATTCTTTGCTTGCACGCGTGGCCGCTAACTCGTATATGTTCCTCCTCGCCGCGACAACCCCACGGTCGCCAGTCCTCCCGGCACGCACGTCTCAACCCTCTGCGCTCGGCGTCTGGTCGGGCCGGCGCCTCGGGCTCGCCGCGATGGCCCTGGCCGACGGCGAGCAGGTGCAGACCGAGGCCAGCTCCACCAGCTCTAGCTCCGGCCCGATCCTCTCCGAGGTCTGGCGTTACCCGATCAAGAGCTGTCGCGGCGAGCGTCTCTCGCAGGCGCAGACCACTCCCGAGGGCATCGAGGGCGATCGGCGCTTCATGGTCTCGACCTTTGGAGGGCGCTACCAGACGCAGCGGGAGCAGCCTGCGCTGGCGATGCTGCAGCCGAGCGTCGACCTGCGCACGGGCACCCTCGCGCTGTCGGCGCCGGGACAGGCCGGCTTCCAGGGCCGCGTGGTGGCGACACCAGCCACCACGTCCGCCACGATCTTCTCCGACCAGCTGGAGTTTATCGACCAGGGAAAGGATGTGGGCCGTTGGCTGACGCGCTTCCTGGATGGCGCACGTGGCGGGCTGCTGCAAATGTTCGGCGTGCCGTCGTACAAGCTGCTGCACGCACGGCCGAGCAGCGGCCGCCGCCAGGGGCTCTCGGATCTGGCGCCCGTGATGGCCATCTGCGAGGAGAGCCTGCTCGACCTCAACGCGCGGCGTGCGACGCAGGGGCTGCCCGCCGTGCAGATGGATCGCTTTCGGCCAAACCTGGTGCTGCGAGGCTGCGCACCACTCGAGGAGGACTCGTGGTGCGGCCTCGCCATCGGCAGCGTCACCTTTCGCGTCGACGGGCCGTGCCCGCGATGCACGGTGCCCGATGTCAACCAGGACACCGGCAGGCCGGACGCTGCGGCCGTCGGGCCGATGAAGAGCCTGCGCGCGTATCGGGCGCGTGCGGGCACCGGCGTGCTGTTTGGTGCTTATCTCAGCCCCGTGATGCAGGGCGTCGTCTCGCCAGGCCAGCCGGTGACGGTGACGTATTGCTGAGAGGGAGAAAGCACGACACGCGACCGAACCCGCTATAAAACTGCTAAAGTACCGCGCGCCGTCTACTTTATACCCACACGACAAGACAAAACCCAGCAGGCGGGGCCGAGACCTCGCAATAATCATGCACGTTTCGCCTTGCACACAGGTCTACAGGAGCGCGTCGCCGACAGGCCTGCAGCATGGGCAGCAGCCGCGCTGCTGCTCGGCGCGCAGGTCCTTGACGCGGCCAAAGAAGAGCCACGGCGTCACGCTTCCCTTCTGCTGCAGCTGGAAGGCGCCCACCGCCATCCGGTCGATCTTCTGGTCGATGGAGCGCACGTCTTGCTCGGAGCTGGGGCAGCGGTACTCCTCGAGGCAGCCCGGCTGGCTCGCGACGGCGGCCGACCACGTGACTCCGTAGGTCCCGGAGGCCTCGTCCTCGACGGCGCGCTTGAGCAGCGCCTCGAACGGGACGACGGCGTAGACGAGCCACGCGAGCAAGCCCAGCGCGAGCGGCGCCGACTGGCCGAGCGAGACGTCGGAGGCCGACACTTCGGCCTGCGCGGTGTAGAAGTAGGCGGCCGAGATCGTGTGGACGAGCAGCAGCACGCCGAGGAACTCGCGCGACCGCTCGGCGATCTCGTCGTCGAGCAGCGGCGGCCTGCGGAGGACCTTGACGAGCGCGAGCTTCTGCGCGCCGTACATGGCGAAGAGCGCGACCGACGCGACGAAGTAGAGCAGCGGCGCGGCGGGCGCGAAGACGAGGCAGATGGCCGCCGTCTTGAGCATGTACGCGTAGCACGTCGCGATCGACATCGGCACGGGCGCGTACCAGTGGTCGAGCATCGGCTGCGAGCGGCTGCCGCGGCCCCACCAGCGGTAGGCGAGCGGGTAGGCGACCGCCGTCGCGACGTTGAGCTGCAGGAAGACCGCGTCGGTGAGCGCGAGGATGAGCACCTGCGGCAGCAGCCCCGCCTGCGAGTAGTAGTCGCCCGAGCCGCCGAGCGCCTCGACCAGCTTGACCTCGGTCGACTGGTAGAGCTCCTCGAGCCGCGCGGCGTCGGCGTGCGCGTTGACCGCCGCGCCTGTCGCCTCGACCGACACGACGAGCTCGTCGAGGCGCGCCTTGTTGGCGACCCACGACTCCGACAGCGCCGGCGTGTAGACGGCGAAGAGCAGCACGACGTAGTTCATGATCAGCACGGCGGCCGCCGTCGTGAGCAGCCGCATCTGCTGGTAGGAGAAGCTCGCCGGGTGCTCGATCGCGGTCAGCCTCGAGAGCAGCACGCGCAGCCCGGACGAGAGCCCCGAGATGCTCGCGGCGATGATCAGCGAGACGAAGGTGATAATGCCGGGCGCGCCGCGCAGCTCCATCGCGTGCAGGAAGGCGTCGAGCCCGCCGTGCACGCCCAGCGAGAGCCGATCGGGGTCGTACCACGCGGCGGGCGGCGGCGGCGCGGGCGGCGGCTCGAAGGCGACCGCCACCGCCGACGCGCCCGCCACCGCCGACGCGCCCGCCGCCGCCGCCGCCGCCGCCGCCGCCGCCGCGTCGTCTGGGAGCGACGCCTGCGCGAGGTGCGACGCCAGGTCGAGCTTGTACCGCGTCAAGACGAGCACGAGCCACGCGCACGGCAGCAGCGTCGCCAGCGCGACCGAGTTGGTCAGCGCGGCGCGCGTCGGCGCCATCAGCGCGCAGCAGTCGTCCTGGTACGCCAGGTTCTCCCAGAGGACGTCGGACGCCTCGGCCGCGCGGCGGACGCCCGGCAGCGCGCCGTGCACGCGCGCGAGCGGCTCCTGGCAGCTGAGCCACAGCCAGAGCCGCTGGAGCGCGCCGAGGCCCCACGTCCGAGCGGCGGCCTGCGCGTCCTCGGCCGCGTCGAACGTGACGTACGCCATGCCGCACGTCGCGCCCTTCTCGACGCCGAGTCGGTTCCGCAGCGCCGCGTACTGCGTCTGCGCCTTGGCTCGCAGCTCGGCCAGCTCGTCGGCGCTGGCGTCGCCGTCCTCCACCATCAGCAGCGTCTCGTTGATCTTGCGCAGCGTCGCGCGGCGCGCCTGCACGAGCGCCACCATCTCCGACGACGCACGCAGCGGCAGCTCGACGTGCACGACCTTCGGCTTCTGGGAGCGGCCGCGCAGTGCAGACTGCTCGAAGAGCTGGCGCACGTCGGCCTTGGTGGCGGTGGCGGGCAGGTTGGAGACCTCGACGGTGTAGTCGGCGCTCGTCACGAAGCGCTTGTTGTTGTTCGCCGCCTTGGTGGAGTTCCACCACCGCAGCCACACGAGGTAGCCCGAGAAGATCAGCGTGCTCAGCAGCTCCCAGCTCGACGCGCTGAAGAGGTCGAAGGCCTGGGAGCGCATGCCGAGCGTCGAGGCGACGAGGATGGGTGTGCCGCTCTGCTCCATGTCCACGTACGCCGAGGCGCTGTAGTTGGCCCACAGGTTGGGCAAGGAGCAGCAGCCCATGAGCAGGAAGACGGTCGCGAGCGACCGCGCCTGCCAAAAGTAGAGCTCGACGCCGATGCCGAGCGCCGAGAGGTCGTCGATCGAGGAGGACAGCTTGAACGGGAGGACCCAGCGCGCCTTCTCCTCGAAGCCGTGCGAGCGCTTGGCCACGACCAGCGTGGCCGTCAGTGCGGCCGGGTCGTCGATCGGGTCCTTTTGCACGGCGCGCACGGCGCGCTGGACGAGGCACGCGCTCTCGGCACGCGAGAACTCGGCGCGAGGCACGTCGGACGCGTGCTTCGTCCCGCTGCTAGGGCGAGCGTCGCGCGACTTGAAGGGGTTGCGCAGGTGGAAGCGCATGCCGACAGCGTGGGTTGGAAGAAGCTGCTACCGGACTGTCGCCGACAAGCAGCTGCTACCGGACGCGAGAGCGGACAACCCCAATGGCTCTCGGTTCCTTCACACCTCAGCCTTCTTCACAAGTTTTCACCGGGCAGGGCACACGCGCCGGAGGTCTCGCCCCGTGGGCCGATGGCCAGCAGTTTAGGCAATGTCATGATCTTCGAAAGTATTGACATGTAAATGCTGCAGAGCGCATTTGCTCTTTGTACCCACGCTCTTTGCTTCCTCTTTTCTGCCGCCGCCTATAGCGTTTTCTCCAGCGTATCCACCTGGTGCACCACGTAATCGAAAAGATCAAACTCGCGCCCTTGACCTCCTCCCCACCGACTGGCCGCACAGTATCTCATGGAAGCCAACCGCGACGCTGCCGAGCGCTGCGTGGAGCTCGCGGACGCGGCTGCCGCGGCTGGCGACGCCGACCGCGCGATCCGGCTCTGGCGGAAGAGCCTGGCACTTTACCCCGTCGAGGGCGTCGAGCAGAAGATCGAGGCATGCTCGCGGGCGCCGCCGCCCCCACCGCAGCCGCCGCCGGAGCAGCGTCCCGCGCCGCCGCCGCCGGCGGCGCACCAGCCGTCCCCCACCCCGTCCAGCTCGTCCGCCTCCTCCAGCTCGTCCGCCTCCTCCGACCCCGAGGTCGACCGGGTGCTCCGAAGCGGGCGCTGCCACTACGAGGTGCTCGGGCTTTTGCGCACGGCCACGGATTCCGAGGTGAAGCGAACCTACCACCGGCTGTCGCTGCGGATCCATCCGGACAAATCGAGCCATCCGCGCGCGACCGAGGCCTTCCAGCGCGTCCAGTCGGCCTTTGCCGTGCTCAAGGACTCCAGCGCACGAGCCCTGTATGACATTCAGAACCGACCGACCGCATCCGTCGCAACCCCGCGCGCGCCGCCCGCGCCTGCCGCCCCACCCGCCGAGTCGGCACCTCCAACCGCCGCCGCGGCGCTCGAGGCCGAGCTCAACAGGCACCGAGTTTCGGAGCTCAAGTCGGCGTGCCGGCGCCTCGGCGCGAGCAGATCGGGCAACAAGGGCGTGCTGGTGGAGCGCTTGGCGCGTTTTTTTCAGGGCGTCGGGCTCCAGGTGGCGCTCGCGCAGCTCCAGGCGCTCCTCGCCGCCGCGCTGCACGAGTCGCAGGCGGAGGAGGCTTGCTGGCGCGCGGCGAGGGACGCCGCGACGAGGGCCGACGTCGAGGCGCTGAACAGGATTTTGCAGGCCGCGGTGGCCGCTGGCGTCACGGGCCAGGCGCTCAAGGTCGTGCGCGAGCGGATCGACGAGCTGCAGCGGACGGGCGACGACATGGAGCGTCGCCGCAACGAGGAGCGGATCCGCCGCGCGAAAGCCGAGGAGGAGGCGGCCGCTCGTCGGGAGGCGGCGCATCGCGCGGCAGGCGAGCAGGTGCGGCAGCAGGCAGAGGCCCAGCGGCAAGCGGAGGTTCAGCGGCAGGCGCTGCTACGGCGCCAGGCAGAGGCCCAGCAGCAAGCGGAGGTTCAGCGGCAGACGCTGCTACGGCGCCAGGCAGAGGCCCAGCAGCAAGCGGTTCAGCGGCAGGCTGAGCTGCAGCGGCGCCAGGTGGAGGCCCAGCGGCAAGCGACCGCAGCGCACGAGGCAGCTGCGGCCCGCGAGGCGCAGCTCCAGCGCCTGGCGGCGGAGGCGGGAGAGGCGGCGGCTCGCCAGGCCACCCGCGAGGCAGAGCGCCGCGAGAGCGCGGCTGCGACGGCCCGCGAGGCCGCGGCAGCCCGCGGGGCTGCGGCGGTCCACGAGGCTGCGGCGGCGGGCCAGGCGGCTCTCGAGGCTGCGGCAGCCCGCGGGGCTGCGGCGGTCCGCGAGGCTGCGGCCGCGGGTCAGGCGGCTGCCGCGGGTCTGGCGGCTGCCGCGCAGCAGCAGGCCACTCAGCAGGCCAGCGATGACGCGAGGCGAGCGCGGCACGCGGCGATGGAACGAGCCGCGAGGCTGTTGGCGCAGGAGGAGGCGCGACGCGCGGCGCAGGCCCAGGCGGAGGCGAGCGTGCAGCAGCAACAGCCGGCGGTGGCGATGGGCACGCCCGCAGGCGTCGATGCCGCGGCGCGCAAGCGCGTACGGGAGGCGGAGAATGCGACGCCACAGGACGACGCGTCATCGTCATCGGGGAATGTTCCGCCGAGCGCGCAGCAGACCAAGCAAATGCAGAAGAAGCGGAAGACAAAGGAATCGGTGCGTGACGAGGCGCGTGGGCTCAAGCAGGTGGGCATTGCCTCCTTCTTTGGGCGGTAAGAAGGCCGCACCGCCGCGTGACAAGTCAAAGTGAATCGGGTACTTTTGGCTGTGTTCTCATTATTATAGCACGGGGTGCGTTCTATGCACTTCGGATCTGCGGCCCCACGGCCCCCACTTGCGCCCAGGCTTGCGCCCAGGCTTGCGCCAGTGGCGACGCCCACGTGCCACGTCGCCGCCGATGGTGGCATTGAGGGCCTCGTGGGAGTGGCAGGCGTAGAGAGTGCACGCGGGGCGCTCCCCACGAGCCGCGAGCTCAAGTAGGAGCGACGGCCTCGGTGAGAGAACGCCATCATCATCATGCCAAAAAAGTCGCGAAGCATGAATATTGCATAGTTCTCCAGGGTCATGGAAGGTCTCTCCGACATCTACGCTGCGGCTGGCGCGCAGCAGCAGGAGGACGAGTCGTCGCCGTTCGCGCCGTTCGCAGCAGGTAAGCAGCCGCAGCCGCAGCAGGCCAAAAAGCCATCGTCCGACCAAGAGCCCAAGTCTATCTTCGAGCTGCCGGACGACCCGGTCGCGGAGGGCGAGCGCATTGCGCAGGCCGTGTCCGAGACGTTCGCGTGGCTCGGCCAAGAGCGCGTCGACCGACGCTGCGACGCGTGCGTGCTCGGCACCGTCCTCGAGGTCTTTCCGCGCTTTGGCGCGGCGCTCTCCGACCGCGGCCTCGCCGTCGAGACACTGCGCGGCGTGTGGGTCGTGCCGCCGTTTACGCTCAAGGATCTCGGCACCGAGATGCGCTGGCACGCCGTGCGCGGCCGGCTCGCGCCATTCATGAAGAACGACTACCTGCACCGCATCGACGGCGAGCTACGGACGGGCGCCGCCATCGACTGGGTGCCGATGGGCCTGCAGGCGGACAACCTCGTGCTGGTCAAGCGACAGCTGTCCTGGGCGGAGCTTTGGCAGCAGCTGCGACGGAGCCTGACGTGGCGGGAGGTGCGTCAGCTCGTGCGCGGCGCGCTGCGGCGCGAACGCATCGCGGAGGCCGCGGCGTGGCTGTGGCCCTTCCCCTGGAGCTGGCTGGTGGGCTGGTGCGTCGCGCTGGTGCTGATCGTCGCGACGCACGTTGCGACCGCGGTGGTGATGCCCACGACGTGGCGCGACGTGGTGACGCTGCTGTTCGGCAACCTGACGGTGGTGGTGTACGTCGCGCGCGGCCGCGCGCCCATCGAGGGCGCGCTGCGCGACGCTCGCTCCTTCAAGACGGCGGGCTCGGTGGCGCTGCGCCGCGGCAACCTCGAGGTCGCGCTCAAGCAGTACGCCGAGGGCAACCGCGCCGCCGCGCGGCTCGAGCCGATGCGCTGGTACCTCAACGCGCGCGCGGCGCGCGAGGGCGTCGGGCTGCAGGCGGCGTGCCTCAACAACATGGCCATCGCCCACCTCAAGGAGAAGGAGTGGGAGAAGGCGGTCCACTCGTGCACGCGCGTGCTCGACCTCGCGCTGCCCTCGCCGGCACCAAGGGGCGGGCGGCGGCGGCAGAAGCAGCCGCCGCCGCCGCCGCCGGCGCACGACGTCGCGCGCGCCAAGGCGTACTTCCGCCGCGCCGTCGCGCAGGCGAAGCTCGGCGCTCCGACCGACGCCAAGGCCGACCTGCTCGAGGCGAACGCGCTGCTGCCCGACGACAAGGAGGTGGTGGGGATGATCCAGCTCCTGCACTACGGCGAGCGCAGAAGGCAGCAGCAGCAGTCGCCGCCGCAGCAGGAGAGTGCGCGTGTCGACGGCTCGACTGACGCTGCACCGGCCGACGCGCGGGAGACGAGCGGTGCCGAATGGGAGGCGATGGCCGCCGCGGAGCGAGAGGCGGTGGCGAGCGCGCTGGCGGCTGCGACCGACCCGGGGCGGGGCACAGACACGGGTGCCTTTGGCCAGTGGGCGCCGCAGGCCGATTCGACGGCGCCAGCCGCGGACGACGCAGCCTCGGCCGCCGCGGCGCCCGAAGTGGCGGCCGGACCAGCGAGCGCACCACATCGCGCCGCCGCGCCCCCTGGCCCCGCGCCGCCCTCCGTCGCCGCGGCCGCCGCAGCGTCTGCCGCAGCCGCGGCCGCCGCTCCGGGGTCTGGTGCGGGGACGACGACGGCGGCGGGCGGCGGCGGCGCCGGCGCGAGCGTCGACCAACGCTTCAGCTGGGCGCGCGACTGCCTCGCGCGCCGCTTCGCGCGGATCGCGTGCCAGGATGAGGACGGCGCGCTGCTCGTCGTGGACGGCGTGCTCGGGCTCAGCGGCGAGGCCGCCGTCTCGACGAGCGCCGGGCCGCGCCGCCGCCGCACGCACGGCTTCGACCTGCGCGTCGAGCTGGGGTGGCGCGCGCGCGTGTGCGACACGCCCTTCGCGGGCAAGCTCGTCTTCAGCGACGTGGCGAGCCACAACGAGCCCGACGAGTACCAGCTCGACATCGAGTTCGACGCGCAGCCCGACCAGGGCAGCGAGGCGGAGGCCGCGCTCATCAACCTCTTCGGACCGCTGCGGCGCGAGCGCGCGCGCGCCGCGCCGGACAAGCTCAGCCAGAAGCTGTGGGAGGCAATCGATGGCTTCCGCGACGAGTTCCTGAGTCTGTAGACTACGAGTCTTGTGCCACGACTCCCGGAATTGACCACTAACACGTAGGAGAAGCACACTTCAATGAGCGTCTGAGCGAGTCCGTGCCAGCATCCCTCCGCCGTCCAGCTCGCCGACGGGGCGCAGCCGCGCCTGCAGCTGCTCCGAGAGCCACTCGTACGCGACAAACGTGATGACGCACTGCGGGATCGTCCGCGTCAGGTTGAGCGTGTAGCCCTGCCAGAAGCCAGCGAGGCCGTCGGCGCGGTACGTCTTGCGCACCGCGTCGAGCATCCCGTCGTACATCTGCGTGCCCTTGTCAAACTGCAGCCGGCTGCGCACCACCTCGTGAGGGTAGGAGATGGTCGACGCGATGAGCTTCGAGATGGCCGAGGCGGCCACGATCGAGCCCATGCGGCTGGAGCCGCTGCTGCTGCCGCCGCCGCCGCCGCCGCCGCCGCCGCCGCCGTCGGCCGCCGCGCGCGGGCCGGCTAGATCGACCTTGAGCCGCTCGTACAGCGGGAACTGGATCATGATGTGCGAGAGGCCGAGGAGCGAGGCGCTGAGCCCCTTCCAGAAAGCGGCGAGGCCCTCGTCGCGTGCGATGCTGCGGATGGTCGAGGCCATCGAGGCGTACTCGTCCGTGCCCGACGAGCCGGCGCTGCGCAGCGGGCTGGTCGCCATGCGCGTCCGCACCACCCACAGCGGGTTGGTGATCACGTCGGTCAGGCCGCCAGCCGCAGCTGCGGCGCTGCAGTGGACGACGGACGACGTCTTCGGTAGCCCACTCGCCTGCGCGATCTGCTCCTTGGCTCGGTCGTAGCAGGGAAAGTAGACCGACCAGAACACCGCGACGGAGCACATGGCGGGTGCGATGCCGCGAAACCAGCCGGCGAGGCCCTCGTCGGCATAGATGGTCGCCAGCGCACCAAAGACGCCTCGATACTTCGCGTCGCCGAGCGACGTCTGCACCTGCACGCGCGTCTTCGCGACGTCCAGCGGCGAGCACATGATGGCCGACAGCACGCCGGCGCCCATGCCAGCAACGGCCTTGGCCACCGTCGACGAGTCCACGCTCGAGGACGACGAGCTATCGGCGCTCGAGTGCCTACCTGGCGGCGCAGGCATGATGATGGTCCGTTTGCTCGCCGACGCGGCGGTGCCAGGAGGCGGTGCCACTGCACGAGGTTTGAGCTCTTCCATTTTATGCTGCATGATTGCTCGACGGCGCACCGCGGACGCCTTGCGCGCCAGCACGTCGCCTCAATAGCCTGAATAGCCGCCCCACGTACACGCACACGCGCAGACACGTCGAAAGTTCAGAGAGTTCTCCTTCACAGCACATCTTTAAATGCTTTAGATCATTCTGGAAGCGTGCGCAAGTTCCACTGTTATATGCCCAAGACTACCACGTGGCAAGAGGCCAAACCACTCACACTGGTGGGTGCGCCGCGCCGGGCGCAGGGAGGGTTAGACAGCAAGAGCGACCTCAGTCGCCCTTGCCATCGTAAGAAGTGTCGCAGACGTCCATGTCCAGGCTGGGCTCCTCGTTGAGGAGGCCGAGCATGTGCAGGTCGAGGCGAGCCTTGGTGACGCGGCTGTCGATCGCAAGTTTAGAAAATGGGGCCACATCAACGCACGAAACCGAAACCCACGAAGTCCCTTCCGAGTGACCCGAGTTGCGCAGCTCTCTCGCCGGCGCAGCCGCCGGCGTCGCCAGCCGCGCACTCCACTGCCAGCAGTCCGCAGAGCTTGCACGATGTCCGAGTCGATCGTCAAGCTCCGCCTGCCGTGGCTCCAGCTGCGGCCCGCCGACACCTACGAGGAGCTCGTCGACTCGCTGCTGCAGCTCGATGACGCCGTCGAGGAGATATTTGGTCGCGTCGAGCGGCGGATAGCGGAGGAGCATACGAAGCTCAGGGGCTTCGAGGCCCGCATCGACCGGGCTGGCGTGCTCGCGCGCAAGGTGCAGGGCAGCAACGCCGCGACCGTCGTCCTCTCTGCAGCCCGATATCCGGCCGAGGAGAAGCTCCCCGACTACAAGCGCCTCTTCTACGACGAGGAGAAGCTCACAGCCAGCGCGCAGGCGCGCTCTTCTCCCAGCACCGGCCCTTCCCAGCACCAACGACACTTCCTCACCTCGGCCCCGACGCTGGCACTCGCCAACCCCCTCTCTCTGCGCGTCGGCCGTGTCGTGGCAGGAGGCACTTGCGCCGCCGCCGGAACCTGCCGTCGAGCCGCCGGCGCTGATCGTGGAGCGGCGAGAGGCGCTGCAGGCGGCCCAGAAGGAGGGGATGGACGCGCTGCCCGACTACCTCTTCGCGGTCTCCCTCTGCTCGGACCTCGCCGCCAACGCGCCGCCGCCGTCCGAGGTCGTGGGGGCCGTCAGTGCGACGGAGCCTGGCCTCGGCTCGCTGCCCGAGGCGATCAGCGAGCGTGGGTCGACGAGCAACATGCTGCTCTTCAACACGGAGCACAACGTGTACGTCGACTACCGGCCGCTCGACAACCTGTCGGGCGAGGAGGAGAGGGAGCTCGAGGTGCCCGAGCCGACGCCGCTGCACGAGGCGCCCGACACGGTCCGGTTCGGCGACGAGCTGCCCGAGCCCGAGCGCACCGACTACTCGTACAAGCCGCTGCTGGGCGCCGTGCCGCAGCTCGACGTGCCGTCGATGCTGCCGAACCTCACCAACGTCGCCGACGTGAGCTGGACGGCCGCCGACCTGCCGTCGATTGCGCCCTCCATGATCAACACGCCGCTGCCGATGCTCACGCTCACCGCGCCGCCGTCGGTCGACCCCGCCGCGCCGCCCCCCGCCGGCGGGCTCGCGCCGCCTCCGCCGGCGCCACCCGGCGGGGGTGCCGCGCCGCCGCCGCCACCGCCACCGCCACCGCCGCCTCCCAACGCTGCTGCACCGCCTCCGCCGCCCCCGCCTGCGCCACCGCCACCCCCAAACGCCGCCGCGCCGCCACCGCCGCCTCCTCCACCGCCGATACCCGGGCAGGATGGGGCG
>Ga0209713_10002358_pt1 | contig 11703 bp, 8 predicted proteins | sample ArcOceMetagenome_3_FD_187444 | JGI IMG/M metagenome (GOLD analysis project Ga0209713, IMG submission 187444) | Marine eukaryotic phytoplankton communities from Arctic Ocean - Arctic Ocean- Svalbard ARC20M Metagenome (SPAdes) (version 2) | ecosystem: Environmental > Aquatic > Marine > Oceanic...
CTGCCCAAGGCCCTCGACTGGCTGTGGGTCGCCCTCGATATCAGCGTGCTCGTCTTCTGGGTGAGCGGTTGGTAGCAGACCTAGCACAGGTCTACCTTGCTGAGGTGTCTCAGCGGCTTCGTCCTGGCAGCTACAAGTCGGTGCGCTTCGCCTTGGAATTACTGAGCTCACACTTGGGTAGGCGTGCTGTTGGTGACTTGTCTCTCACACATGGAAAGGAGGTGCTGGGGTATATCACCCAGCTCTCTCCCAACGTGCGCAAGTATAGGCAGGGGAAGGACGCTGGCCTGGCTGACCTAGCAAGTCTGTCAGTGGCCTCTGAGGGCATCACTCTGGCACCCCAGACCCAGGCCCGTATCCTCAAGCAGATGTCCCAGTTCCTTGACTGGTGTGTTGGTGAGGGAGAGCTGACTGCCAACCCCTGGGAAGCCCTCCAGGTCAGGGAGCGCCCAGAGGTAAACCCGCATGGGGTCCTGACAGATGCGCAGGTCAGCATCTTGTTGGCAGCAAAGGACAGGGTGCTGCACAGTGCCCTCCTCTTCGGGCTCCTCACAGGCATGCGCTCTGGGGAGATCTGTGGGCTGATGGCGGAGGACATCACAGCAAAGGGCAACCTGGGAAGGTTTGTTAGCATCAGGCCGAACAGGGTTCGCCTGCTGAAGTCCAAGGCTGCAGAGCGAGAAGTGCCACTGCATGGGGTGCTGGAAGGGTTGTTGGATACTGTTCTGCCAAAGTCTGGCAGGCTGTTCCCGTATCTCACGGTAGACAGGGTCGTGAAGCGGTATGCGTACCTGCGCAGGCGTCACCCAGAGCTCAGGGGCACGGTGTTCCACTCCACCCGCAAATGGTTCATCACCCAGTGTGAACGCACAGGGGTGCCTGAGCACTTCACCGCAAGCCTTGTGGGGCATCACTCTGCAAGATCCGCCAATAAGCTGACCTACGGGCTCTACTCGGCGGGGATATCTGATGCGCAGAAGCGAGAGATTGTGGAAGGGGTGAGGCTGCCAGAGGGGTGAGGGTCAACTCAGCTGAAATGTCTAGAACTACCCGCCCCATGTCTCTTTGTGAGGTGTGGGGCGGGTGAGTTGGTACATTATTTTTTCAACTGATCGTGAGCAGAGACATGGCAGTTTGGGGAGGGACTGCAAGTCGGATGACTTCAGGGCTAGTTTTAAAGTAGCGAAATAGAGAATGTTTTGTCATCTAAAGATGCTACAAAGCCACCCTGCCCGCTTCAAGTCAGTTTATTCTGACAGTACCTTGGCGAAGCCCATCCATGCTCCAGCACAGCTTCCCCAAAGTAGACAACGATCAATCACATGTAATATTGGAGTGTGGAAGTCCGCGACGCGGACAAAGCAGACAAAGTTTATATCCACCGCTCAAAGCGAAGCAGACACGATATGGCTGTCTACGCCCAGAAGATTCCGCGGAACGCGGTCCGCCTTTTATATACAGTCCCAGATTCTCATCAAATAAGCCACACCATGATTGTTGATTTTGCTTGATCCACCTGTAAAAGAATTCGCAGACCAATCGTTTTAGTTTTAGCCAATGGGGTCGGACAACAAGTTCATGCTCGGCATCAGATCAAGCAAATGCTTTGAATAGTCATGCTGTGGGGTATCAAAGAAGGTGTCGACCTTTGCCACCTCACAGATTTCACCGTGCCGCATGATAGCAACTCTATCACACATTTGGCGGATCACCGGCAAATCATGGCTGATGAACAGCATGGTCAGGCCAAGCTCTTGTTGCAGGTCTTTGAGCAGGTTCAAAATCGTCGCTTGAACCGATACATCCAGCGCCGAAGTTGGTTCATCGCAGATCAAAATGCGGGGGCGAGACGCCAATGCCCGCGCAATAGAGATACGCTGCCGTTGCCCGCCAGAAAATTCATGCGGATACTTCAGTGCAGCAGCGGCACCCAAACCGACATGCTCCAATAGATCAGTGACGATGGTGCGCGTTTCCTGCTCGCCTTCGGTCAAGCGATAGAATCTGATAGGTTCAGCGACAATGTCCAAGACCCGCATCCGCGAGTTAAGCGACGAGTAAGGATCCTGAAAAATCATCTGTAAGGCTTGCCGTGCAGCATGGCTATTAGAGGCTTTACGGTCTTGATTGATGTCTTTGCCAAAGATATTTATGTGCCCACTGTCGGGTTTATATAGGCCAGCAATCAGCCGTGCGACGGTGGACTTTCCAGAGCCAGATTCGCCAACCAAGCCGAACGTTTCGCCCTGTTGCACAGAAAAGTTAACGTTGTTGACGGCTTGCAGCATACGACGGTTGCGCTTAAATACGGCCTTTTGGAGCACGAAAGACAAATTTAGTTGGTCGACCTCAATCGCTGAACCTGTGTGATACCGCTGCTGTGATTTACCCAGCCAGTGGTTCTGGATATCGACCCGGCGGAAGCTGGCGGTGGTGCCTTCGATGTAGTCGACAGATGTAAATCGATCCAATTTGATATCGGCACGGGGCACGGCGGCGATCAGCGATTGGGTGTAAACATGTTGGGGCGCGCCAAGCACTTGGGCGACATCGCCTGTTTCGACAATTTCGCCACGGTACATCACAGCGACACGATCGGCGATATTGGCGATGACGCCAATGTCATGGGTCACGATGATCACGCCAAGGTTACGTTCAGAGCACAGCGATTTGATCAAATCAAGGATCTGCGCTTGAATGGACACATCCAGCGCTGTTGTCGGCTCGTCAGCTATGATCAAATCAGGGTCACCCGCCAGTGCCAGCGCAATCACCACTCTTTGCCGCATGCCGCCAGAAAACTGATGTGGATAGGCGCGCAGACGTGCAACAGCCTCAGTGATACCAACCTGTTCGAGCAGTGCAACGGCATGGTCATCGGCATCGCGTCCGCGCAGTGTTGTCGCTTTCTCAATTGTTTCAACCAGTTGTGCGCCGATGGTCATCAGCGGATTCAGCGACGTTTGCGGATCTTGAAAAATCATCCCGATCCGTTTACCACGCACACTGCGCATCTGGTCGACGTCTAAATCGCGCAGCTCTTCGCCCATAAAACGGATTGACCCCGCAGTAATACGGCCTGGTGCCTCTAGCAGATTAATGATCGCATTACCGATAGTTGATTTACCAGCACCTGATTCACCTACAAGGCCAAGCACCTCACCCGCTTTCACAGTCAGCGACACAGATTTGGCGGCATGTACAGTGCCACGCCGCGTCGGAAAGGCGATATTCAGCCCGTCTATTTCTAATAGCATGCTCATCTCAATTTCGGGTTCAATGCGTCGCGGAGCCAGTCGCCAAGCAGGTTGACCGAAAAGACGAGCACGATCAGAGCTACAGCAGGGAACAACGTGATCCACCACAGGCCAGAAAATAGGTATTCGTTGCCCACACGGATTAAGGTGCCAAGCGATGGTGTGGTCGGCGGAATGCCTTGCCCAAGGAACGACAGTGTCGCCTCTGCGATAATAGCCAGCGCAAGACCGATGGTCGCTATTACCAAGATCGGGCGCAGAGTATTGGGCACGATATGACGCAACATAATAAGCCATGACGGAAGGCCAAGTATGCGCGCAGCTTGGACGTATTCCTTGTTTGTTTCGACCAATGTAGCACCACGGGCGACACGGGCAAATTGCGGCCAATCGGTCAGGCCGATGGCAAGGATTACTACGTAAATCGCAAACTCGTCGCGCAATTCATACGGAAGCGCAGCACGCCCAATGCCATTGATCAAAATGGCCAGAAGGATACCTGGGATTGTCAGTTGCACGTCAGCAAGACGCATGATCACTGCATCCGTGACCCCACCCAAATAGCCTGCAATCACCCCGAGAAAGACGCCAAGAACCATGCCAAGGCAAACCGCCGCAAGCCCCACAAGGATCGACAATCGTCCTCCGTAAAGGATAGTTGAAATCATGTCGCGCCCCTGGTTGTCGGTTCCCAACAAGTATTTTGACTGGCCACCATCTACCCAAGCGGGTGGCAGTTTACCGTCCCAAAGCGAAATCTGCGCAGGATCAAATGGATCAAAGGGTGCTATCACTGGAGCAAAAATACATGCCAAGATCATAACGCTAGCCACAGCCGCCGCTATCATCGCACCAGGTGACGAAAGGAACGACCAAACGATATCATTGTCTTTAAAACGCTGCCACCGCGTCATGGGTTTATCATCTACGTGGTCCATCAACCCCCCAACCGAATACGTGGATCAACTACGAAATAAAGGATGTCGACTATCAGGTTGATGACAACAAATAACAGGGCCACGAACACAAGGTAGGCCGCCATGATCGGCACATCGACAAAGTTGACCGCTTGAATAAACATCAGTCCTGTACCGGGCCATTGAAACACCGTTTCAGTCACGACAGAGAAAGCAACAAGCCCTCCGATGTTCAAACCAATGATCGTGATCACCGGCACAAGCGTGTTGCGCAAAGCATGGCGGAAATTGATCGCGCGTTCCGACAACCCGCGCGCGCGGGCGAATTTGATGAAATCGGTGCGCATAACCTCCATCATCTCGGCGCGCACAAGGCGCAAAATTAGTGTCAGTTGGAACAATGACAGTGTGATCGCGGGCAAGATGATGGATCGCCAACCTTCGAGCGTAATCAGGGATGTTTTCCACCATCCAAGCTCAACCACACCACTACGTCCCGATGACGGCAGCCAGCGTAGGTGCACTGCAAACAGGTAGATCAGCCCAATACCAATGACGAATGTTGGCAAGCTAACCCCTGCCAGCGATGTGGACAGAATGACACGGCTAATCCACGAATTACGTTTGATACCTGTGTAAATACCTAAGACAATTCCGAAGAATAGCGAAATAATTGCACTGACAAAAACCAGCTCCAGCGTTGCAGGCAACCGTTCGGCAATCAGATCATCGACAGGGCGCTTAATCCGGTAACTCAGGCCAAAGTCAGCTTGCAACATGTTGCCAACAAAACGGCCATATTGCGTAATTATGGGGTCGTCTAACCCTAATTTGTCTCGAATTTCCAAGCGCTGTTCACGCGTAGCATCCTGTCCAACCATGTTGTTGACCGGATCGCCAACAAAATTGAACAGTGAAAAGCTGACCGCCGAAACGATCGCCATTACCAGCACTGATTGAGCCAGTCTTTTCGCAATGAAGGATAACATGCCAGACCCTTATTTCGAACGGGGCGGATTGTTCCGCCCCATCCAAGTATCTTATTTCATAACTGCAAAGCGAGGACGGAATGCATCGTCAGCAGCAATCGGGATATCAACAGCGGATGAAAGGCCCCACGCCAACACTTGGTGGTGGATAGGCACATACGGCATGTCCGCCTGTATCAAGTCCCAAGCTTCAACAATCATCGAAGTACGCTTGCCACCATCAATTTCTGTGGCAATCGCAGCCGTGATCTCATTGACCCGCGGGTTGTTATACCCAGAGGCATTCCACGAACCTTGGCTGTCTAAGAGGTAAGTGAATACATAATGGCTATCCAACGTCGGCACACCCCAACCCAGCATGTAGAAGTCCGTTTCGCGATTTTGGATCTTAGGGAAGTGCTGCGATTTTGGAATCGCATCAAGGTTCACCGTAACACCAATACGCGCATACATTGATACAGCCGCCTGACAGATTTTTTCGTCGTTGTTATAGCGGTCGTTGGGGCAATCAAGACGAACAGTGAAACCATCAGGATACCCTGCCTCAGCCAACAGTGCCTTGGCGCGTGCAGGGTCGGTCTCGACAGGCGGATCGTTTTCTGGTGTGTTGCCCAGAACGCCCGGAGATGTGATCATACTAGTCGGAAAAGCCAGGCCTTCCATGACAACCCGCTTGATAGCTTCGCGATCAATAGCAAGGTTCATAGCTTCGCGCACGCGCACGTCTTTAAACGGATTTCCCTCAGCGTCAGATGTGCGCAGTTTGTCAACACCTTGGTCCATGCCAAAGAAGATCGATCGGATTTGTGCGGCTGTTTTAACGGATAGACCATCTGTTGATTTAATGCGGGCAAGGTCTTGCAGTGGTGGATCGAGGACAAAATCAACCTCGCCTGACAGCAATGCCGCTACGCGGGTCGCCGCATTTGAAATCGGACGGTATTCAATTTTGTCTACATTGCCAGGGAACATTCCTTCCCCCCACCAATCGGCGTTGCGCGTAAGAACGGTCAATTCGTCAGGTGCGCGGCTTTCTAAAATGAAAGGGCCGGTGCCATTTGCGTTACGCACGGCATAATTTTCTTCTTCAGCGGCATAGTCTTGCGGCACGAGTACATTGTTTGCTTCAGCCCAGCCCTTGTCCATGATGTAAAGCGATGTCAGCTGGTTTGGCAAAATCGGGTTCACACCATTGGTCACCATTTTGATAGAATAATCGTCGATCACTTCCATTGAGACGATGCTTTTAATCTGCTCTTTATAATCGGACGCTTCGTGCTTGGCACGTTCAAAAGAGAATACAACATCCTCAGCGGTAAAGTCCGCGCCGTCATGGAACTTGACGCCTTTACGGAGATTAAATGTCCAACCATCTTCCCCAGCTTCCCAGCTTTCAGCCAGTTCAGGGTGTAGTATCAAATCCGCATCACGTGTCACCAACGACTCGTACATTTGACCATTCATTGCGATTGTTGGCGATTCGTTTTGTGAATGTGGATCCAAGGTCAGCGCATCACCTTGACTGGTCCAACGCAGAACGTTTTCAGCAAGCGCAGGACTTGCAACAGTAAGCGCGATGACCGACGCGGTCAGTAAATGTTTTATGTGCACAAGTATCTCCAAAGTTGTATCAACGACCACCCTAGACGGATCAGTCGCCTTAAACTTAGCCATAAGTATTTCTTTTGTAGAGTCTTAAATTGAAGCCAACTTGGCTCCCGCAAGTGCGATATCCGCAAACAGGCCTGTCATGCAAAGCAAAGCTTGACGCGCGAGCGGTTTCGAGATGTGCTCGTTTGGCGCGTGTTGGCAGCATCCAGCGTAGGAATGTGGAATCCATATTGTGGGCAACCCAAGCACTTCGGCAAAACAATCATTGGGGAGTGACCCGCCCAGGTTGGGCAAAAGATCAGGGGTGGCCCCACAAGTTTTCTTTATAGAAGCTGTGACAAACGACAGCCAAGGGTGGTTCAATTCAAGCCGCGTAGCGGGAAAAGGGTTGCCTTCGGCTTGCACAATCTCGACCTGTGAAAACCCGTGGATGTCCAAATGCCGCCGCAGCGCTGGCACGATGTCGTCAGGGTCAGTACCCACCACAAACCGTAATTGGCAGCTTGCCTTGGCACATCCTGAAATTGCATTAACAGGTGCAGCGGGGTTTCCCGATTTCATTGCCAGCACAGCAAAGCTATTCCAACCAAATACGCGCTCAGCCATTGTTAGAGACACTTCACCCCACTCCGTGTCCAGCGGAAAACCCGCATCAATGGCCTGCAAATTAGCCAAGACGGCCTTAATCTCGGGTGTCAGGCTATCTGGACGCCACTCTGGCACTTTTATTTGTCCGCGTGCGTCTGTAATCACAGCCAACGCATGGGCCAAAATTTGTGCGGGGTCCGCTAAAAGGCCACCAAAATTGCCGGAATGATGCGCGCCATCCCGCAAATTCACGATCAGATCAAAGTTGATGCCACCACGCGAACCGGTAAAAATCGTGGGCGTGTCCGATGAAATACGTGGGCCATCCGAAGCGATAAATACATTGGCCGATAATCGGGTTTGGTGGGTTTGACAAATTTCTCTCAAGCCAGGCGAGCCGATTTCTTCGCCCATCTCGAACAAAAGTTTAAAGTTGAAACCAAGCTTGCCTTGCACTTTAAGAAGCGACGACAAAGCCACAAGGTTTATCAAGTGCTGCCCCTTGTTGTCAGCACTACCACGACCGTAATATCTGTCATCTTCATCAACAAGTTTAAAGGGTGACAGACCCTTGCGCCATTGGTTAGACTGCCCCCTGACAACATCGCCATGACCGTAACTTAGAACAGTGGGCAGGCCTGCTGCTTCGATGCGTTCAGCCATTAAAAATGGGACCCCGTCAGAAAACGGATTTGCAAGGTATTCACATGCAAAACCCATCTGTGTGAGACGCGGAACCATGCAGAGATCAAGATAGTTCCGCAGATGTTTCGATGCTGCAGCATCTTGGCTTTCACTTGGGACAGCCACCATGTCCGCGAGGTCCAATTGAAATTGGCCAGTGTCGAAGCACCGCGCACTTCGTGCCAGAGCAGCTTTGTGAATATCCATTTAGCCTCGTACAGGTGGTGCCTAAGGGTAGATGTTTAAATTATCGCCCACTGTGGCAAAATGAAAGCCACAATCGTCAACGCAGCACCCAGTACTGTCAAACCAATAAGAACTCGCACTGGATTGCTGGCAGCGTACCGAGGTGACCATCGTATCGAACTGTGCTATGGTTCTATTTAACGGAGGATGATCAAATGAGCTTTGTTTCAATCACCACTTGGCGAATAATAGGCGAGACCGAGACCCTGCAGCATGTAACGGACCTGATGGTGCTGAAATACTTTCCCGGGCTGCTGGCGTTAGGCGCGAAGCATTCAATGCTCATGGATGCTGAACTAGACCGCTTCGCCATTGTAACAGTTTACCCAAGCCGCAAGGTACGTGATGACGCCGTCGCTCATATCTCAGCCCTCAGGAGCGAAGGTGCGGAGGAATTTGGAGCAGAGCTGATGGATGCTTATGGCGGCGAGATGTTAGCCACCTCTGAATCTTAGAGGGCCATGCTCATATTTTCTACTTGGCAGACGCCAACCGGCTCAAGTTGTTGGGCTTTCGCTTAATGTCCGCTTTGGCGAAGCTGCAATGCGGCAACATATCTCATGACCAAGGTTCGCTTTGGGCCGCTAGCAGTTCTCACTAACAGCGGTGGTTTTTCCAATAACGATCCCATCGAGCAGCCCAACCTCCATCTACCATAGCGCAGTTAATGTCTCCCAAACTTGGAGATACGCACCATGATGCCGTGCAGTTCCCTCCGGCAGAGCCATCGGACCGACATGTAAGAGTTGGCCCAGTCAACATGATATGTCCGTGCCTGCTCACCCCAGTGCGGACACCCAGAAAGGCCACCAACGCATCGCGGACGTTTTCAGCGCTTGCGCTCAGACATGGATGGCCGGGCGAACAGGTACCATCGAGCTCTCTAGCTGCTATTCCTGCCAAGCGTAGCCGTGGCCCTTCTTCACACCAGATCGGACCATCGCCATCCCAAACATGGGAAGGTGTACATTTGAAGGTTTCACCGCGGGAAATGACGGGTACATCTGCTTTTGCACCAAGAGGACCCATAACCAAAACGGCTAATCCAAAAATAGCTTAGGGTATGCGAAATTTTGTGATGGCTGAATCCTTCATGTTTTTGGTTTACCACGAATTTAGGATCTTATTCGCAGCGTCGGATACCGCCAGGCGAAAGGTGCAAACAAGAGTTTTGCAGGTGCAGCGGATGTCCGGAATGACGGGCCGCGACGCAGCATCAGAGGTGATTGACGAACGGCAGGATTGGGCCGAAAGCAGACCTGCCAACCCGTCCAGCTTTGGGAGCAAGCCAAAAAACGTCACTCTGATCTGATGCATAAATCGGGACCGCTTTCGGGACCGCTTTTATATTTTAGAATCAAAATAAGTATCTGTAACTAAATCAAAATATACAAAGTTCGACGTCCTCTTCTGGGCACCACAAATAAAATTTAAGTATCTGTAATTATTATATAAAAATTGGCTTGGTGCCTGTAAAACCTAGCCGCAGGACCACTTTCTGGACCACTTTTTATTTTCATGATGAAGTCAGCGTTGTTTGATCATCCAGTTGGAGACTTCAGCAAGCACTTTCGTACTGAAATTATCAGATATTTTCTTGTACAAGCAGGACGAAGCGAATGCAGCCATTGATGCACAGTGCAGCGAAGGACTGCTTTGAGCCCTGACGGTGCACAGTTTGGCAACTTGGTATGTGGTACGAAGTTCTGCCCATTTATCCATTTATATTATGCCTATTTTGCGCTCATCAAATGCGGATTTACGCGCATTGAGTACATCCACGTTACATAGCACTTAATCGATAACCATAAACAATCAACACTGGAAACAACACATGACATACGTATCACTCGGCCTTCGTATTTTACTGACCCTGGCATTTGTCGGCGCAGGCGGCGCAAAGCTCGCGGGTGTCGAGATGATGGTCGCAACCTTCGATCAAATCGGATTTGGCCAGAGCCTACGCTATTTCACTGGCGCTGTTGAGATGATCGGCGCAGCCTTGTTATGGCTGCCACGTCGTCAAGTCGTTGGTGCCGCCGTTCTGGGGGGCACGATGGCCGGTGCGGTCCTGACCCATCTGTTCATTCTGGGGCCCTCAGCTTTGCCTGCCACCGTGCTCGGACTGCTATGTGCGACAGTTCTTTACATCTATCGCGATCAAATTCCCGAGGTTCTGGGGCGCAGCAATACACCAGAAACCTGAACGGAGTCCCTCATGTCAGCACGGTCCAATAAGGCAGAACGCCAATCGTGCATTTGAAAGTTGGGCAGACGCTCGAAACAGAATAATCAAGGATACCAAAATGATCCAAACCGTTCCGATTATCGCGGGCAAATCACCCTTCAAGGTCACCCTCGAAAAAGGGAAAAACTACTTCTGGTGCCAATGTGGTATGTCCAAGAGCCAGCCATTCTGCGACGGCAGCCATGCAGGCACTGACATCGGTCCGTTGAAATTCACCGCCGACAAAGACGGTGACGCAGCGATGTGTCTTTGCAAATCAACGGCCAACGGCCCGTTCTGTGATGGCACGCACGCTGGTCTTGGCGATCTGGCTGTGGGTGATGCGGCCCCTGCGCCCAAATCCGATGTCCCGCAGGCGACACCGACCCCCGAAGAGCCCACCGTCGCACGCATTCATGCGTTGGCCAAAGACGGTTTGTCCAAACTTGGGCACCACGGTGAGATGGGATCCATGGGCATTCCACGCAAAGATTTGCCGCATTGGGATGATATCCAAGTTCTGCCTGCGCAGATGGCGCGCAAACCATTGCTGGATGATGTGCCGGTCGCGACGTCCGTGACAATTGGCCCGCGTGCCGCCAAACCATTGCGACTGGATATCCCTCTTTTTGTCTCTGACATGAGCTATGGCGCATTGTCTGAAGAGGCGAAGACTGCGTTGTCACGCGGTGCTCAGATGGCAGGCACCGGTATTTGTTCCGGCGAAGGTGGCATGTTGCCCGAAGAACAGGCCGAAAACAGCCGCTATTTCTATGAACTGGCGTCTGCGCGTTTTGGCTGGGACCTCGATTTGGTGGCTCGCGTTCAGGCGTTCCATTTCAAAGGCGGACAGGGTGCTAAAACTGGTACCGGCGGTCATCTGCCTGGCGACAAGGTGCAAGGGAAAATTGCTCAGGTCCGAGGGTTGGAACCTGGCCAAGATGCGATTTCCCCGTCGACGTTTGCTGATCTAGAAACGCCTGCGGATTTCAAACGTATTGCTGATCAGGTGCGCGAACGTTCAGGCGGAATTCCCATCGGGTTCAAACTGTCAGCCAACCACATAGAGGACGACATTGATTTTGCTCTGGCAGCCAGTGCAGATTATATCATCCTTGACGGTCGTGGCGGAGGCACAGGCGCAGCACCCTTGATTTTTCGAGATCATATATCAGTACCAACAA
>Ga0209713_10002359_pt1 | contig 11702 bp, 5 predicted proteins | sample ArcOceMetagenome_3_FD_187444 | JGI IMG/M metagenome (GOLD analysis project Ga0209713, IMG submission 187444) | Marine eukaryotic phytoplankton communities from Arctic Ocean - Arctic Ocean- Svalbard ARC20M Metagenome (SPAdes) (version 2) | ecosystem: Environmental > Aquatic > Marine > Oceanic...
GACGGCAAAACAACCGCAGGGGAGGACGGAGGAAAGGCGGAGCAAGGTGGACAGAGCGCAGCAACAGAAGGAGGCCAAGGCCGAGGCAAAGAAGCTGAAGAAGGTGCTGCAGGTCCAGGTCGAGCAGCAGGCATCAGCAGCATCGAAAGCGGCATCCATGCCACGGTCTTCGCAGGCGCAGAAGTCGCCCCCACGACCAGAGTCGCCCGCGCACCAACCGTCACCGACCGAGCAGCAGAAGAATAGCCTGTTGCAGGACAAGAGTGAATGGGGGAAGGAGTTTGACTGGGTCGCGGGCGTCATGGTCGAAACCACGGCCGAGTGGAAGCTGGCCCAGGCCACGAAGGAATCATTGGCGGAGCCCAAGGCGATGGCGCCTGGGGAGGCGGTGGATGCGGCGCAGCAGAAGAGTAGCCTGTGTAGCCTCTTGGCGCAGGCCAAGAGTGAATCCACGGCCGAGTTGAAGCTGGGCAAGGCCACAAAGAAATCATCGGCGGGGCCGACGGCGATGGCACCTGGGGATGCAGTGGATGGAGTGGCAGTGGCAGGGGGCAAGGAGGTCGGAAACGAGTCTCGTTTCTCGAATCTCCGCGCCGCCGAGGCAAGCTTGCAGGCCATGGGATTTGAGGTGACGCGGCACACGCGGGAAATCTTGCGACGCAACAATTACCAACTGGATGTGGTCATCACGGAGATCCTTCGGCTTGAGGAGCATAGCGCTCCAGAGCCGGCGCCCGCTGGTGGCGCGGCAAGCGCAGATGCACACGCGATGAGCTCGGCGTCGCGCGAGGAAGAGTTCCCTGCCATCACAAATGCGGCGGCGGAGAGGGAGAAGGAGCGGGCTCGACGGGAAGAGGAGCAGAGGGTGCGAGAGGCGAAGCAACGAAAGGAGGAGGAGAAGAGGGCGCACAAGGCCAGGGTGCGGGAGCAGGAGGAGGAGAGGGAGAGACGGGCGAGGGCAGGAAATACGGATGATGTAGAGGCAGGAAATTCGGATCAAGTAGAGGCAGGAAATACGGATACGGATGAGACGACTGTCCTCGCCCCTGCCCGACAACACGCGCAGCAGGCTGCTACGAGAGCAGTCCTAGCAGGCAAGTTGGTGCGCCCCGGAGCCGTGCCGGGAGACGAGGCGGGCACAGCGGAGCAGGGGCTTACGGGCACAGGCTCTCCAGCGCAAGAGCAATCGCCGACAGAGCGCCAGCCAGCAGCGCGTGCGCAAGTGGATGAGCTGCCGCGTACAGCCCCCGCTGTGGCGACGCGAGCACAGCCCGATCCGTCGGCGAGCAGCCCGCAGCCACGGGATGCCGGGGAGGAGGAGGACGACGAGTGCTGCGTGTGCATGGACGCGCCGAATGTTGCCACTCTCATTCCTTGTCAGCACATGGTCGTCTGCGAAGGGTGCGCGAACAAGGGTAACGAATGCGAGAGAGAGCGAGAGAGCAAAAGAGAAAGAGAAAGGGAAAGCTGTATTAGGAAGCAAGGTCCATATGAGGGCGAACGAGTGCGCGCCGAGAGAGTGCGCGTGCGAGCGATGCAAGTTGTACGTGTGTGTGTGTGGGTGAGTGTGCGTGTGTGTGTGTATGGTTCGGCAGGTGAATGCGTATCGTTTACCTGTACGTATTCCGATATATATGTATATATGTATTTATGTGTGTATGTATGTATGTATGTATGTATGTATGTATCACGCGCACTTGCACATATACAATATTTATGCATGCATGCATGCATGCATGCATGCATGTATGTATGACGCGCACGCACGTGCCCTGTATCCTCTCAGACGTCACCTTGTCTACTGCAGTCATGAGTATGGTATATAGATTAGAAGGGATAGAAGGGACAGCTAAGCCTTAGAAGGTCTTCTAACGCCACTGGGCTAACCTCTGATGTGGCCTTGTCTGCTGCGTGCAGTTATGGACTCGGATAAACTGTGCCCCTATTGTCGTCAGGTGAGTGCTTCTGTATACATGTGCATGTGCATGTGCATGTACACATACATGTACGTATGCATATGCATACACATATACATGTACATGTACATGTACATGTACACGTACATATACATATACATATACATGAGGAGAGCTGACTGGTGAGGATATTGCCAGCCCGTGACCAAATTCGAAGTCAAAAACATGGTCACAAAACTTCATAGGTTTCACTGTAAGTGCATGAATCGGCTTGGGCGAAAGTTCATTCGCCCTTGGAAGGAGGCTGTGCAGACCGCTCGCGTCGCTCTCGTTAAGTTTGGTATGCCTACATACCAGTTGCGTGTGCGCGTGTTCGCGTGCATGTCTTGCGCGCGTGCGTGCGTGCGTGCGTGCGTGATGAGGCCAGGTCCGCTGACGGAAACGACTTGTATAACAGTGAAGGAGGGAAATGAATCGCGGAAAAATGCCGAGAAGAATCTGTCGGAGGGGGATATCGATGGCTCGCTGAAGAAGCTGAGAAGGGCTGAGGAGCGCGTTGGCTTCATATGTCCAATCAGCATCCAATCAGCCTGGAATTCGGTTCCCCCCCTGCATGCTGATTGGACATATGAAAAACGTGAACTCGCCTTTTGCATACGCTTTGGCAGCGAAGAGGATTTCAAGGATTCGTCGGCCACATGGATGGCGCAGAAGATCGCGAACGCACAGCATCGGTGCAAGCTGCTGCGGCGCAATATTGACACGGACAAAAGTATCCTGCAAGCAATAAAGGCGGAGTTGCACACCTTGTCGAAGAATGAGGCTGGATCCAAGAAGCAGAGAGCAAAACTGACGAAACAGAAGGCCGAGCTTGAAAAGCAGATTCAGTCAAACAATGATGCGCTCAGCAGCAACAAGGACCCAAACAACTGCGGGGCAGAAGCCTATGTCTCGATCCTGATGGATCTCGAGGCAAGTTCCGAGAAGCTCAAGGCCCTAGCACAAGAAATCGACGTCTGCGAACAATTCTTGTCGCAAGGCAAGACGCACATGGAAAATGCTGTTAAGAAGGTAAGTAGAAATGCTCCCACGACTTTCCTCTGATGATTTCAGAGGCGAAATACTGGGACACTGACTTTAGATCATGACAAAAAATTCCAGGAGAAAGTGGGCGATTTTAAGGGCGCGATGGAGCTCCGTAGGAATGGCGCCCAGTGCTTTCTGAAGAGTGGGGTGAAAAATATCAAGGCATTGGAGATGCAAGCCTCAGACTCATTCGAGACACTAGTCCTCCTCGAAACCGAGACTCGCTCCATGACTGTGAACGAGATGATGACCTCCGCCATTAAAAACCAACACGGCATTTTCGGGCAAATGTCCTCCCTGCTAGGACATAGGAGGCAGAGCTTCGCAAAAAGCCTGGAGAAACTATGGAGGGATGAAGAGGCGGAGGCGGGAGGCAAGAAGAAGGATGAAAGGAGTCAGGAGAGCGAACAAAAGGACAAGAAGAAGGTCAAAAAAGATGCGGGCAAAGTCAAGGCGCAGGCGGCCGCGGCGGAGAGGGACAAGAAACGAGGGACCCTTGAGCAATTCCGCGACTTGTCTGCCTCAATCCTCAAGCTCGCCTGTCTATTCAGGCTGGACCGATCTTTCCAGCTGTCAAGGCCGTTGGCGCTTCTCTATTCCCGCCAGTTTGATGAATGCATCTTCGAATGTGAATATCTGCTTGCCTGTGAGGTCCCATCAGGCGGGGCACAAGCGGCGTCAGATCAGGAGCTCACGAGTTTTGATTTGGCGCTCAAGGCAATTCTCGCGCAGGCGCTTATGTTTTGCGACGACGACAGACACGTTGTTGCGAGACTCACGCGCGCCAACATGATTTACAGCGCGATGGCAGGAGATAGCCAAGTGAAGACGAGATGTGTTAGCTTGTTTCCTGCGATGCACCATCTCATGGAAGATTTGGCCGTGGCGAAAGCGGAGTGCCTCGGAAAACTGACAGAAAAAACGGCTTTGTTTCCCTCGGCTTACACGCAGTATACGACGGCAGCAGCGGAGCAGAAGAAAAAAAGGAGCGATTTGATCAAGCAGGCACAGAAACTCATTCATCGGCTCGCGCAGGCAAGCTCCACGTATATCGAGAGCAATGACGTCGTGCATTCGCACCGTCAGCACTACTCCAAGGCATATGCTGAAGTGACGAGAATAGATGCCAAGCACTTGAGTGCTGTCGGTGAGTGATCATTTGAAGAGGGTATGCACGCCCGGTGTGCAGCGTGGTGATGACAGTGGGTGGCCCAAACTGATGCTTGGGAGTGTGTGCAGCGGGCAACTGGCTTCGCAGTGCATCGTTCTTGCTCGAAACCTCCTCGCTCGCGTCGCGTGAGGAGGTTGTGGCCGTCTTCTGCCTCCTGCTCCCGTTCAAGTATGTAGAGTCTAAGGTGACAGAACTGCTGAGGGTTCCGCCGAACCTGGTGGCCGCCTTTACAAACGACGTGGCATCCCGCGAAATCAGGGATCGCTTGCAGAATGTCTTTAAGCAATGTCTAAAGCTCCCTGTCCGCATCCTTACCAGGCTACGGGAGAGTCATCCGTGCGTGGCCATTTTTTTAGTACTGCTTACTAGGGGACGTTCGTCAAATGCGCTCGTGGGCATGGTGGACCTCCTGAAGAACCTCATTGGACTCGCACCAGGCTTAAAGTGGAAGGAGGTCGGACCGGCACGGCCCCGGACAGGAAGTGAAATCACGAATGAAAAGCTGGCTAAGGCCCTGCAAGGGTCGGCTCACTTCACCCAGAGACAGTTGGAAACATTCGATCTTGCCGAGCTTTCGTGGGACAGCTACATCAAGGTGAGGATCGCAGGCCAAGACAAGTACTTTAAACCAGCCGATGGCGATTCAGGACAAAGGCGCTCAGATGGACAGAAGTGGCAAACCGGCATTCGTCTCTTGCAGGAAGACCCGCTTCCGACTTCTGCAAGGCAATTCGAAGAGGCGCAGCGCATTCTCAAGACTCAGTACGACCTGTTCGAGCAGCAAACGGAGGCGGGAAAGTTCAATGAGACGCTCGAGCAAAGGCTTGCAGACGCCCTGATCGCCGCTACCAGTTGTATGGGTGTGCCGGACGTAGATGACGTCATCGCCAAGCCCTTCAACTACGACACCCCAGTACTTGAGGTTTGTGCATACATGGACCAAGTGTGCTGTGCTGCGGTGGCCGTGATGATGCGCCGTTTGCAGCTGCGCTACAAGTTGGTGCTGGCGGTCAACGCGCTGATGGATGTCATGAAGTCGCCTGCTCTGCTGCAGCGGCTCGGTTTGACGGCCGCAACGGTTTACGAGGAGAACCTCGACGAATTTATCAAGGTTCCGACGATGCCCCGCTTCCGTTCGGGGTTCACCTTCGATGACAATCTGCTCATCAGTGAGCGTAACCAAATGGTGAGCGTGACCGCGGAGCAGCAACAGCACCTGTCCCAATTTGTCTCCCAAGACGCAACCTGCTTCCAGGCGATCCAGATGCCCGGTTGGACTGCCGTGGCATGTGCCAACAACTTCCCAGCCGAGTTTGTGGCTGGGGGGGCGCATCCTTCGAAAGCTGCGTCAGCTTTGCTGACGTGGATGTTGAGCCTTGCCAAAGTGACCCCGCCTGCTCAAGCGAGCGAGTCTGCGTTCAGGGACAAGGCTGATGCTGAGGTCAAGTTGGAAGCCATGAAGACGAAAATGGGATACCCTGTGCCGCCTCCGTTTCACGAGGTCACCGACAGAGCCAAAGACAAAAAGACGAAGGAATTCTGGACGACCTTCTGCTATCGCAATCCAGAGTTCAACAAGGGCGGCGGTAAGTCCCCCGAGGATGTGATGACGTACCTCACGAGATTCTGGCCCCGCAAGTGGGATGGCGCGGCGGAGGCACAGGCGGGTGCTAACCGAATCAAGGGAGGGGAGTGGGTGTTCAAGAAACACACGGACGATGTTGAGAAGGACTGGCTGCCGGATGAGCTCGACATTGCTGGTCTCAGGCCGTTTGTGGAGTTCGTCGGGTCCGAGGGCAGCTACACGGGCATCTTTGAAGAAGAGCTCAAGAACAAGCTGGAAGTTGCAATCGACGCCTCCGCCGACCCAGCTACTGTCGATCTCCTCCTTGCACAGCCGTCCATGAATTTCGAAGGAGTGCAAGAAGCAGGCCTCCAGAACTCTCACCATCTTGCGTCGCACGCTAGCAGCAGCATCACCGCCCGCGACGATGAGTGCGAGGCTTGCGCAGGCAAGCGCGCGCGCCACACGTGTTCCGGCGCCACCATTTTCAGTCACCTCGTCAGACGGGTGCACAAGCTGAAGAAGTGGTGTTCGGACATAGCCCACAAGCTCGATGTGATCCAAGGTGCTCGTGCAAAGCGCCGAGATGCGGTGGTGGGCGCCTACACTGCCGATTTTGCTGCGCTGAATCATTTGCTGGTCGCGACAGTCGACAGTAAGGACGGTCAAAACGTTGACGGGTTTCAGCAAATGGCGGACCTCGTGTCGAGCATCGCGGAGTTTTTGTTCGAGATTGGAGTTAGGGAGCCACCTGGTTTACAGTGGAAAACGGTCGGACCAGCAAAACCAGAGACGGGCACTGAAATCGGGAATGTCAAGCTGGCTGCGGCCCTGCAGCAAAAATCGCAGTTTTCCCGACAAGAATTAGATCACTTCAGTCTCACGCCAACAGAACGAGCAAAACTCTCCTACGACGACTACATCAAGGTGAAGGACGAGTACTTCAAACCAGATGATCTGCTCGAAGCCGCAATCTCAGATCGCGTTAGTATTGACGAGCTGAGATTGCGATCTCAGAAGAAAGAAGTGTTTGATATCACAACACTAGGCTTGAAATGGAATCTGGCTGGTGACGAGAAGCCCAAAAAGGGCCGCAGTCTGGAGCATCCAGAGTTGGCAAAAGCATTGGCGTACAAGACTGATTTTTCGGAAAAAGAATGGGAGGCTTTTGGCATCCAGGATCTTCGCAAGGACGACTTCATTTTGTCAGAGGTCACATTAGGTTCAAAGTGGAAGGAGGTCGGTGAGAAGAAGCCGGAGACGGGTAGGGAGCTCTCCAATCCAGCGCTTCAGAAGGCTCTGAAAGAAAAAAAGGTATTCAGCAAGGCCGATTTGGACAGGTACAAGGTGGACGAGGGAGAAATCTCCTGGGATAGCTATATTAAGGTGAGGATCAATCAGGCGGACAAGTACTTCAAACCCGCTGGTGGCTCTTACTTTCAACCTGAAGCCAAACCCAAATCAATCAAAATCAATGCGTTTGACAACGCCGCCGTGCGCGCTGACCTTCTGCTCCTCGCCAGTGCGGTGCTCGCCACAGACCTGACGCGCAAGCACTTCAAGGCTTCGCGCGATCTGCTGCACTCCATGGCCTCTTTAAAGCCGATGCTCCGGGCAGGCTGTGGCCACGTGGCGACCTGCTCCGATCTGGCGATACTCTTGCAGGCTTGTGAAGACGGCGCAGACGTTCCCCCTTCCCCTCTCCTCAACTGCTTCGTCGCCGATCGGCACGCTTATGACGACGTCGTCCAGTGCTGGCAGCCTGGACCCGCGTGGATGGGCGTCAAGTTTGTCGGCTCCTGGCCGAATCTCAGCGAGATGCTCGGTCACCTGCTGTCTGAGTATATGCGCGGCGACAGCATGGTGCCAGTCTGCAACGGGCGCTGCCGCGGGGGCTCCTGCTGCAAATCTGACCGATATCAGCAGCTCATGGCGTGGCTTCTGTACGGATATTGCATTCCAGCTGCGCATCCGGTCACGGATGGCGATCAAGAGCAGATGCGCAAAAGAGTCTACAATGCCCAAGAGCGCCGCCTGACCTTAATCAGCCTAGCCTTTGCGTCCAACGTCTTCCGCTGTGTGGACATCTCCGGGAGCACGAGACTGCACGTGCAGTCTCTAACGGTCTGCATGGTCAGTCTCCCCCACAAACTCGTCGTGTGGTACGACGACCAGGAGCTGCCCATGCGGAATTTCGGCAAGTTGTTGGCCGTCGAACATGGCGACAGCTCCTTCCGTCTTCATCTCCAGCCCATCACTTCGTCCCACCTAACCTCCGGCCACCACATCATTTTGAATCTCTCCTGCTACCCAGGCACCGAGACGAAAGCCCTGCTGCGGAGGAAAAACAGCGAGCAGCCGTGGTCCATGCTCCCAGGGCTCGGCACTTGGGAAGAAGGTGCGGAGTACGATATGGTGCCGGCATCGCTCGAGGACTTTGCCTCCGCGTTCGATTACTGCCTCAAGGCCCGTCCCGATAATCTGTTTTCCAAGTTTTTGGCGCCGAAAATCGGCGCCACACAGGGCATGCTTCTGCAGATACTGATGGGATTTGTGCTGGCACCGGGCAATGTTTACGGCGCGACGCGCAGTATGTGCGCGGATCTTCTGCATGTCTTGGCCGCCTGGGGGACGTGCGAGCAGCTGCAGGCCTTTCTCTGCGCCTGCTACGAGCAACTAGATGCGGCCGTGGTCACGGAGATGCTCAACACCCATGACAGGATCGATCAAATGACTCTGGTACTTGTGCCCCCTCCGACTCCCTCCGCCCACCTCCGCCCCCCTCCCTGCTCCGCCCCTCCCCATTGTTCAGGGAGTGCTCTCTGAACTATCACGGGAGACTGCCGAGATGAACTGACGCAAAACAATGCCACGCGTGCCTCGATGTGGGCAGCTGGAGCGGTTGTGCTGCGAGCAGAGCGATACGAGCTGCAGCATGATGTTAGCGGTGCTTCCCCTCGGTGCTAAATATTGGGCCGGGGCCGAGCGGCGCCGGGCGGGCTTCGGCGACAAGCATTTCAGTGCCTTGCATGTTGCGAGTGCGAATGGCAATCGGATGGCCTTGGACACGCTCATCAAGGTCGGCGGCGTGTCGCGGGACGAAATCAATGCTCAAGATGCGCGCGGTCGCTCGCCGCTGTACGTCGCTCTCGCCAATCGTGGCGGGGGTCGGGATCATGCGTGGGAGGCCTGTGCAAATTTGCTGCTCGAGTGCGGAGCCTGCATTTGTCCCGGACCTGGTGCAGACAGCGACACGAAGTCTCCGCTCCAGTTGGCGCTGATGTTTGAAGAGGGATGCAGCTGGCTAGCCTCGCGCAAGTGGGACCTAATTCCTCAGGCCCTCGGGGCTGCGCAGGGACTGCCCGTGCACGCTGTCGCCGAGAGGGCGGGCGACGACGCTGAGGCAATCTTGGGTCAGCTGCTCGCCGCTGGAGCAGACCCCAATGTTGTACGGCAGTCTCTGCAGCGCGAAACTGCGTTGCACGTGGCCGCTAACCACCGGCAGGTGCGCCTGCTCCTTTGCGCGCCCACTAAGGCAAAGTGGCAGCTCACGGACGCCCGCCTCAACACGCCCTTGCACGTCTTTGCGGAGCGCGGCATCCTCGAGGCGGTGCAGCTGCTGGTGGAGGACGGCGCTGAGTTTGGGCGCATCGCTTTGAACGAACAGCGGCGCTCGCCGATGGAGGTGGCGCGGGGCGCATGCAAGGCGTTTTTTGAGGAGGAGCTTGCGCGGCGCAACAAGGTGCGCCAGGATCGCCTCGTCGCTGAACGCGAAAAGCAACTTAGGCTCGAGCGTGAGAGCGCTGCGCGGCAGCTGGACTCGCTCCGCAAGTTGTGCGCCGAGCTGAGAGAGCCGGTGGCGCCAGTACCAGCGCAGAGCCGCGCCGTGAGCGCGCAAGGGCCGCGTGGCGCGCAGGCAGAGGGCGCGGATGCGGGCAATGGGGCCGTCAGCACGCAGGCGTTGTTGCAAAAGCTCGATGATGAGCAGCAAAAACTAGCAGCGATGTTCATGGCAGAGCCCAGGTCGTCGCTCCTCGTGATTGGCCGGTCAGGGACAGGCAAGACATCTGTGGCCATCCAGCGCATGGTGCTGCAAGAAACAACGCCCCAGCACGGCTGCGACTTGAACCAGGTCTTTGTGACCATGAACCCGGTGCTCTTGGGTTTTGTCAAACGCAACTTCCGCGGCTTCTGCCCACAACGGGGGGCAGGGCGCACACTGCCGACCTCGCTGCTCGCCGCCACCAAGGACGACTTTCCTCTTTTTCTGGACACGCGCCAGTGGTTGTGCTTGCTGCTGCGCTCTGTGTTTGACTTCTTGCCCGCCGGACCCCTGGCACAAGCGGCCACGGCTTTTCTAGCTTCTTCCGCTGGGCGTGCCCGCGAGGCGCACGATGATGAGAGTGACGCGCCCGCCGAGACCGCTGCAGAAGGGCAGGGAGGGAGGCATGAGCCTGAACAAGGCAGCGCGGAGGTGGACGTCGCGGTTTTCACCTTTCGCATTTGGCCGCGCATGCTCGGCTTTCACGGCAAAGGCGGAAGCAAAGGCGCGGCGAGCGCCAAGCTTGGCGGCAAGGGGCAGACGGTGGAGCGCAGCCTCTCCGCAGAGGCCGTGTTCGCGGAAATCATGAGCATCATCAAGGGCAGTGTGGGGGCCATGCGTTCGAGCACGGGGTACCTCTCTCGGCAGGAGTACTTGGAGCTGCCGGCCAAGGCCGGGGCCGTGGCGGGCAGCGCCAGCATCCGCACCGAGCTCTACGCGTTTTTCCTCAAGTACCAGGAAGTGAAGAGCGAGCTGCGCTGCTATGACTTGTGTGACGTTATCTTTGCGGCGCACTCGGCGCTCGCGGCGTGGAAGACGGCGGGCCCGGACGGTGGCGCGCAAGAGCTGCCCATACACTCGATCCTTGTGGATGAAGTGCAGGATTGCTCTCAGGTAACAGGCATTGTCGTATGTATTGTAGATATTGTGGGGGTTGGTAGGTCTTGGAGCGTAGGCCTTGCATTTGCTAGCCCTGATGGGTGTGGTGGTCATATCAGGCATGTCCTCTGCTGTCGAGTTGCACCCGCGTGCGCTGCAGTGTGTGCTGCAATGTCAAGCCATTCCACGCAGCATCTAGCACCCAGCAACTAGAAGCTGCGTTGCTCTCCCCCAGACGCAGCGCCTCATACCTTACACCTTACACCTCATACCTCATACCTCATACCTCATACCTCATACCTCATACCTCATACCTCATACCTCTTACGCTGTGCCCTTTCTCCGGACCGTGCGGGAAACAGGCGCTGGTCAAGACATTTCTGGCGGCCTGCGCGGACCCCAACGGCCTCTTCCTCGCAGGCGACACGTGCCAGGCATGCATTCTCAAAAGTGCTCTCTACAGTGTCTTTATGGGGAAAGTGTACAAGGACGCTGACGTTTGAGAATTGTTGCCTGACACGTGCCAGACCATCTCCAAGGGCGTCGGGGGCTTCCGCTTCGAGGACTTGCGCAGCATGTTCTTTGAGGAGCGGCAGCTGCAGTTGAGCGCTGAGAGCCCGCGCGGCCGCATCTTCGAGGGCGACCCGCGCCTCGTCAACACGCCGCCGCTCATGCAGCTGGGCACCAACTATCGCTCGCACAACGGCATCCTGCGCTGCGCTAACGTCTTGGTGTCGCTCTTAGTCGAGCTGTTTCCCAGCTCCGTGGACCGCATGCGGCTAGAGGAGTCTAAGAATCCTGGCGATGCGCCCATGCTGCTCCCGGACGTGACACCAGTGGAGCTCTTCATGCTTATCCACGGCGGTTCCCAGTCGTCTGCGCCGGCTGAGTTTGGCGCCAATCAGGTGTTTGCCCTTGCCTGCTCGCAGTGCATTTGTGGAGCTGCGAGAGTGTGTGTGCGCATGTGCATGCAATACGCACGTAATGCGCATGCTAGAGTGACACAGGCCTTTAGGGTTTAGGGTTTGCGCATTAATGCGCATG
>Ga0209713_10002360_pt1 | contig 11699 bp, 8 predicted proteins | sample ArcOceMetagenome_3_FD_187444 | JGI IMG/M metagenome (GOLD analysis project Ga0209713, IMG submission 187444) | Marine eukaryotic phytoplankton communities from Arctic Ocean - Arctic Ocean- Svalbard ARC20M Metagenome (SPAdes) (version 2) | ecosystem: Environmental > Aquatic > Marine > Oceanic...
AGAGTGCTGTGAAGGCGGGACTTTTGATAAAAACGCGGCAAAGCACCGCACGTTCAAACTTACGAGTACGCTGCAGCGCGTCGTGATCCAGCGTCACGCATGGGCAAATCGGTCAACAAGCCGCCGGCTGCCAAGCCGTCTAAGCCGGCCAAGGCCAAGGGCGGTGGCAAGTCGTCGGGTGGCGGCTTCGGCCTGGCCGCTGTGCTCTGCGCGGTCGCCGTCGCGGCGCTGGCGTGGCTAGCCTACGAGACGATGGGCGGCGGCGGCGCGCAGCCGGTAACAATGACGACGGGAAAGCAGCAGCCCGGCAAAAAGGGAAAGCAGAAGGAGATGACTCCGCATGAGCTGCGGCAGCAGGGTCGCATGGTGCCTGGCTCCGAGAGACCACCGTGCAAGGACGCCTTCGCCGCCGGGTGCAGCTCGATGACGGAGGAGGACTGCGGCCGCGAGGACGTCAAGACGAAGTGCTGCCTGAGCTGCTTCAAGAAGACGTGCGTCGACAAGGACCCGGAGTGCATCCCTTGGGCCCAGAAGGGCCAGTGCTACCTCAACCCTGAGTACATGAACGCGACGTGCTGCTTCGCCTGCTCGCCCGACCCCGAGGACCGCTGCTCTCCCGATCCGAGCAAGCGGCCCATGGTGGCGGAGGGCGACCTGAGCAAGGTGTTCGAGCGCGCGGTGTCCAACTACTCGCAGTACGGCCCCAAGATCCTCAACCGCGACCCGTGGGTCGTCTACTTTGACAACCTGCTGACGCCCGAGGAGGCCGACGGCATCTTCGAGGCGGTCGGCGGCAAGAAGCAGGAGTACCTCAAGCCGAGCACGACGGCGCAGGTGGTCAACGGCAAGCTGACCGACGTGCCCGACCAGATCCGCACGTCGTGGAACGCGTGGTGCCAGCACCCGTTCTGCTACAACCACCCGACGCACGAGACGGTCATCTCGCGCATCATGGACATCGTGGGGCTGCCGCACGACTACGCCGAGCACATGCAGCTGCTCAAGTACGGGCCGGGCGAGTACTACCGGCTGCACCACGACTGGATCCCGCAGCAGGAGCAGGCGCTGTGCGGACCGCGCATCTACACCTTCTTCCTGTACCTCTCCGACGTCGAGGAGGGCGGCGGCACGCGCTTCCCGCACGTCAAGGACGCCGACGGCAGCCAGCTCATCGTGCAGCCCAAAAAGGGCGCCGCCGTCTGGTGGCCGCACGGCATGGAGCACAATCTGTGGCAGAAGGACGACCGCACGCACCACGAGGCGATGCCCGTCATCAAGGGCCTCAAGCGGGCGGCCAACTACTGGATCCACGCGATGGACTTCAAGAGCTCGATGGCGTCGGGCTGCGACGGCCGCCAGCAGCTCAAGCCGAGGATATGGCGCACGGGCGATCGAGCGTCGCCGAGGCCGCGGGGGCAGTAGAGTCGTACGACGGCGAGGTGCGCGTGCGCTTCTCTGAGCGTTTATGTTAGATACGAAAAAATATCTCTCTCTCTCTCGTCTCACGCTCTCGCTCTCTCTCTCACTTCCCGCCCTCAACTTAGAATACCCCCAGCAGCGGATCCACTGGGACGGCACTTGGTGCACGCCGCCGTCTCGCTGCCAGATGCGCGGTCATGCCCGAGAGATGGCATCTAATGGGGCTCGGGCGCCCATCGCCCCACCGAGCGCCCCCGCATTCAGGCGGAGGCCATCACGACGTCGACGGCCGGCTGCTGCGACGACGAGGCGCCCGACGACGAGGCGCCCGACTCCTTGGCCTCCTTGTCAGTGTAGAACTTGGCCGACTGCTCGAAGAACTGGTTGGGGTGAGAGATGCCGCCCAGCTCGGTCTCGATGAGCGTGCTGCCCTTGTGCTTGGCCTCGAAGTACTTGCCGCACGCGATCTGGTAGTGCTGCCCCTTGACCTTCTCGACGATGTAGCCGATGTCGCCGTTGGCCACCTGCAGCTGCTGCAGCGTCGCGCGCAGCTGCGTCTCGTCAAAGTTCTTGAAGGGGCAGCCGTGGTGCAGGCCGGCCTGCGGGTTGGAGGCGGGGCCGTTGATGATCTTGGCGCACGAGTGCGGGCTCCAGTCCTGCCGCTTCCCCTCGAGGCCGTACTGGTAGCGGATGCCGTAGCGGTACTCCTTGTCGAACTTCTCGCCCGTGATCATCTTCGAGAACTCGGAGCGCCAGTACGCGTGCGACTCCTCGTACGTGAGGCCGATGCCCTTGAGGTAGAGGCCGAACTGGTTGCGCGCGTCGTTCTTGAGGTGGTGCGTCTCGCTGAGCTTGGCGTGCATGTTGGCCATGCACAGCGGGAACGAGCGGCGGCTCAGCATCGGCAGGTCCTGGATCGACACCTTGACGCCGCCGTTGCGCGGCTGCGAGAAGTCGTCGCCGACGTACTGCGTCGCGAGGCCCTCGAGGAAGGAGGCGAGCCGCTCCGACTCCTCCTCGCGCAGCGCCGGCCACGCGCGCGCCATGCTCGCGAGCTGCTTCGACAGATGCATCCGCACCTGGTTGGCGACGATCGAGACCAGGTCGCTCCCCGGCACGTACGCGAAGCCGCGCCGCAGGTACACGCGCCGCTGACGCACGAGGTCGTGCACCTGCTCGAAGCTCACCTGCGGCGCGGGTGGGCGTGGGGTGGCGTGGGGTGGCGTGGCGCGGCGAGCGCGTGAGCGGCCGAGGTGGCGGTTGCGAGAGGCGTCTGCGAGGTGTTCTGCGAGGTGTTCTGCGAGGTGTCTGCGAGCGTCGGCGGCAAGCGCGTGCCTTGTAGTGATTCTGCTTTTCGAACTCCGTCACGGCGTCCTTGCCCTGGGCCTCCGCCCCGCGGAAGCGCGACATGAACGTCTGCAGCAGCGGCTCGCGCAGCGAGGCCGCCTCCTCGCGCGAGATGGCCTCGTAGTTGAGGGAGTGCGCCTTGAGCCATTCGTTCATGTCGTCGGGTGGATTGTTGACGAAGCGCCACTTGAAGAGCTCGACCTCATTCTGCAGGAACCAGCGTCGCAGGTCCTCACTGCGATGCGAACGAGGCGCGTCAGCTTGCGCCATCCGAATGCGTGCGCGGCGTCGCCGTGGGGTGGCGGTGGCAGCGCTCGCGCCTGCGGCAATAGGCGAGGCGCAGGATGAAGTGGGAGAAGCGGTCCTTGCGCATCCCCGCGGGCGTGTTCGGCATGCTGTCGTCGCGGGCCTTGCGGATGGACTTCTCGAGGTCAGACCCCTTCTGACCCTTGGCGCGCGCCATGTCGATGCAGTTTAGCACTGCGGCCGAGGGCGACGGGCGGGTGTTGAGCCGAGGGCGACTCATCTCGCTAGCGCTGGACGGTGGGTGTCGTGGGCCGGGCACTCACAGCGCAGCCGATCGAAGGCGTACTCCTCAAACTCGGTCACCGACAGCTTCTCTGTCGGCGGCACGCTGTACATGGACAGGCACGACAGCTTTGCGCCCGCCTTGCCAATTGGCTCCGCGCCCACCTTGCGGTTGACCTGCAGCGGGAAACGGGAGCAAGCGTGCGCGCCCGAGATGCTGGGAGGGTGTCATTAGGGCTGTGGGGCCGAGCGACAACCTGCATGGCGTCGTTCGCGTCGAGTGTGATCCACAGCGGCAAGGGCCGCTGGCGGCAATCGCTGACCACCGTGGTTCTACCCCCGCGGTATACCCAGCAGGTTCGCCAACGCTTTTTGTGTGGCCCATTTCCTGTCTAGAGGACAACTCTACACCGCCTTTCCTCCGCCACGTTCTCCTTCTGTCGACAGGTGCAATTCACCAAAACGCGCAGCTCATCTGCGGTGCTTTGCCAACTTTGCAGCGCGGGCGCCGCACGCCCTCTGTACCTGGCCGTGGCGCACCCCGCCGCAATGGCCAAGAAGATGGACATACGATCTCTGGGCGAGGAGATGGGCGCGGGGCCCCGGAAGAAGAAGCGCTCGTTCGCCAAGTCCCTGACGACTGCCCGGAAGAGAATGTGGCGTGGGCTATTTGTGCAGTGGCAAACCGCGCTCGCGTTCAAAGGGGATTCGGTGCTTTACGACTGCCTCCTCACGGTCGGGATGGTTCTGCCCATCACTGCCTTGGGCTGCTACCTCGTCGCCAGCCAAGGGTTCACGTTTGGGCACGAGATCAGCACTTACATTGGGTTCGCCGTCAGCATCCTGCTCGTCTTCCGGCTCGAGACGTCGTACAAACGTTACTGGGAGGCGCGCTCAATGCTCAGTCTGGCGAACAGCTCGGTCATGTCGATCTCCCTGCTCGCCATCACGCAGTACCACCGCCACTTCACCGACCCTGGCCACGAGGTCAAGGTTTGCCTCGAGGACATTCGCCGCTACCTCTGCCTCTACTGGTTCACGATGGTCAACCAGCTGCACGAGGTCGACCCGCGGCAGGAGAACATCGAGGAGTACATCACCGAGGACGAGCTTGCACTGCTGACGAAGCGACGCTGCAACCACGCCGTCGTCGTGGTCAAGTGGGTCGGCTCGCGCTTGATGCACCTCGAGCAGCTCGGCTACATTTCGCCGCTGCAGCTCCACGAGACCAACGATGGGCTCGAGGGCATGATCGAGGCGTTTGACGGCCTCATCAAGATGAAGGACACCAGAGTCCCGTTCGTTGTCCGCCAGATGTGCACGGGCCTCACCATGTTCTTTGTGTACATCTCGCCCCTGTCGCTCGCAACCACGTTCCGAGACATGTTCACCGATTACACGACGATCCTCGCCCGCACGCTCCTCTCCAGCTTCCTCGTCGGCGTCTGCTACTTCTCGATGAACACGACGGCGCGACGACTCGAGGATCCATTGGGGCTGCACGACCATGATTTGCCCATCACCGACATGGGCCGGGCCCTGGCGCAGGAGCTCTCGGGGATCTTCCACGAGCACATTCCGCCCGTCGTCGGGGTGCTCGATGGAGAGGATGCGAAGAAGGGGGGGGCGAACGGCAAAAAGAAGGTGGTGACGGTGGGCAAGACAGCCTTCGAGGGCGTCCCGCCTCGGGGAGGGCTGCTCAAGAGCTCGGATGGCAGGGTTAGAGTCGCAAACGGCAACAAGCTGACATAGCGCGCGCGACCGACCGATGGCGCCTCAGAGGTCGTCAGAGCTCCCCAGGAGCACGCGCCGCGGGGTGCTGGTTCGGCGTGTATTTCGTGTGTTGCGTCTTGTCGTTGCGCTATGATGTTAGGTTACATGCATGCCTCGGTTTCGCTTCGCCACTACACTCTATGCACGCGACCCCTGAGGTGCGCGCCGCGCCCGCTTCTCCTGCTGTCTGCCGTTTGGACTGAGTCGAACAGTCGCCTCGCACTCGCTCCGCTCCACCGCGCCCGCCACTGCACTCACCAGCCCTTGCAGATCCGCCAGCTCTCGGTGATGGTCTCGCGGTCCTGCGCGAGCACGTGGATGTTGGCATGCTGGTGCGTCGCGGCGCACGAGTGCCACGGCGCAAACGCGAGGATCGAGCCGATGGGATATTTGGAGAAGTCGATCGGGCTGCCGTCGGCGCTCTCCACCTCGCCCGCCTCCTGCTTGAGCACCTTGAGCTTGAGCGTTGGCTCGTCGAGGAAGGCGCCGTAGCCGTGCTCCTTGCCCTGGGCCGAGACGCCGGTCCAGCCCATGTCGACGAGCAGCATGTTGGTCTTCGGGTAGTGGCCGAGCACGCGCGTCAGCACGCGCACCGCCACGTCGGTCGGCGCGCAGGCGCCGATGGTGGTCTGCATCATATCGTAGTAGACAAAGTTGCCCGGGTGCATCTCGTCGATGCCGTCGAGGTGCGCGGGGGGGCACGAGCACGTCGGCGTCGAGCCAACGCCGACGCTCGGCACCTCGATGCCCGCCGCGCGCAGCTTGGCGGCAAAGCTCAGCGTCACATCGCGCTCCTTCTCCGCTACCGCCACCACCGCCTTCGCGTCGGCCTCGTCGTACGAGTGGCCGCCGTGCGTGTACCTGTTGTGAGCAGCACGGCAGCGCTGTGGTTGAGGCGATCCCATTGGGAGGGTGTGGGCGGTGCGAGGAGCGCAGGACGGCGTGGCACGCACACTCCAGCAAAGCGGGTGTTGGAGCCACTGCTCAGCGCACGCACGAGCTCGATGCTCTCGGGATCGTCCGGATCGACGCCGTCGCGGTGGTAGCCGCAGTCGACCATAACGACCACGCTGAACGGCTTGGCGCAGCTGGCAGTCGCGAGCGCTTGCACGGAAGCCATGCTGTCGACCAGCACATGGAAGGCCTCGAGCCGCGCGGTCAGGTCGGCCGCCTGCACGATCTTGTCCGGGGTGAGAGGCACTGCATAGAGGATATCATCGAAGCCGCCGTCGGCGAGGAAGGTCGCCTCGGCCAGAGTGGACACGACGCAACGGCGCTTGGTGCCACCGGTGAGCAGCGCTGCGCCTTCGAGCGTCTTGGTGGTCTTGACGTGTGGCCGCAGCACGCACCCGAGCGACGCGGCGCGTTTGCTCATGGTTTCGATGTTGCGCTCCATGACGTCACGGTAGCACACGTACGCCGGCGTGCGGAGCGTCTGGATGGATTTGGACATAGTGGAGAGCGCACGGACAGCAATCGCTCGACGCATGCAGCGCTGGTGGCAGCATGCAGCATGCGCAGTTTGTCAATCAACTTCGCGGGTCTTGATTCTAAACCGTCGGGCATCGAGACGCGGCTAATGTTCCACCCTGGAAGAGCTGGCATGACCCCCTTTGAGTATGCCACCATGGGCTCCGGCCAGATCTACTTCTCACAGCATGGAACCTACAAGCAGCCGCAGCCTCGGCTGCAGCCTCGGCCGCAGCGTCAGCGGCAGAAGGGTGAGCCAGTCTCACTGCAGCACCTCTGCCTCGGCGTCATCTCGAAGGAGGTTTCCTTCCGTGCCGTGGACGCTGCGAGGGTTTGTGAGCTGCTCGAGGGCATGGGCAAAGACGTGACCGAGTGCAAGGACTACGTGCACATCCGGAAGCGCTTGGACCATCTCTTCCAGACACAGCAGCGCAAAGAGGCCGCCGAGAAGGCGGAGAAGGCGAGGCTGCGTGAGGAGGAGGAGGCGATGAGGCGAGCAAAGGAGGCGGATGCGCAGCAAGAGCGCTGGGAGGAGGCGGAGGCCGAGACGTCTGAGTGGCGACAGCGACAGAACAAAGAGGCGTTTGCAGCGAGAGAGGCCGCGCGGCGGGCTCAAGAGCAGGAGACCCTTCGGAACGCGTCGCCTACCCCGATCAGCCTCTCGCAGATCTTGCGACGTGGGACGAGCGGACCTGCTAGCGGTACCTCGACCGCTCAAACGCATGGGGCCGCACCTGCTCCGTCGCAGCGCTCCCCGCCCAAACGACAGCTGACCAACCCGTTTGCGGCACAGCAGCCCCCCAGCAAGCGGCCGGCGCCCCTGCCGACGGCAATCCACTGCCCGGAGCCCGTGGTCGAGCCTGCGCCCACCGCATCCCGACCCATGCCGCGCGCCGCGCCCTCCATGAAGCGTGCCTCAACCGCTGCGTCGCGAGGGACGCGCAAGCAGCGAGTCCCGTGGTCGGCTCGCGAGGAGCGCGCCCTGCGCGACGCGCTGAAGCAGGGCATGCACGGCCAGTGGGAAGAGATCCTGCGGCGGCCAGAGTGGTCCGACGCGCTCTCGCGGCGGACCGGCGAGAACCTCAAGGACAAGGCGAGGATCCTCAAGTAGTGTTCCCCCTCCCGCGCGTCGCAAGGGCATCAGGCGCCACGCGCCACGTGCCACGCGTGACGGCGTGAGAGCGGCGCGTCGAAATCCGGAGGATGCATCGTGAATTCTTGTCAGAAACACGGACGCAACGTACATAGCCAGCACCGCGTCTGCTGCAACACTACAACTACACTACCGTACTTTACCTCTTGACCGTACTCTTGGTCTTGCCAATGCTACGTACGGCGGCCTTCGGCTGACCGCCCTTGGGCTGGGAGGGCAAAAGGTGCGCAGTCTTGCCCGTGCCGGCCTTGGCGACGGCCCTGGGCTTGGCGGCGCCGCCCGCCGGCGCGACGGCGGGCGACGACTTGCGGCCGGCGCCGCCCTTGGCGGGCGGCTTGTCGGGCGCGGCGTCCTGGTCGAGCTTCTGGCGCGCCTGGCGCAGCGCGCGCGCGAGCTCCTTGTACTCGAGCGTGCCGCCGCCGTCGCTGTCGAGGACGTTGAAGACGGCGTCGCTCTCGTCCCGTCCGGCGACCTGGACCTTGAGCTTCGTCAGCAGCTGGAAGAAGTCGCCCTTCCCGACGGCGCCGTCGGGGTCGTTGGAGAGCGTCTCGCGGTACGCCTTGGCGAGGCGGCCGGCGTCGTGTTCCTCTTGCAGCCGCCGCAGCAGCGCCAAGATCACGTCGCGGCGGCTGCTCGTGTTGTTGGCGCCCGACGCGGCGACGGCGAGCTCGATCGTCTGCAGCGCCGTCTCCTTGCTCGCCTTGCTCATCTTCGCCTGGCTCATCTCGCTGATGAGCAGCTGCGTGAAGTTGCCGAAGGCCTGCACCTCGGCGTCCATCGCCTTGATCTCGCGGCAGAGCACTTTTGCGTCGGCCTCGGCGCGCGCGCGCCGCTTCTGGCCGGCGGCCACCTTCATCTTGAGCGACGCCACCTCCTTGTACAGCGACGACTTGCCCTGCGGCGCCCCCGACGCCCCGTCCGGCGAGTCGCCCGCGCCGCTGCCCAGCGCCGCTGCCTGCAGGAAGACGTTGCCAAGCTTCGACTCGCCCTTGCTGAGCGGCGCCGCGGCGCCCTTGGAGGGCGGCGCCACCTGCGGCCCGCGCGACGAGCCGCGCCCGGCGCCCTTGCCGCCCGCGAGCCCCGCGGCGCGCAGCCTCTCGAGGTCGGCCTGCTTCTCCTCGAGCGCGGTCATTGCCATCTTGCGCTCCTCCTCGAGCTTCTGCAGCAGCTCCGCGTTCTCTCCCTCGAGCTCGGCGACGCGGTTCTTGGCCGCCTCGAGGTGCGCGATGTCCGCCTCGTGCGCGAGGCGCAGCGACGTCATCTGCAGCTGCAGCTCGATCTTGTCGTTGCCGAGCAGCTCAATCTTCGAGTGCGCCGCCTGCAGCTCGCCGCCCTTCTTGCCGCCCTTGCCCCTCGGCCCGCCGCCCCCCAGCCGCGACGCCTGCCGCGTCAGCTGCGACGGCGCGGCGCGGTCCGACGGCGGGTCGGCCTCCGCCTCGCCGCCCTTGGCAAACAGCGCGAGCACATTCTCCTTGAGCTCGTCGCGTACCACCATCCCGTGCGGCGACGGCTCCGCGGCGGGCGGCGGCGGCGGCGGCGGCGGCGGCGCCTCCTGCGCGGCGGTGAGTTGCGCCTGCGACTGCTCGAGCTGGGCGTGCAGCTCTGCTACCTGCGTCTGCAGCTCGGCGTTGGCCTCCTCGATCTGCTGCTGCTGCTGGTAGTCGTTCTCGCGCTGCCGTATCAGCTGCTGCGTGTACTCCTCGCGCTGTGCGGTGCTCTCGCCCACCCTCTGCTCCGCCACCTGCGCCACCGCCTCCGCGCGCGCAATCCGCTCCTCCGCTGCACGCATGCGCGCGTCGGCGTGCGCCACCTCGTCGTCCTTGGCGCGGATGTAGTCGGACGACGCGACCCACTGCTCGTAGAATGCGGAGGAGGAGCGCTCCTCCATGCGCAGCTCCTTGTCCATGACGTGCACCAGCAGGCCGAGGTCGCGCTCCTGCTCCATCACCGCTGCAAACAGCCCCACCAGGTCGACCAGCAGCATCTGCACACTCAGCAGGCAGCCAGTCCCGACCTCGCCGCCGCCGCCACCGCCGCCGCCGCCACGACCGCCGCCGACGATGACGCCGCCGCCACGACCGCCGCCGCCACGCCCGCCGCGGCCACCAGCGCCGCGGCCAGCCGCGCCGCCGGCACCGCCGCCGGCGCCCATTCCCTCAGCGCCGGCGCCGGCGCCCGCTCCGGCGCCGATGGCTGCCAGCGCCGCGGCCACGCCTAGGGGCCGCAGCGGCCACGGCTCATCGAGCCACCCCACCTCGTCCCTGCGCGAGCTGAAGGAGCGGCGCGCGATGGCGTCGAGGGGCGTTGCGTCCTTGAAGAGCTTTGTGCCGCTGCCTGCCTCGACGATCGCGAGCTGCAGCGACGCTCCCTTGTGCGCGAGGACTCGGCGCGGCAGCGGCACGCTCAGCTCCTCGCGCCACACCAGCGACGACTGGTTGGGAAGGCACTCGACGGTGGCCGTGCGCAGCTCGGTGGTCCCGGGCAGCAGCAGCCCGTCGGCGCCGATCAGCGCGACCGAGCAGAACATCTGGACCGCCTGCGGCCACGCCGACGCCACGAGCGGCGAGAGCTGCGCGCCGTCGATGGCGAGCAGCAGCTTTCCCTCGAGCGGCAGCTGCGCGCGCACAAAGCCGCTCGAGAACTTGGACGAGCGCACGATGAGCTCCTGTGCGTCCCACACGTTGGCCGGCTTGACGGCGGCCTTGGCGGCCTCGGCGACGGCCATCTCGGCCTTGACTTCGTGCACGGCCTTCGCCGTCTTGACCTCCACCGCCTTGAGCCGCTGCTTCGCCTTGCCCTTCTTTCTTTGCTCCTCCTGGATGATGGTGGCCGCCGCCTCCTGCTCCGCCTTCTCGTTGCTCCTGAGCGCGGCCTTGCGCTTGGCGTCCTGCTCCTCCTCGTAGATGTCCGACGCCGCCGTCCGCTTCGTGATCGCGTAGCTGAAGTCCATGTCGACGTTCGGGTGCTTTGGGTCGATGGCCTTGCCCTTTGCTCTCACGTGCTGCCGCGCCTGGTAAAAGGAGATCTCGGCGCCCGAGATCTCGTCGTCGGCGTTGTGGAAGTCCTTGTCCCACACCGAGACGCGCACCTTGGGCGCATTCACGTCGCGCGGCAGCGAGAGGTACAGCACGTCGTCCCATACCGGGTTGCTCGTGTTCAGGATGTGCTTGGTCTGCACCGAGCAGTAGACCTCGTTGTCGGAGCCGAACACGCAAAACTTGATGTACGGGTCCGAGGTGTGCGAGCCGGGCACGCCGGGCAGGTTGTCGGCGTCGGGCACGCCAAACGCGCGGACGCCGCTGATCTTGGCGTACGGAGCGCGCCGCGGCTCGTCGGGCACCGTCACGAGCGTCGCCTTCTTCTTGACGCCTCGCTTGCCGGGCACCTTCTTCCTGACCGGCGTCACCGCGGCCGAGGTCGCCGCGCGCCGAGGCTGAGGCGGCGGCTTGCCGAGCTGCTTCGCACTCTCACGACGCTGCATGCTGCCGCGCCGCGCGGCCTGCACCTTGGTCGCCGCGGTCGCCTGCTTCTTGCTCTCCTTTCGGGCCAGGTTGCCGCGCTGGATCTTCTGCACCTTGGCCGCCGCGTCGGCCTGCTCCTCGCGCATCTTCGTCACCGAGCGTCGCTCGGCCTGCCCGCGCCGCTGCGCCTGCAGCCGCGCCGCGGCGAGCTCCTGCTCCGTCTCCTCGTCGGCCTCGGCCGGCTTGCCGCCGGCCTTTTTGCTCCCCGCCGGCTTGCCCCCCCTGGCCTTGTCGGCGGCGACCTTGCGCCGAGCCGACTGGCCGCGCCGCGCCGCTTGAAGCTTGACGGCGGCCTCGTCCTCCGTCTTGGGATGAGGCTTGCGGGTTGTAGACGGCATGCCCAAACCGGCTTTTTTGAGTTCCGTGGGTGGTTTGCAAAATGCGATGCATTGCAAAGCCAGGCAAAACGATTCCCTCCTCCCAAGCCCACGCCTCCCCTGCTGTGAACAAAACTACATGTAACTCTGCCAAGCTGGTCGCGCGACCAG
>Ga0209713_10002361_pt1 | contig 11697 bp, 9 predicted proteins | sample ArcOceMetagenome_3_FD_187444 | JGI IMG/M metagenome (GOLD analysis project Ga0209713, IMG submission 187444) | Marine eukaryotic phytoplankton communities from Arctic Ocean - Arctic Ocean- Svalbard ARC20M Metagenome (SPAdes) (version 2) | ecosystem: Environmental > Aquatic > Marine > Oceanic...
TTGTATATTCCGAGCATTAAACCTTTTGTTCGCGAGTACTGTAGTTATTGATTGAAAAAACATGAATTTACATTAGTTTGTGTGTGTTGTGTAAGTGTGTGTGTGTGTAAGTGTGTGTGTGTGTGTAAGTGTGTGTGTGTGTGTGTGTGAGTGTGTGTGTGTGTGTGTGTGTGTGTGTGTGTGTGTGTGTGTGTGTGTGTGTATGCGTGTGTGTGTGTGTGTGTGAGAGAGAGAGAGAGCGTGCGAGAGAGATCTAAATTAGGCAATAACGTCCATAACGGGGGGCGGCCCGGAGACAAACGTTGCATAGTCTATGTGGCAGGACCAGCCCCCGGCTCTAAAGGAGGCTGAGCGGGTGATACCATGGGTTGCATTCTGAACTCCTCAGCATGCTTGTAATCTTGCACCCACACGGGAAGCTGCAATAGCAGCGAGGAACACTTCAAAATCTTTCGCTGCGCACGGAAGCAATGTGATCGCAAGTGTATCCATGGTCAGAGATCATTCAAAGCCTACAAATTTGATGTGAAGAAACCCTAATGTTTGCTGCGCACAAACACACTGCTTGGCATGCGGCTCCTGTGGTACGCCATACCTGTATCATGGCGCGCTCCTTTCCGTATTGAGTGGAAAGTAATTGAAATAACTTTGGGGAGGTCTCTGGAAGTTCGGGAATGGCTTGGTAGAGAGAGGCCAGTAGAACCAACAACGAGTGCACGGCATTTTCCACTGCTGCATTCAATTGCGCAAATTCACGCTGATCCGATTTCAAGTGGGATTTGACTAGAGACTTCATGCTTGACCATCGCGCGTGCCCTGTGGCTGCACGCATGGCCTTACTTCTCACATGTGCTGTGAGGTCGTTCATAGCAATCTTCAGGTCCACCAGCAAACGTTTCAGATCTTGTGCAAGTTTCCAAAAGGGAACAGTTTCCTGTTGCCCATCATTGCCATCGCAAGCTGTGCCGCTGTCTTCTCTAGGGGTTTCAGGCCTTAGCCGATCTCCCGTCTTCTCCCCTCTGTATGATGCAACTATGGTTTCCGAGAAGACTTGGTAGTACACAAGCTCCGGGCTCTTCATCGCGCGATCCACAACCTCAGAAATACGAGCACTTCTACCTTTCCTGGATATTGACTGCTGTTGCAACTTGATTAAAGCCGGTATCTGTTCATCGCCCTCCTGCAGCGCCCCTACTGTCTGCAACATTGTGATAGCAACCCGCTGCTTGTGTCGATTTGCGTCATCTAAAGGCGTTCCGCCCATCATATCAACTGGATTTACATTGATCCTTGGAGTATGTTTCAATAAGAAATTGATGATATCAATGCATCCATTGCAGCTCGCCAAATGCAATGCCGTACGGCCGTCTTGGTCGCAAAGGTTAGGGTCTACGCGGTTGTCGACCAAATTTTTCATTTTTTCGAGATTGCCCGCGGCCGCAGTCTTGCACAGCAAAAGGGCCGTGTCCATGCCCGTCAATTCGCAGCCGGCATCCTTCAGGTACTGATGAATGGCCACTTGCTCATGCCGAACTGAATCATGCAATGCCGTACCTGTTGAGATGCATGCATTATGGGCTTTCAGGGTTGTTGTTGGCTCGTTTTCTCTGGAGCTACCCGGGTCGCGACATTGCAGGGCACCGGAGTAAGCCACAGCCAAACACAAGACAGGCATCTTGTAGATGCGTATGCTTGCATTCGGATTTCAGAGACATACCTCCAAATCTGTCGCGGGCTCCTGGATTCGCCTTGGCCTGGTAGTAAGGAAGCGAAAACGGTTAGACACCCTTTGCATCTGCGAATGCAAGAAACATTCTGTGCAAACGCAATACCTGGAGAAGATATTCAACAACGTGCGTATGCCCTTCGCATGCAGCAAGATGCAAAGCAGATCGATTGTCATAATCCTGAGCATTCACTTCAACACCGTTGTCTACCAAACGTTTAATGCCTTGTAGATCGCCTCCGAAGGAGCAAGTGAGCAGGTGCACCGCCGCCATACATCCGGGAAATACAACCTGCCGTTAACAGGGGCACATTCTATCAGCACGGCGTATTTTGTGATGTGAATGCTCGTGAATCTCAGCATGGAAAGAACGACAAATGCTTACCGTGATCCCCGGAACTTGTCGACGAATGACAGCAGCGACCTCGTCATGCTTGTGTCGGACGGCGTCATTCAGCGGCGTGTTAGCATATCGATCTTTCATGTTCGCATCTGCGCGGTTGGACAAAAGAAACTTGACGACCTCCGCATGACCTTCTGAGGCAGCAACATGTAGGGCACCCCTGCCAGACTCATCCGTGGTATTGACATTGACCCAAGAAAATCGGGTGAGTAGAGATCGTATCTTTTGAAGATCGCCGTGGAAGGCTGCATTCATCATCTGATGTGTCACAGCATTCTTTTGATGCTGTTTCAGTGTTTCAATCTGAGCAGATAGTTGAGACCCCATAATATCATCTGCGTTTGCAGAGCTAGGATCCGAAGCTAGGTCCGAGTTGATAGACCTCTCCTCGGGCTCCTTCTCCAGACTTACTTCGAAATTTTGATAGTCTCTGCCCTTAATACTTCTCGATCTTCTAGATGCAGCTGCAGCCTTCAAATCTTTTGCAATTTCAAATGAGTGGAGGGAATTGCTCGTGACAAGATCAAGATCTTCCGGAAAAAGTTTGAGAATGGCAAGATAGCTTTTACGCGTTAATTTCCAACAAGTTGCCCCAGTCCCTGCCGCAGCTCGAGCGGAGTAAATGTGCGTCGTTCCGAAAGCAAAACTAACGTCGCCAACTGCAGAGCCCTTTTTCATGACTTTTGACACTTTCATTACTCCTTTCCCATCATCAGATTCTTCGAGGATGTCAACAGAGCCGAATGATACAAGATACATGTCTTCTGCGACCCCGTTAATATTAAATATGATTTCTTCTGGGTCAAATACAACCTCACGTAAGGCAGTGCAAAGCCCGTCCAATACAGCTTCACAGCAGCCCTTGAACAGGTCGACGTGATCCAAAACATTTTTACACAGGAGTGCAGATAGCTCAAACTGCAAAGAACTCGACAAATTGTCAAAGATTTCTGCGGTGTCAACATTGTTGGGGTTGTTCTTCACTTCAAAGTTCTTATAAATCTCTTCTACCAAATTCTTGTCTTCATCAAGATGATTTCGTGAAACGTATGTCTGAAGCGCGGAGAGGTCCCCGCGAATCTTGATTATGTTTTGGTCATTCTGCATTATGTGCGCAGAAAGCTTTCCCAGGAACATCTTGTAAAAAGTCATGCTCACAGTCATCATTATCATCGCAAAGCCTACTTCGAGGTAGTTCTTAGGGCACAACGTTGCATTACCAACGGTTGAGACTGTGTGTGTGCTCGCCCAATTCAGCGCCTGAGCGTACAGCTCCCACATTGATAAAGGGCCATCGTCTGAGGGAATACCGTCCATTGAAACACCATTAAGGAACGCTTGAGCAGATGGCGCAGTGTACCACGTCGTTTCAAGTGTACTTGCATATCTTTCCGTTTTCAGGAGTCCGAGAAAAGCCCAGGTGACTGAACAGGCACTCTCAAAGTGTGAGAAAAAGGCCAAGTACTCCGCGTGATATTTCACAAAAAGCTGACCATTTTATGGATTCTTACCTGCGCCGAGGTGCAGTTCAAGGGCTGCAGTCGTTGCCAAGTTTTTGAGACCGCCAAAATGTGCCGTGGAGGATCCTTTCGTGGATTGCATAAAAAACACTGCATCAACCTCAAAAGTCACCAATTGCAGTTCAGGAGTAACAAAGATCAACACCCGTAGCTTTTGAATCACGTTTGGAACCCAACAAAAGACTTTTTCTGAGAATATTACTTTTTGGGATCCGTAACCACTGTGCTGAACGCATTGGGACGCCCAGACTCAGGCACATCCAATCAATCGGCATAACAATGATCACGTCTCGAATACAACTTCCATCCCCGAAGTAGTGTTTGAGAATCTTATATCGATTATGTACCCACTTTGACTTCTTGTTCAGGTAAGCAGTATTCAATTTGACAAGCATGTACAGCAAGATAACAACGTCCGCTACGCCGTCTGTGCACCATAACAATCGATCCCGAGGCGATTCAAAGGGATGAAATGTTATCCGAAAGGGGACCGCCAGAAAGTGATATACTGACACCAACCGAACAAAATAACGCCACACTCGCATTGCCAAGCTGTTGCTGTTCAGCACGATGGAAGATTGGTCTGCAAATATTGGTTCTGATTGCGTCCTAGATGTCAATTCACGATTTCGCTCACGAACCACTTTCCGAATACCTGTCCACGTCAAATTCGAGGATTCAAGGCCTTCCTGTCCAAAGAGGACTGAGCATTCACAGAAGTCAGCTCCTCATGCACGGTTGCAATTTGGTGTATGTTGCTACCATTATATTGCTAAGTGTATATTTGTGTGTGTGCCTATTTTACCTAGAAGTTCCCCGACGTTAACGTTTGAAACTGTCTTCTTTTTTGGAAGCAGCAGTCGAATGTAGTCAGGAATCTCATCGAGCTGCATTCTTTCGCTCAAGTTGCCAACGATCATCACGTACGCTGCCTCATATCGGTCAAGAACCTCTGGATCAAGCAGCTGAGAGGAGATTCGTGACCCCGTCACATAGGACCAAGAAGTTTCCAAGACACCAATCTCGAGGAGATCATGCTCATTTTTTGCCATCATGATGGAGCTCGCGTGGCTTAACCTTTGGATACTTAATTTCGTAGAATCCTCTGTGTGCATATAAACAGAAACAGCACAAACAGACACGATATCAGTATCCGAGAGCCCTGGAGGTGTGGAGTAAATCACATAGCTCACTCTTGTCTATTATCCGGAAACTTTATCACACACTCTCTCTTGTGCATAATTCTGTCTCTTTTCACAATCTTGCTCTCTCGCTCTGGTCCCAATGCTCTTGAAATTACCTTCAGGCAATTCACCACGAAGAAAGTGCGTCCACGCCTCCCACCAATCTTGGCTGGTAATGCGAAATTCGCTGTCTGCGACGTGATCTTCCCGTTGATCTTCGTCAACATTATATTCAAACAGCATACCAAGCGATTTTAGCATTGCCTCCATGTCTTCCTCATGGACTTGTGTCTCGTCTTCGTTGACGTGTTCACGTTGTATTCGCTCCTTCAATACCTGGTAGATGGATCGCTTGAATGTTTCTGTGAAATGATTGCCAACTTCGCCCGTTTTACCACTCAAAGCGAGTAGATCCTTCAGATTCATTGTGTCTTCACTGTCTGCAAAGGCGTCCCAGCAATTTGAGATCACATGAATGCCAGGCAGAACATCCCGCGCAAGGTCAATTTCCCGTTTCAGATCCACAGGCAGAATTGTGTCAGGCAAGAATCGTTTCGCGAGTTGGGATGTATACGTATTTCGAAAATCGTCGCGCGACATTTCATTTGGCCTCGTAAAGCCTTGGACTAGCTCTTGCTTTGAAGTTGAGCTCATCAGCTCAACAAATTCGATCAGGGCGTCAGCAACATTGACAAGATATTGCCCTGCGTCCCCAAAGGCCTTGGAAACAAAACTTTTCTGCAGGCGCATCACGGTCACATCGGTCGAAGCGGTGGCGCGATAGCTCACTTTGGTGCCGCAGAAGAATTCAAGCTCTCCAAGAACGTCATGTGCCTTTAGCATGCAAATGAGCTTTCCGTGGTTGTTTTCTACCCTCACTTCGCCTTTCTCTATAAACAGCAAGTCATCTGTGAATCTTCCTGCTTCTAAGATCGTAGTATCTTTTGCATAGCGTTTGTGTGAGAGCGCACTCTTCGTTGCCTGCATGAGCCACCAAATTGGTAGACAAGTAATCGCATGACAACACTTCAAGTACCTCCATTCGACGTGATGTTCTGCAAAACATGTGCCGTCCGCTCCCAGCAAAAGAGCCCGAAAGTGGTCGCTCTTGCACAACAAATCAGAGAGGGAGGCTGTTGTGCTTCCGGTTTCGTAAATCATGGCTTCAGCTTGTTGGTGTGTCATACGAAACCCAAGAGATTCGAGAATGATGCTGAGATCTTTTTCGGTTTTGTACGCCCGGGATGGCTGGATCAGAGCGAAGCATTCTTCCAGGACGTTATAACTTTCAGTAATTTCGTTCATATGCAGCACACACTTATCAAAAGCACGAATCAAGAAAGGATCGCCTTGGTTCCATGTCAATCTGAACTCAGTGTCTCGTGCAATCTTGTCGACCTCTTCGTACAGCTTGTACGTCTCGTCGTCAATGACCGACGCAAGCAGAATGTTAGATTGCATTTCATCACCGGATTTATCGTCTAGGGATTGGCTTAGCGCGTTGAGGCGAGCGCGCAAGGTGTCTTCAGGCTCTGCCGATGTTGCTCCAGATGTAGATGCGTCGAAGGTGTGACTCGGCAGCAAAGTGATGTCCATTCCCGTCGAGTCTATCGCGTCAGCCAACACGTACAGAAAATGTTTCACCTTCTCTTGACCGTGATCGAGACTGTCACCGCATTCCTGGAGCTCATTCATAAAAACGTCCAGCGACTCTCTGATGGGCGTGACCAAACGACATAAAATATCAAGGCTGGCCTCGTTCGCGACGTTTCTGTCATGTTCAGGCGTTTTATTTGACCGCAGTTTTGAAGTCGCGTTGCTGGGTGCGCTCTTTCGCATGGCTAGTGATCTGCCAATAGCCCTCTTCTTCCGAACCACCTCGTCAATGCTTATTTCTTGCATGCGATTCAGAAAGTTGAAGCCTTGCTCCGAATTTTCGTATACGCCCAAAACACCGCCATAGCCCTGCAGCAGCTTTCCGCAGTATACGTGATACAAGGTCCCTCCACGCACACAGTTATCCAACGGGGTGCCATTCCAGCGGTCGCCAATATTGACAGTGCAATCTTGTCCAAGCAGAAATGCCACCACCACCACATTTGCATTCGCGCACGCCAAATGCAGCGGAGTTCTCAGATCGTAGTTTCCTTCATCTGGGTCGCAACCACAGGCAAGGAGCATTTGTAATCGACGCAAATCACCCAGGGCCGCGGCATTACACATGTGTTCTGCATCAACTCCATCTGGCAGTTTGCCTCCCCTAGCCCGCAAGGTCTCGGCCACGACTGGGTGGCCCCCAACAATCGCATCTAGCAAAGGTGTTCCTCCCCAGCGGTCTTTGATGTTGACGTCAGCTTTGAACTGGAGTAAAAGCTCAACAATTTTGTCTTTCCCTTCTGCTGCTGCGAGATGGAGCGCCGAACGGCTGTCATAGTCCTTGGCATTGGGATCAACGCCGTTGTTGAGGAGTAACAGCATGTTATCACTGTCACCCTTGCTTGCATAGTCGCACATTTCTCCTGATGGATCCTCTAGCAGGAGCTTGGCACCACACTTTAGCAACAACTGCACCACATGCGGTTGATTGGATTGAACAGCTTCCGCGAGGGGTGTACGATGCCATCTGGTCTCCAGGTGCGCTTAGTGTCAGAGTAGTCAGGCAAACATAGGCAAGCGCACTGCCAACACTCGCAATGGAGGGTGATAAAAAGTCGAATTGTGAAGAAAAGCATATGTGTATACCGTAGTTGCAGATTACAAGACGCGACACATAACAAAGATTTGCCACCTGTTCCTTAGGTTCACGTTTGCATCTCCGTCGATCAGCGTTTCCACGATCCGAATGTTTCCTTCGAAGGCAGCCATGTGCAATGCAGAGCGCGCGTCATAGTTCGATTGGTTCAAATCGGTTCCCCGCCGCATAAGATCTTTTACTTGTACCATGTAGCCGTGCGTCACAGCAAAAGACAGAGAAGTAAAGGATTCCTCATTTTTCCTCTTTAGGGCCTGAACTATGGCATCACGTTGCAGCTCGTGAATGGTATCGGTTTCGTCCACGACGAACATATCAGATAGCCGAGCACCGCTCTTGTCCAGATTGTACGAGGCGAGGATGTTGCGCAAGATCAAGTCCTCCTGTTCTGGATACTGCCCCAGCAGCTTTTCGGAGTCGTCCTGTGAGAGCACCAGCAGTTTCACCTCTGCGTCGCTCGACGCTCGTCCCGTCTGCATGTGCGGTATGCCGAAAAAGAAGGAAATTTCTCCAACAATAGTGGACTGATCTGCAATATCGCTTCGGATCTCTTTCTTGACTTCCTTCTTGTCATCTACGCCCATCATCTGCACGACTCCATCCGCCACAAAGCACAGCTCCCGTGCGACATCACCTTTACGCATGAATTCCTCCCCCGGCATCAGGTACAGCTCTGAGAGCATGCACGTCATGGCTGACAAAAAGTTTGTTTCGCAGCCATGGAAGCAAAAATGGCGAAGACAGTTGCTGTCAACGAACCGACGAAACCTTTTGTTAGCAACTTTCTCTGACAGAGCGCGTGGCATTTTGATATGCGCGCTGCCGCGTCGAATTTTGCTGAACTGAAACTCGTAATAGGTGAGTATTTTGTTGACCAGGCTCGGAGGCAGCTCCCGCGAGGCGGCAAATTTCAGCAACCTCTTTCTCCTTGCCACATACTCTTCCAACTGTACGTCCTTTTTGACAATGTGTGGCAGGACGGTGCCCAGGAGGTACGCAGACAGCGTCATTGCCATAAACATGACAGCCACTGAAAAAAGCTGCTCTGGCCAGTTCTGCGGTGGCCGTCGGTAGCTGTTTGGCGCTAAGCCAATCCATCCTCGGTACAGTATGGCCACGTAGTGCTCCCACCACGGACTAAGCTCGCGATGAAAGACTCCAGGCATTGTGGCTTCAAACTGACCCACCCAAGTGTTGTCTCGGAACTCGAGAATGCGTGCGATCCAATAGTAAGTGCAACCCACCCAATGGCAGGACAGCGTGAGGACTGCAATGAACTTGACGATCTGAAGTCTTTTCATATCGACATTCAGATTCATCTGCATTTTCTGGAAGTATCTAACAAGTCGAAACAATCTGGGCAGGAATCTGGGGACTCCGCTGAGCATCCAAAGCCAAAGAGGAGTGTGGCTGTTCGTCAGCGCGTAGAACACGGCGCTAGGCAGGATGGTAGATAATGACTGTCGGTAGAGATATTCCTGGAATAGACGTAACCGCGAGCGCTTTCGCCTTGCGAGCCTATCCTCCATGACAAAGGCATGAAATATTGCATCGATAAGGAAGAACACGTCGCTTGCAACATCTGTGAACAGTAGAAGATTGTTCCCTGGCGAGCACAGAGCACACCGGAATGGAAACGCCCACGTTTCATAAGCCAAGGGCAGCACAAAGAACATGTGCCAACCTTGCACCAGCGGATCGCTGTCTCGACGCACAGGTGGCAATGCCATCCGTGCTTTCCATCTACTGCCCAAGTGGAACCGCACAGTCTTGCGCTCCCGCAGCAATAGCTCTGCTCAAGGACACGCCTTCAGGGCCACGAGGCGCTGGATACTAGAGATGGGACAGCGTCACGCATGCACGCACGCTTTGATCCACAGAACTCGAATCTTAAAAGACTCAAATTCCCTTATATGTAATATACGACACCAAGATAAAGGAAAGTTGAGTTGTTAAAGATTCGCATCCAGGCGGGTGCAGTGGACTGGAGCAGGAAACAGGATATTCACGTGCCTGCATTCTTCTTGGTGAGTGTGAGGTCTTCCCGTTTCTCGCCCTGGGCCTCGCCTCCATGCATGGAGACATCCCTCAGGATGGACTTGAGTGGCTTCTCCTTCTTGTCAAGCACGGCGGAAGGCGCAGCTCGGCGAATTGAAGGTCCGTGTCTCGAGGTGTCGTGGGAGCCCCACGATCCGTGTCCAGAGGGGTCTTCCAGTTCTGAGGGGTGGGCGTGGTGGTCAGCGTTGTAGGAAAAAAGACCGTAAGACAGGCTCTCGGGCTTCAGCTTGGTCATGACATTCCTCATGGAAGCCTGAGCGTGGAGATTCCGCATGGTACTCGCACGCAAATTCGCCACAGACTTGACCATCGCGTTTTCAGCGTTCCTTGACGAGTAGTCTGCCTTGCTGTCTTCCGCGGGCGTTGCGTCCGGCGGCGTGTGATCGAGATGGAACGCGCCCCCCGGGCTGAGGGTTGTCTCGCGCAGCTTGTGCTCTTGTCCGATCCTTGATGCATCCCCCGTGGGTCCCCTGCCGCCGGCTGGTTGCCCCGCCGTGTGGCGGTGCTCTACGTCCCCTGCATGCTCACCGGGCTCTTTCGCTTCCCCCTGGTGTGCAGTCTCGCAGTTTCTGGTGCTGCTCAGCTCCTCAGGTGCCGAGGTGCTTCCTGGCTTCGTGTCGCGCCTGGACGCCTCAGAGGTCTGCTCGGAGGTAGCGGAACCCGGCGATGGCTTGCTCCCCAGCGGCGTGAGCGGAAGTTGCTCATTCGCGTCCCGTCCGTCGTCCGGCTCCTCCGGCACGCTCCCCGGCACAACGCCCGCCGGCGCCTCCGTCGGCCAATCAGCGGCGGTTTCGCCATCTTCACTGCCGTTCGCGTCCAGCACGCCCCCGCCGTCCATTGCCTCGCCGCAGCCTTTTGCGCGCCCGCGCTCTCACCGCCGCCGTCGGGACATGCGGGCAGGCACCAGCGTCCCCGCTGATGTCCCGAGCCTACCTGCTCGAATTGCGCGCGGCGTTGAGTGGGACCAGGGAAATGATGATCACGTCCTGGCAAGCGTTTTACAACAGGCCCGAGCCGGGTTTGTACCCGTTTTACAACAGGAAAGTTAAGATTTTTTTTTGGTCCTTCCCAAACTTCGTGGGATGAGTTCGTGCGACTCGGAAACCCGAGCCCGGCGAAGGGGGACGGATCTAGGCAACAAGGTGCCGTGGGGCCGCACGTGAGCGGGCTACAGGCATGCGCGTCCGCCGGGTGGCGCTCGTGTGCCTGTGGAGCGTGGCTCTGCCGGCCCTGCTGGTGACCGGAGTGCCGCCGGGCGTGGACCCCGGTGGCGCCTTCCATGGGGACACCAAGCCTCGCACGCCCTTCAAGCATTTCTCGCCCGTGTCCAGCCCCGGCCGGAAAAGGGGCATCGTGGGCAGCTTGCTGCTGCCCTGCATGCACCTGTGCGAGCCTCTCAATGCGGCCTGGCGGGCGTGCGTGTCTCGGTGGGAGGCGCTTCAGCAAGAGCTTTCGGGCATTTCAATGTTTCTGTACGAGCAAATGGACGCGCTGGTCGGCGGTCGGGACCCGGTCGACTTTGACACGCTGAAACAGCACCATGACCGCCCTGCGCCCGTCGAACCGCCGTGGGAGACGTTTGTGCAAGTGAGCGCGCCGAACAAGGACGATCTCGTGGTGCCCAGTTGGCGCTTTGAAACAGTCAAGGACGCGGTAGAGTCGTGCAGGAACGGCGCGCGCGTGTACGCGCGCAAGGGCGACCATCACTGGGATGGCAAGGCCACTGTGCGCGGTGCCACCTCCAAGCGCACTGGCGTGCGTCACCTGCACGTGGTGGGCGAGGCCAAAGCGCGCCTATGGGGCCGCTGGTCCATCTCCCGCCTCAGCGCCGGCTCCTTCAAGGGGGTGGTGTGCGTCTACGAAACCGAGGGCGTGGGCTGGCCGTGCGTCCTCGTGCGCGGTGACCCGTGGCTCTTTGAGTCCTGCCAGCTGCGCGCGTCCGGCGCGTATTCGGTCATGTGTGCAAAGGACGCTCGCGTCACGCTGCGGTGTGTGTGTGTTTGTATGTGTGTGTGTGTGTGTATGTGCGTGTGTGTATGTGTGTATGTGTGTAT
>Ga0209713_10002362_pt1 | contig 11696 bp, 7 predicted proteins | sample ArcOceMetagenome_3_FD_187444 | JGI IMG/M metagenome (GOLD analysis project Ga0209713, IMG submission 187444) | Marine eukaryotic phytoplankton communities from Arctic Ocean - Arctic Ocean- Svalbard ARC20M Metagenome (SPAdes) (version 2) | ecosystem: Environmental > Aquatic > Marine > Oceanic...
AGCGCTATAAGTGCAAGGAGTGCGGTGGGTCACAAATCTGCGAGCACGGTCGTCGGCGCTCTCAGTGCAAGGAGTGCGGTGGGTCATCAATCTGCGAGCACGGTCGTCAGCGCAATCAGTGCAAGGAGTGCGGTGGGAAGGGAATATGCGAGCACGGTCGTCAGCGCCATACATGCAAAGAGTGTCGTGCTGTGAAGGCCGAGGCCGAGTTGCTGGATGATGTGGATGCGGCAGAGCAGGTCACGAAGCGGAACAAAGCTTCTCCCACGAAGGGGCCATGCGAGCACGGGGTGAAGTGGCGCTCGCGGTGCAAGGTGTGCAGCGCTTGTCCGCACGGTCGTGATCGCTATTACTGCAAGGAGTGCGGTGGGTCAGGAATATGCGAGCACGGTCGTATACGCTATTCATGCAAGGAGTGCGGTGGTGCAGGAATCTGCGAGCACGGTCGTCAGCGCTCTCAGTGCAAGGAGTGCGGTGGGGCGTCAATCTGCGAGCACGGTCGTGAGCGCAGAAGATGCAAGGAGTGCGGTGGGTCACGACGGGGTCAACGCACCGCGGATGTCTCACGCGGTCCCCCCTCTCAAGACACTGAAAAACACGCGCGTCAGGATACAGACGTCGACGAACCGAGCGAAGCTTCGGAGAACGAGGAACCGGACGATCCGTCGGAGGTTGACGCCGCCGAGGCTGCGCACGCGACCACGCGACTGATCCAATCCGGCTTACCGGGTCTGGCGCGATACCAAGACGCGGTTTCGTCCATCGAGCTCCGAAACAGACGCGCCGTGATTGTCAAACAGACACGCGCGCTCAAGAGGAGGCTCGTCGGCGATGTCGACCCAACAGCCCAGGCGGACGAGGACGAACGGGACGATGACGAACGGGAGACGGAAGATGAGGGTGAACAGCGGCGATGCGTGATTATGTAAAATAAATTCCTCCCGTGGACGATCAGCTCACACCGCACTTGGTTAAAATGCGTGGCATCTCGTCCGGTATGTCCGTGTGCTGCGAGCACACGTCCGACACGTCCACGTTCTCAACCCCGGGGTGAGAAACCACGCACCACGCCGCCAGACCCTTCGCCGCGCCCACCACGTTCGTCGGGTTGAACACGCTGCTCAGCACCTGCGTGTTGGCCCGGTACAGAAACGCAAGGAGCCAATCGTTTGAAGCCGCGACTCCGCTGTGAACAAAACACGCCGTCATTCAAATTACCCATACGCAAATAAAAATAAACGTACCTGACGTGAGCGTTGACAACCCGCCCGCACGACACGGCTCTGATCGGAGCCCAGGTATCGTGGCCGCAATCGAGCGTCGCGCCGACGAGTACTACGCCGTCGATCAGCCCGCGGCCGGCTCCACCCTCCGCAGCCTCCAACACCGCGCAGCACCGGCGAATCGCAACGCATCCTGTACACAAAACCGAGAACATCAGTCATACTAATTGCCTTATATACGGTGATGAAAAGAAACGTACCGATGCTGTATCCGATCAACGTCACCGGGCGCGTACCCTGCCGACGGTCCAGCAGCGCCCGCGCGAGGGCATCCCCCGCGTCATCCGCGCGTGCCTCGGCGAGTGCCCACGGCGAATCGATGAACTGCGAGGACTTTAGGAGCAAAGCGGGCCAGGTCACCGCGGCGGCTATGCCCGCGAGGGAGGTGTACCCTATACCGTGTCCCACCGCGTATCCGACCGCCGCATCCTGCGCGAACGACGTCATGGCGAGTCCCAGTTCGATCAGTAAGGCGTGCTCCCACCCGACGACGTGTTGCTCGCCGTTGGGTAGGGGCCACGACTCGGCCAGTTTGGCGGCGGCGGCGGCGGATGATTTTGATGATTTCTTTTCCTCCTGAAGCTTCCCCGGGCCGGCGCCGTTTGAGTCGGTGGAGGCATCCGCGGCGTCGTCCTTCTTCCGTCCTTCTGTAGGTGTGTGTGCGCTGCCGACGAAAGGAACGATGGAGGCGACGGAGGCGACGCCGTGACCGATGGACCGGAGCGCGTCTATACCAGCGCGGTGCCACTTGTGCTGGACGCTCGGAGACGACGGCGGCGACTGGGAGGCTGACTTTGAAGCCTTTGTATCCTCCTTTGGGGCTTCGGTATCGTCGTCGGTATCGTCGTTGTCGTCGTCATCTTCGTCATCTTCGTCATCTTCGTCATCGTCATCCACGTCGTCTTTCACGTCATCTTCCGCGTCATCTTTCACTTCGCCCGTGGGTGCCGCCGGCGCCTGGCTCGCGCCCACCATCGCCTCCGCCAGCTTAGCCTTCCGTTTCAACTCAGCCTTCCGCCTGAACAGTTTCAGCTTGGGTAAGCCGCGACGCTTGGCGATCTTCTCCACGTCGTCGCCGGCGGCGAGGTTACGACGGAGCCACAGCTCGGCCACCACCGTTCCGTCGCCCGATCCTGACATTTCGTCGGAGATTTCCGAGAGTTTCTCACCCGACCGTGTGCGGTCTTTACCGGCGAGGACGGCGCGAACTTGCGACAGCGACAGCGCGGTCGTATCGTTCGAATCGTCACCGCCGCCGCGGACTCTGCGAACGATCGGCGCGTGTTGACGCGATGTCTCCGTGTCTGTGCCGTCTGAAGGGTCATCGGGTGAGGAGTCGGGTGCGTCGACTCGAGTGGCCAGCGCGGTGAGCACCGACCCCTCCGCCACCCCGGCTCTGTCCGCCACGCCGCCCGGGTCAATCCACGACACGAACACCTCCCGGGTATCGACGTCCCGCTTGAGCCACATGCCGAGGCCCGCCACGAGCGAACCCTTCACGTCGTCGTCGTCGTCGAGGTGACCATTCACGTCGGACCTCTTCGGCAGCTTGAGCATGACCGAATACACGCCATCCGTCGCGCCCCAGGTTCGAAACAGATCCGCGGGGTCCCTCAGGAACCCCGGGACGAACAGGTAGACGCTCATGCCCGCGCCGGTTCCCCGCACGGGTAAAAACGCAAACTGGGACAAACCCGAGGTGCGATTCAGCATCCTCCACCCGGTTAAACCGGCGCCGACTCCACCGAATATCATGGATATCCCGCCGGCGCCGCCGAAGTACGCCAATAAAGTGCCCATCGAGAGCGCCGCCGTGCCCAGTATCCCACCCGCGGCGCCCATGGACGCGAGCGACGCCACCACCGCGGGTGCGGCGAGTCCCCCCGTGACGAACAAAACGCCGCCGCCCACCGCAGCCGCCGCCGTCACCGACAACGCTCGAGACGCGGACATGTTCCGAAAAGTTCCGGAGATCCATCCCACCACGGATCCCTCCTCGTGTGGGGCGCTCGTCTGCGGTTTGTGCGCGGTTTGTGTGGATGGGGACATGGACGGGGACGATGCGTCGGCACCCAGGTCGGCACCCGGGTCGGCACCCGGGTCGGCACCCCGTTGGCTCCGGAGGATGGACTTGAGGTGCAACGCGAGGGAATCTTCCAGCGCCGCGATCCGGCTCCAACGCACACCCGCCGACGACGCCAAACGTCTCAACGCGGCGGCGCACCTGGCGTCGTACCTCTTGGCGGCCACCGCGGCGGTCATCAACGCGCCGATGACGTCCGTCCACCGCTCACGCAGCCGCCCAGCCTCGGAGTTTGTATCCGTATACCGCGTACTCGTATCAGACGCATCATTCGTCGGCTGAATCTCTGAGTCTGGCTCGTCGTCCCCGGGGAGCGCGTCCGCGACGGCGAGTGACCCGACGAACGTGCTCGACGCGTTGCTCGTTCGTTGATTCTGTGCCTCCACCGATGCCGGCGGTGGGTGCGATAGGGGTGTCACCGCGAGGAGCGAATCCTCGTCCAGGCCGAGCGCGTCGGTGATGAACCATCGCAGCAGATCCGACGTGAACGCGTTAACTTCGTCGTCGTCATGGGCGTCCAGCCCCGGGGTGACGCACGCCAGCGCGCCCGCGACAGCCTTCCGTTCGCGGTGCGCGAGTGTCGTCTTGAGATCCCACTCGCCCTCGATGACCCGTCGCAGGCGATCCCGCGATTCCTCCAGCCGTTCCTTCGCCCGTCTCGCCGCGCGAGATCCAAGCGGGTGCACCGAGGAGGTTGACGCGTCGAGGTGGACGCCGGGTTGGTCGTCGAGCGAGTTACGCTCGGCGACCACCATCGCGTCGGTCATGGCATCCGCGAGCACCGCCGCCTGCGCGGCCTCGTCGTCCATCGACCCTAACGGCGCGTCCACACCCGACATGGCGCCCCGCCCTCTGATGAGGCTTCCACGACGGGGCGCTAACAAACATCGCGTGTTGAACTTTCCCAGATTAATGAGATCCCTCGTACTCAGTAGCAGGGGCGCCGGGCGGGTAGACTCCCGCGGGTTGTTGCCCACCATGGCGGCGATGCCCTACCCCGACAAGTTTCACGCCGCCGTCAGGGCCGCCAAGGTGTCCGCGCACAACGCACGCTTCAGCGACGAGACCAAGCTGCTGCTGTACGCGCTCGACTCCCAGGCTCGCCACGGCGTCTGCCCCGTCCAATCGAAGTGGCAGATGTCCGCCGAGGACCGCGCCAAGTACGAGACGTGGCAGAACCTCGGTAAGATGGACGCATTCGAGGCCATGCGTCTGTACGTCAAGCTGCTGGACGAGGAGGTGCCGGGGTGGTGGAGGCAGCCGCGACGCGAGGACGAAGACGCGCGCGACGAAGACGGCTTTCGCACCCCATCCAAGAATGATGGCGAAGAACGGGAGGGAAGGACGCCCGAAGGACGCGCGAGCACCCCGAACACCCCGGCGCCGCGGACCGCGGAGAGGGACGACCGCACGGATGAACACATACCGCGCAGGGCCGCAGACAGGCGGCAGCGCGGCAGCGGCGGGGTTGTCCTCAGCGACCTACCCGCCGGCTTAAAGGACCTCGCGCCCGGTCGATGGGCGCGACCTAACCTAAACCCCGGGGGGGCTTCGACTGACGCCACATTGAAGCATGAACCCCCCGCCGCGAGGCACCAGCACGGCGCCGTCGTCGCCGGGTCCAAGATGTACGTCGTGGGCGGCGCCAGGCAGGGCGGACGGACGAGCGGTGACGCGCACGAGCTAGACCTTGCCACGCTGAGGTGGCGCACCCTGGACCCTCCGCATTCTCCGGTCAAACCCGACGCGTCACCGCCCGACGTGAAGTCATCTTCCACGCGGACGCAGGTCGGGTGGCTCGGGCGCGTGCTCGGCCTGGACGACGACGAGTTCGCATCCCCGGGGGAACACGAGCATTCACATTCCTCATCGGTAACCCGAAGCGGCGCGTTGCCCCCGTGCGCGGGGCACCGGCTGTTCACGTACCACGGCGCCGTGTACCTGGTGGGCGGGACGTTCAAAGACGGAGTTCAGCGTACTCGCGACTCGAACGACGCACAGTCGCACATGCATTTGTTGCGCATGAACACAGACGGTGAGTTTATTTACATTTACGTATGGGAGATTAGACTGACGTGATCCGTTTTGTGCACAGGCGCGGGTGCATCTTGGGAGAGCGTGAAGACAAGAGGGCACGCGCCCACCGCCAGACGGTGCGCCAGTGCCACGGTGGTCGGATTGGACACGTTGTTAGTGTACGGCGGTGAGTGTGTCAAAGAACGGAGACCGCTGGGTGACTCACACGCTTTGGACCTGCGGACGATGACGTGGAGGGTCGTGTCGCACTCAGACGAGGGGGACGGATCGATCGAGTCACGTCACGTTCCAGTTCCAACCCCGCGGTCGGAGCACGTCGCGTGCGCGTTCGGGGATGACGGCGTGCTCGTGTTTGGCGGCGCCGGCGCGTCTCACCGGTGCCTCGGCGACGTTTGGCTCCTGACCGTGTCGAGTGGGAGGTGGCGGGACCTCACGAGCGTCATCCGGGGTCCACCGCCGGACCCACGCGCGGGGCACGCCGGCGTCGTCATCATGGACAGGTACTGGTGCATCGTGGGCGGGGGTAACGGGCGAAGCGGCGTGGATGACTCGCCGTGCGCGGTGCTCGACTTGGACACGATGGAGTGGTGTTCGGGTTCGGGTGGTGAAAATAAAAAAGGTGACGATGAAAAGCGGACACCCGCGTTGCCGTCGCCGGCGGTCGTTGGCGAGGGTATGAGTCTGTGCGCGGTGGAGACGTGGGACGGGGACGGGGTGTTGATCGCGTTCGGGGGGTACGATGGGAAGTGTCGTGAACACGCGCAGGCGTTTAGGTTCCCGAGGACGTTCCCGGATGGAAAGTTGAAACCAAAGGAGTTTCACTCGGCGAGAAAGGAGATGAATGAGATCTCCAACGAGTCACCGGGGGTGGCCGCCGCGGTGGCGCGGGGGCTGGGCGCGATGTTCTCCCCGATGAAGATCGAGAACAACTCTGCGACGGCGGCTTCATCCCAACTCCGGGTGGACGCGCTCACCGCCGATAACCTCCGGCTCAGACGAGAAAACGCGCAGATCCGGGAAGACGCCCGCCGGGTCATGACGGTTCAACGGACGATGGAGAGCTCGTTGGAACAGACGCGGATGCGGTGCGAGCAACTGGAGAAGGACCTACGCGAGTCACGCGTTGAGGCTGCGCGGGGTGGGGAGAGGGTGAAGGAGCTCGAGTTGGCCGCCGAGGGGCTCCGGGCGCGAATCAAAAAGTTGGAAAACGGCGACGAGAGCGACACGGAGGATTCGCCAGCGCCAAACAAGCGCGGGAATTGGTTCATGAACCTCCTCGCCGACACCCCCGAGAACACGCCGTGATATCTACATACTGTAGTCTACAAAATAATCGATATCGACAACTAAGTACAACTAAATACGCCTACGCAGCCATGATTGCCTCGATGTCCTCCACAGTTTTGGCCACCGTCGTGAGGTTCTCGGCTCCATCCTCCGTGATGGCGATGTTATCCTCGATCCTCACCCCGCCCACTTCCTTGAACCGTTCGATCTCGTCCCTCACCAGAAAGTCTTTCAAGTACGAGTCCTCGTACGCCGGTTGGAGTAGGCCGTCCACGAAGTAAATGCCCGGCTCGCACGTCACCACGTGTCCTGGCCGGAGCGTGTCCGGCACCGGCCCACCCGGACCCACGTCGTGCACCTGCAGACCGAGCAGGTGACCCAACGAGTGCGGCAGGAACAGTGAGGACACTCCCGCCATCACCGCATCCTGCGCGTTACCCTTGACGAGCCCGAGATCGATCAGGTTCTGGACCGTGTTCATCTTAGCCCTGGCGCCGACCATCTGCCAGTTGGCGCCAGCCTTCATCTCCGCGATGGCGCGCACCTGCACGTCCAGCACAGCCTCGTAGATGGCTTTCCGTCTCGCTTCGAACTTACCCCCCGCGGGGAAGGTTCGGGTGATGTCGGCGGTGTATCCCCGCCACTCGGCGCCCGCGTCGACGAGCACCAAGTCGTCGGGCGACTTGACTTTTTTATCGTTTTGTTCGTAGTGCAGCGTGGCGGCGTTCACCCCGGCGCCCACGATGCTCGGGTAGCCCAGGTGCCGGCACCCCGACCGCATGGTCTCACCCGCGAACACCGCCTCCAGTTCGTACTCGTGGACGTCCTGCCCGGTCCTGAACGATGCCGCGGAGTGCCGCCACATGGCGACGTGAGCCTCCCCGGAGACGGCGTTTGCGAATCGCAGGCAATCGATCTCTTTTGAAGTCTTGAGCGCCCGGGCCTTGGCCATCACCTTCTTCAGCGCGGTGGATTCCGGCCGTAACCCGCAGAACATGCCGTCGGTGTCGTCTGGAAGCGCGTTTTGTTCGTGGGATGGCACGAAGATCGTCTGTTGCTCCTGAGCCTCCACCGCGTCGAGGGCTTTGTCGAATTCGTCGTCGTAGTAGACGATGTCCGCGCCGGTGACGCGTCGAATCTCGTCCCGATCCGCCTGCTTGCCGCACCAGACGTCCATGTCCGGGTCCTGCCTCGGCGCGATGAGCACGAAGGGCGCGTCGGTGCCGGTGCCGAACAGCGCGTGGTACCCCGGCTCCTCCACGCCGGTGAGGTACAGGAAGTCTGGCTCTTGGCGAAATCGCGCGTTGCCCTCCACGCCGTTCCGGGTCTGCGCCTTGCCCGCGGGCACGTACACGAGCTTACCTTCGGGCAGCTGCGACAGCACCGCGTCCCTGTGCATCGCGTGGTCCAGCGGGCCGGGCTTGGGCATGTCGGCCGCTCGTTTGGAGGACGCGGGCGGTGACTCACTCGTCGCGGCTGCGCGAGGGGTCATCATCTTTATTCGTCGGTGTCCGAGCGAACCAGCGGCGGCGTGTGGAGAGATGGGCGAGGACACGAGCTGGCCAACTCGGGGCGACGCGACGCGAATGAACGACGCGCGGGTCATCGCGCCGAGGGCGCGACGCAGGCTCACGGCGGACATCGTGTCCGTGAAGCCGGTGGTGGGAGGGTGGGGCGGATAGCCGGTGTGACGTCACACGTCAAACTTTTCCGAAGCCCACCGCTGGGCCAGCGGTGCTGACCACGTTTCTTCGAAAATGCGGGCAACGAACTCGACGCGCTCTCACTTCGAGCCGCACTTCACGCGGACGCAGACGCGGTTCGCGATGCGACGAGACACCTCGTGGACGAGTATCGAGCCACCCGCCGTCGATATCGCGACGAGCGCGGTGGTGGTGGACGTGGAGCGCGACGGCGCGGTGGACGGCACCGCTGGGCATCCCATGAACTCGCCACAAAACGTTACCCAAACAGCGAAGGTGGATGCCGACCCGAGGACGTCCTCTCGACGCCCCGCGGGTCGGCTGTGGGAGACCGCGCTGCACCCCGAGTCCATCCGCACGCGTCTCGACTACTTCAACAATTCCTCAAAGGGCCTCCCACGGTACTACGACTACCGCTCGTGGACCCAGACGACCTTCATGTTCGTGGACAGGGCACCGGGCAACTACGCGTGGGCTTGGGCCCTCTGCGTCGTCGTGGCCACGGCGTGGGTGTGCGCGCGTAAGCGGTGGGACGCACTGCGCGGCGACTTCTACCAGCTCGAGGAGTTCGAGCGGATGTACACGCTCATATTCACCACCCTGGGGTTCATGCTCGTCTTCCGCATGTCACGGGCGGCGGTGAGGTTCTGGGACTGCCGAGCCGCGTGGGGCGCCATCATCTTCAAATCCTACTCGCTATGCGACAACGCCATCGTCGCCATCGGACCAATCGCGCCGTCGCAGGCGGAGGAACTCGTCCGATGGTGCGTCGCGTTTGGGGTCGGGGTCAAGTGCGTGTTGAGGCGGGAGAAGTTTCCGGTCGAACAGGTCAGTGGGTTCCTAGGCGCGGACGAGGTGGAAACCATGGAGCGCGAAGCTAAGCACTACGCGCTGTATTGCGCCCGGAAGATGCGACGAGCCGCCACCGCCGCTTTGATGGCCGTCGAGGGCGAGGATAGGCTGGTGGATATGATCACTAAGCAGGCGAGTGGTGACACACAGGCGTCACGCGAGTCCATCCGCGCGATGCGCACGTGGAAGAGCGACGCCAGGGAGGTGTCGTGCGAGATTGAGTACCCACAGGCGCATCACCCGGTGCGAAAGATGGAGCCGCACATGGCGTCTACGCTGATGCAGACGATGGAGAAGGACATCGCGGCGTTGATCGACCACTGCGGTACCATGGAACGCATCAAGGCTACCCGGCTGCCCATCGCGTACGTGTCCCACCTGCGGACGTTCCTCATGGGGTACATCCTATCGCTCCCTTTTGTGTACGAGGGGTACTGGGGCTGGGGGACCATACCGGCTGTGGCGGCTGTGGCGTTTGCGTTGTTGGGGATCGAGGGTGCGGCGACGGAGTGCGAGAACCCGTTCAGCCCCAAGCGCACGAACCACCTCGGCATGGACGGGTTCTGCGAGGTGACGCAGCGGGAGATCATGGAGCTGCTGAGTTGGTGGAGGCTGGAGGAACAGTAATAGCGTTTCGATCTTTTTACATCGTAATAGAGAGTCTTATCTTCACTTGCCGCCGAACCCGCCGTAGATGACGCGCACCGTGGAGCTATCGACGTTGAAGGCGTCGTTACCGCTCGCGTCCTTTCCGCACTTCAAGTCGAAGGCGATGACGCCGCAGTTGACGATCTTCTTGCGCTGCGCCACGTGCTCTTGGTCGCTCGGGATGAAGTTTTTGAAAAATTCCTTGAACCAGAGCGAGTGACCGCCGACGACGACGGTGCCGGCGTCCTGCGCCGCGGACCAGTGCGCGAACTCCATCATGGACGCGTGCCCGTTGCGCATCAGCGGCTTGTTGCCGGCGTTGAAGTGTCCGTTCTCGGCGACGACGCTGCCGCTGTCGGTGACCCGCCTGCGCTCAAGCAGGTCCCGGACCGGACCTGCGGGGACGGAGTCGAGATCCTTGATTTGCTCCTCGAGGCCGCGGAGGGGCACGGGCTCGCCCGGCCCGGCCAGCGCGCACGTGTCCACGTTCCGCGCCATCTCCTGGAGCGACGACAGCACGTAGATCTTCTCGCCGGTGACGGCGACGCGGTCCCAGAACGCGATACCCATCGTCTGCGCGGCTCTGCGAAGGTTACTGGTGACCAGGATGGATGTGCCTTTGGTACCGGCGAGCGCGTCGGCGTCCTTGCCGACTGGGCCGTCCTCCTTGGAGGTGAGGAAGTATCGAAGGCTCGTGGCCTGCATGTTCCCGAGGTCGGACAACGGCGCGTCGAAGAAGAAGGACCCGCGCGAGAGCAGGCCGACGACCTCGGTGAGTACCCCTTCGAACAAACGGAACGGGAATCGGTAGCCGAATCCTCGGTTGAACACCTGGTTCCAGGTGCTCTCGCCGTGCCTGACGAAGATGATGCGTTTGGTGACGACGTCGCCGACGGGCACACCGTTCCCGCGCGCCTTGGGCCAGCCCTTCTTCTCGCGGCTCAGCGCCATGTGCGCGATACCGCGGGCGTACAGCCTGGACTTGAAAAGTATCCGACGGGCGAGGGGAGATGCGACCGCCGCCACGGTGAGGGCGACGTACGCGGCCATGACGGTGAAGATGTAAGCCAGTACCGTGGGCCAGTCGATCGCGGCGGCGACCGTCGCGACGACGTCCATGTTACAAGTGTGAGACCGGAGTGAGACCGCGCGACGGTAACAATGAATTCCACAATTAATTCGTTCGGCCTGTCCAAGAAGAGCACGTTTGTGCCCCACGGCTCAGCCAATTTTGAGAGGCAATTTGGTGACAAACCTCTATGCAGCAAACAGAGCTGATTGGTTGTGCTTATAAGGGTTAGTTTTGCATTTGACCGGATTTCCCTTCCTGTGACCTGTTAACCACACACGAACGTTTTCTGTGGCTCAGACGGCACCCGCCAGCTCGTTCGACACCGCGCCAGATCCGGACGGCGCGGGCATCATGGGACTGATGAACCCCACGTCGTGGTGGCCGCGCGTCCGTGGATCCACACCCGGTACAGCGACACCGTCCGCACGTCGCGAATCCTCCGTCGGCACCCGGGGTTGGGCGGCGTGGCTTCGTCGCGCCGTCGCGCGTGTCCTCCGGAGCGGCGGTCCAGTCCCGAAGCACGTCGCGGTCATAATGGACGGTAACCGTCGGTTCGCCGAGCTCCGGGGTTTAGGGAAGGAGAAAGGGCACGAGTTCGGCGCCGAGAAGCTGCTGGAGGTGCTGCAGTGGTCCCTCGCGCTGGGCGTGGAGTGCCTCAGCGTGTACGCCTTCAGCACCGACAACTTCAAACGATCGAGCGCCGAGGTGGACGTCCTCTTCGAACTCGCCGA
>Ga0209713_10002363_pt1 | contig 11695 bp, 4 predicted proteins | sample ArcOceMetagenome_3_FD_187444 | JGI IMG/M metagenome (GOLD analysis project Ga0209713, IMG submission 187444) | Marine eukaryotic phytoplankton communities from Arctic Ocean - Arctic Ocean- Svalbard ARC20M Metagenome (SPAdes) (version 2) | ecosystem: Environmental > Aquatic > Marine > Oceanic...
CCTCCTCCCACTGGTCGTGCCACGCCGTCCAGCCCGCAGTCAGGCCGGCGTTAGCTATCCTCCGCATCGCCTTGCCAGCGAGTGCCTCGACTCGCTTCTCACGCGCCTGCTGCTCCGCCAACGCGGCTTGCTCCTCGGCCGAGCCCGCAAGCTCAATCCGAAGACGCTCCAACGCCGCATGGCCAGACTCGGCCGCCGCGGCCAAGGCTCGTGAGTGCACCTCCTGCTGAGCCTCCAGCTGCTGCTTCAGCAGCATGACCTCACGAGCCGGGCCCTTGGTCGCCTCGAGCAACGTTGCCGCCCGCCAATCGGCGCACCAATGGGCCACGCAGGCCGCGAGCTGAGGCCGCGAGAGCCGCGCACCGGCAGCCGCCAGCATCCGCTTTTGCTTCGACACCTCCTCCCACTGGTCGTGCCAAGCGGTCCAGCCAGCAGTCAGGCCGGCGTTCTGTATCCGCCGCATCGCCTTGCCAGCGAGTGCCTCCACCCGCGTCTCCCTCGCCTTCTGCTCCGCCAGCGCGGCCTGCTCCTCGGCCGAGCCCGCCAGCTCCACCTTTAGGTCCGCCAGCGCCTTCTTCTCCGCCTCCTTGGCCGCCGCCAGCTTCACAGCGTAGCCGGTGTGAATGGCGGCGAGCTCCGCCTCGAGGGCCGTCACACGCTCCTCCGACTTGGCCCTGAGGCCGCGCGCCTTCTGCCGCACCGCCTCCACCTGCGCCGCTTGCCAGTCCAGCCGCCAGTGCGCCACGCACGCCGCCAGCTGCGGCCGCGCCAGCCTCGCACCTGCCGCCGCCAGCATCCGCTTTTGCTTCGACACCTCCTCCCACTGGTCGTGCCACGTCGTCCACCCGGCAGTCAGACCCGCGTTGGCAATCCGCTTCGCCGCCTTCCGGGATATGTCCTCCACGCGCGTCTCCCTCGCCCTCTGCTCCGCCAACGCGGCCTGCTCCTCGGCCGAGCCCGCCAGCTCCACCCGCAGGTCCGCCAGCGCCCTGCGCTGCGCCTCCGCCGCCGCCGCCAGCTCGCGGGTGTGCTCGGCTCGCAGCTGGCTCGTCTCTCGCTGGAGAGCCTCGAGCCCCTTCTCGCTCTCGCGCAGCTGCTGAGTGGCGCCGCTCGCCTTCAGCCGCGCCGCCTCCGCCTGCGTCGCCTGCCAGTCCAGTCTCCAATGCGCCAGACACGCCGCCAGCTGAGGCCGCGCCAACCGAGCACCCGCCGCCGCCAGCATTCTCCTCTGACGCGCCTGCCCCGCCCACTGATCGTGCCACGTCGTCCATCCCGCACTCAGCGCCGCGTTGGCGATCCGCCGCGCCGCCCTCTGCGAGACGCGCGCCACGCGCGCCGCGCGCTCCCGCGCCTCCCTCGCCGCCCGCTGCTCCTCGCCGGATCCGCTCAGCTCGCCGCGCAGCCGCTCGAGCGCCAGACGCTGCGCCTCGGCCGCCGCCGCCGCCTGCGACGCGAGCACCTGCTGGAGCTGCGACAGCTGCGCCTCGAGCGCCTCGCGCGCCCGCTCGCTCGCGTGGAGCCGCTGCGAGCTGCCCTGCAGCCGCAGCCGCGCCGCCTCCGCCTGCGTCGCCTGCCAGTCGAGTCGCCAGTGCGTCACGCTCGCCGCCAGCTGCGGCCGCGCCAACCGTGCCCCTGCAGCCGCGAGCATCCGCTTTTGCTTCGACACCTCCTCCCACTGGTCGTGCCACGCCGTCCAGCCCGCAGTCAGGCCGGCGTTAGCTATCCTCCGCATCGCCTTGCCAGCGAGTGCCTCGACTCGCTTCTCACGCGCCTGCTGCTCCGCCAACGCGGCCTGCTCCTCGGCCGAGCCCGCAAGCTCAATCCGAAGCCGCTCCAACGCCGCATGGCCAGACTCGGCCGCCGCGGCCAAGGCTCGTGAGTGCTCCTCCTGCTGAGCCTCCAGCTGCTGCTTCAGCAGCATGACCTCACGAGCCGGGCCCTTGGTCGCCTCGAGCAACGTCGCCGCCCGCCAATCGGCGCACCAATGGGCCACGCAGGCCGCGAGCTGAGGCCGTGACAGCCGCGCACCCGCCGCAGTCAGCATCCGCTTTTGCTTCGACACCTCCTCCCACTGGTCGTGCCACGTCGTCCACCCGGCAATGAGACCAGCATTGGCAATCCGCTTCGCCGCTTTGTGAGACAGCACCGCGACACGCGTCTCCCTCGCCTTCTGCTCCGCCAGCGCGGCCTGCTCCTCGGCCGAGCCCGCCAGCTCAACCCGCAGGTCCGCCAGCGCCTTGCGCTGCGCCTCCGCCGCCGCCGCCAGCTCGCGGGTGTGCTCGGCGCGAAGCTCGTCGATCGACATCTCGGCGGCGCAACGCTCCTTCTCCTGCGCCGCCGCCGCCTCGCGCGCCTTTCGCGTGAGCGCGCGCTGCTGCATCCGCCGCCAGCGCGCAAAGCACGCCGCGAGCCGCGGCCGGCGCAGCTTGTTGCCGGTCGTCTTGATGAGCGCGCTGCGCCGGCGGCGGCCCTCATGCGCCGCCCACACCCGCCACGCGCGGCGCAGCGCGCGCTGCCGCCGCCGCGCCGCCGCGGCCGCGTGGAGGCCGTCCTCGCGGTTGGCGCCCCACGTCGAGTAGGCGTGGCGGTGCGCCTCGCGCTCGTGCGTGAGGAGCTCGTGCAGCTCGCGCCGCTCGACATTGAGCTCCTTGGTCCGTTGCCGCAGCTTCCGCAGCTCGTCGTCCAGGTACGGCGCGCCCGGCAGCCCGCCGAGGCCGCTCTTCTCGTGCAGGAAGAGCGACGGCGTCCATGGCGGCTCGCCTCGCATGCCTGGCACCGCGGTCGATGCCCGCGGCCGCTCGCGAGGGCTCGGCAGGTATCGAGCGGAGGGAGGCGAGCTCGGAGGCCGCGGCGACGGCATGCTGAACGGAGACTCGTGGCCGCTGGGCACGATCGGTACGAGGGGCGGCATCGCGCCTCCATTGGGCAGGCTGCTGGCCTTGCCGTTGGCGGAACTGATGGCTGGTGAGTACGCCTTCCTCAGCTTGGCGCGGGTGAAGACCTCCTCCTCCTTGGAAGCCGAGAAGACCCTCATGGGCGCGCCGGCGATCAGCTCAGGAGCGGCTGCGTCGTCTGTTCGTGTCTCGTCGGAGCATTCAGTCGCTTCTGAGCTGATCTCTTCGGGGAGGAGTGCAACCAGCTGCAGCCGTCGTTGCGGCGCGCAAGTCAAGGGAAGAAAAAGGGCGCGTCCTCACAATCGCCCCAATACATGTAGCTTCCGTGACTGGCTCGACTCGTCGAGGGTTCGCTGTTCCGATAATAACCTGGCTTGGCTCGCTAAGTCCTAGTCTCTTGAGCTCTGTGCCCGTCCTCGCACACAAACCGCTCATGCAGTAGCGACGTCGCGTCTGTTTGTCGCCAGCACGACGCGTGCCTCTTTCGCTGCGCATGGTCTTTAGCTTCGGCGCGTGCCTTGCTCCGAGACCAAAGCCTGCCGCGGCCAAGTCAACGGAGCCAGCGTCAGCGCCAGCGTCGGCGCCAGCAAGCTCGGATATGGCCACTGCCACAGACACGGCCACGGAGCCGTCGGCCAAGTTTCGCGACGACGTGCTCGCCCCGCTGCTCGAGGAGATCGGCGCTCGCGGCGGTCTCGCTGGCGCGGCCGCCGTCTGCAAGCCGTGGGCCGCGACATCCGCGCAGGTGTGGCCGATCGTCGTCAAGCGATGGACCGCGACGCTGCTGGACGACGTGGTAGTCGAACGCCCGGGCGCGCAGGGGACCACCGGATGGAACATCGGGATTCGGCTGCTCCACGCCAAGAGCGCGTCGGCCCTCACCATCGTGGACCCCGAGCAGGAGACGCCGCCGGACCAGGGCAGCATCAGCCCGCAGTACATGTACTTCGAGCCCTCGGTCGAGCACCACGAGGACGCCGCGCATGCGCAGTGGAAGCAGACGGCGTCGGCCGTCTTCGCGGGCGTCATGGTTGCCGGCTCGTCGGACCAGTTCGCGATAATGCAGCGGCAGATGGCGGCGATGAAGATCAAGATGATCAACCGCATCCGACGGCCGCTCACGCTCAGCTGGGACGCCGACGCCAAGAGGGCGGGCCTGGCGTGGGCGGGCGACGCCGAGGAGGTGGACGAGGACTTCACGCCCGGCCGCGGCGTCGACCCGCTCCCGGGCGAGGTGGACTACACGCTGCTTGCGCACGGTGGGCCCACGATGGTGGGGTAGTGAGGTGATCAGGGGTAGCACGTGTAGTGAGTCAGTATAACGCGCTCTTTTTTCTGATGAAGTAACGACACCAAAAATGTACCCTGACCCAACCCCGCGGAGATCCCCACATGCAAGGTCTATGGGCAAGACACGCCCAGCTCAATTGGTGCTTGCATCGTCGGAGATTGCGGCCACTTGTCGTCGCCGCCGTCTGTCCGCTCGAGCAGGAACGAGGTGCTTTCGCCATCGAGCGTGAACTCGTAGCGCATCGTCGCATCGATCGGCACCCGAGCGAGGCTGCAACGCTCCTTGACGGACGGCATCCACACCGTCTTGCCAGCCGACGCGCCAAATGCAGCGACGTCCGGAGTCGCCTGGCCATACTGGGCGAGGCCGCGGCAGCACGGGCCCTCCGCGTCATCCGAGAAGATGGCAAGGGTCCCGGACGGCTGCACGCCATTGATGGTGACGATAAAGTACCCGTCAAAGTCGGAGCCACCGTCATACAGCCCGTTCATCACTTGCCACGTGGTTGGATCAGAGGCCGGGACCGGGCACGAAGGTGAGGCGGGCGGAGGCGACGTGGGAGCAGGAGTCGCACAGGCCAGGGCGAGCTCGATTGGCGACTGCATCGTCGGAGACTGCGGCCACTCGTCGTCGCCGCCGTCCGTCCGCTCGAGCATGTAGGAGGTGCCTCCGTCGGTTGTGAATTCGTAGCGCATCGTGGCATCAATCGGCGCCCGAGCGAGGCTGCAACGCTCCTTGACGGAAGGCATGAAGACTGTCTTGCCAGCCGACGCACCAAATGTCGCAATGTCCGGAATCGCACTTCCGGTGGAAGTGCCGCGGCAGCACGGGCCGGCCGCGTCATCCGAGAAGATGGCCAGGGTCCCAGACGCAGGAGCCGACGCGCCGTTGATGGTGACGACGAAGTATCCGTTGAAGTCGCCGCCGCCGTCATAGAGTCCATTCATCGGCACCCACGTGGTCGGGTCGGATCCCGGGGCCAGGGGGCACGAGGGCGGCGGTGAGAGTGGCAGCGGCGCCGTTGGCGGCGGCGAGAGCAGGGCCTTGATCCAGACATTGGCGCCATTGTGCACCGGCAGGATGGCAGAGGCGTGCGTGCTTCCGAAGCTCGCCTCGCCGTAGATGATCTTGCCGGCCGAGATTGCGTTGAAGTGGTCAGTCACAGAGAGCCACGGGTCCTCAGTCACGCCGTTGCGGTTGTACCAGCTGGCCGTGTACGCGGATGGCGACTCGCTCGACATGACGACGGCGCGCTGCTCGTTGCCGTAGTAGTCGCTCGTGAATGGGGCGCCGATGGCCGTCTTCTCGCAGACCAACCAGATCGCCTGGTCACCAGTAGCAAAGAGCATGGTGTTGAAGTCGACATCAGAGTAGGCAATCGAGAAGGTCTCGTCCGAGGTGCTGGCGTCAGTTTCCGGCTTGGTGCCGTAAACGTCGGTGCCCGCGAGGCGGTCCGTCGCGGGATGCCAGCTGTAGCCAGGCTTGACGCGGCGAACCAGGGTCCAGCCCTCCGGACCGCCGGCCTGTTGCCACATCGGTGACAACAGCGGAGCGTCCGGCGGCGGCGACATCAAAGGCGGCGGCGACATCAAAGGCGGCGGCGTCGGTGGCGGCGTGTATGGCGGTGGCGGCGCCGAGGCCGTGATGGCGCTGGTGACCACGTCTGCGCAGAAGAGGCCGACGCCTGGAGCCACATCTCCTGCCTGCACCGCGTACGTTTGCCCGTCGCTGCCTGTCCAGTGTCCGTTGGTCGGTGCAACGTCCCCGGAGGTTGTGGAGAAGCAGCTGGGTGGCGGCGCCAGCGGCGGTGGCGGCGTGTATGGCGGCGGCGGCGTCAGCGGCGGCGGTGGCGTGTATGGCGGTGGTGGCATCGGCTGCGGCGGCGGCGAGACTGGTGGGCTTGGCACGTGGAGGGCGTTCTCGAACACAGCGACCTCGCAGAGCGTCAGGACGCGGTCGGACCCTTCAAGCGTGACCGTGACCGAGAACTTGCCAGGGGGAACGGCGATCGGGCACTCCACCGTCACGGTCTCACCTTGAGAAATCGCCACGTCGGACCCGCATGTCGTCTCGCCAATCATCACGTTGAACGGGTTGAGCCGGTCCCAGCAGCAGTCGTTGCGATTGGTCACCTTGACCTGCGTCACGTACACGTCGCGGGTGGTCGTAAGGCCGGCGGACCACCACGGCGACGTCGAGCTCGATGTATGGGTGCAGCTGCCGCCACTCCACTTGGCGTCGGTGATGCCGTCCAAGGCGCGCGTGGGCAGGCCGTCGTGCGCGGTGGAGCTTTGGGATGCGGAGGCCGTCGACATGTCAAAGAAGATCGGCACTGCGGGCGGTGCAGCAGGCGGCAACGGCGGCGACGGCGGAGTAGGCGGCTGCAGCGGCGGTGCAGCCGGCGAGGGCGGCAACTTGGTCTCGTCCTCGAACACCTGGACCTCGCAGATGGTGAGGGTACCGGTCCTCCCCGGGAGCGCGACCTCAACCGTGAGCTCCGTGTCCGCCGGAACAGTAGCAAGGCACGGAACGATGATGGTCTCACCCCTGCCGATGGTCACATTGCTCGCGCAGGTCTCGCGTCCAATCGCAACGCTGAAGGGGGAGAGACGGTCCCAGCAGCAGTCTGCTCGGTTGGTCACGGAGACCTGCGTCACAGAAACCTCGCGAGTCACCGGCAGGGCCGCCCTCCACCACGGATTGGCCTCCTCGTAGGTGTGCGTGCAGCTTCCGCCATTCCAGTTCGGATCGGTCGACTCGTCGAGCGCCCGAGATGGGTGCCCCCCCGACCTGGTGGAGCTCTGCCACGATGTGGCCCTTGACATGTCGAACAGCTTGGGGACTGCCGGAGGCGGCGGCGGGGCGGACGGCGGCGGAGGCGGAAGGATCGGCATCGTGTCGCCTGGGCACATCCCTTCGCTCGAAAGCAGCGCCGGCGCAGCCAATGCCGCACCTTCGTGGTTCACGACACGCACGGATGAGAGTGCGTCGTCAGCGAAGCCGGCCTTTCTCAGAGCCTGGTAGTCGTGCTTCCCTTCCCTGAAGGTTGCATGCCGGCCGGAAGAGTCCTTCGTCGTGATCGAGCAGCCCTTGCCGCCCTCGACGACGATGCCCGACGCGGCGGACCGCTTGTTGCTCGTCTTCATGACGTGGTCGCCCTCCAAGTACTCTTCCGACCAGCCCGAGAAGTCGCCATGCTCGTAAAGCGTCGCCTTGCACAGCTGTGCTGGGAAATGCTCGGCATAGAGGCGGCGAGACTTCTTGTCCCAGAACGCGTGGAGGCCCTGCTTCTTCGCCTCCTTCTTGGTGGGCACGACGTAAGCACGTGACTCTTTCGAGAGCGGTTTGAGCCCAGCGAGCTCAGAGAGCAGGCCCTTGGCGTTGTGCGGCATCTCTTTCACGAGCCGCAGGTTGAGGTGCGCAAACCTGATCTGCTCACTCACCGACGAGAACTTGTTGCCCCCAGCGGAGAAGATCTCGAACTGCGCGCCGCCCGCCGTCACGATCACCGACTCGGCCGCATTGCCGCCGATGGTACGGTTGCCAAGCGCGTGAAGCTCGACCCGCACGCCGTTCTTCTCGGAGACCTTGCTCTGCATCGGCTGACCGTGCAGCTCAACGCGCATCGTGTGGAGGTGATTGGTTGCGCAGTTCTTGTACTTGTCGTGGCATACGCCGGCACCAAAGACGTTGGTGGTCTGCCCGCCAGCATTCATCTCCTCGATACGGAAGTGGCCAAACCACTGCGAGTCCTGCTTTTGGCCTGCTGCAAAGGTAGAGCCGAGCAGCTTGAAGGTCTTCTTACCGGCGCCGCCCTTCCATGAGAGGAGCGGCACCATCTTCTTGTCCGGCAGCGCGACCTTGTACCAGTTGTCGCCAAAGTGGAAGATCGGGTCGCCACCCAGATGCGGGCAGAGACCGCACGTCTGGGGGCATGCGCTGCGGAGAGCCTCGGCGTCCGGCACGCCGCAGCCGGTGAGGTAGGCAACGTCGCATGAGAGGCCAACCATAGCGGAGCAGCCAATCTGGATGGAGTCAGGCGACTCCTCCCGATTCACGACACTCAGGGATGAGAGCGCGTCGTCAGCGAAGCCGGCCTTCATCAGAGCCTGGTAGTCGTGCTTCCCTTCCCTGAAGGTTGCATGCCGGCCGGAAGAGTCCTTCGCCGTGATCGAGCAGCCCTTGCCGCCCTCGACGACGATGCCCGACGCGGCCGACCGCTTGTTGGTCTTCAGCATCACGTGGTCGCCCTCCAAGTACCGTTCCGACCAGCCCGAGAAGTCGCCATGCTCGTAAAGCGTCACCTTGCACGGCTGGTAAGCAGCAGCGGTCGCACGGCTGTACGTGCGTGGCGCCACCAGCGCCACCGCCTTGCTGGCCACCAGCTTGCTCGCCTTCGCACTGACTTCAGAGTTGCACGTCACCTTCCTGTACGACCAGGGGCCATGAAAGCTGTTGCACGTCCCGGAGGTGCCGCCTACGCAGGCCAGCGAGCCACAGTAGTCGTAGTTATCGCCTACCTGGTACACGCTGCCGTCTGGGCACGTGCACGAGCCACCGTGACCGCCGGCGCTTGGGGCGTTCTCCTCCACGATGTCTCCCGACGACGGCATCGCGCACAGGCACGGCTGCCCGGTCTGGCAGGTCTGGCCGTTGGTGTTGGTTCCAATGCTGCCGAAGAACAGCTGGTTCTCCGCGCGCACCGAGCAGCCGTCGACCACGTCATTGTAGCAGCACGCGCCTTGCGTCGCCCCAGTCGAGGGCCACGTGATCCCGTAACGGAGCGATGCGGCAGCGCTGCCGCACAGTTCGTTGTCTGTAATCGTCAGGAAGCCCGCCTCCTCGCACGTGCCGCTCGAGACGGCGGCGAACGACGTCTCCACGGCAGCCTCCTGCGACGGCTTCTCGCAGGCGCAGATGCGCGAGTAGTGCCCGCCGGAGGAGGAGCAGCTGACATCGGGGTGCGCCCCAAAGGTGCAGACGCCCTGGCAGGCACCCTCGGTGCCGCAGCAGCCTTCGTTCGTACAGACGCCGGGGTTCGATGCGTACGACCAGCCTTCGGTGGCACCGACGTCGCTGCCGCACTCAACGCCCGCAGCGCGCGCCGCGCTCACGATGGTCGACTCGGAGAGGGCGGAGAGCAGCGAGGTGAGGTCGCAGGTGAGCTGCACCGCCGCGCAAGCGCTGTCGCACGAGTCGCCCTCCGCGCTGAGAACCCAGGAGGTGGTCTCCACGGCAGCCTCCGGCGACGGCGACGACGGCGGTGTCGACGGTGGCGTCGACGGTGGCGTCGACGGTGGCGTCGACGGCGAGGACACCGTGACGCCGTCAAGGCTGGTCACCGAGCCTGTCTGCCAGCCGTACCGTGTGCACCCGGGGTCACCACGGGTCTCGGAGCCGGAGCCATCGCACCACAGGAACCACGTCGAGCCGAGTGGGCACGTGGCGGTCCCGTCGGTGAAGTATCCGAACATGGTTTCCGACAGCTCGCCAGCCGCGTTGATGGTCTTGAGCTCCCACTGGGCCCCGGTGCCGTAGGCGATCGCTGGATTCACGCCGTTGATGAGCGCGTCAGTCTGCCAAAAGGTGCGAATGAAAGGATGAGATGTGGCGCTCGCGTTTCTAGCAGGGGAGCATTTCGGCCGAGGGGCAGCGGCACACATTGATGTAGACGCCCGGATTGCCCTTCTCGGCAGTGTACACGCCGTAGATGCGCGCGAGCGCCCCATCAGGCGTATCCGGGTTGCTCAGTTCGATCGTCGTGGCGCAGTAGGCGCCCTTCTCGTCCGAAGGCGGCGCTGGTGCTTCCTCAGAAGCCTCTCCGAGGTAGCGAATCGTTGTGAAGGTCGTGTCGTCGACACACGAAGACTGCTTGGCAGGCAGCACAGCATGCTTGCTCGGCGTCGTCGCGGCTGACTTGGGGTCGCCCTCCATGGAGTCCATGGCGGGCTCCAGGGCGTGCTCTTGGGCGGGCTCCAGATTACGCTCGTCGGCTGCCGATTGCAGCCACGACTGCGATCGGTGCAGCACTCGATGCACGCTGTCGAATTCGTCACCAACGGGCGCGGCGCTGGCACCCTTCGCGGGGAGCTCCGAGGCATCGTCGGGCGCCACATCCTCGCGGGGCATGGTGTTCCACAGCTCCGACGTGTTGGTGCGATTGGGGCTCAACGAATGCCAGATGACTGGAGCATCGTCCGCAGAGGAGTTGACCGAGCTGGCCGAGAGGTTGGCATGCGGCAAAGCAGCCGGCTTCTGGGCGGGCGCAGCGTTGCTGCCCAGTGCCGCTGTCTCGGTGAGCATCCCTTGGTGCTCATCCGGGTTGACGAACGCCAGCGCCAGGCGCGAGCCGACGAGCATGAGCGTGGACATCGACTCGCCGGCGCTGCCAAATTCGGAAGTCCGTCTCGTTGCGAGTACGTTGGCGGCTGTCCCCTCTCCGGTCTCCGCGCAGCGTACGGGGCGATCTGGCCAGATCAAAGTGGTTCATTGGCTTTAGCACGCCCTGGCAGCAACAATGGTGCGCACACACGGCAGCCATAACTCCACCCAGCCTCGCGCGGGCAACACTCTGGCGGCCCACCGCAAACGTAACATGCGATACCAGCCGGCTCGTAACACGGCGCGTTACACGCAAAGAAGCAGCAAGGCGCCGCCGCGCCTCCTCGTGGCATCAGTCGACGGTCACGTCGATGGCCTGCTCGCGCGCGCGCTTCTTGTCGCGCGGCCGCGTGCCCGGGTGGCGCAGCACGGCCCAGCTGCCGTCCTGGTCGGCGCGGGCGCGGCGCAGCGCCTCGGCGGTCGGCCGGTCCAACACGGCCGCGTGCGTCGGTTCGCCCCCGTCGGCGCCGCCGCCGCCGCCGCCGCCGGGGGAGGAGGAGGAGGATGAGGGCAGACGCGCCAGCACGTACGCGGGCTGGTCCTTGGACTTGCCGACGAAGGCGGCGGGGCGGAAGGCGTGCGGCAGGCCGCCGTCGGCCGCGCCGCGCAGCAGGAAGTGGGCGCCCGTCGCGTTGGCGAGCGCGAGCAGCGCCTCGTCCGGGTCGACGGCCGCCGAGAGCTCGCCCAGGCTGTGCGCGAGCCCGTCTGCGACAGCAGGAGGAGACGGCAGGAGCGTGGGTTGAGCGTGAGAGGAGCGTGAGCGGAGCGCAAGCGGAGCGTAAGCGGAGCGTCGGAGGAGCGTCGGAGGACAGCAGAGCAGCTGTGCGCGGGCGCTGGTGCAGAGGCGCGCATGCACCGGAGTAGCGCTCGGGGCAGGCGGCGGCGTCGTGCTTGGCGACGAGGCGCAGCAGGAACCAGAGGTCCTCGGTGCCGAAGAGCGCGAGCGCCGCCGCCGAGAAGACCGAGTTGACGCCCTCGACGACGACGGGCCACAGCTCCTCCCCGCTGCCGCCGCCGCCGCCGCCGCTGGACGAGCCGGACGACGACGCACCTGCACCCGACGACGACGCACCGGACGTACCTGTAACTGACGCCGCCGCCTGGCCGCCGAGGAGGCGCGCCTCGAGCT
>Ga0209713_10002364_pt1 | contig 11687 bp, 8 predicted proteins | sample ArcOceMetagenome_3_FD_187444 | JGI IMG/M metagenome (GOLD analysis project Ga0209713, IMG submission 187444) | Marine eukaryotic phytoplankton communities from Arctic Ocean - Arctic Ocean- Svalbard ARC20M Metagenome (SPAdes) (version 2) | ecosystem: Environmental > Aquatic > Marine > Oceanic...
CCCCCCCCCACATCAATGAACAGGAATTGGATGACGCAGCGTGATTGGATGGTACGCCCTGCACACGCTCATGCCTTCGGTCCCACGTCGCTAATACTCGGGCCGCAACGTGGCGTGAGCAGCAATGGGGGTCGACAGTGGGTCTTTTCAGAGTCGACTACGGTGGCGGGGCAGCACATTGGCAGCACAAAACAGGCGTGGGAGTACCGCCTGTTGGTCAAGCTCCTACCAGCGGGACAGGAGCAGGAGGGAGCGGCTGGGTGGGCGGCGCCTGTAGATGGTGGCCTCTTGACGCATGTGGTGCCGGTCAGGTCGTGGATGGGCAGGCCCACTGCCGAGCTGAACGTGACTGGGCCAGAGGCCTACAGGTTCATTGGGGGCGCCACACCACCGCAACTTCCAGTGTCGATAGCTGGCACGTCTCCTGGGCGAACGCCCCCACGTGCCCTGGACTTGCTCACGCCGCCGGACAGCAGCGACCACTTCAAGCAAGCTGGGGGGGGGGTCGTGCCCCGGGCTAGGGCACCCCTGCCACCGCCAGTGGGACCATACATGGCGGCGCTGATGACGGGAGGGAATCCCGCGGCGGCGGCGGTACGCTTGCACACACCTGCACTTGCACACGCATTGCACTTGCACACGCACTGCACATGCACATGCACATGCACAGGCACATGCACAGGCACATGCACAGGCACATGCACAGGCACATGCACTTGCCATGCACTTGCACATGCATGCTTGCACACGCCATGCACTTGCACATGCACAGGCACATGCACAGGCAGGCACATGCACAGGCGCATGCACAGGCACATGCACAGGCGCATGCACAGGCACATGCACTTGCACACGCATTGCACTTGCACACGTATTGCACTTGCACACGCATTGCACTTGCACACGCACTGCACATGCACATGCACATGCACAGGCACATGCACAGGCACATGCACTTGCACACGCATTGAACTTGCACACGCATTGCACTTGCACACGCACTGCTCATGCACATGCACATGCACAGGCACATGCACAGGCACATGCACTTGCACACGCACCGCACTTGCACACGCATGCACTTGCACATGCACTTGGACATGCACTTGCACATGCACATGCACAGGCACATGCACTTGCACACGCCATGCACTTGCACACACGCACTGCACTTGCACACGCACTGCACTTGCACATGCACTTGCACTTGTACATGCACTTGCACATGCACATGCACTTGCACATGCATTGCACTTGCACATGCACTTGCACATGCACATGCACTTGCACACGCATTGCACTTGCACATGCACTTGCACATGCACTTGCACATGCACAGGCACTTGCTTGAGCGCCCTGCACTTGCACTTGCACACGCACTTGCACTTGCACTTGCACACGCCCTGCACTTGCACATGCCCTGCACTTGCACATGCCCTGCACTTGCACAGGCCCTGCACTACATGCCCCACCACTTGCACACAGGTGGTGGGGAAGAGGGCTCCTCCCAAGAATCTGGTGGTGCCAGTTACCGCCACACCGCCGGACACGCCGCAGCTGGCAGTTACCCACGAGCAGCAGCGGGCAGTTGCCGCCACCGCCACGCCGCCGGCAGTGACGGCAGTTACCGCCACGCCGGCAGTAACCGCCACGCCGCCGGCATTTACCGCCACGCTGCCAGTAACCGCCACGCCGCAGCCGCCGCCGCCGCAGCTGCGGGCAGAAGCAGCAGCAGCAGCTGTGCTAGAGCTGGAATCCCAACTGGAATTGGCCAGACAGGACCTGGAAACAAAGCAGGCTGCAGCAGCGGCAGAGCTGGCAGAGGCAGAGGCGGGGCACGAGCTTGAAGAGGCACCAGTGGCCGCCGCAGCGGCCCAGCTGGCAGAGGCGGCAGGCCCAGAGCTGGAAGAGGCTGCGGAGGCTACGAGGCTCGACGAGGAAGCCGACAAGAGGCTTGTGGAGCGGAACAAGCCTGGGCAGGGCAAGCGGGGCAAGCCGCCGTCGGTCGCCAGGGGGCCACACCTTGCCATGCCTCCTGACTTCAACATCAGCCACTTTGACGACCCCACTGAAAGTTCCGTGATAACACCCGGCCCTGTGCAGAAGAAGGCCCCAAGGGAGGACGAAAAGAAAAGTGTCGGCTTCGCAAAAGGGCTCCGCGAGGCACACGACCCCGTCAGAGCACCCTTCAGAGCCAGAGGCAGCGTCAAGCGTGCGCTGAAGCCTGCAGGTGCGCTGACTCCTGCAGAGGTCAAGGCTGCAGAGGTCAAGGTTGGGACAGCAGTACCTTCTGGGACAGCAGTACCTTCAATGCCGCCGCCAGCGCAATTGAAACTGCCAGCCCAATTAACAGTACCGCCATCCGCGCAACGGCACACCAACACGCTAGCGCGAGCAGCTCTGGCGCCAGCGCGAGCGCGAGCGCTAGCGCCACCGCCAGCGCCAGCGCCAGCGCCAGCGGGAGCGCCAGTGCCAGCGCCAGCAGCGGGAGCGCCAGCGAAGGTAACTTCAACCCGCCCAATAGCAGCACTGCAGCAACACCCATCAGCAGCACTGCAACAACAGCCGCCAGCACCAAGTGTCACGTCACAGCACCAAGTGTCACGTGGACAACCCACGCGTCAGCTGCACACGCTACACAAGCTGCGGCCGGCTGCCTCACTTGGCTGGGTGTACTCAGTTACAGTATGCCCTGCCTCGCCTGGTGGATGTCCAGGGTGTCCGTTGTGCACTCGTCTGAGTGCACCCCACCACCATTGTGTATGTCTTGGCGATTGACCAACGCATGTGCATCAATCACGCCTCACAACGCATGCACGTACACGCATGCACGTACGCGGCACATGTGCTTGGCTTGGTGCATGCACATGCACATGCATTGCACTTGCACACGCACTTGCAAGGCATACCCATGTGTACATTCATGCACTTGCACAGGGTAGGGTTAGGGTTAGGGTTAGGGTTAGGGTTAGGGTTAGGGTTAGGGTTAGGGTGACATGCACCAGTGAACACACGTGACATGCACCAATGAACACCATTCAGGAACCCAATGGCCCTGCTGCTGTTGCTGTTGCTGTTGCGCAACATCCAGCAGGAACAAGCCAGGTACTGCCATGCTGCCTTTCTATATATGCATACTGCCTGTGTATGTATGCATGCCAACTCTCAGATGCCAACTCTCAGAAGCCGCCAAAGCAGTCAGCCAGCGGCAGTCAGGAAGTCAGCACAGTCGTCTACCAGCACAGTCAGCACAGTCAGGACACCACACCAAGCTCAATTGGTGCAGGTCGGGGGCCACAGGGGCCAGTGGAATCGTCGCCAGATGAGCTTCACATCCAGTCGTGGCATGCCGGAAGATGTGGCACGCGGCGCCATGCGCCTTCCCTGCTACACTGCCAATGTGCAAGGTTTGGGGGCCTCCTTGTTCGGTGGGAATATCAGTGCCGAGATGAGCTCAAGGGCGGTGATCGGCAAGCGTGGCGACCTCCTTGGCATCTACGTGGGCAACCAGATGCGGACAGTGAAGCAGCACAAGGAGCTGCACAAGGGTTGTCGGCCCCAAGTTGTTAGTGGCGTCGGGTACGCGGCGGAGCTGTGTGGCATGATGCTCGACGCAAGAGTCGACCCTACTGGCCTGGCGCTCGTCAACGAGCTGGGCGCGGTCAATGTGTGGATGATGAAAGTCGACCTGGAGACTGAGGATGGCGCGACGGTCTCGTTCTACGCGGACTTCTTGGCCACCACGCTGCGTGAGCACGACGAACTACGGACTTGCTACGGCGGCAGCTGCTATGAGGATGTGCGCATGCTCAAGGGGTACAACCGGCCAAGTGCTGATGCCAGCAAGCTCCTTCACCCACCACGCTTCTCACGAGCTGAAGAAGCGGCGCTCCCGGAGACGGTGCTCCAGAGTTATGACGCAGCCACACTGGACGCTGTCCTGGCGTATGCGGGTGTGTGGGATGACATCCAGCTCAAGAGACAGGTGCGGGGCGTCGGCACTGTCCCAACCAGCAAGCCTGGTGTGAGGCCTCATTTGTGGGAATGTTCATCTCGCGCTAGTGGCAAAACAATGCAGAACCCACTTCTCAGGGACCAACTTCCCATCGCCGGGCAGAAGGTGCCGGATCAGCAGCCAGAGCAGCCGTTGCAGCAGCAGCAGCAGCAGCAGCAGCAGCAGCAGCAGCAGCAGCAGCAGCAGCAGCAGCAGCAGCAGCAGCAGCAGCAGCAGCAGCAGGCAAAGCGTCATGGCACATGCACTTGCACATGCACATGCACATGCACATGCACATGCACTTGCACTTGCACTTGCACTTGCACATGCACATGCACAGGCACAGGCACAGGCACTTGCACACACACACGCACACGCACACGCACACGCACAATGGCAGTGGTGTTGGTGGAATGGGGCGCACGACAACCGACCCCTCCTCCGCAGCGCAAGAATTCCTCTGCCAGCTGTGTGCGGTGTCGCGCCGGCGCTACTCTTGCCACAGGCTGGAGCAACGCCAGTGCCAAGACGCTCAGGCTTGACACTGGCCTCTGTGGTGCCTCCTTCAGTCTTCAACGAGCTGCAACACGACGCCGCTCAGACGCTGTGGGACGCGCTCATCAACTGCCCGAGTGAGCTGGCTCACATCGCCCCCATGGGCAACTTCCCCAGACCAGAGGTCCTCTTCAACACGAAGATAGCATTCACGTTCAGTCGCCTGGGCAGGAAGGCGCTTGCCGCCCCGCAGGGTCTTCAGCGGGTTTGCACCGGTTGCTGCAGCACAATGGCGGACTCCACATGTGCGGGTTTCAGTCGGGGCGCTCAGTGCGCGGAGGGCGGGTGCAAGTGCAACGGGTGCGATAGCTGCGTCGGCCGCCAGTTCCTTTGCCCACTGTGTGGATGCTCATTCCACCGCCTTTGGGTATACGAGACGGGGAGCGCGAAGGGCTCCATCTGCCGCGCGGCAGATCGTGCTCTGGTGATGCCGTTCACAGCGGCACAAGAGGCGGCTGCGGCACGGCTAGACATGGCTGCGTCTGCCAAGGCTGTGGCGTCTGGCGGCCCCAACCCGCCGCTGCTGCGCTCGTGCGTCCTCGTGAGCTACCTGGGCTCGGAGTTTTGCGCGGCTTGTGCTCTGGACCTGCCACATGGCAGCAAGCAGTGCGGCAGTGTGCTACATGCTCACAAGGACCGGGCTGGTGGCGAGAACTCGCAGTCGGCGTCGCCAAACTACACGCTCAATGTCGGGGCGCCTCGACAGCTGAGTATGGAGATGCGGGTGCTTTATGACAATGGCAGTGCAGTACGTGATGGCGGCCCAGGCAGTGCTGCTGATGCGTTCCAAACTGGCGTGGGTGCCAATGCGGAGGTACAGTTCAACCTCACACATGGCAGCCAATTCAACCTGGAGCCAGAGGATGAGGAGCTGTTGGCGAGGGATGTGGGTGATGGGTCCATTGGCTTGGGCAGCTTCTACCATGGCATGGAGAAGGAAATCGCGCCCAGGACAGTCTCTTGTGGCCTGGTGTTCCGCAACGTCACAGGGAGTGCTGAGGTGAATATCCTGACCAACCATGTCATCATGCGGCTTGAGCAGCGCCAAGAGTTCCAGACACGCTTGTTGCGTAGGGGGTTGAGCAATCCGCCGACATGGGCACGTGGGTTCAAGGGTACGCGAGCGGCGGCGCTAGCAATGTCACGGTCGTGGTGGGCCACTCAAGCGCCAGTCTACTCCAACAAGATCAGGGGTCTGCTCGCAGATGCCCTGGCTCAGTGGACAGACGCCACAGTTGCCACTGCCGCCACAGATGCCACCGCCGATGTGGACGACGAAATGGACATGGATGCAGCAGTAGTAGCTGTGGCAGCAGAGGCAGCCAACCAGCGCCGTAGTGGTCTGGTAGAAGACACCCAACACACACACGCCACACCTGCCACACCTGCCACACGCACACACGACATGCACACACGACATGCACACGCAACATGCAAAGGAAGGCACATGTGCATTTGCCTCCGCCAGCAGCAGCACTTACTGACACACACCATATACACATGCAGGCGACGTCAGCTGCGTCATGGTGCGCCTCAGAGGACCCCTTGGTCATGGCCATTGGGTCCATCCTTGAATGGCCGCAGGATGGTACACCCTTGGGCAGCGCGATGCACATCGCTGGGTTGTTGCGTGCAGATGGCTACGGAGTCCCATCGGAGTATCCGAACCTGCGGCAGCGCGACCTTGCACACATTCGGCGCTTGCTAGGCACAGACACAGACCCACAGACTAACATGGCAGGGATGCTCCCTGAGCACGCGAGAAAGGTCGTGCGTGCTATCATGGCAGGGATGCTCCCTGAGCACGCGAGAAAGGCGGCACAGGGTAGAGTTAGGGCACTGGCAGAGGAGGTGCAGGCCACCAAGGCGAAGGTGGTGGAAGCCAAGAAGGAGGCGGAGGCGAAGGCGGAGGCGGCCAGGAAGGCGGCTGTCGCTTGCACACACCTTGAGAAGGCAGTGGATGATGCAGAGGAGGAACTCCGACAATGTCAGGCGCATCAGGCGCAAGCGGCAGCGCCTCCGCCAGCGCCTCCGCCAGCGCCTCCGCCAGCGCCTCCGCCAGCGCCTCCGCCAGCGCCTCCGCCAGCGCCTCCGCCAGCGCCTCCGCCAGCGCCTCCACCAGCAGCTCAACCTCCGCCAGCGCCTCCGCCAGCAGCTCAACCTCCGCCAGCGTCTCCGCCAGCGGCAGCAACGCCGCGCGCCCTCGCTTACCTAGATGACTCTTCTAGTGATGATGATGGTCAACATGCAAATGGTGAGTTCGACCATCATCAGCACAGTGATGTCGATGATGATGATGCAGGATCTGCTCAAGCGGCTGGCGTGAATGGTGACTCGGTGAACGGTGACCCGATGACGCTCCCGACGCGCCCGACAACGCTCGACTTGCTTACACCGCTCCAGCACGCTGCACGGGCGCTAGTGGGATGCGCAGTTCAAAGTGACGAGTGGCTCTCGGAGCGCAGCGTGGTAGGAGGCGACTGCTGCCCGGCCTTGGATGAGGGTGAGCTGTGTAGGACATGCGTGTGTGTGTCCTGTGTATGCAATCGCATGTATACACTTGCCCTTCATGCCTACTGCCACACTCTACCCAGGTGTGCTGGAGCGCGCATGTGCGGTGGGAATGTCTTTGGTCCGGCAGGACGCAGCGCACCCGACAGTGCCGTATCAGGTCATGTTGCAGTTCATCCGATTGGTCCGAAAGGGCGACAAGGAGGCCACAATACCAAAGGGAGGAACGAAGAGCGCGCCGGATGTGGCCAGTGCTTGCAACCAGCACGTGCGTTCCTGCATGGCTGGGCACCTCATCATGGCTGAAGGACATGGGAAGTTGAAGCCTGGTGGTCTTGTGCCACCAGGCCTGATTGAGCTGTTCTTGCAACAGCTACTACAGTATAATGAGGAGGTGCGTGAGGTACGCGAGCAACATCAGGGCGTGGGCGGGGGCGATCAACGTGAGGGTGAAGTGCCGGAGCAGCAGGAGGAGGGCCAGCATGACGGCGCGGATGACGATGACGATGACGTGGATGACGTGGATGACTCGCAACTCCCGCAGAACCTCAACGATCTCAAGGTGCCAGAACTCAGGGCAGCGCTTCAGGCACGTGGTGCTTCCAGCACCGGAACGAAGGCCACTTTGGTCGACAGACTTCAAGAGTTCGTGAATGCGAGATGCCCTGAGGATGAGGGCCAGGGCGATGAGGGCCACAATGAGGGCCACGATGAGGGCCACGATGAGGGCCACGGCAATGTGGATGCTGAGGATGGTGAGGATGGTGAGGATGGTGAGCAAGTGCAGCAGCAAGTGCCAACGAGGGAAGAGATATTGCTGCTTCCAGCACTGACCGAGGTTACCCAGCGGATTGCTGCACACCGTCGCCGAGGTGCCGTGCACCAACTTGTCCTACATACGGTGGTGCACAACCCCACGCAAAAAGGACGCCGTTGCGGAGAACATGCGTTGGCCGCTGGCCGTGGCGGCTTACCCTTCCCACAGCGGCTCATGCTCGAAGCGGCACAAGATGTGCAGAACCACATGCTCTCTGGGCCAGAGGTTGTGGCGCCAAACGCGGCCGCACCGGGTGCAGTCGACGACGAAGGTCGCGCCCAGCTCTTGCGGGATGCCTCGCTCGAACTTCAGGTTGCGCCGTCGCAGAATGACTACTGCGCAGAGGCACTGGAACATGTACTGCTTGTCAGCGACACAAACTGGCCCTGACCCCATCACCATGATTCTCACCCTCACCTTCACCTTAAATCCCTCTCCCTGACCACAACCACGACACCCGCCGACCCCTGACCCCAAGCCTGAGCCTGAGCCTGAGCCTGAGCCTGAGCCTGAGCCTGAGCCTGAATCTGGTTACAAGGTGGTGCATCGCTTCGGCGAGAACGCATTCCGTGTCATGATGGTCAACGGCGAAATCAAGCTCGTCAGCATGCGAGGCGACGTGCCGGACTCCTCTGTGGATGCTGATGATAACCGGCTCGTTCTGCATAAAGGCGCACACTGGCTTGCCGCGGATTCTTTCGTGAAGGCCGCTGTGAAGGCCGCTGTTGGCCCGGGAGGAACGGCTGGTGAAGAGAGGAACTGGCACATGTTTGACGCCACGAAGTTGGCGCCGACGCTAATCTGTGGCGGCAAAAACGGCAAAACCCCTCTAACGACCTTGGACGGCGTGCTCCGGAGGTTGCTTGAGCAGCAGTACACCATCTTTGTGCTGCGTCCTTTGGAGTACACCAGTGACACAGACTACCAGATTGGTGCACACGCTCTGCGAGGGCTGGAGACAATGGCAACTGAGGTCACCCTGCACTTGTGCACGGAGGGAGTCTCAGCTGAAGACTGGCAGGTCTGGATGGTCACCCCTGGTGCACGTCAGCGCACCAAGTGGTGGAGGCTGAATGATCTGGGCCACACGCAACTGGTCACGCTGGTGTTGCACCACATCGCACTGAACCAGAGGGCACCTGAGGCTCACCCTGCCGCGGACACGGAGGTGGACGCCGAGGCGGACGCGGCGGCGGACGCGGCGGCCAAGGTGGCGGAGGCGGCTGAGTTGGCGGAGGCGGCTGGGGTGCTCGCTACATGGTGCCAGGGGTTAGATGCTGCTGTACTGCAGCAACTCGCGGTGCGGGTGGCATGCTATGGGATGATGGAGAATCTGGAGGACCAGGTCCAGGATATTCAGCAGATTGAGCTGTGGAGGCAGGTGGTACAGCGGCGTCTGCAGGCGAGGCAGCGAGTGCATCTGCAGCAGCGGCGGCAGACAGCAGAAGCAGAAGCAGCAGCGGCAGTGGCAGCGGCAGCAAGCACTGGTACAGGTGCTGCCAGCACAGGCGGCGGCCGGGAGGAGGACAGCGTGGCCTATGCCATGAGGTTGCTGACCTCCCAGCACGCGCTCAGAATACTGAAGAAGTTGTTGCACTTCAACCGCCACGACGAGCAGGCAGCCGCGATGAGGCAGCTCCGTAAGGAGATGAAAGTACATGCCCCCACCCCCCAAGATGTGATCTGCCTCTGCATAGCCAGTGCCAAGGGAGTGATTATGGGCATGATCATCTCAACGATAATCACCTCCCAACGTAGCCATCGCCATCGCCACCTCATGGTCAGTCGGCTTGACATCAGGCATGACATGGTGCACAGTGGAAGGCACCTTGGCCAGACTCTTCTCGCCATGGCCATGGCCATAGCATCTCGCAATGGGTCTACTGAGGTACAACTGGGTCAGGTGATCAAGGACAACAAGGATGGCAGTGAGTGGTGGATAAACAGAGGCTTTGCGCGGCCCGTCGGCTTCAAGAAGAATGACACGCGAGCAACGCTGGCTGACACTGGAGTCACTAATGCAGACCTCAAGTGCGCGCTCGCGTCGACCACCTCGCTGTACCTGATCGCGAGCGCGACACAGGGTGCAGCACTCCTTAAGGACTTTGAATTCATCAGTCAAAGTGACGACGACAACGACAAGAACGAGGACAACAACGACGAGGACAACAACGACGACGACGACGACGACGACGACGACCACGACCACGACGACGACCACGATGATGATGACCACGACGACGATGACGATGACGATGATGACGATGACAATGAGCCACTGAGTAAGAGGAGAAGGAGGACCAATGTTGATCCACCCCAAGACGGGAAGGGGAAGCGCGCCGGGAAGCGCGCCGCGACGGCGGTGGCACGGGTGTCCCCCCCAAAGAAGGTGTGCCAACACGCGGCACCTGCAACACACACACAGCCAACACACACAGGCACACCACCATGAGCTCACACGCACCAGGTGCATGCATGTGCATGCAAGATGTCACATACGCACTGGGCCCTTCCCCCTTCCTCTCCGAACAGGACCAGTACTGGCAACTCAATCCCAACTGGCGAATGCAGAGAGCAGCAGCAAAGTGGAAGGAGATAGAGCGACCAAAGTCGTTGGTGCTGCTGAGCAACATCATCCGCCAAGGTGGCAGGGGCGTGGTCGCAGGCGATAATGTCTGGGCGAAGCAGCTTGGCGGTGAGGGTGGTGTCAATTGGTATGCAGCCAAAGTTTGCAAGCGGCGCGGCGATGGCAAGTGCGACTTGGAATTTTGTGATGGTACGCCCAACGCACACACACACACAAGCGTGCACATGTGCCAGGCACACATTTATCCACACAACATGCACACGACATGCACACGACATGCACACGCCCTGCACTTGCACACGCCTTGCACACGCGCAGCACTTGCACACTTGCACACGCATGCACTTGCACACGACATGCACACGACATGCACACGCCCTGCACTTGCACACGCCCTGACAAGTACACACACTCACTTATACCTTTTGGCCTTCCAGGCGAAAAGGAGAGGCAAGTTGATCCCAAGTACATCTTGGTGAAGGAGAACCAGGCGGGTGAGAACCAGGACGGACCACAGCTGAAGAAGCCAAAGAGAGATGGTGGTAGCAATGGTGGCAGAGGGGCCGGCAGTAGTGCTGGGGGTGGTGGGAGCAATGCTGGCGACCGCCGCCGCCCCGGCGGGGGCGGCGGGGGCGGCGGGGGCGGCGGGGGCGGCGGGGGCGGCGGGGGCGGCGGGGGCGGCGGTGGGGACCACCAGGAGGGCCAGGGCACGGGTCACGGCGACGTGAGGCCTGGTGGTGAGCCGTGGGCGCAGGGGGTGCAGGTGCAGGCGGTGTCGGGTCCCCAGTGTCCTGTGCAACCAGAGCTGAGCGTGGGTGACATGGTCGAGGGTGACCTGGTCGAGGCGCATTACAGTATCGACGAGGACGAGCTGTGGTGGCCGGCCTCACCTACCCCTACCCCTATACCCCTACCCCTACCCCTACCCCTACCCCTAACCAGGTGGCCGGCCACGGTCACACGGCTGCACGCTGACTGCAGCGGGGACGTGCGCTATGACGTGCGCTATGACGACGGCGATATCGAGCTGAAGAAGCCGCGCAGCCGCTTGCGGCCGCGCGGCGCGGCGGCGGTGGCAGCCGTCACTGCTGCTGCTGCTGCTGCGGCCGGGGGGGCGGCGGCGGCGGATGGCAGGGCGGCGGATGGCACGGCGGCGGATGGCACAGCGGCGGATGGCACGGCGGCGGATGGCACGGCGGCGGATGGCACGGCGGCGGATGGCA
>Ga0209713_10002365_pt1 | contig 11684 bp, 5 predicted proteins | sample ArcOceMetagenome_3_FD_187444 | JGI IMG/M metagenome (GOLD analysis project Ga0209713, IMG submission 187444) | Marine eukaryotic phytoplankton communities from Arctic Ocean - Arctic Ocean- Svalbard ARC20M Metagenome (SPAdes) (version 2) | ecosystem: Environmental > Aquatic > Marine > Oceanic...
GAAGGCGTACGATGCGGTCTACTCAGACAAAATTGGGGCACGTGCAGGACGCCGGCTACCGGAAGCTCAACAACGCCGCAAGCGGCTGGCATGGGTCCACGAGTTTGTCTACCTGTGGAACTCCTCGCGTGGCTGGTGCGCTGGTCCGTGCATGCTCAATGATGTGCCGCTCCTATTCAGCACGCAAAACCCGGATCCGAATGACGATAGCGGAGAGTCCATGAAGAAGTTTTCCTGGTCGGCGCAACGCAACTACAATGAGTGTCACCATCAATTCTGGAATATGACAACTCTGCTACATGGTGGCTGCAACTCTCATTGGAATTCCCACCCCACTAACGGATATGCTGCAAGCCGCTGCCAAAACCCATCTCTGCCAGCCTTCACCCTCCGTGACGGCCAGCTTGGAGGTGGCCCGACAGGGGCTTGGGCGGACCATTGGGGCGCAGACACACTTACTGCACCACCTGAGATCAGCCGTGACAACCGCCTCAATTCCAACAAAAAACGCCTCGATATTTGGCTTGATGCCAACGGTTTTTTGCATAGCGACACATGCCCATCAGGGCCTGGCTTTAGATCTAAGGTGCTCGGGGGCTGCCCCGAGGACACGTGCCCATACGGACTCAAACGTGTGGAGCTTATTGAGTCGTTAGGTGGTGCCACAGTGTACAGGGGCACAGGTAGATCAGGTAGGCACAGGTGAATCAATACCTTATCTTTTGTACAACCACCTATCTTTTTGTGTGAGTATCCTGATGGCTTCGGAGCTAGCATACTCGGCCCAGGCGAGCCACTGACAGGAGCAGCCGACGCGAGTAAGCCAGTGGCGGCGTCGACTACAGTCAACCCCGACGGCCGTGTGAGGCTGGAGCTGTTCGCTGATAAAGCGCGCGGGCAAACTCACCTGCAGATCTTTCAGTCTACCTTTAACGAAGCAGGCTGGCGAGTCGCGATCAGTAAGGTGCAGCATGGTCTATCACTAGACTTGCTAGGCCTGGGCATCACGACGAGCGGTGATGGCGCTCTATTCGTGCCCGAAACTAAGCGTCTGGGTATGCTGTCCGACATTGACAGCACGATGGAGCCGTCCACAGCAGACGGATCAGTGGGCAGGGACGACTTCGAGACGCTCGTAGGGCGATCGTCCCACCTGGGGCAAGTGGCGTCGGAAGCCAACGTCTACCTGCAGCCACTCTACAGGATGCAGAATGCGAAGTCGAAGTATGTCGACAGACGGTTGCAGAAGACGGTCAGCTTTAAGCCGCGGCGGATAAAACTGAAAGGTAGCTCACCAACGCAAATCCGATGCGCAGAGGCGTTGCAGTGGTTTAAGGCAGCGCTGCAGTCAGGAGTCTCCGTGCCGCTAGCGCCGCGGCTATCCTTCCCAGCAGTTGGCGAGGAGGGCTGCGCATTCTGTTTCACCGACGCAGCACGCGAGGCAGGCACCGGTCATGGTGGCTTCACAGCGGTGCGGCGCGGCGATCAGGCAGAGTTTCTCTATCTAGAGCAACGATGGCCAGCCGATGTGCTGCTGGCGCTTCAGGAGAACGAACTCTCCATGGTGGCGGGCGAGGCATACGGAGCAGTAGTGCTCGCGGATGCAGTGCTCACGGAGCTGCAGACGGCGACTCACATCGTCGTGTTCACTGACAGCTCAGCCACGGAGGTAGCTATTAACACGGGCAACAGTCCATCGCCGCAGTTAAACTTTTTGATACGATGGCTGGTGGAACGTTGGCCCGCAGTTCAGTTTCTGGGAGTTTGGCAGCAGGGCGTCCGCAACGACGTGGCGGACAGAATCAGCAGAAGGGATCTGTCTGCCGTGCTGACAGAGATATCATGCACTCAGCTCAGTGCGCGGCGGTTGCACGCGTGTGATGGCGCACATGATCTCATGCGGCAGGTTTGGGCTGAGCCTCAAACGGCGGCGGGCTGAGACGCCTCGATGCATGCTGCAGGTGAACCAGTCCAGGATCTGCTAGCTAAGCTGCAGGGACAGGCTAAGGACCGCATGCTGAGAGCATACGCGCCGAAGTCGAAAGGCACGCTCGCCTCTGCGATTCGTAAGTTTGCGAGGTTCGCGCAGCACGTCGAGTCGCGGGTGCTGTTTCAGATGTCGGCCGTGACAGGTGACCGAGGAGCAGCGATTCATAACGAGTGGACGCTGGTTCTCTTTGTGGAGTGGCTGCTCAAGGCTATCTCCGAGAAGACGGGCAAGCCGGTGAAGGTGTCGACGATTGAAACGTACGTGTCTCTGCTCAAGGGCTACTTCATATTCACGTACGATTTCGAGATGCCCATCAGCACGCCGAGGCTGACACGGATGATCGCCTTGATCAAAAGCGACGATCCGCTCAGCGGGCAGCGCAGTAAACGTCATGGGTTCCGCAGGCGTCACCTGAAGGCGCTGTGGAAGAAGGGCGGGCCGCTGTGCGGCGCTAGGGCAGACGCATGCACGAGGCTTGCAGCGTTGGGCACCGCGTGGCACTGTTTTGCGCGAGGCGGCGAGCTATGTACGTCGGCAGGATTTGCAGGTCCAACGAGGGCCGACTTGCAGTTCAGAACGCTGAAAGATGGTACGCGGTTCGCTATCATGCATCTGCGTCCGCTCAAGAAGAGAGGCGCAGCGGCGTGCGCTAAGGTGCCGCAGTACATCAGCGAGGCGGATGGCGGCGGCGCGGACGTGTACATGCTGCTAAAGCGCATGGTCGACGCTGACCCAGTGTCGGCTAGCGAAGCAGCGTCGACTCCCCTGTTTCGAGTGAAGGCGAAAACAGGGAAGACGAGGCGGTCCATCACGGTGGCGCAGCTGCGCAAGTTTGTGAGGGACTGCGCAGGCGCTATTGGGTATCGCGATCGCAGACTGTGGGGAGCACACAGCGGTCGCATAGGCGGCGCTACCGACTTGGCGTCGACAGGAAAAGCATCAGAGCTTTTGCTGAAGGCGAAAGGAAGGTGGGCGTCGGACATCGGGAAAATTTACGCACGCATGACGCGGCGCAGCCAGCTGGCGGCGTCGAGGCTCATGCACGAGGCGCGCGGGCGAGACCTGGAAGAGATCCATCCAGGCTTCACCCAGGGCGTCTAAGTCTAGCACTTGGTCAGTGCATCTACTACTCATCACGTTGCAGCCGAAATGATGCAGCTCAGTTCGAATTCTCGACTGGGATGCGGAGGTGGCAGCAACACGATGTGGTCCTTTGGTTACAGTGGCTCTGGAGTTGGTGTTTGACGGAATGGGAACTCAGGCAGATGCCTGAAGCTGGCAGCTCTCTTGCTGTCAGCTCCGCCAGTGGGGGGGCCTGGGTCACATTCCTAATTAGGCAGTTGCCAAAAGCGGCAGCTGCTTTATTGGGGTGGGCTCGGGTCTTATCCTCGCCCGGCTGTGTCGCATTCTATTAAGAGACTGACTCTATACCATATCAATTCTTTGTGTGTCGAGAGCGCAATGCTAGTGCTCGAGCATGGGCGTGCAGACGGTTCTAGCGACCGTCGACGTTAAGTGAAGCTAAGTATGAGCGCCGAATACTTCGCGCGGTTTAACTGCGACGAAGGGCTAGGATCGACGGCTTCACTCGCGCGAATATAATTCGGATATTCGCTTTGGCTATGATTAGCCACATTGGTCATAGAAGCTCACATTGGTCATAAAGGCGGTTTATGGCCAGTGATTGACAAGTGATTGCGCATTGGTCATAGTGGCAGATTGTAGGAGATTGAGGCAGATCGTGTAGCAGACCACAATTTGTGACCCGCGATCTGACCACTTTGACCGCTGCCAATTTCTGATTGGCTCGCGATTTGACGCTCGGCTTGGACTGAGTATCTTCAGACGAACTCTAATGTGGTCGTATGATGCTGATGTTTCTTTCCCCCTCCCACCCGCCCTTTGGGAATTCACATCGAGGGAACAGTTGCCCAATGAACTCTGCTGCCGAGTCGTGTCTAGAGGGCAGGCCCAGTGGATTGTGCACCTGTGAGAAGTTTCTTGTTTAGTTAGTTAGGTTAGAGTTAGTCAGTCGGAACGTGAAGGGGGGGCCTGGGTCACATTCCTAATTAGGCAGTTGCCAAAAGCGGCAGCTGCTTTATTGGGGTGGGCTCGGGTCTTATCCTCGCCCGGCTGTGTCGCATTCTATTAAGAGACTGACTCTATACCATATCAATTCTTTGTGTGTCGAGAGCGCAATGCTAGTGCTCGAGCATGGGCGTGCAGACGGTTCTAGCGACCGTCGACGTTAAGTGAAGCTAAGTATGAGCGCCGAATACTTCGCGCGGTTTAACTGCGACGAAGGGCTAGGATCGACGGCTTCACTCGCGCGAATATAATTCGGATATTCGCTTTGGCTATGATTAGCCACATTGGTCATAGAAGCTCACATTGGTCATAAAGGCGGTTTATGGCCAGTGATTGACAAGTGATTGCGCATTGGTCATAGTGGCAGATTGTAGGAGATTGAGGCAGATCGTGTAGCAGACCACAATTTGTGACCCGCGATCTGACCACTTTGACCGCTGCCAATTTCTGATTGGCTCGCGATTTGACGCTCGGCTTGGACTGAGTATCTTCAGACGAACTCTAATGTGGTCGTATGATGCTGATGTTTCTTTCATGGCTAGGTCAAACTCAAGTGACGCTACGCTGGAGAAAATACGGGCTGCTGCTACTCGCGAGCAGCTCAACGGCATGTATGTCAAGAAGGGAACGTTGATGGTGCTAGAAGGTGGTCAGGTCAAATTGGCGACCAAGGTATCTCAGGTAGGTGGCAAGCAAGCCCCCTTCAGGATTCATTTCGCGGCAGCTCCAGGCAAGAAGCAGTCGCAGGACACGGTGGTCGAAGCGGTTGACCTTCAAACGGCAACGGGTACGGGAACGCTGGGGGGAGTTGAGCATTTATTGTTCGGCTACAAAGAAGGCGCGTTCCGCGGCACGGATGGCGGGTACTTGCACGTAGTTGACGCAGTACCAGCCCTCGCGGGCGCGGACGCGTTTTCCGGGATGTCGGTTGTGCAGTGGGGGATGGGCGAATCGAGGCCTGCCCTATCCACCGCAAGCGAGTTGGGCATATCTGAGTTCCTGACAAAGTTCCTGGGCACGTCGCTGGACCCGAGGCCGGAGCGAGACACAGCGGTGATCATCAACCTCCATGAGATGCCGAAGCTGCGATCAGTGATGCACGCCAGCAAGCTGTTGCAGGGAGAAAATTTTGATGAAGCGGAGCTACCGACGATGGAGCTGTTTATTAGCGCTGTGTTCAGTGCTGAGGTGAGCGGCAAAGTCAAAGTGTCGTCGGCTACGGCGCAGCTGGAGGGCCTAATGGCAGGCAAGACGGCACTGCGAGGGGGCGCTGCGTGGGCAGAAGGCAAGGTCATGGGGCTCGTTGCTGGCCTCAGTGCTACCCAAGCTGGGAGGTACTTGAGGTCAGTATGGTTCATCCAGCAGCCGAAGCTGGGGGAGCCAGCCAAGAAGCGAGCGGCTGCGGAGGAGCTCGACGTCAGCGGGGACGATGACGATTCCGATTCAGAAGACTCGGGCGACGAGTTGCTAGACGAGCAGTCAGCGGAGGACAGCGACGACGGCGACGCGGCACCGAAGCGTGCTCCGAAGAAGCGCCCCGCGTCAGTACCAGAAACTACGACGGGCAAGCATGCTAAGGTCAACAAGTATGCTAATCTCCTGGCGCTGATTCCGAGATGCGGCACTATGACTAAGATGCAGACGGCACGCGTCATTTTCGAGGAGGCGAAAGTACGCACGCTGGCCGACTGCGACGACATCCCGGACGACGCGGTTATGGCAGGGCGCGAGTTCAGGTTCGAATCCAGATGTGAGGAGGCGTTGGAACGTTTGTTCAACGTGATCGGGAAGCGGATGGTACCTGTCAAGCCGCCGAAGAACAGGCGGGCGCTGGAGCGCACTGCGGAAGACATCTTCAGCGCGGTCGGCGCGGCGATGCGCGGCGCGCCAGTCAAGCCAGCGCAGCGGGCAGCAGTCTCGAGCTTCGACCCCGACGATGTGGATCGGAAGCCTGAGAAGGCGCAGGGGCTCAAAGAGTCGAGGAGCGCACTGTCATCAGATGTGGCAGAACGGCTCTACGCGAATCGGGCTACAATCGACGCGGTCTGGACAGCTTCGTCGAGGGACCCGTCGGTGGCTATGCGTCTCGTGACGGACCCCAGTCTGCGAGACGATCTGGCGAGGGCGATGTCTAGCAACGGCAACGTGTATGCTCCAGGTGAGCAAGCAGTTGCTAAGCGCAACCTGCCACCGAGTGTGCACAAAATGCGTGAAACCATGCTTGCGCGCGTGGCGGTGAGCTTGCGTGCATGCGCGGGAACAGACGTGTCATGCGAGATGCACATGTCAGACGACGCAGCGCTGCCGCTGGCTGAGTCAGCTCTGGCTGGTAATTTCAAGTGGGCAACGTTCGCAGCAGCATCAAAAGCGATGCGCAGGTCGGCAGCGGCGAAGAGCGGGTCAGTGCTGGAGATAGCACAGACGTTCGAGCTGCTGGAAGCGGCATGGGCAGCAGTGCTGGAGATGGTGTATTGCGTGCCGAATGACGCGGGCATTCGCGAGCTGCGGCAGCTGCTGGGCTCAACTGCGCAGACTCAGTCAGCGAAGCTGGCCGACGAGCAGCAGGTGAGGCACTCCAAGGGCCTGGTGCTCTGGATGGAGCGCGTCATGGAGCACTTCAGCGAGGCCACTCGGGTGTTCAGGAAAGGAGGCGACGTGAAGCCGACTATCCAAGCATCCAAGGCGGCATTCGAGCAAATGTATACCAACCTTGCGAGTTTGTCCGCCATGGCGCCGCAGATGGCGGAGTGGTTTCCCAAGCAGAAGCAGCAGCAGCAGCAGCAGCAGCGGCTACCTAAGGGGGCCCCGGAAGTAGCGCCAGGAGCAGGCACGTCAGCGAGCGCGAAGAGGCGCAGGGCTAAGAAAGACAAGTCCTCCAAGAAGGGCAAGGCGCCGAAGGGCACACTCGCGATCACCGACAAGTCTGTGGAGAGCAGCACGGAGAGCGAGGAGGAGACCGACACTCCTGCTAGCAAGGGAGAGCCAGGCCACTGGGAGGATCGCCCGCGCATGGACGACACGCAGTGGGGGAAGGCGCTGGCTGGATTCAAGAAGACCTATCCCGACGCGTGCGTCTGGCACCACTTGAGCCGATGCAGGTACGGCGACAAATGCACCCGAAGTCATAACAAGGCGATCGGGTTCGACAAGTGGAAGCTGGCGAACACCGAATGAGTTCGCAAGCAGCGATGCACTGACCAAAAGAAGGTGAGCGCACGCTCACGCACCATGCCCGCTAGCATCAAGCGAGCATCCTAGCAGTAGTGCGCACGCACACGCTAGGAGAAGGTAGGCACAGGAGCACCCCGGCAGGAGACCCGACCAGAAAGTCGCGGATCCTCCACACCCGAAAGAGGGTGGCCAGATCACATCTGGACAAAAGCGTCACGATGTTGAGCTGGGGGGTGCCTAGCTTACACACCCCTCATTCGCCGCAGGCACGAGTCACGACAGGTCTGGACAACCTGGAGAGACTGGTGCACGCTGAGCCAGAGCGAAGAGTTCGCGATGGTGAAGCACGTGCGATCCCGCCAGAGATTACATCAATGGTGGGTGGGGGAGAGCCAAACGAGGGTGAGTGTTCGCAAGAGGCGGCGCGTAGCTCGGAGTTGGCAGGCCGCGCCGTAGCTAATGCGGTGCCGGCTTACCCGCAGCAGCGCCTGGAGGAGGTGTGCTGCAGCGGGGCTGCGAGCCCGGCAGAGGTAAACCCAGTGAGGGGGCCTGTGCCGGGTGAGCAGAGCGGATGTTGTGTCGTGGATCCTAACGGGATCGTTGGTGTTTGGAACCACACGATGCGGCAGCTGCGAGACGAGAGGATGCTGCACCTGTTTGCGGGACGGCCTAGGCTGGGCTCGCTTGCACACGCAGCGGAGCAGTTGCGCGTGACGGTCGATCAGATTGATCTTATGCACGGCGGCTCGGAGTGCAACATGGCTGTGCCGGAATCGCAGGAGGCGATCCTGGCAGCGGTGAGGTCGGGTACGTACTCTATCGTGTGGATTGGAACGCCGTGCTCGTCGTTCTCGCTATGGTGGCTTGATAAGTCGATGCGGCAGCTGCGCAGCAGGCAGCGACCAGCAGGAGTGGCTGGTCTGCCTCCACGGGAGCGAGGCTACTTGCGTAAGCACAACGCACTAGTCGAGTTTTCGGCAAAGGTGGCCCTGGCAGCATTCGAGGCTGGGGCGACATTTGTCATCGAGAACCCGCCTGATAGGGGGCGACCTACGTCGCGCTTGTTCAGGTGGGCTTCACGCGATCACGCACCGCTCTGGCTCATGCCATGCATGAAGGCACTGGCTAAGGAAACTAAAGCCATCCGGCTGACGTTTCCCCAGTGCGCGCTTGGAGGTGACTTTCAAAAGTGGACAGCGCTGATGGCAGCAGGGCCCAGGGCTCAGCAGCTGGAAGCGTTGGCAGCGTTGAGATGCGTGCATAGCAAGCACGCGCGCGTAGCAGAGGGGCGCGACGGCAATGGCGCCTCGAACGCGGCAGCATCGGGCGCGTATCCGCTGGGTATGGCAGCGTTCGTGATGTGGGCGTTGGCGAGGCCAGACGTGCGTGCCGAAGCCTCGGGGGTGCCACCAAGTATCTGCACGTTGCAGGCACTGGTCGGATCGGCGCTCGATGGAGTGAGGCAGAGCATTCGCGGGCAGGAGCTGATGAACGCTCAGGCAGTGGCAGCAGTCTGCGGCGAGACGCAGTGCGAGACGTGCGAGAGCAGCGTCGACACGGCGGCGTTACCTACACCATTATTGGGCTGGCGGTCTGTGGCGAACGAGTTGCCAGCGCAGTGGGATGAGACCAGCGATGTGGGTGGGGAGCAGTGGGTCCTCCGCAGCTCGCAGGCGCTGCGCTTCATCTCGAGGCGCAGGGCTGAGCCGGAAGCGGCAGAGGTGTTGGCGCGCAGGCCGATGCCGAAGCCACACGTGCCGCCGCTTAAGCCGATAGTCAGCTCACCCGAGCTGCCTGACTGGCCGGTTGGTGCCCCGCCCCGCCCCATCCACATTTCCCAGCTGTATCACCCGGGGGTCTACGATGACATTCAGGATGCGTTGGGCTTGATAGCTGACGACATGGCGGAAGCAGAGCTAGGGGTGCGTTGCGGAGCGCAGGCGGCACCTATTCCGAAGCGTCGGGAGAGAGTCTGGCGCGCAGCTGAGTCGCAACCAGAGTGGGCTCGTGCGTGTGCATGGGATTGTACTAACGTGAACGACTGTGTGCCGCTGCGATCCTACACGGCGGAGGATCCAGTGACGCACTCGCTGGACAGAGCGTTCTTCGCGCAGTGGGGCAAGCGGCTCGCATGGGCAGATGAAGACATGGTGCAGCAGATAGCAGTGACGGGCGCGGAGGGACGCTCCGACTGCAGTCTCGACACAGTCATCATGGGTCACCATGGTGGACTTAGAGAAAACTATCTACCTGCGAGAGCGTCGGTGGCAAACGACACTGCACGCGGATGGATGACCCAAGGCAGGAGGCACCTAGTGACAGTGCCTTCTCGCCTAGTGCCGAAGAATGTAGTCGCCAGGAAGCAGTGGAAGCTCGTGCTGAGTGAGCTGATCTCGGTGACGAAGTGGCGAGTCACGACGGACGATTCGATCGAGTCAGTCGCGGGCGACATTCGATCTCGCAACGCCGCTATGGATCGTGGCACGTGGGGCGACATGGGCTTGCCTGCGCCACAGACGCTGGGCGAAGCGGTAGCCATCATGCGCTCGACAGCCACGGCGATGGGCATCCATGCATCGGCGGTGGTACTCGAGCGGATCGCGCTGTGGGCGTTAGATTTGAGCGACGCCTACAGGGAGATCGAAGTTAACAGATCGGAGTGGTGGCAACAAGGCTTCATATGGTATGACGGCGTGCGACTCGATACGCGTTGCGTCTTTGGGTCTGCACACATGCCGGGCTTGTTCCAGAGGGTGTCAACATTCGTGTTGGCGGTAGCTGCCTATCGTGTTAAGCAATACGATCGGCAGCACCCTTATTCAGCAGGTCGCCAGGCGTGGTCTCAGTGGAGAAGAGACAACGTGGAAGGTGATGAGGGCGACTGCGACTTTGACAGCATCTACTTGGATGATGGCTTCGGAGCTAGCATACTCGGACATTGCTTTAAAAAACATTGCTTTTGACAGCTATTATAGAATCACTTTGACAACGGTCGTGGTGATAAGGGGTTGCGCTAAGTCCGGGTTGCGCTTCCTACAAGCAATGCAAAACCCAACTCGACTGCTATATGGTGCCAGGCAACAGGCGGTGGCTTCCCTCGTCAAAGAGCCTGCAGTGGCCGGTATCAAAGAGCCTGCAGTCACCACGACCTCGTAAATGTCATACTCCAGGAACACAGAATTGAAGTCCGTGACTGCTAGCTGAGAGAGAAGAAACGCATGCTGTTTTAGCTCACGTGCAATCACCTCTCGGTGCGTTTCAGATTCAGGGTAGTCTATCAAACATGAATCCCAAGTATGAGGAGGGGGTGGTTGCACACCACCTGGCCACACAGCGTGGATGGCTTTGGTGGCCTCAGCATTGTCTGCAAACCCAACTACCACTCCACTATGACGAGAGGTGGCCCGTCTCTTGAGCGACGGCAATTGGGTAGAAGATGGCAATTGGGCAGAAGACGGCAACTGGGCAGAAGATGGCAATTGGGCAGAAGACGGCAACTGGGCAGAAGATGGCAATTGGGCAGATGATGGTAATTGGGCAGAAGATGGCAATTGGACAGAAGATGGCAATTGGGCAGAAGATGGCAATTGGGTAGAAGACGGGATTCCAGTCGGCTGACGCGTGTCTGCCGAAGTAAATTGGTGCAGACACGCATCAGTCACTTGAGCATGAAGCGCGTGGTACATAGTTGTCACATGATCCAGGCTTTCCAGAGATTTCGCTTCCAACTCTGTGAGCAATGTCTTCGTTTTTTGCAGCTCTTCATCTTTTGCTCTCACTTGTGCCTCAGCAGCATCCAGCTGCAATTGCAAAACCCTGACCAGCCTCCAGGCGACGGCCAACTCCTCCGCGGCTTTTGTGGTGGAGGCTGCCTCCCCAGTGGCGGTGTTGGCTGAGGTTGCCTTCTCAGTGGCTGCCCTGAGAAGGTGCGCTTGCATCTCTTCGGTACGTTCATTTGCCGCCAACAACGCTCTTTCCGCATTGGATGTGACAGTTGCCAATGCCTCAGCATCAGTCTTTCCGACAACCGGTGGTGGTGGCGACAAGGATGAGAAGAACGCGTCCTCCTTCGCGATGTCCTCGGCTGCAGCCTGCATCCCTGGCTGCAGGTGTTGCTGAACAAAGGCGGCTGACATCCCTGGCTGCAGGTGTTCTTGAACTGCTGCACCATCTGGGGTCATCAATGGTGGTGGCGCCGGCAGCTCGGGTTGATACTGTGAGGGTTGGGAGAATCGACCCGGCAGCAACGTTGCATGTGCAAAGGCGGTTGGCATCCCTGGCTGCAGGTGTTGCTGAACTGTTGTAGCACCTGCAGTCAGCATCCCTGGCCGCAGGTGTTGCTGAACAAAGGCGGCTGACATCTCTGGCCGCAGGTGTTGTTGAACTGCTGCACCATCTGGGGTCATCAATGGTGGTGGCGCCGCTGCAGCGGTAG
>Ga0209713_10002366_pt1 | contig 11679 bp, 3 predicted proteins | sample ArcOceMetagenome_3_FD_187444 | JGI IMG/M metagenome (GOLD analysis project Ga0209713, IMG submission 187444) | Marine eukaryotic phytoplankton communities from Arctic Ocean - Arctic Ocean- Svalbard ARC20M Metagenome (SPAdes) (version 2) | ecosystem: Environmental > Aquatic > Marine > Oceanic...
GGCCTTGGCCCACACGTCCCGCACCTCCAGCGGCGCGCCCGACGTCGTCAGGTTGGCGCCGCCGCCCGTGAGCGGCAGCGCGGAGAGCGGCACGCTGATCGTGTGCGGCGTGGTGTCGGGGTTGACAAGGAGCAGCGCGACCGAGGCCGCGAGCGGCTTGGCCCACGCCTGCGTGCTCACGGCGAACGTGCCGCCCGCCGGGTCCGTGTCGACGACGCCGAGGCACAGGCCCTTCTGCTCAAACTGGGCGGTTGCGCCGTCGAGGCTGAGCAGGTCGTTGGCGCCGCTCGAGCAGCCGTACATCCAGACGAGCGGGCCGTCGTTGTGCACGTCGACGCAGCTGCCCTTGGGGAACTGCGCGAGCTGCCTGGACGCCGAGTCGTACGCGAAGCCCTGCGACGTGTCCGAGCCGTTGCACGCCGCGAGCAGCAGCCCGCCCGCGCCGCCCGGCGCGCCCGCGCCGTGGATGCCGAGGCAGCCGCCGCCGGGCGCCCGCAGCGCCACCCTGCCGCTCTCGCCCGGCTGCAGCCTCCACCCCTGCTGCGTCGGGTCGGACGCGTTGCACTCGACGGCCACCGGGAAGCCGACGGCCGCGGCGAGCGACGAGGCGACGAGGCCGCCGGGGTGGCCCGCCCACTCCTGGTTGATCGCGATGGCCTCCTCGTTCGAGACGACGTCGACGACGGCGCCGACCGCCGCCGTGTCGGTCAGGTCGAGGCCGAGGATCAGCGGCGCCGACACGACGCACCACGCGCCGAAGTGGGCGCGGTTCCAGCCGTAGTGCATGGCGCCGCCCACCTCGATCCGCCCCACCTCGAGCATGTCCGGGTACGCCCAGCAGCCGGGGCGCGAGAGCGGCGCGTCCTTGTCCTGGAACGGGATCGTCGTCTGAAGGTTGCCGTACCACGACATCGGCGAGCTGTTGATGTCTCCCGAGGTGCGATACCAGTTGAACGGACACCAGTCGGTCGTCGGGCAGCTCGAGTCGTCGCCCTCGGTGCACCGCCCCCAGTGGCAGTTCTCGATCAGATATGACTGGCCCGTCGCCTTCATGAGCGCGGCGTACTTGGTCATGTTGCGCTGCGCGCCGCAGCCGTCCAGCTTGACGCCGTCGAAGCCGAACTCGTGCAGCTTGCGCACGTCACCCTCGTAGTTGAGCTCCAGCTCGTGGCGCTCGCCGCAAGCGCAGCCATTCTCGTACCAGCCCACCTTGAGGCCGAGGTCGTGCCCCTGCTTGACGAGACCAGCCATGTCGGGGAACTTGTCGTTGATCACGGGGTTGCCAGCCGCGTCATGCTGAGTGCCGTTGACGCCCTGGCCGCAGCCTTCCCAGCCCTCGTCGATGCCGGCCGTCGCGTACCCGATGTCGATGAGCGAGACGTTGCTCTTGCCGTCGACCGTCCACACCTTGGCGGCCATCGCTTGCATGGTTGCGTTGAAGTTGTCGGCGGAGACCCGGTTGCCGTACGAATTCCAGCTGCGCCATCCGAGCGGTGGCGTCGTCGCGAGGCCGTTCCAGCCGGGAGGGAAGTCTGAGGGGTGCATCATGTCGCGTTCGACCGACGCAACGTAGGGTGGGGGCGAGCGACGCGACGAGCGGTTGGATCCGCGCGATGACAACGAGGGGCGCGATGGCGTCGCGTTCCTCGGCTTGACCGACCTCCAGTACTTCGGCGGGTGCGCTGATTTTACCCCCTATCAGCGTCCGTTGCGCTGTTCGGCAATCACGGATTCGGGCATTTCCGTCAAAGCTACATACGCTACCCATAATGAACAAATCGCTGCTCAGCAGTCGTAACCACGGGATTGAGCGGTGGCCCGTGCCGGGGCGGGCAGACTCTCGGCCGTCGGCAGCGCCCCCTGCTCGCTCTCTCCGGGCAACGTCAACGAGACCACATTGGTCTGCAGGTTCCGGTAGTGGTAGTGCCCGCCGTCTCCCAGTTCCTGGACCCACGTCGTTGGGCCCGGCGGCTGCAGCGGCTGGCCGACCGGAAGCGCATGCGACGATGCCGGCGCCTTCGTCGGCTTTGGCTTCGTGACCCTGGAAGGCGACCGGGCTGCCCCCTGCGGCGCCGCTGGCGGAGCCGGTGCTGTCAGGGCATCGGCCGCTGGCGCAGGCACTGGCGCAGGCGCTGGTGCCGGCGCCGGTGCCGGCGCGGCGGCGGCGGCGGCCTCCTTCTGCTGCTGCTCGCTGCCCTTGTCGTACCAGGAGTTGAAGCCAAAGAACTTGTGGTCGGTGCCCGTCTCGGGGTCGATCTCCGCCGTGTGCAGATGGAAGTCGCGCCCCGCCACCTGCTCACGGCCGCCGTCGCCGTCGTCGTCTACGAGCGTCGTCGCGTTCTGAGGCGGCACCTCCGCAGGCCACATCTTCGTGGAATGATCGACCGTCGCCGCTCCCCTGGTTGCAGAATGATCGAACGACGCCATCTCACCACTCGTCCGATCCGATTCTCTTTTGCTCTCGCCGTCGGTTGCCTGTGGCTGCTTGCCGCCGCCAGGGACCATCGCCGCCGCCGCCGCACCCAGCAGCTCGAGGCGCAGCACGCGCCGTGCGTAGTCGACGCGCCACTTGAGCTCGGCGGTCTTGACCATCTCTGCGTAGGTCTCAGACATCATCGCGATCAGCAGATTGAGGCAGATGATCGCGGTGAGCACCACGAAGCACAGGTAGTAGAACATGAAGAAGGAGAAGTTGGCCGCCTCCCACCCCTTCACGCTGCCGGCGATGACCGGCTCGAAGCTGAAGCCGACCTGCTCGCCCGTCGTCATCAGGATGAACAGGTTGTAGATCGAGATGAGGGCGGCGTTCCACGTCGCGTCTGGGTACGCATCGAGCCACCCGAAGCCGTCGAACTCGGGCTCCGTCAAGTCGGGCAGAAGCCACGTGGGGTACACGGCGAACATGGCGCCCCAGAGCGCGATGAAGATGGAGAAGGCGAAGACGAAGAACCTGCTGATGTCAGTGTAGATGATCTGCGTGATGATGAGCCAGTAGATGTACTGTTTGTGTGGCGCGGTGACGTTGCGGATGACCTCGACGCATTGGCAGAGGAACGAGATCGACAGCAGGATCTTCAGACCGCCGCCATTTGCCCCTCCACCGATCGACTGCACGCACGAGAAGCTGCATCCGCGGATCAGCAGCGTCGCGCACATGCCGCTGCTCAGGAGGCTCGTCACGTGGTACCAGAAGCCAGCATCGAGCCAACGGAACAGCCGCCGCCACGGGCCCTTTTCTTTCGTCGAGTGGGCGCGCCCCATGCATCGCCACCAGCCGAGCACCACGGCAACCTCCTCGAGCATCTGCACGCTGATGCACGTAATCAGGAAGATGCCGACGATGCGCAGCTCGGCGTCGACGACGCCGCCGAGTGCGTGGAACCGCAGGATGACGCGCAGGATGAGCGCGAGATGGACAATGTCGAGTGCGAGGAAGCCGTACGAAAAGAGGCGCAGCTTCTTCCGGCGAAGCTTGAAGAGGTCGAAGAGGAAGCCGCGCATGCAGTCGTTGAGCAGCAGCTCCTGCGTCGCCTTCTTGGCGTCGGAGCGGCACACGAGGTTCATCACGTTGGTCGGGTCTCTCAGATCGGCGATGCCGTCCAGGCGGATCGAGTAAGAGCGCAGTGGCCCCCAGTCCCACAGCCGTGTCGTCTGCTTGCGCAGCAATCTCCTGTACATCTCGGGCTTGCCGAGACGCACCGCCAGCTGCAGCGGCGTCAGCCCGACCAGCTCCTCGCACTCAGCCTGGAAGCGCTCCGCCTTCTCCAGCATCGCCTCCAGCTTCGCCTCCTCGTGGTGCGGCGGAAGAAGCTTCGCCATACCACGCCGGAAGAAGCTTCGCCTCCTCGTGGTGGGCGTGCTTTTTCCCGGCCTCCCCTCCTCGTCGTGGGCGTGCGCACGGTCGGGCCTCTCCACCTTTAGCAGCAGGTTGGCGCGCTGTCCTGGCGCCACCTTGTCGACGAGGTACTCGACCATCTCGTAGTGCTTCGGGTGCGACGAGGCCGCCACGAGCGCGTGCAGCGGCAAGAAGCCCGTCAGCACGCAGCGCGTATTATTGAGGCCAGTCTTGGCCATCACCACATTGTGGTTGAACATCGTCGTCGTCTTGGAGTCGGTCACCTCGACGAGGTCGTGGGGATGAAGTCGGTTGTGGTTGCGCTTGAACTGCCGCCAGTGCCACTGCACGGCGGCAGCGGCGCGGTGCTGCCGGCGCGACACGATCCGCAGGTCCTCCGATCGCTCCATGAACAGGATTTTGTCGATGACGCTCTTGAGGCCGACCACCGCCGCAAACGCCAGCGGGCTCCCACCGTAGAAGCCGATGTTTTCTTGCAGCTCGAAGAAGGAGCCGCGCACCATCGCATGGATCAGCAGGCTGCGATCCATCTTGTTCATCCGCTCCCGCATCTCGCCGTCGACCTCGTGCTCACTCGACGCCAGAGCGAGCATGTCGTTGGCCAGCTCCTCGTTGCCGTTGACGATGGCGATGTGCAGCGCGCTCTCGCCCACAAACGGGCTGAGCTTGTCTTCACACGTCGACGGCCCGTGGCGGAGCAGCATCTGCACCGGCTGCGCGTGGAACATCTCGCGCACCACCGACAGCGCCGTCGGGTGGTTGCTGATGAGCAGCGCGTGGACCGGCCGCGCGCCGCTGTTGTCAACCTTGCCGAGCCAGCCCATCTTCGTCGCGCGCTTCTCGAGCATCAGGTCCCCGCGGTCGTGCGCGTGCATTTGGTCCTCGCGGCTGTGCGCGTACTCCAGCCGGCTGTTCGAATGGCTGTTCGAATGCCGGTTCTTCTGGCTGCTCTCGCGCGCTGCGCTCTGCCGCGTCATCGCCAGCAGGATCGCCTGCAGGACCAGCACCTCCTCGGGCGAGGCGTGACGAAGGACCTGCACCTGGCGGTCCCCCGTCTTGATCTGGTAGGAGAGCGTGGGGAACTTGTACAGGTTGCACGATGTGATGTCGGTGGGCTTGGCGCTGGGCGTCAGCCTTGCGATCCGGCCCTGCTCACTGAGCTGATGCGCCACGCCCGCCACCGACGAGCCATCGCGCTCACCCGATTTTGCCGTCGCGGCCACATAGTCGTCCAATAGGTGCTGCGGCAGCGTCGCCCGGTCGGCCTTGATCTCGCCGTACCAGCAGAGCGTGTGCTGTTCGGAGCTGTGAAGCGCCACATGCTCATGATGGAGTTTCAGGTCCGGGGATCCAAGGTCCAGCGTCATGTTTGCCACTGTCTCCGCCGCAACTCGGAGACCGCCGCTGGTCGACTTGCGCTCCGGCTGGCGCTCCGGCTTGCCGGAGAAGCGCGACGGGCTGAGGCGGCCCGCCATTTAGTCGGGCTTGGTCAACGAAGGCGCAACCCAATCCCAAAGTTCCGCACGAGGGGTGCATCCACTGCAGCCGCTAAAACGGCTTTTTGTTGTTATTGATTGTCCAGATGGGGAAGACGCGTGACATGACGGACGGCGTGCAGTCCAGTTAAAATGACATCTACATGCGGCACGCACAGCACAGTCAGTCCGTGTGTGTCGGGGGCCCGCCCATGCTCCTATGCTATACAGATAATGGCGAGGTAGCGGAAGCATCGGATCCACTCACGCGATTGCGTAGCGCCGGAAGACCAGCGAAAATCAAGGGCGGCATCAAACTTGGGGTGTTTACCACCCAGCACTGCAAATGCAGAGAAGGCTGTCGAGGTTGCAGAAGATGCAACCTCAGCAACGCCGCTGAGATTCGTGTCGTCCAATGTCGGAGACCATGACCGAGATCAGCGTGCCGCCAACGTGGAAGCGTGGGCAATCGCTGAAGCTCAAGTTGACCGATGGCCGCGAGGTGGCCGTCAAGGTTCCCGAGGACAAGAACGCGGGCGAGTCCTTCGAATGGACGCTTCCGCCACCAGCGCCACCCAAGAAGAGCGCAAGCAAGGGCGCGGAGGCCACCCCCGCGAAGAAGTCGTTTCAAAAGGCATCTTTGGCGATCATTGCGGCGAACTCGGTTAAGAAGGCCGCCGAGGAGAAAGCCGCAAAGGCGGCCACCCCGGCACAGGACGTCAGCGCGGAGATCAGCGTGCCGCCCACGTGGAAGCGTGGCCAATCGCTCAAGCTCAAGCTGACCGACGGCCGCGAGGTGGCCGTCAAGGTGCCGGACGACAAGAAGGCTGGCGAGACATTCGAGTGGAACATGTCGGTGCCGGAGAAGCCACCCCCGAAGAAGTCGCTCGAGAAGGCGCCGTCGAAGAAGACGCTGGACACGCCGTCGCCGCCTGCCAAGAAGGCCATTGCGCCGCCCAGCCCGCCCCAGGACATCAGCGCGGACATCAGCGTGCCGCCCATGTGGAAGCGTGGCCAATCGCTCAAGCTCAAGCTGACCGACGGTCGCGAGGTGGCCGTCAAGGTTCCCGAGGAGATGAAGGCTGGCGACACGTTCAAGTGGACCATGCCGGCCCCGGTCGCGAAGCCAAAGCGGTCCGGGTCGCTCAAGCGCCTCTCGTCGCAGCAGAGCATCCTGGAGGCGGAGAGGAAGATGCTGGACGAGGCTCAGGACGCAGTCAAGGCCACCTCGGAGTCGCTTAAGGAGACGCGCGAGGAGGCGGCGGCCGCCATCGCCAAGCAGCAGGCCGCCGAGGCCGAGGCCGCCGAGGCCGAAGCCGAGGCTGCCAAGGCCGAGGCCGAGGCTGCCAAGGCCGAGGCCGAGGCCGCCGAGGCGGCGAAGCAGCAGAAGGCCGCAGCGATCATCCAGAAGAAGGCGCGCGAGAAGAACTGGGGCGCCAACCTCAGTGAGGAGGAGGTGGCGGCCAAGGAGGAGGCGGCCAAGGAGGAGGAGGCCAAGGCGGAGGCGAAGGCGGCCGAGGCCATGCAGACGGCCGAGCGCAAGCGGGCAGAGGCGCAGCAGGTCAAGGAAGAAATGGCCCTAAAGGCCGCCGCCGCCGCCGAGAGGAGGGCGGCGGCCGCCGAGGCGCAGGCGGCGGCCGTCAAGGCGGAGAATGAGGCGACCGTGGCGCGTGCCGTGGCGGCGGCCCAGGCCGAGCAGGTCGCGAAGAGCGTCAGCGAGATGACGCAGGCGGTGCGCGAGGCGCAGGTCGCCAAAAAGGCCGCCGCGCCACCCGGCAAGATCAGCTCCACTTCCATTGTCGGGCTCGTCATCCTCCTGGTCGGTCTCGCGGTTGCAGCGCTTGGCCTCGGTCTCGGCGATCTGTTCGCCGCGCCCGCGCCAACCCCCGTCAAGCCCAGCTTCAAGCCCCTCGACGCAGCTGCGGGTCTGATCACGAAGACGGGTAACTTTACGGCCGGTCTGGTCTCGAAGACGGGTAGCACGGCTGCTGGTATGGTGCAGGCCGTGAAGACCAACCGCAATGTGCAGGTGCAGATCGGCATCGCTGCCGCGTCCGTCCTGGTCCCGCAAGCGATCTCGGCGGCCGCGCCGGCTGTCACGGCGTCTTTCTCGGCCGCCTCGGGGGCCGTCTCAGGAGCCGTCTCGGCGGCTCGCACGGCAAGCGCAGCCGCCAAGGCCGCCAAGGCCGCCAAGGCCGCGCAGGCCGCCGCTGCCGCAGCCAGGGCGGCGCGTGCGGCACAGGGTACCAACTTTGCTGCCCAAAGCCTGTTCAATTTCGGTGCCGGCTTTGCCACCGACCGCGCTGTGAAGCAGCTGGGGCCGGTGCTGGCTCAGCGCGTCGCGAGGATGACGGCAGCGGCAGCAGCGCCGGCTGCGAAGACGGGCTTCGGCGCAGCAGCTGCGGCGGCAGCGCTCTCGAAGGCTGGCTTCGGCACCGGCGCCGGTGCCGGCGTCGCTGGCGCGGGCGCGGCTTTGGCGGCGCGCCAGATTGCGGGCAGCGCGCTTCCGCGGGCGGTGAGCGTGGCGGCTGGCGCGGCTGCGGCCGGTGCGGCTGTCGGCGTGCCGCCCGTGGCCGTCGCCGCCGGTGCCGCTGGCGCTGGCAGCGCGTGGGTCGGGCAGAAGGCTGCGCAGTTCCTGTTCTCCAAGGGTGCCGCTCCGGCTGCGCGGGTGGCGGCGACTGCGGCGGCGGGCGCGGCATCGGGCGCGGCTATCGGTGGCGCGGCGGGCGCGGCTATCCAGTTCCTTGCCGCGCCCATTGCCACCGCCGGCAGCTTTGTGACGTCGACGCTCGCGCCGGTCGCAGCGGCCGCGAAGGCGGCGGCGCTCTCTACGACTGGCGTCAGCTTCGGTACCGGCGTCGCTGGCGCGGGCGCCGCTGTGGCGGCGCGCCAGCTTGCGGGCAGTGCGCTCCCGCGGGCGGCGCAGGTGGCGGCTGGCGCGGCCGTCGCTGGCGCATCCATCGGTGTTCCGCCCGCGGCCGTCGCCGCTGGTGCCGTCGGCGCCGCGAGCGCCTGGGTCGGGCCGAAGGCTGCAAAGTTCGGTCTGGGCTACCTTGCAGGCGGTGCCGCGGAGCGCGCGGCGGTGCAGGCGGCGGCGCGGGTGGCGGCGAGCGCGGCGCCGGCCGCGGTGAAGGGCGCGGCGGTCGGTGGCACGGTGGCGGCGGCTGGGCACTACCTGACTGAGCCCGTCATCGCGGCCGGCGGCTGGGTGACGGCGAATGTGCTCGCGCCCACCGCAGCATCCGTGCAGGCGGCGGCGGCCACGAAGACGGGCGTCGGCATCACCTCGGGCATCGCCGGTGCGGGCGCCGCTGTGGTGGCGCAGCGCCTGCCCATGGGACTGGTGTCGCGCCTCCTGTCGGCGGCCGGCCGCCTGGTGCGCTGAGCCCATCGAGTGCTTTGCCTCCGCTGCCCGTCGGCACGCCGACATGAGCGAGCGAGGCTCGCATGATTGGGAGGGATTGGGAGGGGCCTGAGCACGATCACATATTACTCTGCTAGCACGCGTTTCAATGCTATCATGCTGTGTGAGGTGATAGGCATAGAGATCATAGGTCATAGGCACTTTTATGAACAACGCGGTAAGCGCGCGGTAAGGTAATTGTTTCGCGCCTCATACCATTCCTCTATTGCAGTCTCGCTCTATCGGTCACGGCCCCCGCTCCTCCGCAAACGACCAGCCCAGAGGCGAAGCAGGCCACGACGAGCCCACTGCTGCGCACCCAGCCGAGCTGCTCGACTTCGTCGCCATCCTCCACACCTGCCGGCTGCCACACGCGCGCCTCCACCTCGCCGGCAGGCACAGCGGCACTCTCCTGCCCCGGCAGGGCAAAGCTCGCCAGCGTCCCGTCCGACGCGCCCACGACAAGCAGCGTTCCGCAGGGCGAGAAGGAGGCGGCCGTCAGCGTCGCCCCCGAGCCGCGCAGTCGAAGTGGCGGCGTGCCTGCGGGGCTGCTGCCGCCCGGCCGGAAGCGCCACACCGATGCCGTCGCGCCGCTGCAGCTGGCCATCATGCGCGAGTCGGCGCTCCAGCACAGCGCGCGCACGCGCCCCTCGTGGCCATCGCACACGAAGTCGGCGCCGTCCGAGACGCGCCACAGCCGCACGTGCTGCGGCTCGTCGACCGACAGGCTCGCCGCGCACGCGAGCCACCCGCCGCTCGGCGCCGCCACCAGCTCGCGTGACCAGCCGTCGAAGCTGAGCGTGGCGGCCTCGGACGGCTGGCACGCGGGCAGCGAGCGCAGCCGCTCAAAGCGCGGCGCGCGTGCCGCCGCCGTCGCCTCCTCCTCCTCGCCGTCGCCTTCGGGCACATCTCCGCACTGGCGCCACAGCGTGACTCCACCGAAGCTCGACGCGGCGAGGTACGTGGTGCCGCCGGGCTGCTGCGAGCCGCAGAACGCCAGGCCGTCGATTGCGTGCGGCTGAGGGCCGACCGATGCGACGCTGCCCGTGCCACTCAGCATGCCGACAGCGATACATCGACCCGCGGCGGCGGCCCACAGACCAGCACCCACCGCAAGGCTGTCGACCAGCGTGCCGTGTGCGCCGCGGATGCCCGATTCGAGCGGCGGAGAGCAGGCCGTCCCACTGCTACCGACGGCCCACGTGCGCACGTGGCCGTCAGCGCCGGCACTCACAAGCGTGGACGCGTCGCTTTCACGGACAGGCACGACGGCGAGTGTGCCGCCAGCGTGGCCAACTAGCCGCTGGAGCTCTTCTCCATCGGGAGACAGCAGAATCAGCGGGCCTGCGTGCAGGCCGAGCGCCAGCCATCGGTCGTCAACGCACAGCACGGCGACGCCATCTGGATGAATCACTCGCCAGGCCTCGTGCGATGCTGGTGGCTTGTCAGCTAGTGGTCGTGAGCGCTTCATGTTCTTCTGAGTTGCACGTAGCCGCGCCGTGTTGGCGAGTCACGAACGCAAAGGCTTAGGGCTTAGGCTTAGGCTTTATTACGGACTGTACCGGCAACGCAAGGTCACGTCTAGGCGCAGAGTATGCAGCATGCCAGGGGTTAAAAGTAGCTGTAGATTGTAAAAAAGAGAGTACCCCCACCATCTAACCGCAGCAGCCTCCCAGGCTGAATCGGTCGATGAGCCGCTTCTCACGCACCATGACGGCCTCGAGCATGTCGTCGTCGAACATGCTCGTGCACGAGGCGTGGTCGCCGTCGGAGCGGCCGTGCGCCTCCGCCGCCGAGTGCGCCTCCCCGAGGTAGCGCTCGAGGTATCCGCTCTCGAGGTGCGCGGTCGTCACGGGGCCGCCGCAGGTCGCGTACCGCTTGGCGCACGCCACGAAGTCCTCCTTCATGTGCTCCATGCGCGCCATGCAGTGCACGTGCGGCGCGTCCTCGCCGCCGTAGCGCGTCGCGACGCGGTCCGAGAGGATGTTGGTGTTGTACACCTCGCGCATCGACGGGTCCCTCTTGTGGCCAAGCGCCGCGCTGGCGTTGAGGCTCATGAAGACCCACTCGCGGAACCCGGCCTGGTTGGCGGTGCCGGACCCGCCGTTGTAGTGGTGGTCTTGGTTCCACACGCTCAGCATGAAGTCGCACGGCCGGCGCAGCAGCCCGAACGTGAAGTAGGCCGCGGCGTGGCGTGCCGTGATCACGCCGCCGCCATGCGAGTGCGCGTACACGTCGCTCTTCGCCTTGTTCTTGGCGCCCACACCACGTGTGGTGTGGTCGTGGATCGGGTCGAGGCCAGCGACCCCGTTCTGGGGCACCAGCTGCATCGTCGGCTCCGGGTAGGGCTTGCGCATCGCATACATCGCAGCCGCGCTCGCGCTCGCCAAGTAGCTCGCATTCTGGAGCAGGCCCTCGAGCTTCGTCTGCAGTATGCCGTCGTCGTTGACGGTGGCGTGGCCGCCGCCCTCTTGCACGTACACACCTTGCATCAGTTCCCAGAAGGCCGTGCCGCCCGTCTTGGGAATGTGGTTGAACAGCGCGCCGCGCAGGTCGCGAGGGCAGCCCAGCGACGACGAGCCAGAGGCGGCGGCAGAGGCGGCGGCAGAGGTACTGGCGTCGGTGGCGGCGACGGCGGCGGTCGCGAGCGCGGCGGCGGTCGCGTCCTCGGTAGCGAGTGCGGCGGTGATCCGCGAGTGTGCCTCGCGTCGCGTCGTTCCTGAGGCAGTGGTAGTCGCCGGCCTCAGCAGCGACGGCGGGGCCTCGCGTCGAGCCGTTAACGGCGGCGTCACGGTGCTGGTTGCTGCGGTGGTGGTGGTGGTCGCCGCGGCCTCGCGTCGCGTCGGGGTCCGCCGAGGCTGCGGCTGCGGCTGCCGCGTCCGCCGAGGCGCAGGCGGCGGCTGCTGCCGCGGCGGCTGCTCCTTCTCCTCCTCCTCCTCCTCCGT
>Ga0209713_10002368_pt1 | contig 11674 bp, 7 predicted proteins | sample ArcOceMetagenome_3_FD_187444 | JGI IMG/M metagenome (GOLD analysis project Ga0209713, IMG submission 187444) | Marine eukaryotic phytoplankton communities from Arctic Ocean - Arctic Ocean- Svalbard ARC20M Metagenome (SPAdes) (version 2) | ecosystem: Environmental > Aquatic > Marine > Oceanic...
TGATTGCAACGTCTTGATTGACGACGAAGGTCCAACAAGCTACGCTAGCTAAGGAAACTTTAGCTAGCGATAGTTATCTAGAGAGTGGTATTGTGTGTTCTTTGTAACAAACTACATTTGTCAAACGTTGGGCTATCTCAGCGGCGCCGGCGCCCTGCCATGGCCAATGGGTTGGAGACGTGCTCGTTCGTCACCGAGTAGGCGACGAGGTCGCCGACTCTCCGGCCGGTGAACTGGATGTCGAGCATACCGTCGGCGCTGTAGCTCGCGACGGTCCCCTCGTTGGCGCGGTACATGACCATGGCATCGGGCTTGCGAGCCCACGCCCAGTCCTCATCGCGCAGGAGCGGAGCAGCGTCGCCCGGCGTGAGCTCGGGCTCGGGCTCGGGCTTCTTGCGCTTCGGATCCTTCGGAGTAGCGGGCGTTGCCGCCATGGGCCGTTTGGCACCGCGGCTCGATGGGGTGACGTTCGCATCTCTCTGCGAGCGCTTGGCGAGAGGCAAACGCCGCGCCACCGAATCTGATGGCGGAGGCGGCGGCAGCACCATCGACAAGGCGGCCGCCGAGGGGCACTCGCAGCGGCTAGTGCACGCGCATGTCTGCCAACGAAAGCCGCCTTCGCCCTTGCCGTGATTGCCCTTCTCGATGCCCGAGATGACGCGGTCCTCCTTGTTCGTAGTGTGCTGCGTCGGCAGCTGGTCCGTCATTGTCGCGCCAATCTTGTTGCAGCACATGCACACCCACTGGTTGGTCTCCCCGGCAGCATAGGCCTTGGCAAACGCGGCGGCCGTGACCCCGCTGCCCCCCGTCGGCTTGCGCTTCGGCTGCGTAAGCCGCTGCCGCGATTCGGCTGGCCAGGCGCCCCACGTCTCTGTCAGCCTCACCTCTGCCGCCGTCACCTCCGCCGCCGCCGCGCCGAGCACGCGCCGGGCGCGCTCGACCGCCGCCTCGAGCGAGGCCATCGACGCCTTGTCAGCGGCCGAGACGGCGGCGACGGCCGACTGCAGCTGCGTGCGAGTCGCCGCGGCGAGCCTCACCTCTGCCGCCCGCGGCACGTCTTGGGCGCGCTTGATCGCCGCGGCGATCAAGCGCCTCGAGCACCTCCAAGCTGCCGCCCGGCTGCAGCGCCGCCGCCGCCTCCTCCGCCTCCACCGCGTGAAGCTGCTGAGCTGCCTCGAGAGCGAGCATCCACGCCTGCAGCCCCTCGCGCTTCGCCTGGGCCGCGGCCTCGTCGCCCGTGTCCACCAGCTGGGCGGGCGGGGCGCGCGGCGGCGCCCAGTTGGAGGCGGCGTCCGGCTTGGGCTCGGCGTCGGCGCGCGGGCGCGTGTGGTCACCATCGGCTATCGGACGAGCGGCCCGCATGATGTCCACGAAGCGTGGCGGCAGCCCCACCGAGAGGACGTTGACGTCCTTCTTGGACTGCCCACGACCCGACAGCTGACCCGCACCCCCATGCCGCTGCAGGACGTAAAAGGCGACGTTCACAGCACTCGTCGCCTCACACGAGTCGCCTAGCCGCAGCAGCAGCCTAATCGCATTCCGCTCGCGCAGCGACCGCTCAGTGCAGCCCGACGTCGCCGCTGAAGTCTTGGGGCCAGTGGGGATCCGAGTCACCCCGGCGAGGCTGCCGCTTTGCAGCTGCACCTCCCACGCCTGCGCGTAGTCGGCCTCCTGCACCGCCTCGGCGAGCCTGCGCTGCACCGCCGCGGCGTGCTCGATCGGCGCCTGGGCGACGCGCAGATGAAACTGCAGCACGAGCTCGCGCGCCGCCGTCACGCGGCGCTGCGCGCGCAACAGCCCACGCTTGAGTGCGCCAGTAAGCTTCGCCCGCGTCGGCGCGGCCAGGCCAGGGGGTGGCTTCGCCAGGCTTGGCGGTCCGCGCTCAGGCTGCCAGCGGCTGAGAGGGCTCTGGGTGGCGGAGACGCCGGTCTCGGCGGCGGGCACGCTGGTCTGGGCGGTGGCAGCGTGGGCAGCCTCCCTCTCCCGCGCAAGTCGCCGCGGCTCCTTCGTCAGCTCGACCAAGTCCACTCGGCTTCCCGGCAGGAGCCCATCGCCCTGGATATCCTTGAACTCGAGCAGGAACGGGAACGCATGCACCGTCGAGAGCGTGCACCCGGCCGCGCTGCTCAAGAGATTCCTCTGCAGACGCAAGGGGCAGGCGGTCAGGTGGGGTGGGTATGGAGGAGCGTGTGAAGAAGCCGCACGCGGCAAGGGAAGAGGCGCGCCTGGTCCACTAGCATCTCGCTCTCCGAGCGGCCGACCTGCTCGTTGAGCAGCCGCCACACGGGCTGCAGGAAGCACAGGTAGACCGCCGACTGCTCGAAGCGTGCCCTCTCTAGCTGCTGGTAGCTGAAGTACGGGACGTCGTAGTAGCGCAGCCCGGCGTGGATGGCGGAGCAGTCGATCCAGACGCGGAAGGCGATGGGCCGCAGCGAGACGCGCGCGAGCTCAAAGATCGAGTAGGTGGCCACGGATACCATCGCGCTGGCATGCATGGTCGAAAAGCCGCGCAGTTCGCCGCATGCCTTCTCCTCGGGCGACTGCCGCGTGACGTCGCCCGTGCCCCATGTGGCGACACGCATCAGCCCGTACCTGCGAGCGGTGCAGCGGGCGCGCGTGCTGACGTTGCTGCTCGCTCAGGCCCTGGGCCAGGCCAGCTCCACCAGAGGCATGGTCATGGCGCTCCAGGCATCCCGCGTGTGCTGTGCCGAACTGCGCCCTGGCGCTCTCAGCGGAGTCGCCTCCGACTCCTGCCCACTTATGATGAGACATCGAGAGCAGGGCAGCGACTCACGCGCAGTCGGCCTTCAGGATCTTCTCGTCGATCTTGCCGTCCTTGACGGCATCAACGAGCAGCGCGTACAGCACGGCGACGGCCGAGTAGCCGGGCAGCGGCGACGAGAAGTCGCACGAGCCGTCGTCGTACCTCTTCTCGATGCCGAAGCCGTGCTTCTCGAGCAGCGGGCGCAGCTGCCACGGGCGTGCGCAGACGCCGCGTGAGTGCGCAGGCGCGAGCGTTGGGCTGCGGGGCTAGGCTGGGCAGCGCGCGCGCCTTTCGCGTCATCGCGCGCAGCGCGGTCAGCTCCTTCTCCATCTTGGGAGTGATCGTGCCGATGCTGAGCCGCTCGAGCATCCGCTCCGTGTCCAAGATCAGGAGCAGCCGCACCTCGGTCGCCGCCACGCCCTCGGCCAGCGTGCGCGCCGGGTCCTTGCATAGGCGGGTCCAGACCTGCGCGGCATTGACGACGTCGGGTGACGCACCAGCCGCATCGGCAATGTCGACCAGGCACTCCGCGATCTCGCGCAGAATCGGAGTGAGCAGCTCGTCGCGCAGCGTGTCGCGCAAGCCCGCCTTCTTGAGCAGCGAGATGACGGTGTCGACGCTCGGTGATTTCTCCCGAAAGCCAGGGCAGCTTCGGCGGCGCCGACGCTTCTTCGCCTCCACCTGCCGGCGCAGCTTCTCCTGCAGCGTCGGGCCGTCGGGCGGGGCCGGCGAGCTCCCACCGTCAGTGTCGAGCTCCTCGTCACCAGCGTCATCGTCGCCGTCGCGCTGCAGCCGCCCGTCGTCGTCGTCGTCGTCGTCAAAGCCGCCCTCGCTGTCGTTCTCGTCGTCCTCGTCGTCCTCCTCCTCCACGTCGTCCTCGACCAACAGCTGGTCGGGCCGGGGCTCTCCTTGCTTAGCGGCGCCCGAGGCAGCCAGGCCGAACTCTGCGTCGGTCGGCGCCTCACGTCCGGAGCTGCCGGTCGTACAGGTCGACTCGCTAGACGCTCCAGAGGTGCGCCGCAGGAGATCTCCACCGAGGCCGATCTGCACTCCACCTGTCTGCGCGTCGACGAAGCCGCCGTCATCCGACGCAGACTGCGCTGGGTCCTCCACGGGCGCCGGCACGTCGGGCGGTAGGCTAACGTCGTCGTATGGGTGGACAGAGTCGTGCCCGATAATATTAGCCTGGCCGGGCAGTTCACCGAGAGTCTCACGGTCACTCGTCGACTTGAGCATCGTCGGTCGACACCCTGAAGCACGCCGAACGTCCCTCAACTTCGCAACTTTGCGCGTTTGCAGGCTGCAGGGCGCAGCCGGAGCTGGAGCACCCCAAATATTGAAGTGTCTTGAGGACCAAGCTGCTGCGAGGTCAGCCCTTCTGACGAGGCACACACACTTCGTTTTCGGTTGCGTGCGGTGGTTTGACCTCCGAAGTTTGCATCAGAGTGCGAACGTCGTCTAGATCGTAGTCAGCAGCAATTCCCGAATATGATTCGCCTCAACTTCTAGTTCCGCGTGCCGAAGCACAAAGCACTTGATGAACTGCGAGACTTCGCCCGGGTTTGGCTCTCCTCGGCTCCTGGCAACGCTTGCCACGTTGCCAGCTGTGGCCTTGCCAGCACGAAATCGGGGTGATCTTGTGGCCGCGCGAAAACGTCTGTGAAATCGTGCGCTGCTCACCCAACGTGCTGATGATGATCAACAAGCGAAGGATCACAAACCTTCGCACGAGAAGCACCAATTGCGGGGTCGACAGCCGCTGTCGGTCTCGTCCAGCGGCATGAGTTCGCAGGCGAAGCGGATGCAGCTCACGCGCGACCAGAGGGCGGTCCTCGAGGCCGTCTATGCCATCGAGAAGCTGCCAGACGCCTCCCTCAGGGAGAGGCTCGCGTCGTACCTCAACCTGACCGCCCGCCAAATTCAGGTGCGTTGCAGCCCACTCAGAGCGGCCGCTGGTGGGGCGCGCAGGGCGCAGGACGCTCCTGGACCTACCCACATCACGTGGTGTCGCGACAGCCGCCTGGGGCTAGCGTTTGCAGGGGGTAGAGGGTGTGTGGGCACCGACGGTCGCCGCTGGGCTACTGGCTGTCTGCTGATGCGCGCGCGCGGCCGTGTCTGCTGACGCGATCCCAACTGATGGCCGTCGCCTGCCCGTCCCACACCTCTCCCTCCCACCTCTCCCGCGCGGCCTCCCGCTCGCTCCTTCGCGTGCCCCCTCTCGCCTCGCTGTCGCTCAGGCTCGCTCGCTGGCGTGCAGGTCTGGTTCCAAAATCGTCGACAGCGCTCGAAGGCGGCGGCGCCAGGGCAAGGCGACGAAGAGGCCCAGCTGGCGGCCAACGGCGCCGTGTCTGACCTGCTCAACGCCGCCCCGGAGCACAGCCACGAGTCGCTCCTCGACTTTGGGCGGATCTGCGCGAGCATGCAGGGCGGCGGCGGCAGCAGCATGCAGGGGCTCACGCGCGAAGGCGTCGGCGCGTTCCCCTCCTCGGCGCTCGGCGCCGCGTGCGGGAGCAACGGCGGCGCCGGTGGCGGCGGCGCGCTCCTCGAGTGCGAGACCTTCGACTGGGCGCTGCCCAACGGCTCGGCGCCGGGCCGCGCCTTCTCGCCAGAGTTTGGGCACGGCCACGGCCAGCAGCAGCAGCCCCTCTCCGGCGTGAAGCGCAGCGGCTCGGAGGCGCTGCTCGGCGCGCCCTCGGCCAGCGGCAGCATGCACGGCGGCGGCATGGCGGCCCTGTCCGCGCTGGGCGGCGGCGCCGTGGACAACGGCGCCGCGTCGTCGCCGGCGCCGTCGGGCGTGCGCAAGCCGGCGTCGCTCGGCGCGCTGCTCGGCCTCGCCTGCCACGTGCTGGGGCTCGACGGGGCCGACTACTGGCGCGTCGGCGCGGGCGCGCACCCGCAGCTGCTGCAGTGCTACCTGCCGGCGACGGGCGGCGCGCGCAAGGCCACCGAGGTCTCGGCGTGCCGCAGCCTGCTCGCGGCGGCGCTGTGCGAGCAGGTGATGCAGACGCGCGACATGCTCTGGTTTGGCATGTCGGCCGAGCAGCAGGCGGTCTTCGAGAAGGCGGGCGTCGCGGTGCGGCAGGTGCTCGCGGTGCCGTGCCCCGCGGCCGAGGCGCCCGCGCTCGGCGGCGCCGCGCCGGTGCCGGGCGTGATCATCCTGTACTCGTCGTCGCGGCTCGAGCAGTCGGAGGGCGTCATGATTGTGGCGCGCCTCCTCGGCTGCGCGTCGGCCGCCGCCGACCTGCTCTCGGCCGTCGACGAGCAGCGCACGCAGCAGCTGCTCGCGGCGCAGCAGCCCGCGCCGGTGCTGCCGTCGAGCTTCGCGGCGCTGCCGGCGCACGCGGGGCGCAGCTCGATGGACTGGCTGCTGCTCTCGGTCGCCAACGCGCTGCGCGTCGACGTGGCCGAGCACTGGCGCGTCCACCGCTCCGCGCCGGGGCCGTCGCACGACGGCGTCGTGATGTCGCTCGAGCAGATGCTCGCGGGCGACTCGGTGCAGACGTCGCCGCAGCTCGTGCGCGACATCGGCCTCGCCGAGGCGGCGCACCCGTTCTCGTCGCAGATGTGCCGCGCCACCTTCTACGCGTGCAAGTACGTGTGGTGCCACGCGACCGCCGCCAACGGCGTCCTCGAGGGGCTGCAGCTGCCGATGTCGACGTCGGTCGGGCTGCCGATCTGCGACCGCTCCGGCGCCGTCACGTCGGTCCTCGTCGTGTACGCGCTGCGGCGGCTCGACGAGACGGCGGAGGCGGTCCACCTGCTGGCGCGGCTGCAGCTGCTCGCGGCGGCGTGCGAGGAGTTCTCGCCGCAGCTGCTCGACGCCGCCACGCACGCCAACACGCACACGGCCGCGACGCCGAGCACGGGCGCCGTCTGCGCGCACTCGTCGCAGCAGCAGCAGCAGCAGCAGCAGCAGCAGCTAAATGGGCATGGCCAGCAGCAGCAGCAGCTCAACGGCGCGCAGCAGGGCGGGATGGGGCCGGGCGCGATGCTCGAGCAGCTGCAGGGCCACCACGCGCACCAGCAGGCGCACCAGCAGCTCCAGCAGCAGATCCTGCTGCTCCAGCAGCAGCAGGCGCACCAGCTCCAGCAGCAGCGGCAGGCGCAGCAGCTGCAGCAGCAGCAGCGGCAGGCGCACCAGGCGGCACTGCAGCAGCAGGCGGCGCAGCAGCAGCAGGCGGCGGCCGCGCAGCAAGAGCAGCAGCACCAGCAGGCGACGGCAGAGGTGCGGCTCGTTGAGTTCGAGGAGCAGCAGCGATTGCACCAGCAGCAGCAGCCGCCCGCGGGCTCCGAGCAGCCGCCGGCGCAGATCGCATCGCAGCGACCACCGTCGCAGCCGCAGGACGCGACCGACGAGCTGCTGAAAATCGAGCCGACCGAGCAGCGCTCGACCTACGTGCCGCGCCCCAGCTCGGCGCCGCCCTGCCCGGTCGAGCAGCTGGCCGCGGGCGCGCGGGCTGCGCAGGCGGGCGACCCGTGCGCCGCGAGCGTCGACATCCCCTCCGCGCTGCTCGGCGCCGGCTGCGGCACGGTGGGCCTCGACATGTCCGCTGACCAGGTGAGCGCTCACGCCCCCCCTCACCCTCCCTCACCCTCCGCACCCGCCACCTCCCACCCAATACACACGTCCTCTCATTTCGCTGCTGATGCCCCCGCAACCCATCGTGCGCAGGTCCTGTCTCTGCTCGACGACATTCGCTGGCCGGTGGACAGCGCGGGACCTGCTGCCCCCGCCCCCGCCGTCGCTCCTGACGCCGCCGCGATCGACCAACCCGTCGAGGTCCGCTGACGCCTCCGCGCCCTGACATGACGCCTCCGCGCCCTGACATGACGCTCCGCGCCCTGACATGACGCCTCCGCGCCCTGACATGACGCCTCCGCGCCCTGACATGACGCCTCCGCGCCCTGACATGACGCCTCCGCGCCCTGACGTCTCCGTGCCCAACCCTGGAACAGGCCGCCGAGCACGCTGAGAAGCCGGCGGCCCCGTCGGCGGCCACGGCGGCCGAGGCGCCCACCGCGGCGACCGCGGCGACGGCGACTGCCACGGCAAACTCGGTGGATGCGCCCACGTTCCCCAAGTTTGAGCCGCTGCCGATGATGCACAGTGGCCTCTCTGGCGATTTGGATCTGCTGTTCCTGCAGCAAGACCAGGCCGGTGACGCCGTGGCCGGGGCGGACGGGGCAGCCACCGCATGAAACGGCGAGAAACCCGTTGTCTGCACTTTTACGTTGCGTGGGAGCTCAAGGATCGTACACAAGCCAGCCGATGTACCACCATGTACGACTGCATGCCCGCACCGTTGCGGCAATGTTCGTGTACTGCCCGATCGCGAGAGAGATCGGGATACGTTGTTTGCGTTGCGTAGCATGGCACACGGCATGTGCTATAGGCATGTGCATCGCGCTCATGTTCAGTCTACCGTTAGCCGGGGAGAAATTTGCTAACCATGTTTTTCGTTCGTTCGGCGGCCGCGGGCCGGTGCCGCATACGCGACGTTCAACGCAACGCAACCTGTCACGAGCAGCGCCAGGCCGGATCTTCGCTATGTTGACGGCGCTGGGGGCGGTGTGCGCGGCGGGCGCGGCCCGAAGCGGAAGCCTTTCTTTGGCGGCGGCGGTGGCGGCGGCGGCGGCGGCGGCGGCGGCCCCCGTAGCGGCTGCACCGCCCTGCTGGCGAGTCGTGAGACACGCCCACCCCATCGCTGCCGGCGGCTCAGCTTGGACGCGTCGCCGAGGCCGGCCTGGGTCTGCGCGGCACCGCCAGCGCCGACGGTGCTGGCGCGCATGTCCTGTGCCTTGCCCAGCTGCCACCCCACCCACACTCGGTTGAATCCCATGACCTGCAGGTCCCACCAGCCCTGCAGGTCCTGAGCGGCCTCGCCCTGCGCCGAGGGCCCCTTGGCCGCCCCCCCACTCGCCGAGCGCATCCACTTGCGCCGCTGGCGGAGGTACTTGCCCCAGTTCTCGGTCATGGCCTGCTCCATCTGCAGCCCGACCAGATTGAGCTGATAGTTGACACGCCGGTTGAGCTCCTCGGTCGACGATGGCAGCGACGCCACCCATCCACCGACCTGCTGCTTGGCCACGGGCATGTACTCGCGTGCCTCTCGCCCCTTGGCGACGGCGGCGCGCGCCGCGCGGAGCGTCAGCAGCCGCAGGCGCTGGCCGATTGCGAGCCAAGCGGTAAAGCTCGCCTCCATCGCCCACACCCACGTGGCGACGGCGAGCAGCAGGTGCGTCGCCGATAGCCTGGCGCCGAGGCGAGCCAGCGCGCTGAGCTGGCGCCCGACAGCGAGGCCTCGCTCGAGGCGTTCCGTCTCCGTCGCGATATGGGCCGCCACCTCCGCCGCCGTGTGGGCCTCGACGTCGACGTCCGTCGCCTGCGCCGTCGGCATCTGAGCCGCAACGGCCAGCGTGGCATGCTCCTTGTCCGCGACGAGAGCGTCTGGGAGCGCGGCAGTGGCTGCGGCGGCCGCCGCAGACTCGACCTCACTCGGTCGATCCGCTTCGGTGGCTTCCGCCAAGGGCGAGTCGCCATGGGCATGGTCGCCGTGATCAGGTGCGGTCGAGCTGAGAGGCCTCGCACCCCGCCGCCGTCGCCACCAGCGTGACCGGGCTGTTCCGTTGAGGCCGTGCTCCTCGCCGACGACGACGACATCCTGTCCGCCGGGCGTGGATTTCGTTGCGGTGGTGGTTGGCCCGTCGATCGTGCTCGATGCATTGACGGCCACGGGCGTGTCATCGTCCGCGGCGGTGGCCGAAGCGTTGCTGGGCCGTGCGGCAAGACGCACGGCGTGCGGCCAGCACGTGCGTCCAGCGAGCTCAGCACTCGCCGTGGCGGTGCCAAGGCCGATGAGTAGGCCAAGCGAGCCCAGGAAGACAGCTTGCAGCCAGAGCGAGAGCGCGCGCGCGGCGCTCTGTCCTGCCTCTCTCCACGGCACGAGGCGTCGCGGCTCGGGTTGACCCGAGATCGCCGCACACGCCAGCCTCATCAGGCCAAAGGAGACGACCGCCAGAGCAAGATTGAAGCGATTGACGAGCTTCATCGTGAGGAGCGACGCGCAACACGACAGGAGCAGGCCGCGCTCCTTCCGTTGGAAGAGCCTCTCGCCCTGCTCGGCGAGCGCAGCCGTGCTCGGAGACTCCAGGGCTATCAGCCCGTCGAGCGCGCTGCTGCGTAGCTCGTCGAGGTAGGGCGTCGACTGGTGAAGAGGCACATGGAGCGTCGCAAGTGGCACAGCCGCGCGGCGCACTGCTCGGCGAGGGTTTGCAGGCCCCTGGGCCCAGCTGCATGCCGCGTTCGCAACGAGCAGCATGACGAAGCGGCAAAGACTGCGGCGAGTCGCGCAGCAGCTGCAGCTGCACCGCGCCGACCACTCACCTGCTGATTTGACGTGTGCCACGCAAGTTTGCCAGGGGGGCGCACACCACGCAGAGCAACAAGCGTACATCGTACAATGAAGCCTAAGACGGTACTCGTACTCTCGACACATGCACATGCACATGCACATGGCATGTGCATGTTATCCACCCACGTGCGCCGCGTGGAAAAGAATTCAATCCTCACACCAAAAGTGCGTCGCAGACCGTGCAAGGATCCACCACGATTCCCGCCGCGTTCACCCCATCCTCTCGAGGGCAGATATGCGCTCCTCCACAACAGTCTCGGGCTGCAGGCTGGACGCCCGGCGCGACTGCTGCTGCTGCACCGCCGAGGTGCATGCACGAATGCTGGGAGGGTTCTGGACGGCAAAGCCGCGAACGAGGCCACGCAGCTCGCCCAGCTCGGTGCCGAGCCCTTCGACGCTCCGGAGCACCTTGTGCATTGTGGAGTGCAGCTCAAGCATCGTCGGGCCTGCCCCAGAAGCCCCGGTTATCGGGGCAAGGAACTCCTTGCTGGAAGCCTTCCCAAAGGGGCTGTCCGGCAACGTCGGCTGGCTGGACGCGACGGTCGCTCGGCGACCGGTGGGATAGTGCACTTCGCAACTGGCAAAGCGCTGAGCGCACCGCTCCCGAGCTGCAGACTTGTACGAGGTGCCGAGGACATCCTCGTGCTCCATTGCCGTCTCCGCATCCGCTGCTGCCTGTGCCTTCCACTTCTCCACGGCAACGTTGCCCCTGGAGCCGCGACGGTAATCCTGGATCGCCGCGGCCTCACGCTGCGCCTCCAACGCTAGCACCTTGGCGCTCCCAAAGTCGTTGCTGCTGTGCGCCTTCGTGAGGATCGGTCGCGGCATCGGAGACGTCTCGGGGAGCGATCCTTTGCGCATCGGTCCACCCAACCGGTTGGGTGTCATCGGCTGCGTCCCAGCACGCTGGATGGGCGTGGGAGGAGCACGCGTGGCAACGGACGGCTGCGGCTCGGCCAGGTGGCCGAGGCTCGGGCTCGGGGGCTTCTGCTGTCCGCCTGCCTCAGACTGAAGCGCGTTGCCAGAGCCACCGTCGATTGATTGACTGATTGAATTCTTCTTGAGAGACCCGGCCGTGGCCAGGTGCCAGCAGCAGGAGAGCTTTTTGCGCGGCGCATCAGCCGCAGAGGAGCCCTCGCCGACGACCGCTTGGGCCAGGCCCTTGGCGGCAAGCGAGATGCGCCTCGGCACCGCAAGCACCGAGCCGCTCCGGCTCCTCTCTGGACTCGTTGCTGACGGCTCAAGAGCGACGCTGGCGCCCAACAGCTCTCGGAGCTTGGACAATGAGCCACCCTTGACGACAGAACGAACCGTTGCCCAGTTGCTCTCCGACTTCGTCGAGGCGTCAGAGCGTCCGCTACCCGCTACGATCGGGAGCTTCAACCCGTCCGCGCCCTTGTTGGCGAATCGGCTCACGCCGAGTTTGGCGCTGCGCTGGCGCTGAAGGGCCTTCTTGGTATTCTCGTGCGCTTGGCGCACCTCGAGCGACGCGTTCGAT
>Ga0209713_10002369_pt1 | contig 11674 bp, 7 predicted proteins | sample ArcOceMetagenome_3_FD_187444 | JGI IMG/M metagenome (GOLD analysis project Ga0209713, IMG submission 187444) | Marine eukaryotic phytoplankton communities from Arctic Ocean - Arctic Ocean- Svalbard ARC20M Metagenome (SPAdes) (version 2) | ecosystem: Environmental > Aquatic > Marine > Oceanic...
AAAGGGAGAAGGAGAAGGAGGCGAACATTCGCAGCTTGGTCACGAGAAGCTCGCGCGCCAGCAGCTCCGGCCACCTATCCTCGGACGGCGGCTCGCGCCGTGAGCAAGCAAAGCACGTCGCCGTGAGCTCCTTGTGTCGCTTCGTTCGTCGCTTCGCCGCGACGCACGTTTCTTTCTCGTTTCTGGGTCGTGTAACCAATTGAGGCTATTGAGGCGACACGTTTGCCAGTTTCGCCCCTCGGCGCTGTTTTGAAGCGAAGATAGGTTTTGGCTGTTTTGGGGTTTCGGTACCCCCGCGAAGTACCACCGCAGTACTGTAACTTTGGTGAGTATCGCAACTTCGGCTGCGTAAAATGCAGATCGGTCGATCGGTTGGGTTGCTGGCTTTGTGGGTGCTGGCGCTGCTTTGGGCGTACGTTCGCTCGCTGTCGTGCAGCAGCGATAGTGCTCTCGCCACTGCCGTCGCACCGACGGCAAGCAAGGCCTACAGCGTGCAGAGCGACGGCCAGCGATGGGGCGCCCTGCGTTCCACGCCTTGCGACGGGCTGCAGCTGCCGCCTGCCGCAAGTATCGGCACCTTTGCTGGGCGCACGGTGCCACTGCTACGCACGCTGACGCATCGCGAAGAGCTCGCAACGCTCGCCAATCAGCTCAACCTGACAGGGATGGCGGCCGAGCTGGGCGTGTTCCGTGGTGAGTTCAGCGAGAAAAACCTTGCGCGCTGGCGAGGTGCGCTCTACGTGATGGTGGACAGCTGGGAGAAGAGCGATTGCATCAACGGCAACAGCTCGCACTGCGTGTACGGCACGTACGATCGGGAGCAGTACGACCTCGGACAGACCAGGTTGCGAATGAGTCGTCACCCCGGCTTCAAGGGGCGCTACCGGATCGTGCAGCGCACCACGACCGCCGCCGCCGAGCTGTTTGCGGACGACACCTTCGACTGGATTTATCTCGACGCGACACACACGTACGCCGAGGCGCGTCAGGACCTCGAGCGCTGGTACCCGAAGGTGCGAAACGGCGGCCTCGTCTCCGGCCACGACTACCAGTTCATCCACCAGGCGATGGGCGACGGCTACACCTTTGGTGTCAAGGACGCCGTCGACGAGTTTGCCGCACGGCGTGGCATCCGAGTCTACTCGACGACAGAACCGTACCTGCCGTCTTTTTACTTTCTAAAGTGTGACGACGGGTGAGCGGGAGAGAGTCAGACCTGTCGTCAGAGAGAAAAACGCTTGCCGAGAGAGCGTTTTCCGAGAAGCGTAGTAAATTAGCTACCTTAGCAAGATCTGAACATCGGACACGCCCCAGCTCTGTTCGGTCGCGGGCTGCTCCACCTCGGCGCCAAACAGGATGTTGACGACGCTCGTGCTGTGAGGGATCACCACGTCGATCGGCACGGCAAACTTGTTCTCAGGTGTGTCGTTGCCGCACAGGTTGATGCCGCCCTTGGTCTCCTGCACCGCGTACGACTCGGCCCACACGTACTGGTTGTCAATCTTGGCGTAGGCCGTCTCGCCCTGCCATCGATCGATGAAGTGGAAGGTGGCCTTGAGCCGCAGCTCCGTGTGCGGGCTGTCGAGGCGCACGAAGAGCTTGGACACCTCGCCCCCGGCAAAGGCGCCGAACCCACCCAGCATGCGCGGCGCCGCGCCGCAGTGCGAGCGCGTGCAGTTGGACCACGCCGAGCACGAGGCCGAGAAGTCCTCGGCCCGCGCCAGAAACCACTGCGACAGCCCCATGAAGTTGAGCGGCCCGTCCACGCGCAGAGCCCCTCGCGTGTGCAGCTTGCCGTGCACCTCGACGCTGCCGTCGGAATGCACGGTCAGCGCAGTTCGCTCGTTGTTGCGCACCACAAACGCGCCCTCGTCTGCGGACAGCGAGTACCGCCCCTCCCCGCCGCCGAGCGTCACCCTCGACTCGACACCCTCACCCGCATTGACGGTGAGCGACGACACCACGAGCCCACCGCCCGACGGGACCCGCTCCGCCGTCTGCAGGAGCGCCGCGGCCTCGTGCTCCACATTAGGCGGCTGCCACGCCAACGAGCACAGAGCCAGCATCTTGCGGTGCCGGCGTGAGGAAAGCTATCACGTTCCTGAAATGGAAAAGCGAAATTTGAGAGTTGTGCGTTGCTTTGCCCTGATTTGAGCTGTCCCCAGTTCCGCGCCAGTGCTGAGAGGACGGTACCCGTGCAGGGACGCAGCCCCTGGCAGGCTGCCCCTCAATCGGGTGCTGAAATCTAGGACGCACGCACCAATTTCACCCTGCATTCCCCTCCGGTTCCCCAATAGCCGAGTACGTGGTTCTTCATAAGAGCGCAGACATTGACTGACTTACGTTTGGGACACATGTAGCTTAAACGTCGCCGGGGACCCTGCCCTCGCCGCCCGCGCCCGCGTCGCCCTGGTCCGCGCGCGGCTCGAGGACGCCGCCGGTGCCCTTGGGCGCCTCCTGCTTCGGGTTCTCCTCGATAATGTCGCGGTTCTGCGCCTTGGGCAGCGCGGCGCTCCGCCAGTGCGGCTCGTTCTCCCACTCGCGCGGGTGGTTGGGCGACTTGTACGTGTGGTCGGCCGAGCAGAACGGCAGGTGGTTGACGTTGTGCGTGATCCACGAGCACACGACGTGCGCCGGGCACGGCATCGTGAGCGCCAGCCCGCCGGGCGTGATCTTGTGGCAGCCGTAGTAGTCCTCCCACAGGTGCACCCACTTCTCGTGCCGCGAGAGCGAGTTGACCACCGACTCGCACAGGTCCTTCCACCCCTCGAAGCCCTGCATCGACTGGCACAGGGCGCCCTCGACGTGCAGGCGATTCTCCTCGGAGCCCGCCGTCACCTGCGCCATGTAGCGCAGCTCCTTGCGTCGCGCCAGCAGCGCCATGCACGACTCGCACCCGTAGATGTCGAAGAAGTCGTTCTGCAGCTCGGGCGCGACCAGGCTGTTGAGCTTCGGGTCGGGCGCGAGCGCGCGCGCGTGGGACGGCGCGAGCGCGAGCGCGAGCGCGAGGCGGGCGCGCGGTCTGCGTCGCCTCGTCGGAGGCCGGTGCGGCGGCCGTGGCTGACGTGGTGGTGTTAGTAGACTTGTGGTGGACATGGTGCTTGAGATTAGGTTTTTTGCCTGCCAACTCGGCGCGTCTGGCAACCTCTGGCTCGGTGGTGGCGCGTCAGGATGCACCAGCGCACTCCAGCACACCCCTCCCCACGCCGACAGCCACCCTCGCGCGTCTGCGTGCTGGTGGCCGTGTGCGTCGTGTGCCAGCTGCTCATGTACATGGACAGCGGCATCGTCAACCAGCACCACGGGCCGAGCGTGCAGGTCAGCTCGCTGCCTCGCACCGAGCTCGCTCCCGCCGCCGCGGCTGCCTCCGCCTCGCAGCCGCCGCCGTCGAGCCAAGCGACATACCAGGCAGCGCCACCACCGGCCAACGAACAGTCCTCGCCTCCACCGCCACCGCCGCCGCCACCGCCATCGCCGCCTCCGCCGCCGCCTGACGAGCAAGTGCACGAGCAGGGAGCGACGGCCGAGGCCGTCACGGCCGAGACGCCGCCTGCCGCGTGGGCGCGCTGCGGAGGCACAGACACGTCGGACGCGAGCGCGGCGGGTTCGACAGGATGCGACTCGCTGCCGTCGCTGGCGTCGCTGCAGGCGGCGGCCAAGTCGCTGCGGGCGCGAGGCTGCGAGGTGCTGGTGGCGACGGCGGTCTTCGAGGCGACGCGGCTGCTGCAGACGAAGCACTGCGGGCACAAGGGGAGCGCGCAGGCGGAGCGGCGACGCGCGCAGCTCAGCTCGTCGCGCCGCGCGCCCGTGTGCCACGTGGCGTTTGTCGACTGGCAGAGCGAGCGCGCGCTCAAGCAGTTCCAGGAGGACGACCTCGTGAGGGAGGGCGACGACGACACGCCGTTCGTCGGCTGCTGGCAGCTGCTGACGGTGCGCGGCGGGCTGCCGCTGCGCCAGCCGGCGGCCAACGCGCTGCTCATCAAGCTGCTGCTGCCGCTGCTGCTGCGCGACGGCTTTGCCAACGCATCGCTCTGGATCGACGCCACGCGCCCGCCGCCGCAGCAAGACCTCGCCGCACTCGCACGCTCCGCGCTGCGCCCCGCCGCCGCCGCCGCCGCCGCTGCACAAGCTGCACAGGCTGCGCCGCTGCTCGCTGTCTCGCTGCCCGCGGGGGACGGCGGCGGCGCCGTCTCCGATGCCGACGCGACGCCGCTGCGGCTGAGCGCGTGGGGCGGCGCCGGCGCAGGCGCAGACGCGGCGGCGTCCGCCGAGCTCGACACTTCGCTCGTCGTGCGCAGCCACCATCCCGCGCGCGAGGTGCGGCAGCTCGCGTGTCTGTGGTGGCGGCAGTGGCTGCGCGTCGCAAGCGGGGCGTCATCCGGCGGCGCCGAGGTGCCGGCGGCGGAGGACGACGACGGCAAGAAGCGCAACGCCGACGGAAAGGACGCAAAGGCGGCGGAGCGCGAGGCCGCCCGCGGCGCCGCCGCCGCGCTGCGGGGCCTCGGCGGTGCCGCCGCCGACGCGGTCTCGCTCGTTGGATTGGGCCTCGGCGCATCGCCCAAGCTCACGACGCCACGCTCGTCGCTGCCGCCGCGGCCGGCGCGCGCGGCGTGGCCCCACCTCCCCCTCGCGACGCCGCACCGCTGCGTGGCGCCGCCAGACGCCGCCACGCTCGCGCGGCCGCCGCCGCTGCGCTTCGCGGCGGGCGGCGCAGGCCTCGGCTTCAGCGGCGCCGCGAGTGGGCTGAGCGACGCTGCGAGGGACGGCGCTCTCGCGCTGGGGACGGCGCAGCTGTCGCGGCTGCCGTGTGGCTGCATGGCGCCGCACACCTCGCCGTTTGAGCGCGCTGCGCAGCGGGTGGCGACGGGCGCGGCGGCGTGCGACACGGTGGTGCTCACGTCGATCTTCGAGGGGTACGATCGGCTCATCCAACCGTCGGAGCGCTGCCTCGCCAAGCTGAGCGCCGCCGAGCGCGAGTGCTTCTTTGCCTTCGTCGATCGGCAATCGTACGACCTTCTGCTGTACGAGGGACAGCCAAAGGGGCTCGTGCGGCGCGGCGGCGGTGGCGGCGGCGACGGCGCGGCGCCGCCGCGTGTGGGCGTGTGGCAGCTGCTGCTCCTCGAGGGGACGATGCCGTACCCTTCGTCGCCGCGGCGCAACTCGCGCGTCCCAAAGCTGCTCGCGCACCGCCTCTTCGCCGCCTCGGGCGCCAAGCACGCGCTGTGGCTCGACTCGAAGCTGCAGCTCCACCTGACGCCCACCAGCCTCGCGGCGCGCTTTCTGCGCGACGGCGTCGTCTTCGCGGCGCTGCGCAACTTCCGGCGCGACCACATCTTCGAGGAGCGCGACTGGATCTGGCGGCACAAGTGCAAGGAGGACGTCGAGGCGTGCGCCGACCTGATAAGGCAGTGGGCGGCCTACGTCGACGAGCAGCCGCGGCCCGACTGGGAGGCGTCGACGTCGGCGCTCGAGGGCTGCCTGCTGCTGCAGGACCTGCAGGCGCCGCTCGCGCAGCTCATCTTCTGCAACTGGTGGAACGAGTATGTGCGCTACGGCGAGCGGGACCAGCTCTCGCTCTCGTACGTGCTGCTGCGGATGGGGCTGACGCAGGAAGGCGGCGCCACCGCACCCGCCGTGCGGCTGCTCCCTCGCTCGATGCACTACCTCCAGAAGCCGTCAGCGCGCGAGCTACACATCGTCACCAAGCTTGGCCACCGCGACGGCAGCCGCAAGGTGCCGCCAGGGATCTCCGTGGCTGTGTGAGCGTTGGTGCGTTTCCCCTCAAATAATTTGTCTACATGACACAGACACAGCACGGCTACAAAACGGCATACTCCAACGCAGGTGCATCCGCAGATGCAGACCCTGTTGGAGCGATTGCGTTGACACCGTCGTCCTGCTGATTCGCAGCAGCGTCATTATCATCTGATGCAGGGGCCTCCTGATCATCTGATGCAGCGGCCTCCTGGTCGTCTGATGCAGCGGCCTCCTGATCATCTGATGCAGCGGCCTCCTGGTCGTCTGATGCAGCGGCCTCCTGATCATCTGATGCAGCGGCCTCCTGGTCGTCTGATGTAGCGGCCTCCTGATCATCGGATGCAGCGTCCTGCTGGTCTGCGTCGTCTCCATGGTCGGGCGAAACGGCGCTAGGCTCGGCGCCATCGTTGTATTGCACGCCCGTGTCGTTGAACTGCATCTTCGTCCATATCACGCGGTCCACTTTGGTGTCAGCGTGCAGGCTGCACATCAGGTTGAGCCACAGGTACTGCGAGCCGTGGAAGTTGAGCGCCCACTTGCGCGTCCTGAGCGCCTGCGCCCCCGCCTTGTACCGCTTGAGAGCCTCCATCAGCCTGGGTTGGATCTGTGCAGCGCTATCAATGTGTATCGTCGTGGGCGCGCTCACGGCGGCCTTCGAGGCGTTGGCAATGTCAACCAGCACCGCGCCCGCCATCGCCGCGTCAGAGATCGAAAGCTCGTACGACGACTCGATGCCGGTCGCAAAGAACCAGCTTGAACGGAGTAGGGGCTGGAATTTATCGCGTGGCAGCTTAGTCACATGGTGCGTGATGCCCGGCGTCGATATGGTCCCGTCGCCCAGCACGACCAAGTGCATCGTCGGGAAACTCTTGTGCACCGACTCCACGAAGGCCTTGGCCGACAGCGTGTTGTCCCGGATCATGGAAACGGCGCCGTCGTTTCCAGCCCTTGGTGGCGTCTGCCCGGGCACGTGAGTCCAGCCCTTGGTGGCGTCGACGACCATCGTTGGAGCTGCGGCCTTCTGCGGGTAGAGACGGACCTTCTCCGAGCCCCACGGTGTGAAGTACAGCCGCTCGAGGTCGGCTGGGAAGTTGTTGCGCACGTCCCGACCCAGGTTGGGGCAACCAATAGGAGCGTCGATAAGGCCAGGGCAGCCGCCCTTGCCCTCGTTTTCGCAGCCAAAGCACAGGCTGTCGTGGATGGCAAAGATCGCGCTGCCCCGCTTCTTTAGCGCCTCCAGGGCCTCCTTGCCCCAACCCTCCCTGACGATTCCAAGAACCACGTAGATCGTGTTATTGGCGTGCGGCGGGAGGTCTGCAGGGTCTGTCATATTGGCGATGAAGATGTTGAAGTCGATCTTCTTGGCCTTGACCGGGGGCCACTCGAGGAGCACTCGCACGTATTGCCGCTCGGCGTCGTAGCCCACACCGGCATGCGGGTCATCCGGTACGATGAACACGAGCTTCGTCGACGCGAATTTTCTCACCAGCACATCGGCAAGATCCAGAGACCTCCTGCTCTCGGCGCCGTTCTCCTTCATTGCCATGCAGCTGGTCAAGAGGTTGACGGGTGGATTCTTCGGCGTCTTCGCCTTTAGCACGCGTGCCTTCCTCGCCCTCTCGGCCTTCTTGGCCTGCACGGCCCTCTTGGCCTTCTTGGCCTTCATGACCCTCTTGGCCTGCCTAGCCTGTTTGGCCTTTTGTTTGTGCTTTGCCGGCTGCCCTGCGTGATTTGCCTGTGGCGATGGCCCCTTGCGCTGCAGGAGCTGGAGGTGCTGACGGTATGCCACAGGCTTCAGGGTCGGATCCACGCTTTGGAGCGCCCCATCGGCAGCAAGATCCGCGTCCCGCCGCGCCAGACCAGCAGCGAGGCAGAGGAAGCCCAGCATCCTATCGGCGTTAGCGATCCCAAAATGGCAACCGCTGCACACGTTTCGTGCGGTGATGTACCCCGCACGTTTCCAGGTAGTCGAGAACCAGAGAAACTGTTGCCTCGTTGGGATTGACTGGCGCGACGTACATCAGAAAACCACATCGAATACACTTCACCTCAATGTCGTCAAGCTAGCGGGGCCACAGGCGCGGCAGCCAGGCGCTGCTCTGAACCGGTCCGGACGACGCGAGCGCGAGTGCAGCGAGCACCCCATGCAGCAGGCCGAGCCCGCACGCGGCGAGAGGCACTGACCAGACCTCCTGCCCGCTGCTCGACAGCAGCGCGACCCGCCACATGCCGTCGTGGCGCGGGCCGTGTGTGCTCTCCGCATGAGCCACGACGTAGGCATCGACCGCGAGCAGTGCCGCGAGGGCGGCCAGCCATGCCGGACCCAGCCAACCGACGGCGTCGATCAGGCGGCGTCGCTTCGGGCGGACGGCGTTGGGCGCGGCCTCACGCGCGTCGCCAGCCCGCGCCCGCCGCCAGCCCGCGCCCACCGCGACGCGTGTCGTGGCGGATGCGCCCCACGAGGAGACGGCCGCGCCCTCCGCCTCGCCGCCCGCTGCGCCCTCCGCCTCGCCGATCACCCCCTCGTCGGCTCCGCCGCCGCCTCCGTCGTCGGCCATTAGCCACGGCTGCGCCGTTGCGCCGCCTTCGACACGACGCAGCACCCGCCGCACCCGCAGCGGCGTGGCCAGGCCGCCGCTGCCACCTCGCGCCGCCGCCGCCGCCGCCTCCGAGCCGCCCGCCGCCGCCGCCGCCGCCGCCGCCGCCGCCGCCGCCGCCTCGGGTCTGAGCTCGACGACGCGCAGCAGCCTCTCGGCGCATGGCAGCACGCGGCGCGTGTCGACCATGCACCCCTTGCCGTGCGGCAGCCGAGTCTCGATGATTACCGCACCGCCCTCCTCGCGCGCACGCCGCAGCCCCTCCGCCCCCGCCATCGGCACCGCACGCTCGACGCCGTCGAGCCGCAGCGTCGTGGGAGGGCCCTCGCCAAGCGCCGACGAGGCGCGCTCCATCAGCACGCCCGGCGTGTGCCGCAGCGTCATCGTCACCCGCACGCCGCGCAGCGCCCGCCGCACCGCACTCGGAGTGCCGAGCGCCTTCATGAGCGGCTCCCACGACGCCGAGTCGTCGCCCGAATCTTCGGTCCGCTCCTCCTCCTCGGAGGTCCACGTCCCGGAGAGCATCCAGGCCGCTGGGCGCATGCCCTCCTGCCCGGCCTCGCCGCGGTCGGATGGCGGGAGCTCCGGCTGCGTGCTCGCACGGCGCAGCGAGTCGTCGGCATCCTCCTCGTCGTCGCCATCGGTGTCATCGTCGCCATTCTGCCCGCCCTCCTCGCCGCCGTCGGGCTGGGCCGGCTCCGGCGGGGGCTGCGGCTCCTCACCCGGGACGGCCAGAAAGCGGGCGAGGTGCGAATACGCCTCTCCGGTGGGCGCGGCCTGGAGCAGCCCGCGCAGATACGCATCGAGAGCCTCCAGCCGCTCAGCCACGTTCTCGCTCGCGTTGAACAGCAGCTTGGGCGGAAGCTCCGGCAGCCGGCCCGCCATGTGCGAGTTGGAGATGTCGGCGTGGAGCGCACGGAACTCGGAGTAGCGGCGCTCCACCATCCACTGCGCGTCGCCCTGCTTGCACCGTATGTGGAAGTTGGTCACGACGCTAGTCTGCTGCCATGGCACAGGCGCCGCGACCTCGACGTTGCTGGTGCCGACGACTCGAGCAATCGGCAGCGCCATGGACCACTTCGGCGACGCCGCTTGGGGGCTGAACCACCAAAGGCACCTGCCGCGACATTTTAGAAGAACCCCCGACATTTGAGAGGATATTTTCTATTCGACAGCGCACCTTCAAATTCCCACCAGACACTGCACTACCCAGCTATGCCGCACACCTCCGACGCGCGCAAGTCCCCTCTCAGACGTTCTGGCTGATGGGCGGCGGCGTGTCGGAGGATCCGGCGGCGGCGAGCGGCGGCGCGACGGTCGCCTCGACGTAGTACGAGTTGGGCACGACGGGCTTCTGCGGGTCGACGACCTCGGCCGAGACGGCGCTCACCTCCTGGCTGCGCACGACCGCCTCGAGCACGAGGCCGCCGCCCGCCGCGCACGCCGCCACCCTCTCGCGCAGCATCGCCTGCAGCCGCGTCGCCGCCTCCTCCGAGACGCAGCTGAAGCCGACCTCGCCGCCGAGCGGCGACGCGACGAAGAGGAGGTCGGCGCACGCCAGCCGACCGCAGCAGAGCGGCGCGGGCCAGACGCGGCGCGCCTTGACGATTGGCTGCGCGAGCATCTGTGCGTAGCGCACGCGGCGCGGCGCGTCGCGGCGGCCGAAGCAGCCGCAGTGAAGCGTGAGGACGAGCGAGCCCTTGGCGGTGAGCAGGTAGACGGTGCCGCTCACACGGCGCAGGTGCAGCAGCAGCGGCAGCGTGAGCGGCAGCGGCAGCAGCAGCAGCAGCAGCCCGAGCGGACGCGGCTTCTCGTCGCAGTCGGCGTCGGCAACTTCTAAATCGGCGGTGTCGTCGCACTCGCCCATGCCCTGCATCATGCCGGTGAGCACGCCGACCAGAAGCATCCCGACCAGCCACAGCACAAACGGCACCGCCGTCGCCACCAGCAGCACCGGCTGCCCGATCCAATCGACATCCGCCTCGTCGTATCTCAAGACGGCGGCGCCCGCGCCGTACTGGAGCCTTGTCGGCAGAAACTGCAGCGGCAACGCCACGACGCCACCGGCCCCGACACCGTGGCCGCCGCCGCCGTTCTCTGCGCGGCTCGGCACGGCGAGGCGCAGCCGCCTCGCCGCCTTGCGCGCGGCGCAGCCCCAGTACACGTACAGCGCGACGCCCGCGACGAGGCACGAAGTCCACATCAGCCACTGCACGCCGGCGACGCCGTCGTCGGTCGTCGCCACCGTCCACCGCGGCAGGCTGTGCGCCTCTGGCGGGCTGGGCGGGTGCCCGGGCGACGGAATCGATGGTGGCGGCGAGGGCGTGCCGACCTCGGTGCCGGGCGGGAACGGCGAGAGCGACGGCGGCGGCGGCGGGGACGGCGGCGGAGTCGGTGGCGGCGGCAGCGGCGGCGGCGGGAACGGCCAGCAACTGTTGGCGGCGTCGTCTTCATACAGCACGACGTCGGCGTCGCACGAGCAGACGGGCTCGTCGCGTGCGAGCGAGGGGTCGTCCGCGCTCGGGTTGGGCAGCAGCCGCGTGCAGCTCGCGCTCGACGGGCACCAGCCGCAGCCGGTGGTCTGGACGCACTCGCATAGGTCGTCAAACTCGCACGTGCTGGTGCCCTCGCCAAAGTCGATGCACGCGATCTCGCCGTCGATGTCGGGGAGAAAGCCGGTGCAGTCGATATGGAACTCAATGCACCCCTTCAGCCCCTCCACGTCGCTGGCGAACTCCTCGATACGGAAGCAAGGGTCGCCGCAGGGCACCCAGTCGGGCAGAAGGCCCTCCAGGCAGGTGGGCTCGGTCTGCCGGACCGAGCCGCCGTCGCTGAGCCGGAGCGGCAGCGTCACATTATAGCTGCCCACGGTCACCGCCACATCGACCGACACGTTCCTCGTGCAGGCGTTGGCCGTGCCGTTGACGCAGAGGTCGGGAAGCACGCCTCCCGGGAGCTCGACGCAATTGTCGACGACGACCGTGTCCGGGTGGCTGGTGGTCTGTGCGCGTGCGAGTGTCGCCAGGAGCAAGATAGCTGCGGGGCGGGTCGGCATTAGCGTCGTTGGCGGCACAGACGAGGAAGGCGGCCGCGTGCTGAGACCCCGCCCCGTGAAGTTTCCACCTCCATGTTGATGCGGTCTGTGCGGTAATGCTACACGGGTTTGCGGCCGCGGGGCAGGCGGCCAATGTAACGGTGAAGGGTTCCAGAGGTGCACTCTCAGTCATGCTGCCAATAGGTGCATCAATTGAGTGAAAGGGGGGCTTAAACCCATGGTTGTACCGACATTTTCTAAACGTCATGTTACCTCGGCGAAAATA
>Ga0209713_10002370_pt1 | contig 11671 bp, 7 predicted proteins | sample ArcOceMetagenome_3_FD_187444 | JGI IMG/M metagenome (GOLD analysis project Ga0209713, IMG submission 187444) | Marine eukaryotic phytoplankton communities from Arctic Ocean - Arctic Ocean- Svalbard ARC20M Metagenome (SPAdes) (version 2) | ecosystem: Environmental > Aquatic > Marine > Oceanic...
GCGCGCCGCCAAATACATCATCATCATAAGTACTTACTTACTTACTTACTTCCATCATCATCATATCATTCGGAGACACTTTCCAGTCAGCAAACCACCAAAGCAAGCCGAAGTTAGGAAGTTAGGGCATCATGGCTTCTTACCGAGTAGCCCTGGCCGCCGCGGCCTCCTCCGCCTCCGCCTCCGCCTCCCCACGCGCCACGCTCTACGAGGAGCGGCCGCGGCTCGCCTTCGACGATTTCGACGAGGACGACGACGAGGAGTTCTCCGTCACCGACCTCGCCGAGGACGACGCCGAGCTCGACCACGACGGCAGCCTGCTCGCGTGCTCCTTCCTGGAGGAGGAGTCCGGCGGCGGCTCGAGCAGCATGGCGGTGGCGACGAGCTCGAGCCAGGCGGCGCTCGCGCAGCGCTTCGCCGCCGAGATCTGCCGGACGGGCAACTTCCACGACATCCAGGATGCCGTGGGCACGTCCACGGTCGAGATGCTGCTGTCCAAGGAGATGTCGGGCGACTTTGTCAGCTCGCTGCTGGGCGGCATCATCGGCATCATCTGCGACCCCATCTCCGAGATCCTCATCAAGGGCGTCATCGGCACGATCATGCAGCTCATCGCGCCGTTCTTCGTGCAGGCGCTGCTGATCGCCGCGTGCGCCATCATCCCCGGGCCCGTCTCGGACCAGATCGGCAACATCCTCTCGTCGATGGTGGCGGGCGTCACGCCGAACATCGTGTGCATGATGCTCGCGGGCGTCATCACCGCGCGCGTCATGACCTCGGTCTCGAAGCACCTGCGCACCGTCGTGTGCGTCTACCTCGAGAACGAGGTGACGCCGCAGATGGCGGGCGGCGTCTCGCACATGCTCATCCACACGCTGACCTCGTCGATCTCGCAAGGGCTGAGCAAGGAGCTGACGCACACGCTGACGCACACGCTCACCCACTCGCTCACCCACTCGGTCATCCACTACTACTACTGCACGTACTGCTACTACTACGGCGACTACTGCCAGTACTGCTTCTACTACCGCGACTACTCGTGGCTGCACCGCATGTCGTGGACGGGCTCGGCGCTCAAGCCGAACATGCTGGGCGACGCGCCGAACAACGAGCCGGTCAACCTCAACCTGCTCATCAACTACGCCAACAAGCACGGCGCGCCCGCCGTGACGCACGTGCAGCTCGACAAGCGCGACACGATGTCGCCCGGCGCCGAGGGGCACGCCAAGGGCGGCCCCGCGCCGCAGGACCGGCCCGACCAGGCGGTGTACTCGCTCACCAAGACGGCGGCCGAGGCGGGCGCGCAGAGCAACGCGCTCGCCGTCGTGACGCAGGCGTACACGACCAACGAGCTGGCGTGCCAGGGGCTGCGCCACCTGTTTGGCGTGTCGGGCCACCACGTCGCCGAGGCGTCGCCGTCGTGGACGGAGGCGCGGCTGGCGCTGCGCGACCTCAACGCGCGGCTGCGCATCTTCGCGCTGCGCTTCGGCTCGTGGAGCTGGAAGCAGAGCTGGAAGACGTTCAACTGGGCCGACCTGTGCAAGTCGGAGGGCGAGGAGCCGTGCGTCGAGCACGCGACGTCGCGGCTGTACGGCGCGTGGACGGCGATGATGCAGCGCTCGTGCGGGCAGCAGGGGCCGACCAACGCCAACGCCTACTGCTGCGTGCGCCGCCTGACGGACGACGACCACTCGTTCTGCGCCGAGGGCGCGCAGGGCGCCGGCTCGTCGGGGATGGCGTGCGACGAGGACGAGGAGAAGGCTGCCGACGTGCTGAGGCTCTCGAGGAGGAAGGGCTTCGACCCGCAGCGCCACGTGCCCGCCACGTACACGGAGAACATGCTCGCCGTCTTCGGCCGCGACTCGAGAAAGGAGATGGACGCGGCGATCACCGAGCTGCTCGAGGCGCAGGTCAAGGTGCACCAGCTCATCTCGACGGCGCTGCCGCCGCCGAGCCACTCGCTGCCCGAGCGCTCGCTCGTGGCGCGCTACGCCGACCAGCTGCAGACGGTGGCGGCCGACCTGCGCGGCCTCAACGCGGCGCTCGCCGTCGACGTCTCGCGCGCGGCCGAGTTTGCGCACGCGTACGAGCGCTCGCTCTACGGCGCCGCCGCGCTGCTCGAGACGGGCGCCGCGTGGGGGCCCGACGCGCAGGACTTCCTGCGGCGCGCGCACGACGCGGACGACCCGCTGCAGATGCACCGGCTGCGCAAGCTCTTTGGCAGCTGCGCCGGCGGCCGCGCCGGGGGCGCCAACTGCACGAGCACGGAGTCGGGGGAGGTGGAGTGGGAGGAGGAGGACGGCGGGGAGGCAGAGGAAGCGGTGAGAGCCTTATGAATCCACTTTTCAAAAGAAATTTACAAATAAAACACACACAAAAGATACGGCATGTAGTAGTCCGCGGCGCGGGGAGGAGTGCAGCTCGGTCCTTTGGACGTAGCTTCTGAGCCGAGGCGGCATGCGCATCAGGCGACGTCGCATTTGCAGCGTCTCTAGCTAGAGGCCTCAGCGAGATTGGGCATTCGACGTCTCTCGAGGTCAAGCGCAAGCTCTGCGAGTGAGCTGATTGCCTTTTGGCCTGGAGCCACGCTGAACATTGTCATCTTGGACAGAGACATCGTCGGCTCGCTCGGCTCGTCGTCGTTGAAGACGCTGTCGTCCAGCTCGCGCAGGGTCTCGCCGCTCGGGTCGGGCCCCGCACGATGCAGGGCGCGCAGCACCGCAATCGTCTGCCTGAGCGAGAGCTTCTCGAGCTTCTGCGGCAGCGGGCCGACGCCCTTGCACTCCTCGAGCGGCGTGCTCATCGAGAGGAGGTAGAATGTCTCCTTTTCTAGGTGCTCGACCTGCTTGAACGACAGGTATGCCTTCCTTCCACCGCTCGCAAACTCACTTGGCAGGAAAAGATCGTGGCCCGGCGCCGGCACGGCGTTTGCGTTGTCGAACTTGTTTGGGAAGACGACGCACAGCTCATCTTTCTGGTTGAGGTGGAAGAGGTAGCAGAACCCCTTCTGTTCACATCGCATCTGAAGGTGCAGCTTCGCCCCCATCGGCACGCTCGTCCACTTGCGGGGAGCCGGGGCCTGCGACGCCTTCTGCTGACCCTCATCCGCATCCTCCTCGTCGTCGTCGTCGAACTGAATGTCCCGGAGTACCTCGCTTCGCGCGACCGTCTGCTGCTGCTGGGAAGGTGCAAGGAGCGTCAGCTGCGGCGGCGCCGCGAACGGCAGCGACGTGAGCGCGTCAAGCTCGCGGCGCAGCGGCGCGAGCAGCCCCTTGACCGTGCCGTCGATCTTCTCCGTGCCGAGCGCGGCGCACGCCGCCTGCAGCGCATCCGCCGTGGGGCCCGTCGTGTCGTAGCCCATGAGCTTCGCAATCTCGAGAATGCTCGCCAGTAGCGCGCTGGTGTCCAGAGCTTGCTCCTCGTCTGTTAGGACGCTGCGCGTACGCACGCGCTTGATCTGCTTCTGAAGCCACTCCACCTCCTCAAAGGCCCTAAGCGCCTTGCGCCGTGCGAGAGCGAGCTCCTGGTTAGACTCGGGGTCGTCCTCGCACTCTCGCTGCGACGCGGAGAGAAGGTCCCTGACGAGGCTGATCCCATCGGCAGGCGGTGTTGCCGTCGGAGCTGGCTGCGGCTGCCGAGCGCTCAGAGGCCTGTAGAACGATAGTTGGAACACGGCCTGCGTCAGCTTGCCGCTGTCGACGCCGGCATGGCTGGCCTCGTGCAGCGCCAGCTCGATGAGCTGCGCGTTGGCGGCGGCCAGCGCCGCGTCCAGCTTAGCCTCCGCTTGTGCCTTTCGCTCAGACTGCCCAAGGGCTTCAGCCGCCTCCGTGTCAACTTTCGCTCTGACATCGGCCTCTGTTGCCTGCGCCTCATGTCCGCCAAAGGGATCGGACGTGTCTTCCGAGGAGATAGAGGAAGAGGCCGAGGAACTGGTGAGAGGCCCGCTCTTGGTGCTGCCCTTGTTGAGCTCTTTTGGTCCAACTTCTCCTAAGGTTCGGAAGACAACGACTGGTGCTGACGCACGAGCAAAGCGTGCCAGCACGGTCGGCTCCTCTCGCTCAAGTGTTGCCAGACACTGCTGGATATCACCACGATCGTCGAGCTGCGCAACAAAGTCGAGCTGGTCGCGGAGCACGCCGCTGCTGTCCACGAGGCGCATGCAGCGGATGCGCTCTTCGAGCAGCGCTGGTGAGCGCTGCTTTGCGGACTCAAAGAGCAGAAGGGCGAGCGGTGGGGCCATCTGCACGACCAGCCAGAATGAGTTGGCATTGACAGGCCCGTAGATGATCTGCGGCTCAACATCATCAACTGCGACGCGAGGGCCAGAGAAGATCTTGGTTGCCACAGCAACTTTGATGGCCTCCCTCAGCTGTTGGTCCGCCTCATCTTCCAGCACGTCCTCGTCGTCCAGAGATGCACCGGAGGCGCTGCTGCTGTCATTCGATGAGCTGCTGAACGAGGACATGTACTCGTCGCTCACGTGAACCTTCACGTAACATCGACCCGCCTTAACAGCCGCCCTCCACAGTCGCTTCTGCTGGGGGCCTGTAGCACCTGCCATCGGCTTGAGCTTGACAGAAATCTGATCTGGTCGGATGTTGTTCAGCTCGGCCATCATGAGAGCAGCTGCCAGTCTCTTGCAGAATGCTGCTTTCTTCACGTCAGTAAACTCAGTCATCGACACGTCGACGTAGACCATCATCAAGACGGGAGGCGCCGATGGCATTGTGAGCGTGCGGTCGACTGCTGCGGAGCCGATGCCAGCTTGCGTTGTCGCAATGCTGGCGTTCCAGCCGACTAGGGCTGGCTGGGTAAGACCAGAGCAACGAATGCGACCCGTTGAGTCATCCAGCGCCCTCTGTGCGAGCTGTGGCTGACTGCTCTGAGCTGAATGATACGCTTGCCGCACAACGTGCGCCCGAAGCGCGGCTGCCTGTGCGTCGAACTCAGCAATTGCGACGGTTGTGGAGGCCTGCATATCAGCGGCTCGCTGAGCTGATGATGCTGCGTACCCAGCTTGCAAGTTGGCTTTGCCTGCCTGCGCAGCTGCAGCACTTGCTTCGGAGGCGGCGGCGCTGGCCTCACCTGCCGCCTCCGCTGCCCGCGCCGCAGAGCGCGCGGCCTGCTCAGCGTGCTCTCTTGCCTGCTGCGCATAGGCGGCAGCCTGCGCGCGGCCGAAGAGGAGGCCACTGATGCAGCCTTGTTGCGCGACAAGATGTCTCCGTATGTCCACAGGCACCACGGCACCAAACGCAGTTTGCGCTGCAGGGCCTGACAACCCGGCTAGCTCAGCGATCAGTCTGCCCACTGGCCGCAGCTCATTGATACCGCATGCCACAAGGCCGGTGCCTCCAACAACCGCAAGCAGAGCGTGGCGCACATTCCAGCCGACTACTTCGCCACGCTCGTTCAGCGCCGGTCCACCGCTGTGGCCAGGGAGCATCGTCGAGTCCGTGAGCAGATACTCCCCGTCGTGCGAATACCTGGCGAATATACCGACAGTCGGCGTCACGACGCTTGTCGCGCTGGGATAGCCAAGCAGAATTGCAGGCTCGTCGCCCGGCAGCTGCAGCTCCATATCGTCACCCAGAGGGAGAGCGGGCAACGGCCCGCCATCGGCATGTACCAGCTGGTCGCCAGGCAGGTTCAGAGGTTGAGGTTCAGCTCCGTCGATGCGTGCAGTGATCCGGAGGAGGGCCCCGTCGATTCCTCCCTGTTCCTGCGGCGGTGTCGCGTGCACGACTCTGGCTTCGTAGATCCAAGCGGCTGGCTGGTTTACATCACTTGCCATTCCAAGCCTAACCGTCGCTCCTTCAACCTGGCCGACGACGTGGGAGCAGGTCCACAGCAGGCCACGCTGGGCGTCGATCACGAACGACGAGCCCGTCTGGCCTGGAACGTGCATGTCAGCGGGGCTGCGGACCTTTAGCACCGCGCGCTGCCAGCGTGAGATTACCGCCGGTGCGTCGGTCATGCTCGCGCGTCAGATTGACCTCGCGCTTGCGCACGCGCCAGTCCAGCGCGCGTAAGTTTGCCTGGTGATGTTGCACGATCCGAGGGGCGCGCTCACAACAACATTCTCTGCATTTTTTTCAGAGCATGCAGAGCATGCAGAAGAAAGGTGCCGCCCATAAAGCGTGCCCAACATCTCCGCCAGCAATGTTAGTAACTTTTGCAACCTCTACTGGAGGTTAGACGTAACCGACTTCTTCAAGTAGGTGAACTAACTCCTCGGTGTAAAACAAGGTGCACGGTTAGAGCGATGCCGGCCGACCGGGGGGGGTCCCGGCCCCCTTCTCCCCCCCGTGAAGTTCCAGAGAACCTTGCCGGCACTAATCGAGTAGGTGTCTAGATGTAGTGTGTCTGTGCGGGCCACGAGCTCCATGCTAGGAGTGTGGTGTAAAGCAAGCAAGCAACCTCTACTATTACGACGACGTAGACCTTTCCCAAACTTCAGGCTGTCGCGGTTCGTTTTTGAGGTCGACAATCTCGTCATGGTACGGCTCGAGCGACGTTCGGTGGCCGACGGAGACGTACGCGATGCCGAGCGCGCGCAGCCGCGCGTAGATGCGCGCCTCGTCGGCGGCGGGCATCGCGCTCGTCGCCTCGTCGAGCAGCACGAGCGCCGGCGCGTGCACAAAGATGCGCGCGCACACGAGCTGCTGCCGCTGGCCGGGAGAGAGCGCCGTGTGCCACACCTGAACACTGTGGCGACGGTGCAGCCCACCCAGCTGCTCGAGCAGCCCGCCGAGCCCCACCGCCGCCAGCGCCTCGCACGCCGCCGTCTCCACCCGCTGGCGATGGCTCTGCTGGTGGTGCGGGTGCGGCGCGTCACCACCGCCGACGCGCGGGCAGACGTCGTCTGGATGCATCAGCGGGTAGACGAGCTGCTCGAGCACGCTGGTGCTGAGCCCCGGTCGAAGGGGCGCCGCCTGCGGCAGCACGAGGTATGACCTGGCGCTGCCGTCGCCACGCTCGCGGAGCCACAGCGGCGGCACACACGTGAGCTCCGAGACCTTACTGCCGCCGCCGCCGGTTTCTCCGTCGCCGCGTTCGCCGCGTTTGCCGTCGCCATTGGCGCCGGCGTCGGCGTCCGCGTCGTCGGTGTCGACCATCTCGAGCAGGTGCGCCCTCTCGCCCATCGGCCACAGCCCGCACAGGACACGCAGCAGCGCCGTCTTGCCGACACCCGCCGCGCCGCGCACGAGCAGCGCGCCGCCGACGCGCACGCGCAGCTCGACGCTGCGCAGCAGCAGCGTCGGCCGGGCGGTAGCAGCGGCAGGGTCGGCAGGCACGACGGCGGCGGCGGCGGCGGCGGCGGCGCGCCCGGCGGCCGTGGGTGCGTGCACGGGCGGCAGGCAGATGCGCAGCCTACGTCCCTCGAGCAGCATCGGAGCCTCGCCGCCCTCCTTGGTGGTGGGTGGCGCGTCGTCGTCGTCGTCGTCGTCGTCGCGCGGCCGCCACCGCCTGAGGGCGCCGCCGGCGCCGCTCTCCTCGCGCCGGCGCCACTCGGCTGTGGTGGTCTCCACGTGGTGCAACCCCCTCAGCAGCGCGGCGACGCGCCGCGTGTGGCCCGAGAGCTCCGCGGCGGTGCCCATCGCCGCGACGAGCTGCGTGAGGCCGTAGACCATCGTGATGGCGAACGTCGAGCCGCGCGAGATGATGAGGGAGAGCTCGCCGACGGGGCGCTCGTCGTACATGCCGCCGCAGAGCGCGACGCCCACCGCGACGTAGTTGACGACCGAGCCGAGGTACTCGAAGAAGAACGTGGCGAGGTTGAGCAGCGCCTGCCGCGTGACGAGCCGCCACCGCAGCGCGAACAGCGCGCCGAAGCTCGCGCCGAGCGCGGCGCCTTCGGCCGCGCCGTCGCTGCACAGCGCCGTCGCCTCGCTCGCCTGCAGCTCCAGGGGAGGAGGAGGGGCATCAGCACCTACAGGGAGGGGCAGAAGCACCTGAAGGGAGGGGCATAATCACCTGGAGCAGCGCCGTGTGGACGGCGCGGAAGTCGCCCTCCGCCGCCTGGACGCGCGCCGTCAGCGCCGCCACCGGCGACGCGAGCAGCCGCGTCACGCCCGCCGACGCGCCGAAGAAGACGAAGATGAGCGCGGGCCCCTGCCAGCCCATGATGAGCCACGTCTGGGTGGTGTACCACACGACGTTGAAGAGCGACGTCGAGACGGAGACGAAGACGTCGGCGAGGCACGCCGACCACCTGGATGGTCAAACGCAGCGAAAAAGTCAACTTGGGCGGCCTCTGGCTGGAAGGCCACGGCGTCCCAGAGGGATCTGAGGTGCTGGGTCGCTCCTCACGAGTGCGGAGGGCAGCCCCAAGCCTTCGAATGCAGCCTGATGAGCTGCTGGTGACCAGCTATGGCGCCACCAAGACGGCCACTTTGACCATGATGCACCACAGCTCGAGCTCGCGCGCGATGCGCTGGTCGGGGTTGTCGAGCGACGGCCGCAGCAGGCCGAGGTGGTAGTGCGCGGCGCCGCGCACGTACGCGGCGTGGATGGCGGCCGTCAGCTCGCCGCGCCACGCGAGCGCCGCGCCGCTCTGCACGACGGACAGCAGCGTCTTGGCGAGCGTCACGCAGACGATGTAGCCGAGCGCGCGCAGCAGCAGCTCGGGCACCGCGTCGCAGCGGCGCGGCTCGCCCGCGAGCGCCTGTGTTGAAAGCGAGGCCGGCGCTCAGTTCGACCAGGTTCGCCTCCAGGCGGCACCCGCAGTGGCAGATTCAGGCCCAGAGCAGCCCCAGGCCTCGGCCATCCTCGGCCAACCAGCCCCTTTTGGCCCCGGTTGGTCGGCCAAATGGGCCTCGTTTTCAACATCGGCGAGTGCCTGGTAGATGAGCGAGGGCACGATCGAGATGAAGAAGCCCGCGACGTTGTACATCTGCACGCTCAGAAAGAGCAGCGGCAGCGAGCGCCGCTGAAGGTGCGCCGCGAGCGAGGCTGAGGCTGCCGGCTCCCCCCCTCCACCTCCTCCTCCTTCTGCCTTGCCTCGACCGCGCCCTTCACCGGTGGCACCAGCGCCCTGACGCCGCGCCAGGTGAGCCAGCGGCACAATCAGCGAGACGACGACGACGCCGCCGATGATCGCCGCGCCCTCGAGCTTGTGCGCGTGCCCCTGGTGGTCGGAGAGGGCAAAGTTGGCGGCGGGCAGCAGCAGCCACAGCGCGAGCGCCGTGAGCGCCGTGACGCAGCCGAGCTCGCACAGCAGCACGCCGAGCGGGTGGCGGCCCGTGCCGATGTGCACGAGCCGCCAGAGGTCGACCAGGAAGCGCAGGTCGAGCTTCGCGCGCTCGTCGGCGTTCGCCAGCGCGGGGACGCTGCTGCCACCGTCGGCGCTGGCGTCGCCTCGCTCTCCACTTCCTCCTGGGTCGCCGCCGCCGTCACCGCCGCCGTCACCGCCGCCGCTCCGGTCGCCGCCGATGCCACGCTCGCTCGGCGTGAAGCCATCAAAGCCATCGAATTTGCTGTCGAGGCCGACCGCCGTCCCGACCACCGCTCGGCTCGCCAGCGCGGCCTTTGCCCCTTCGGGTGGCGGCGACGGCTGCAGCGGCGGCGTTCCTTGCGCGATCGGAGCACCGGCGGTCGCCGGCGGCGGCAACGGTCGGTCCAGCGACGATGGGACGCCGTCGGCGCCGCCGCGCCTCTTCTGCGCCTCCGACTGCGTCGCCCACATCGCGGCATAGAGGCCGCCGGCGACGCGCAGCAGCTGCTCGTGCGTGCCTCGCTCGACGGCGACGCCGTCGCGCATCACGACCACCTCGTCGCAGCCGACGATCGTCGAGAGGCGGTGCGCGATGCTCAGCGTGCACCGTCCCCGCGCCGCCGCGTCGAGCGCCGCCTGCACCTCGCGCTCGGTCTCGCTGTCGAGCGCCGACGTCGCCTCGTCGAGCACGAGCACGGCGGGCTCGCGCAGCAGCGCGCGCGCGATGCCGAGCCGCTGCTTCTCGCCGCCCGAGAGCCGCAGCCCGCGCTCGCCCACGACCGTCTCGAAGCCGGCCTCGAGACGCCCCACGTAGCTGTCGACGCGCGCGATGCGGCACGCCGCGCGGAGCTGCGCGTCCGTCGCGTCGGGCGCGCCGTAGCTCAGGTTGTACCGCACCGTCTGGTTGAAGAGGACGGTGTCCTGGCTGACACACGAGACGACCGAGCGCAGGCTGCGCTGGGTGACGTCGCGCACGTCGACGCCGCACACGCGCACCGCGCCGCCCTGCACCAGAGAGGGGACACACCACAGTGAGGAGAAGCGTGAGGATGGGTGTCACCCAGAGGGTGAGGGTGAGGGGTATCATCACCTGCGCGTCGAAGAGCCGCGCGAGCAGCCGCGTGCACGTGGTCTTGCCGCTGCCCGACGGCCCCACCAGCGCCACGGAGCCACCCGGCCGGATGCGCAGGCTGAGACGCCGCACGCCCACGCCCACGCCCACGCCTACACCCGCCGTCGTGGCCCCGCCTCCACCTCCGCCGCCGCTGTCGGCGCCACCGCCGACGGCGTAACGGAAGCTGACATCGTCGAAGCGCACGTCGCGTCGTTCCGGCGGCGCGCGGCGGACGAGCTCGGCGAGGTCGGCGGCGCCCGGCGCGTCGCGCACCTCGAGCGGCGTCGCCAGCAGCTCGGCGGTCTTCTCGGCGTCCGTGACCGCCTGCATCAGCATGCGGTACGAGCCGCCGAGGTTGGCGAGCGGCGCGAACAGCTGCACCATGTACAGCTGCACCGACACGAAGTCGCCGATGGTCGTCTGCCCCGTGCTCGTGCGCGCGCACGCCACGAGCAGCCCCCCGAGCATCCCGAGCTGCATCGTGGCGGTCTGGCCCCAGTTGAGCCACGACAGGCTGTCCTGCATCGTCGTCTGCAGCTGCGCGAGCCGCCGCGTCAGGCCGTCGAAGCGGCCCGCCTCGGCCGCCTCGCTCGCGAAGAGCTTCACCGTCTCAAAGTTGAGCAGAGAGTCGACCACAACGTCCTGCGACATCTTGAGAGCGACGTTCTGCTCGCGGCGCTGTGCGCTGCGCAGCCGCGTCAGCGCGACGGTGTAGCTCGTGTACAGCGCAGCGCCGCCGACGACGCACACCGAGATGGCGGGCACGCCCAGGTGGAAGAAGACCGCCGAAGTGAGCGCCATCTCGAGGACCGTGCCGGCGATCTGGAAGGTGCAGATCTGCAGCAGGTTACCGACCGCACCGACGCCCTGGTTGACGACCGTGAGCACCTCGCCCGTCTTTCTATTGAGATGCCAGCGCATCGAGAGCGCGTGCAGGTGCTCGAAGAGAGCCAGTGAGACGCGCTGCGTGATGGCGTAGAAGAGGCGAGCCCAGGCTGCCTGCTGCAGCTGCACGCAACCCTCGGCAGCGACTGCAAGACCACAGTAGGCACACACGAGGCTGGCGCCACCCTCCTCGCCGTCGGACAGTGTGTTCACGATGCGCCGCATGATCAGCGGCAGCATGAGGTTGAGCAGCTTGGAGGCGACAAGCAGCACCAGCACCACCACGAGCAGCACGGTGTCTCGCGTGTTCCGGGGACGGGCGGAGATCCACAGTAAGCTCCAAGCAGTGCCGTCGTGTGTGTGCGCCTCTCCAATCATCGGCTGTGTGCGCGTCTGCTGCAGGAGCGGCTCCGAGAGTGCCTTCATGTGTGCACAATCAGCGACGCCACAGAACGCCG
>Ga0209713_10002373_pt1 | contig 11663 bp, 8 predicted proteins | sample ArcOceMetagenome_3_FD_187444 | JGI IMG/M metagenome (GOLD analysis project Ga0209713, IMG submission 187444) | Marine eukaryotic phytoplankton communities from Arctic Ocean - Arctic Ocean- Svalbard ARC20M Metagenome (SPAdes) (version 2) | ecosystem: Environmental > Aquatic > Marine > Oceanic...
AAGTTGAGTTTTTTTAATTGTGGGTAATCTTTAGCTTTGGCACTCCATTGTAATTCTTGAGGCAGCAGTTGACTAGGGCACACATCAGCACACTTACCGCATCGAATACATTCTACTTCGGTACTTTCTTTTTCAAAAGCACTAGGCATTTCTTTTTTACTGGGTACTAGTATACAGTTACTGGTTTTTACAATGGGGACTAACTCACTGGCAACAGTGAACCCCATCATCGGACCACCCATGATGACTGGCCGTTTTTCTTGTTTAGTCTCGTGTGCACCGCATTGTTCTAATAAAAAATTAATGGGTGTGCCTAATAAAGCCCAAACATTTTGTGGTTTATCAAGTGCTTGACCAGTAATAGTTACGACCCGTTTAATTAGGGGGATATCGTGCCTTACCGCTTCATTAATCGCAAAGCACGTAGCAACATTTTGCATGACAATACCGAGATCTATTGGCAAGCCACCAGATGCCACTTCTTGACCTGTTAACACTTGAATTAATTGTTTTTCTCCACCAGCTGGATACTTAGTAGGTACACTACAGACAACGATGTTTTCAATATGTTTTGTCGCATCTTCTAATACTTTAATGGCTTTAGGCTTATTATCTTCTATGGCAATTAATATAAATTTAGGGTTAAGAAGTTTGTCGAGAATTTTAATACCATCTACTATCGCTTCACTTTGCTCCATCATGATCAAATCATCGGAGGTGATGTAAGGCTCACATTCAATACCATTAATAATTAAAAAGTTAATATCAGGTTTACTATTGGCTTTAATGTGCGTTGGAAAACCAGCCCCGCCCATACCTGCGATGCCAGCATCAGCAATTTTTGTAATAATTTGTTGTGTTGAAAGTAACGCTAAATCAGGACAAACAGTTCTTGGTCGCCAAGTATCTTCACCGTCAACATCAAGAAAAATACATAATTGCATTAATCCCGATGGATGAGCAATAACGGCTTGTTTAATCGCGCTAATAGTACCACTGGTTGGTGCGTGAATAGGCACTACCATTGGGTTAGTACTTAACGTAAGTGCCTGACCTTTTAATACATGATCACCAATAGCAACCAGTAATTCTCCTTCTTGGCCTATATGTTGTTGCAAAGGAATAATGAGTTGTTTGGGCAATGAAAGCGGTTTAATCGGTTTATTTGCCGTTAAAGCTTTTTGTTCTGGCGGGTGAATACCACCATAAAAATCCCAAAGGTTACCACGTGAAATTCGCGCTATAATTGATTCCACCATAAACTCCTAACCCAGTTGCTTAACTGGAATACTGGTTAAATCCCATTGCCAATTGTGAATAGTCTCTGGTAGTTCACGCATTTCTATACAATCAACTGGGCAGGGTGCAACACATAAGTCACAGCCAGTGCACTCATCGGCGATAATAGTATGCATTTGCTTGGCAGCTCCAATAATAGCATCAACGGGACAAGCCTGAATGCATTTAGTACAACCAATACAATCCTCTTCAATAATAAAGGCAACTTTTGGCCTGTTACTATCAGAAGCATCGTCATTTACATGACTGTCATCTAAGGGCTGAACATCAACCCCCATTAAATCAGCAATTTTTTTGATGGTATCTTCGCCACCAGGAGCACACTTATTAATGGCTTCACCATCAGCCACTGCTTTCGCGTAAGGTTTACAACCAGGGTAGCCGCATTGCCCACATTGGGTTTGTGGTAATAGTGCATCAAGTTGTTCAACGATAGGATCTGCATCAACTTTGAAACGCACAGAAGCAAAACCTAATAATGCGCCAAAGACACCAGCAATAGTACCCAATACTAAAATAGCAATTAGCAGGTCCATATTATGGTTTTACCAAACCACTAAAACCAAGGAAAGCTAAAGACATTAATCCAGCTGTTATCATTGCTATTGCTGTTCCTTTGAAGGGGCCTGGTACATCAGCATTGGCTAGTTTCTCGCGCATGGCAGAAAACATGACCAAAACCAATGAAAAACCTAAAGCTGCACCAAAACCATATATGATTGACTCAAAAAAACCGTGTTGTAACCTTAAATTTAATAACGCAACACCAAGTACTGCACAATTAGTGGTTATGAGGGGTAAAAATATACCAAGCAATCGATAAAGGCTAGCACTTGTCTTATGAACAACCATTTCGGTAAATTGCACAACCACGGCAATAACTAGAATAAAACTCATGGTTTTTAAATAGTCTAAGTTGAGTGGTGTTAAGACATAAGTTGATACCAGATAACTGAGTAGTGAAGCCAAGGTCATAACAAAGATAGTAGCAAAAGACATACCTATGGCCGTTTCGGTACGCGAAGAAACACCCATGAAAGGACATAGGCCTAAAAATTGAACTAAAACAAAATTGTTGACTAGTACAGTGCCAACAAGGAGAACTAGATAGTCAGTCATTTACACGCACGATCGTTAAATTGTTTCACCAGGATGTCTATTATCCTTGTTTTTCGTCTATTTAACAACACATCAGCGACAAGAGTATAAGGCTTTTTGTATGATACTGTCTGATTATTGATGATTATACTGATTATAAAAAAACCAAACAACAGATTGTATTTGGTTTGAATTAGTTATGGCGTAGGGTATAAATTTATAATGGTGACGGTTTACCAACGTAGTAACCTTGACAACCATCAATAAATAATTTTTCTAAAGTATGCTTTTCTTCTTGGCTTTCAACACTTTCAGCTAGTACATTAATACTAAGTCTATGAGCTAAATCTACCATTAATCGTAAAAAATATTGGTTGTTTTTATCATCATCGATATCTCTTGTGTATGAACTATCCATTTTGATAAAGTCGGGTGTTAAATCTCTAAAAAATTTAAAAGACGTTAAACCAACACCAAAACGTTCTACCGTTACACGAGAGCCAACACGATGAAGCATATCAACAACGCGTTTCGCTACTTTTATATTTTGTTGTAAGCCAAATTCAGATACTTCAAATACTAATCTAGGGGCAGCAGCAGGTTCGCGTAATAATTTTCGTTCTAACCAAATTATAAAATGCTCATCATTAATACTTCTTGGGCTAATATTTATACCGTAACTACTTTCCAACATATTTTTACTGGTAATTTCCTCAATAGCTGTATCGATAATTAACTTATCAACCTCTACTATTTTATCTAGTTTTTCTGCCATCGCAAAAAAAGTCGCCGTTGGTAGCATGTCACCACTACGATTAATAAAGCGTGCTAATATTTCGCCATACACTCGGCTATTACGTCCGCTGGGTTGAATAGGTTGCAATAAAAGGTTAACGCTTTTATTGTCGATAACATTTTCGATTTCGTCACGCCAATTTTGGCTACCTAAATTATTACTATTACTAGCTAATATTGAAGTCTCTGTTTGAGCATACCAAGAGTTTGTTTTTTGTGTTTGTGCAACACTTACTCCAGTGTCAGCTAGTGCAAGTAATTCACCTAGAGGTTTTGATTTATCGAAAGAAACTAAACCTGAGAAGGCGACTGATTCGAGTTCACTCTTTTGTTGGTATTGATTAAATTGTATGGTTAATTCAGTGGCTAGCTTTTCAGCAGATTTTAACTTTTCATTAGGAATAATTGTTGCAAAATCGGAACTATTTAACCTAAATACTTTGTAGGTTGGGTTAGTCGATATAGCACTTTTAATTATATTCGCTACGTTAACTATATATTTATCACCAGAATTATAGCCTTCAACTTTATTAATTGTTTGTAGTTCAGTGCAACGAGTAATGAGTAATACACCAAAATTCACACGACTTTCTTTAACAATAATATTTTCAAAAAATTGTACAAAACGGTTACGGTTTTCAACACCAGTTAATGTGTCAATATGAGCTTTTAGTTCTAAATTAGCCGTGTTCTTTAACTGCGAAACCATCAATGACCTTATTTCATCAATACCATGTTTTAGAGCTGGTATATCTAATGCTTTGCCTTGGTTATCGAGTTTGGTGATGAAGTCTGGATCATTTATTTGCGCTAGTTCGTGAGCTATTTGTTTACTGATAATTCTAAAGATAGTTGATTGTAGGTTATAGTTTAGCTTTGCAGATATTAGAGCAAAAACGAAAGATAATAAAATTATACCCATGAATAATTGTATTACGAAGTTAAATAATATAGAAAAATCAAGCTGATACTGTAGTTGTAATCGAGGTGAATTAAGTAGAATGTTTTTTGGCTTAGTTAACAGCGGGTTAAGCCATAAAATTTGCTTGTTATTCAATGAAGAATAAGAATTTTGTTTGTCTTTTATTTGCAACGATTGATATTCATAGCTTTTTGTTAATGTAGCGGCAAGTGCTATTGCTATTTGTTTAGTATCGTTCGATAAACTGGCAAGTTGTTTACTTACCATGTGAATAGTTTGTTGATGTTTTTTATTTTCAGTCGCAATATGGTTTTTTATTAAAAATAAGGCTGCTAATCCAATTAATAAAATAAATAATAACGCAAACAGTAAATTTTTTATAAATAATTTAGAAAATTTATACATGATAAAATTAAATGTTCCTTATAAAGTTTGTTTAAAAAAGCAAAAAAATCCTTCTTAATCACGCCATTTCGCATACAATTGTAGTTAAGTATAAGTTTAATCAGGCAGTCATGTAAAATAATAATTACTTATTCTGTGTAATAGGTTTGTAAAAACAGTAATATTTAAAAATTAATTTTATATTCAATTCTTTACAATCTCACTTGCGCTTATCCCCCTGCCACGATATAATTTTGAGATTGAAAGTAGTTAGATGTCACTGAATAGTTTGCAGATGCGAGTTATATTCTAATTATTATTGTTGATGTATTGTCATCAACAACCTGGTAAAAGCATTTACGTGTTATCTAGGGGGAAAACAGTGAATTTAGCCCCTGAATTGGGGTTTTTTTGTGTTTGTAGTAGCTGAATCGTTTATTTAGTTAGTGCAGTAAAATCTCTTTGGGCTAGTAAGCCCTTTTTTTATACCTAAATATCCATAGTAAAGCGCATTATCAAAATGCCTTTTATAAGCACAATGACATAGGAGAAAACGCTTGGCTAAATTTGAACAAAAATTAACAGAGTTATTGAGGCCTGCAGTAGAAGAAACAGGAAAAACCTTATTAGGTGTTGAGTATATCAGTGCAGGTAATAATTCTATTTTACGTTTGTTTATTGATCATGTTAATGGCATTGATGTTGACGACTGCGCCGAGGTAAGTCGTCAAGTTGGTGCGATTTTAGATGTAGAAGATCCAATTAGTAGTGAATATAGTCTAGAGGTTTCATCTCCTGGTGTTGACAAACCATTATTTGAAATAGAACATTTTCAATCAGTTATTGGTGAAATAGTCAATGTAAAGTTATCAATACCGTTAAATGGGCGTCGCAAATTTAAAGGTCCATTGGTTGCAATAGAAAATAATAATTTAATTATAGAAGTCGATAGCATTGATTATGAATTGTCTATCGGTAATGTAGATAAGGCTAATCTTGTCGCAAAATTTTAAAACGTGCAAAATATAAAAACAGTTAACATTAATTAAAGGCTAAGTAGCATGAGTAAGGAAATATTACTAGTTGTTGATGCAGTTTCTAATGAAAAAGCATTACCTCGAGAAAGCATTTTTGAAGCAATGGAAACCGCTTTAGAAACTGCTACCAAGAAAAAATACGAAGGTGACATTGCTGTTAGGGTGAGTATTGACAGGATTAGTGGTGAGTTTGATACTTTTCGTCGTTGGTTAGTTATTGAAGACAGCGATGAAGTAATGGAAAACCCATTTGCTGAAATAACGTTAGCAGCAGCACAATATGATGCTCCAGAATTAGTTGCTGGTGATTATGTAGAAGATCAAATTGAATCAGTTAAATTTGATCGCGTGACTACACAAACTGCTAAGCAAGTCATTGTTCAAAAAATTCGTGAGGCTGAGCGTGCCCTTATTGTAGATGCATATCAAGAACAATTAGGTGAAATTGTTACAGGTGTAGTAAAAAAATCAAGTAGAGATAGTGTTATTATCGATTTGGGTAATAATGCCGAAGCGATTATTTATCGTGATGACATGCTACCTCGTGAAACATTTCGTCCAGGTGATCGTGTTCGTGGATTGCTATATGAAATTAAACCAGAAGCTCGCGGCGCACAATTATTCGTGAGTCGAACCAAACCTGAAATGCTTATCGAACTTTTCCGTGTTGAAGTGCCTGAAATTGGTGAGGAAATGTTAGAAATTAAAGGTGCAGCTCGCGATCCAGGATCACGTGCTAAAATAGCTGTTAAAAGTAATGACAAACGAATTGATCCTGTCGGTGCTTGTGTGGGTATGCGTGGTTCTCGCGTGCAAGCTGTATCGGGTGAGTTGGGCGGTGAACGTGTCGATATTGTTCTATTTGATGACAATGTTGCTCAATACGTTATTAATGCTATGTCTCCAGCTGAAGTTGCTTCCATTATTGTTGATGAAGATAAAGGTACAATGGATATTGCGGTTGAAGAAAGTAACTTAGCGATGGCTATTGGTCGCAGTGGTCAAAATATTCGTTTAGCAAGCCAGTTAACAGGCTGGGAACTTAACGTGATGACGGTTGAAGACATGAAGGGTAAGCATCAAGCTGAAAATGATAAAGTACTCAATTTATTTATTGATAAGCTAGACCTTGATGAAGATTTTGCCACACTTCTTGCAGAAGAAGGCTTTACATCATTAGAAGAAATTGCCTACGTCCCTGTGGCTGAAATGTTAGAAATTGATGGTTTGAACGAAGACATTGTAGAAGAGCTTCGTGAACGTGCTAAAGAAGCATTAACAACTCAAGCGTTAGCCAGTGAAGAAACACTTGAGGGTGCTGAGCCGGCCCAAGATTTATTGGACCTTAAAGGTTTAGAACGTCATTTAGCCTTTGTATTAGCTAGTCGAGGTGTAATTACACTTGAAGATTTAGCTGAACAAGGCATAGATGAAATTAGTGATATCGAAGAATTAGATGAAACCAAAGCGGGCGAGCTAATCATGGCAGCACGTAACATTTGTTGGTTTAACGAAGAATAATAACACCGGAGAATAAACTAGATGGCAGATATAACAGTAGCAGAGCTTGCCAAAGAAATCGGCACACCGGTGGATCGCTTAGTCACACAATTAGCTGACTCAGGCGTGAATAAATCGGCTAGTGATGCTATTTCGCAAGATGAAAAAGAAGCGTTACTAGGGCACCTTAAAAAACAACATGGTGATGATTCTGAAGCTAAACCGAACAAGTTAACTTTAAATCGTAAAACTAAATCGACTTTAACTATGGGACATGGCAGTAAGGCTAAATCAGTAAACGTTGAAGTACGTAAAAAACGTACTTATGTTAAACGAAGTGATGTAGAAGATGAGAAGCTTGCGCAAGAGGCTGCAAAAGCCGAAGCTGAAGCAGAAGCTATTGCCGAAGCAAAAGTGAAAGCTGAAGCCGAAGCCGCTGCTAAAGAAGCTGAAAATGCTAAAGGTGTTGCCGCTGCTAAAGCTGAGCTTGAAGCAGAGCGGAAGGCTGCAGCCAAAGTAGAAGCAGCTTCAAAGGCGAAACAAGCTGCAGCAGAAAAAGCTAAGAATATTGATAAAGTACCTGAGAAAGTGGCTGAAACCGACGAAGCTAAAAAACTTCGCTTAGCGCAAGAAAAAGAACTTGCAGAAAAGATTGAAGCCGAAGCAAAAGAAGCCAATGAAGCAGCGAAAAAACTCGCTGAAGAAAATGAGGCACGTTGGAAAGTACAAGAAGAAGAGCGCAAGGCAAAAGAAAAAGAAGTTGTACACGTAACCTCATCCAAATATGCACAAGAAGCCGAAGATAAAGTTGATGCTGCGGATGAAACTGCGGGACGTCGTCGTAAAAAGAAATCCAATGATAAAACTGCTCGCGGTGGAAAATCTAAAGGTCGAAAACAAACATTATCTGCGCCACAAAGTTTAAAACATGGTTTTACCAAACCTGTTGAAACTAAAGTACAAGATATCCGTATTGGTGAGACTATATCAGTTGCTGAACTAGCTAATAAAATGGCGAAGAAAGGTGCTGAAGTTGTTAAAGCAATGTTCAAACTAGGTGCTATGGCAACTATTAATCAAGTAATTGACCAAGAAACAGCTGCATTAGTCGCTGAAGATATGGGCTTTGAAGTAATCCTTGTTAATGAAAATGCATTAGAAGTAGCTGTTCTAGCTGATCGTAATCATTCTGGTGAAGCTATTACCCGTGCACCGGTAGTTACTATAATGGGGCATGTTGATCACGGTAAAACGTCATTACTTGATCATATTCGAGAAGCTAAAGTAGCCGATGGCGAAGCTGGCGGTATTACTCAGCATATTGGTGCTTATCATGTTGAAACCGGCCATGGTATGATTACTTTTTTAGATACTCCTGGTCACGCTGCATTTACTGCTATGCGTTCTCGTGGTGCTAAAGCGACTGATATCGTGATTATTGTTGTTGCAGCAGATGATGGTGTTATGCCACAAACAATCGAGGCTATACAACACGCTAAAGCTTCTGAAGCACCAATTATTATTGCTGTTAATAAAATGGATAAAGAAGCTGCAGATCCAGATCGTGTTAAAAATGAATTATCTCAACATGGTGTACTTTCTGAAGAGTGGGGTGGCGACGTTCAGTTCGCTCATGTTTCTGCAAAAACTGGTTTAGGTATTGATGATTTACTTGATTCTATTCTATTGCAAGCTGAAGTATTAGAACTAACTGCTGTTGAAGATAAAATGGCATCTGGTGTAGTTGTTGAGTCAAAACTAGATAAAGGTCGAGGCCCTGTTGCAACGATATTGGTTCAAGAAGGTACTTTAAATCAAGGTGATATAGTTCTTTGTGGTTTAGAATATGGTCGTGTGCGTGCAATGCGCGATGAAAATGGTAAGACCATACAATCTGCAGGACCGTCAATTCCTGTTGAAATAATTGGTTTAAGTGGTGTTCCACAATCTGGTGATGAAGCGACTGTTGTAAAAGATGAGAAAAAAGCACGTGAAGTAGCGTTGTTCCGTCAAGGTAAATTCCGTGATGTCAAACTTGCTCGTCAACAAAAGTCTAAGCTTGAAAATATGTTTGCAAACATGGCTGAAGGCGATGTCTCTGAGGTTAACGTTGTTATCAAATCTGATGTTCAAGGTTCTCTTGAAGCTATCAGTGACTCTCTCGTTAAGCTATCAACCGACGAAGTGAAAGTAAGAATTATTGGTTCAGGTGTTGGCGCCATAACGGAAACTGATGCAACATTAGCTGCAGCTTCTAATGCTATTGTTGTTGGCTTTAATGTTCGTGCTGATGCTTCTGCCCGTAAAGTTATTGAATCTGAAAATATTGACTTACGTTATTACAGTGTTATCTATGCTCTGATTGAAGAAGTAAAACAAGCAATGAGTGGCATGCTAGCGCCTGAGTTTAAGCAAGAAATTATTGGTTTAGCGCAAGTACGTGATGTATTTAAGTCACCTAAAATTGGCGCAATTGCTGGTTGTATGGTTACCGAAGGTATCATAAAACGTAGCGCTCCAATTCGTGTATTACGTGAAAATGTTGTTATATACGAAGGTGAGCTTGAATCGCTTCGTCGTTTTAAAGACGATGTGCAAGAAGTTCGTAATGGCACTGAATGTGGTATTGGTGTAAAAAACTACAATGATGTGCGTGTTGGTGACCAAATCGAAGTGTTTGAAACTATTGAAATTAAACGTTCATTATAATTTATTCTTATTTTTATTGTTTCGAACATAAGTTTGTAATTTATGTGTGAAACAACTTTTGAATAAAGTGTTAATAATATTAAAAGGGGCTTATGCCCCTTTTATTTTAAAATTTTTTATAGAGTACCTATATATAAATCTATAGAGTACTTATTCATAAAAAAGTAGTAATGTTCATTTCTGCTTTTTGGGAGTTTATTATGGTAAGAGAATACGCTCGGACAGACCGAGTGAGTCAACAAATTCAAAAAGAAATAGCCGTTATTTTAATGCGTGAAATTAAAGATCCGCGTTTGAGTATGACAACAGTTTCTGCCGTAGAAGTAACACGAGATCTTGCATATGCAAAAGTATTTGTTACTTTTTTTAGTGATACCGATGAAGAAATCAAAGCCTCTCTGGAAGTATTAACTGAGGCTGAAGGCTATATTAGATCTTTGTTAGGTAAACGTTTACGTGCTCGTATAATGCCGCATTTAAGATTTGTTTATGACAGTTCAATGGCTGAAGGTGTGCGCATGAGTGCCCTTGTTGATAAAGCTGTTGCTAGCGATAACAATGACCAAGAAAATGACAATGAAGTTAGCCCGAATGATAGCGAGCAGGGTAAATAGCGATGGCAAAAAGAAGAAAAGGTCGTCCAGTTAACGGTGTTTTGTTGTTAGACAAGCCCTATGATTTATCATCTAATCATGCATTACAGACAGTAAAGCGTATTTATTTCGCTCAAAAGGCTGGTCATACCGGTGCTTTAGATCCGCTAGCAACAGGTATGTTGCCCATTTGCTTAGGCGAGGGTACCAAGTTTTCACAGTATTTACTCGATACTGATAAAACATACCAAGTAACGGCAAAATTAGGTATTAGAACAACTACAAGTGATGCTGCAGGAGAAAAGGTTAGTCATAAAAAAGTAAACGTATCTTCTGAACAACTCAATCAAGCATTAAATACCTTTCGTGGTACCACTAAACAAGTTCCTTCAATGTATTCAGCACTTAAGTATCAAGGTAAACCTCTTTATAAGTACGCTAGGGAAGGTATTGAAGTACCTCGCGAAGCCAGAAATATTACTGTGTTTAACCTGCAATTATTACGTTTTGAAAATGACGAAGTTGAATTAGTTATCCATGTATCTAAGGGGACTTATATTCGTACCATTATTGATGATTTAGGAGAGTTACTCGGGTGCGGGGCCCATGTTGCACAGCTAAGACGAACAGCCGTAGGTAATTATCCCGTCAATAAAATGGTCACTTTGGTTGAACTTGAGTCTTTACTAAATGAAGCTACGGATAAAGAAATTACTCCGTCCGTTCTGCTTGACCCTCTGTTATTACCGATGCAGAGTGCAGTTGATGGTATGCCGTGTGTTTATGTAGACGATATGTCAGCAAATTTTCTTCGGCATGGAAATCCAGTACAAGCATATAATGCACCGTATGAAGGTAGTGTCCAAGTTTACCTAGGTGAAGATGAACAAGACATCAATGCAGAATTTATTGGTGTTGGTTTTATTAATGACGACGGTTTAGTTGCGCCAAAACGTATTGTTGTTATTTAAATACTTTAGTACTAACTAATCTCTTGCTTTTTGGCTTTGGGCTGCTAAAATACGCGCTCTTTCGATATCACAGCTGAATTAGTGTTTGGCTTGATACATTTTAAACTCTCCTATCAATCTTATTTGATAAGGGATATCACACTAAGGATTTATAATGTCTTTAAATGCTACTGAAAAAGCTGCAATCGTTGCAGAATATGCTCAATCAGAAGGTGATACTGGTTCACCTGAAGTACAAGTTGCTTTGTTAACTACACAAATTAACCACTTACAAGGCCATTTTAAAGCTCACATACATGATCATCATTCTCGTCGTGGTTTATTACGTATGGTTGCACAACGTCGTAAGTTGCTT
>Ga0209713_10002375_pt1 | contig 11657 bp, 15 predicted proteins | sample ArcOceMetagenome_3_FD_187444 | JGI IMG/M metagenome (GOLD analysis project Ga0209713, IMG submission 187444) | Marine eukaryotic phytoplankton communities from Arctic Ocean - Arctic Ocean- Svalbard ARC20M Metagenome (SPAdes) (version 2) | ecosystem: Environmental > Aquatic > Marine > Oceanic...
TGTTGAGTTATTACTCGGGCCAGACGCTTCGTTTAATCGAGGAGGACGGGCCGGGGTCCCCGAAGGTCTCGGGTTCGAACCCCACGGGCGCCAAATTGGGATCGGAAGCGGAGCGACGGATGCGGGCGGCGGACGAAGAGGTGAAGCGACGCGCGGAGGCGGATGCGAAACGTCAGATTGAAGCCTCCAGGGTCGCCGCCGCGAACGAAGTAGCCGCGGCGCCGGTGCGTGTTTTTTCTTTTGTTGTTTTCTCTCCAACTGTCTGCCCATACATACATACTGAACCTGTGTTTATTAACTTAACTCACAACTCACAGGGCTTCCCAGCGGCGTTCAACGCGGCGGCGGTCGCCGCGATCGCGAGCGGTGACGCGTCGAAGGTCCACGTCATCTTACGTATCGTCCGCGCGCCGGGGACGCCGGCGTTCGCTAGGGCGTTACCCGGGGGTGCGAAGACGTGGTCCGATCCCGCGGTTTGGATTGGCCTGGACCGTTTTTATAATTCACGATTGGTGGATTCACGTATGGGCGACGAGGCAGACGATAATTCTAATTCAGGTAACGGTGCTCCGTATATAGGGAGCCGGCGGGATCTCGCCTGGCGTATGGCGAGCGTGGGTCTTCCGCCGCACGCGATCGGTGGGATCCTGGCGCGTTTACCGGTGCATGATGACTCTGAGTCGTCACTCCCGGGAGAGCCGACTCGCCAGATGGATATTCAGACTCTGAATTCAATTCAGAAGGATCCGCCTACGGGCAAACAGGGAAGCAACACTTCCGAAGATGTGAATAACCGCGGTAACGGCAATAACGACGCTAACAACACCGGCCTGCCGCCGAGGGTGGCGCCCGTTCCCGTGGCGAGCGCCGATCGAGTCGGTCGATCGGTCGGCCGCGTCTGGGAAGTTTCCAAAAGCGTCAATAACAACAACGACGCCGACGCTAACATCGACGATGACCAAATAGCCAAATCGGGCGGCGGTACCGGTACGCACTTCGGTGACGACGACGACGCTATTACGCGTATACGGCAGAGCGGCACGAGCTCCGGCGCGGGCGCCGCCATCGTTCACGACGCGTGGATCGAACGGATGCGACTGGCGGCGCGCGCGAGTTCCGACCCGGCGGGTGGAAAAAAAAAACGGTTTAAAAACGGTTCCTCCATCGGTAGTGCCGATTCGTCTTCAATTCCGGACGACGCGGAGAACACGGCGCCGTGGTGGGCGCTGCCCACGGGTGCCACCGGGATCGGAGGGAAATCGCCGTTCAGTCTGGACGCCCACTGTGGACGCTCTGTCAAATCGCTCGGTTTCGCCAAACGACGAAATAATTCGGTCAGTGTTTTTGGTTCTCTAACTGTTTTCCCATATATACTAACTTGGTGTTTTACACATCACAGGGCTCCATCCATCGCGAGGGAACCGTGGACGCCGCTGATACGCAGTCGTCGCTGGAGGATTACCTCCTGGGCCTGGACCTCGACGGGGATGAGAACGACACGGATGGGGATGGAACCCGCGACTGGAAAATTAATTCCAACACGCGTAACCTCCGAACCGGCTATAAAAACGGCTCGTATTCCTCTACGGCCAACTGGCGCGGCTTGCCCTCCGACGTTTACGTCTCGTCGCCGTGGTCGCACGAGTCGATGGCTCGCCGGGACTCGCGCGGTAACACTCCTCGCGCGGGAAAACAATCCGCGAATAGTCCCTCAAACGCCAATTACGATGAAGGGTCCACTCAAGGTTCCATACGAGGTTCCAACCACGCCATCACCGCCGTGGCGTGTTCGATGAACAACAACGGGGGGTCCAACGCACGATCCATCGCGGTGGGCTCCTGCTTCGGCGCGTTCGCGGTGAGTTTCTTTTAATCTTAACTCGTGCGGGCAATAAGACTGACGTGTTTTTGTAACTCAGGTTTGGAATCCATCCACCGGCGCCATCGTCCGCGCCAGAGCCGGCGGGTGGGGCGAGGCGGACGCGGGTCACTACAACCCGAACATGGGTCTCACCGCGCTAGGGTTCACGGGCGAAGGCGGATTTTTAGCGGTTGGGGGTACCAGGGGCGGCGGTGCGTGTCCAGCAGTCTCCCTTCCACTGTACCCAAACACCCGATTACAAATACCCAATTACCGTCCAATTACAACCAATCACCGACCAATCTCCCATACCAATCTCCCATACAGGTGTCGCGGCTTGGGACGTGCGAACGGGCGCTTGCGTGTCCGCATCCCCGGGGTCACACGCGGGCGCGGTCACGGTGGTCCTGGCGGCCACCGGACCGGGCCTGGGCGGACCCGAGCAAGTCGGAACCAATCCTTCGAACAGCTCTTCAAATTCTTTAAATCCGGCGTTGGTGCTGACCGCGTCGAGCGCGCCGGGCGACGGACGCGTGCGCCTGTGGGACGTGCGCACGGGCCCGAGGGAGACGGCGGCGGCGCTCGGCGGGCACGTCGGAGGCGTCACCGCCGTCAGTCCTTCCCCAAACGGTCAAGCCGGAAGCGGTGGGGCTTTCTTCACCGGTGAGTTTTTATTGTAATTCGCGTATTGAAAAGGGCGATTAGGGCAATTAGACTGACGGCGTGTTTTGTTTTGTGTATAGGCGACGGCGCGGGAACGGTGAGGGCTTGGGACTGGCGACGCGCGGGCGGCGGCGCGGTTGCGTCAGCGCGTGGGCACGTCGGGTCCGTCACGGCCGTTACTTCTTTACATTCGTCGCGGGCGGATGTCGCGGCGTCCGCGGGGGTGGACGGGGTCGTCCGGGTGCTTTCGCTCGACGGCGCCGACGGTGCGTGTATTATGTTATTAATCCTCGTACGTATTGGCGATTTGACTGATGACGTCGTGTTTTGTTTTCAACGTTTACAGGCGGGTGCATTAAACTGGTCGGGCACCTCGGGCCGGTGACGTGCCTGCGCGCGGTTGGTAGTGGCAACGTGAGCGCGTCGGAGATGAACGCCGCGGTCGCAGGTTCGAACCCCGTCGACGCCAATTTAATACGCGGGAAAGACGCATCGGGTGCCACGATTCATTCCGCGGGCGGGAGCAAAGTTAAAGGGCACCGCCGGCTGAGCAGCATCATGGATCTCGCGCCCAACCTCGGATCCGATTTCTTCGACGGAGGGGCAATTGATTCTTTGACCCATAACTCGGGTCACGGCACCGTGGGTCTGGCGTCCGGGTCCGTGGACGGGACCGTGCGTCTGTGGTGCCCGAACGCGAACGCCTCGCGCTGGCACTGCGCCGCGGTGGGGCACGCGCACGACGGTACGCTTATTTCAATTCTCGTATGATTGGCAATTATGGGAAATTTGACGACTGACGCCGTGTTTTGTTTGTTTATCGACAGGTCCGATACTCTCCATGGAGACGAACGCGAGCGGGTCTTTGCTCACCGCGGCGTCGGACGCGAGCTTCGCGCGTTGGCCCGATTCCGAACCCTTCCTCAGACGCGCTCGGTTCGGCTCGAGCGGTATTCATTCGAGCGGCGCGCTCAAGGGTGGCGGCGTTCACGGGAGACAGCGAGAGAGAGCCGGGGGTTCAAATCACGGCAGTGCGGCATTTGCGAGTTTTTCGGGAAGTAACAACTCTGGGAAACGGTTGAGGCATTTCGAGTTTGGCGGCGGCGGCGGCGCTGCTTGGACGCCGACGCGGATGCATCACAGGGTGGACTCACCCCGGGTGTGCGCGATCGATCCTTCGGGGGCGGGGCGGATGGTGACGGGCACGAGGGACGGAGTGGTGACGTGCGCATCGCTCGATTGATCTTAATATGTAGGTAAACTACTTTCCAATCACTCCACGACCTCCAACTCCTTGATCCCGACGCATATCGTAGCGCTCATCTTGTGTGCCGGGCATTTTTCGTTATTGAGTTGCAGGCCCCAGTCGCCGTTGTATTTGTACAGCCGAGTCCAGTTCCCTTCCTTATATTCGTCGACGAACTTCGAAGCTGTCCTATCCAAATACTCGTCGTTCTTATCGTCATCGGCGAGCTTCCAAAAGTCCTTACAGCCCCAATACTCCTTACAGAGCACAGTGAAGGTGCCCTTAGCGGCTGCTTTCGCGGATGTCATTGATTTGTAAACGACACCCTGGTGTTCCTTTCTCTCGTGCACCTCGTGCATCTCTCTCTCCCTTTGCTCTGCCGACTCCATCTCATCATGTTAGTCTTCATGATATCCTCTTTGATATTCTGCGTAGTCGTCCATGAAATCCTCGTCGAACTCTTCAATCGTTGTGTCGACTTGGTACTCGACGGTGTACACGCGCGAGCCCGGCGCTGCATCTACCTCTGCATCCTCAGCCTTCTTCTTCGCACTCTTCGCACTCTTCGTCTGGTCCTCACTGTTGGGAAGACCCCGCTTGGCCATCGAGAGACCGTCACGCGATTTCACCCGTCGTTCACCTCGCGTCGCCGGACGGCCCGAGACTGATGTCCCGCTCGCGTCGACCGGGTGCCTCCGCTTGGCGCCAATTTTTATGACATCACGTCGCCAAAAAACAAACAAGATGTGGCACAATCATCATGATCTCGCCTCTCACTCCGCCCCGCGCGTCGATCGACCATTCATTCGCGGTCGCATCGCATCGCATCTATATCCACTTACACGCCACGACACATCATCGATCCCGAACCACACACAGCTGTGCGGCGACGACGACGACACGAACGACCACCATGAACGACTACGAGGCGAGGCGCGAGGCGAGGATCGCGCGGTGAGTTTATTTCAAGGGTTCTCGTATGGGCAATCGGGCTGACGTCATGTTTTTCTTTTCACAGAAATCGCGCCATCCTCGCGCAGCTCGTCGGCGACCTCCCGAACGCCATGATGGCCGCATCCACCACCAGCCACTCCAAGCCGGCGTCCGGGCCGTCCAAGAAGCGCCCGCGTACTGAGATCAACGAAGAGGACCTGCGCAGGAGCGGCCGCATACGCAACCTCCCGGCTCCAATCTACACCACGTTCGAGCGCGACGAAGATCTCGGCGATAAATCCGGCTCTCGGTACGTCTATTTATCTAATTATCTCGTATGGGAAACTAGCATGACGTCGTGTTTTGTTTACAGGAAATCCACCAAGAAGACGACCGGGAAGGATACTGCCACGTACGCCGGTACCTCCGCCGCGGGCGGCGTTGTCACCACCGTATCCCCACCCCCACGGTCCAAGTCCTCCGCCCCAACATCCGCCAACTCCTTAAAGGCACTCGACGCCAAGATGACCGCGTGCGCGTCAAACCATCTGGGCATGGTAAGTTGATTTAAGAGTTATTTCATGTTATTTCCGTAGCACTACGGGCGATTAGACTGACGCGTGTGTTTTGTTCAACTCTCACAGCCGATATCCGACGGAACCGGGTCGTTTAAAGCCGCCGTGATACACGAGATATCCCCAATCGCAAACCCAAAGTTCAGCAAGATGAGCGGCATCCAGGTGAGTGACACTCGTACACGACACGCACTCAAATACCCAAACACCACCCAAACGCTAACACCAAATACTAACATCAAACACTGACCAATCACCCCTTATCCATCCAGGAGTGGCGCAACGTGGTGACGCTGTTCGTAAACGTCGGGGTAAGTTCATTTTGATCATTTCATGGGCAATTAGACTGATGTCGTGTTTTGTGTACAGGATAAACACGGCAACTCGTACGACAACGTGTTCACGCACGCGGGGGTGAGTTTATTTTAATTCCTTCTCGTACGGGCAATTAGTATGACATCGATCGTGTTTTGTTTATCACAGGGTCGAATAACTTGGTTCGCGCAGCCCAGGTGGGTTTATTTTAATTCTCGTACGGGTACGGGCAATTGGACTGACGATGTGTTTATTTCATAGGCAACACGAAGACACGCCGGTGATTCAGCGCATCATATCGACGATGGCGGAAGGGAAAGGGATGGACAGTCTAATTGCCAATACCGCGCCGGCTGGTCTAGTGCCAAACGACGACGAGGACACCGACGTGGATGACGCCGCCTGTGGGACTGGTGAGGATGCGGGCGCGAAGAGTAGTGCTAGTGCTAAGAAGAAGGCGGCCTGGACTGAAGACGAAAAGAAAATGAAAACCGAGACGAAGAAGGGAAAGGCTGGTAAGAAAATCAAGGAGTGGCCGGTGCACTTGTTCTGTCGCATGGAGGGCTGCGAGTACGTCTACTGCGGTAGGCTGCGCGCGATGGAGTACGACCCTCGCAAGTGAGTACAGTACAGTCTCCCTCACGTACTCATCAAATACCCAATTACAAATACCCAATTACCACCCAAACACTGACCGTTCGCCCCCCTGCTATCACCCAGGCTCCCGATGAAGTTCACGTTTCGCCTGTTGGACGCGCCTTTGCTGCGAACGTCGGACGATTTCCTCGGGTTGGTGGACCTCGCCGACGCGGACGCCAGCCTGGGCGCGTACAAGGCAGCCTCCAAATAGATTTAACGTATTAACGTATATACAGGAAACTAGTAGCAGCCAGTCGCGTCTACGGCTTCACGGTGACGACGCACTCGGCGGTTTCAACGACGGAATTATCCCTTTCAGTAGTAGCGTCTTTAGCCGAGAGCAGCTTCGCTTCCAGCGCCGCCGAACTCACCCACACATCGCAGTGACATCGGGCGCTGGTATCCGCGGATGCGATCGCGACGTCAGCCGCGTCGAGCGATACCTGTAAACAAAACACACCTGACGTCAATCTAGTTGTCCATACTTGTAACTCTTACGAGGATTAGAATAAGCTCACCGCGACGCGTTCGTCGATCATGGCGCACCTGTAAATAAAACATGACGTCAGTCAAATTGCCCATATATACGAGAATATTTACAATATGCGCACTTTTCCAGAATATCCGCGAGGTTGGACCCGTCACCGCTAAAAGTCAGGAGCGAGGCGACCGCGCGGAGCTCCGTGAGGCACTCGCACGCCTCCCTCACGGCCCGGAATCCATCGTCAACCGCGATATTAATAACGGTTTCTAACGGCAAACACGGTTTCGCACTCGTACGGCGGTTGGTGTCGTCGAAGTCGAAGTCTTGGACGAGAAGTAAATTCGATTCGGTTTCCGCGAGGGCGTTTCTGAGTCGAACGTGCGCCGCCTCCGTCGCCGCCAGCACCGCATCCACCACCTCCACGTGCGCCCCGAGCACCCTCACGAACTCACCCAACACCCGAGACTTGGTCTGTCTCCGTCTGGACTCATCACGTTCGTCAGCCTTGTGATCTAACCACCGCTGGGTGAAATTGGCTCCAATAACTGAAATAGGCAGCGCGGTGATGACGACGCTGGCGATCATGGTGAACGCCGCGGCGAGTTTGCCGTATGCGGTCAGCGGGTACGCGTCACCGTACCCGACGGTAGTCAGCGTCACCACGCACCACCAGAACGTCGCGGGAATCGACGAGAACGGATCGTCTTCGTGACTATCCGCCATATCGGCGTCGATCCAGCTCCCTATTTAACAATAAAAAAACAACTTCAAACCAATTGCACATGCATGTACGACAATTCAAATGTAAAAAAACTCACCTTGCTCGCAAAAGTACACCAGCGAACTGAACACCACGAGCGCCAGTGCCAGTAACAGCAGCAACATCCCAAACACTTCCACGGAGTCACGAACTGCGTCGGTGACAATCTCCAGTTTACGCATGCGCGCGCCCAGTCTAAATACCCGTAGCACGCGGAAGAGCCGAAACGTCCGCAACAAACCTTTGAGTTTAAAAAACACGTCACACTAATTGCTCGTACGAGGATTAAGATAAACTCACCAGAGACGCCGCCTTCGCCGTTTTCGTCCTGAGACTGTTTGCCCGTACGGATCCCTTCCACGCAAACTTGGACGATGAGCTCGAGCCAGAAGGGCGCCACCGCCAAAAGGTCCACCACGTTCGCCGGGGCTTTCACGAACGCCACCCTTCGCGGCGCTGTTAAGAGTTAACAAAACACTTTCCCGTCATCATTCTAATTGCACATACACGAAGCATATAAAAACAACCGCACCGGTGGCCAGCTTGAGACCGTATTCAACCGTGAACAGCACCTGGCAAACCAGCCCTATGCGTTTTAGCACGGCGTCGTCCGCGTACTCCTGTGAACAAAACGCTTGACGTCATCAGTCCAATTGCCCGTGTGGAAACACAAAAATAAAAAAAACTTACCCGCCTCGACTCCATCACGTGACACACGATTGACGCGAGCACTGTTTTAAAAACACGACGTCAGTCCAATTGCCCATACGGAAATAAAAAAACTCACCGGTGGCTGTCACTGCGACGTTGACCCACCGGGCGAGTGTGCCGCTGCCCGGGTCGTCCAGGGTGCGGAACACGTACGCGCGCCAGGTGTGTTTGGGTGGTATTTGGTTGGTATTTGGGTATTTGAGTACGCGGCCGTGGGTGTCGAGCTGTTGCGTCGGCGACGATGATTCGTTGTTAGATGGGAGCCGGCTCGCGCGTGTGAGCGTGCGGCGCCTGTGGCGCGTGGTGGTGTGACGCGTCTCCACGAGCGGCGGCATCGAACGTACGCGTGGGTCGAAACGCGACGCGGGGATCCCTATAGAGGCGGTGGAATGCCAGGGCACTTCCGATTTGTCGATGCCCATTTGCTCAGCCACGCGCCCGGCCGCCTCCCTCGGGGATGACGACGACGACGCCTCCGTCGGCTTGCCCCCATCCTCCCCCCCGGCGTGCGAGGACTCATCGTCCGACTCATCCTCGTCGAGGTCGAGGCGCTCGCGCGCGAAGCACGATTTCCGGAAGACGCTCCGCGCGCGCCGCGCCGTCGTCGCCGGCGCGGAATTCCTTGGATGGTTGGAATATCGACCGGCGGCATTTGCGTCCTCGTCGTCGTCGTCGTCGTCGTGGATGTGTCCGCGCCCGGTGGTTTCGACGCCGGATCGCGCGCGACGGAACTGGGCGTACACGAAAGGGACGGTGACGCCCATCGCGCGATTATGTGTCCGTCACCACCTCCGCCCGGACGCGAGTGTTGAACGAGGAGGCGCTTTTGGGAAAAGAAGTAACTGAACGAAAATATTTGCGCCCGGTCACGTCAAAGGCGGGTCGATATTTCTCGAACTTTCCGTCACTGTTCAGCCGCGCGGTTGTATCGCCGCCGCCATGACCACAATCTGGCGCCCACACTGGTTGGTCAAGCCTATCGAACCCGTCGAGGAGGAAGTGCCCGACGACGATGTCCCCGATGTCAAGGTGGAGCCTGTCGCTGACGACGATGGGATAGATGGGGAAGACGGAACGACGCCTTCCGAGGGAAAGGGCGCGAAGCGGAAGAGAGCCCCTAACACAAAGGGGCCATGCGAGCACGGGGTGAAGCCTCGCTCGAAGTGCAAGGTGTGCAGCGCTTGTCCGCACGGTCGTCGGCGGTCTAGATGCAAGGAGTGCGGCGGGAAGGAAATATGCGAGCATGGTCGTCGGCGCTCTAGATGCAAGGAGTGCGGTGGGGGTGCAATATGCGAGCACGGTCGTATACGCTATGGATGCAAGGAGTGCGGTGGGGGATCGATATGCGCGCACGGTCGTATACGCTCTCAGTGTAAGGAGTGCGGCGGGTCACAAATCTGCGAGCACGGTCGTATACGCTCTCAGTGCAAGGAGTGCGGTGGGGGCTCAATCTGCGAGCACGGTCGTATACGCTCTCGATGCAAGGAGTGCGGTGGTGGATCAATATGCGCGCACGGTCGTCAGCGCTATGATTGCAAGGAGTGCAAGAATTAGCGAACGTAGACTAACGTATCATCGATCGCGAACAGTTCACCGTACGCGTCGTAGTAAAGAATCGCACCCCAACTACCGAAATCGAGAGAGTCTCATCAAATAACCAAACAAACGAGAGACGATACCGTGCGTTAAAGTAACTTTGATGAATTTCAATCGCGGTTACCGGCCGAAGAACGCTACTTATGCTCCTGTACACATCCTCCATTTACCCATGCACGGTCAGACTAATAGCGATTAACAACCCCAATCGTCAATTAGCGTCGAACCGTTCAGTCAGCGCATCCAGTGAAGCGTCGACGCCATCGTCGCTTCGAAGCTTTCATGATGACGACGAACATTCTCATTCTCATCGTCGCTTACCGAAGTTCTCGTCATCCTGCGCTTGAGTCGCGTCAATCGGCCGGCTAGCAGTCATTTCGGGCCGAACCGTGAGGCGCCGGCGGTGACGTGCGTTCCGCGCTGCTTGTCGTCGGGGTGCGGCTGGTACCTGTCGTGTTCAAAATGGATATATATCGGTCAGCGAAGACTATTTTTGACTATTTTTGACTGGGCGAGAGACAGCTCTGATAGCTGCGGGTTTTTGGCTTTTGTGCGGTGGGATCTCATCTCTCGGGGTTGGTTGGGTCTGTTAACTCTATACGTACCCGGCTCGGAGTTTGCTCTTGCAGACGAACTTGGACGCCGGCGACATCATCGCGTCCGTCGGGCTGTTGTGTCTGGTCGAGTTAAGGTGAGAGGCGCGGTCAGCGTCGGTCGTCGATCGAGAAGGATTGAGTTCCGAGAATCTCGAGAATATAAATGTGATGATTGGCTCCCACGGGCGGTGGCGTCCTCCTACCTGGATCCCGGCACGACCTTCTTCCCCGGCGTCTTCCTCAGCTGCGTCAGCGCGGTCAGTTTGCTCATCGTGTTGACGTCGTGGGATTCGAGCGGCGCCCAGCTGACCTGCGCGCTCGGGCTCTTGTGCTGCGGCGACATCTCTCGCTTCTTACTCGGTTGTTATCGGACACGCTGTCGATCTCTGGTGTCGTTGGACGGGCGGGTGGGATGCGGCGCGTGTTATCTGGCGTCGGTCGGTGGCGGCGGCGGTTGCGACTGTGAAGGTCCTGACGATCCTACGGAAGCGCGTGCGATGGGGTCCGTGCGATGGGTCAAAGCGCGCGCGGCGGTCAATGGATCGTGTCACGTGTCACGAAAGTCGTCTCGGATTATTTCCCGAAATAATGATGAACTTTTTCTCTTCCTGGGACCAGTCGACGACTACGCGCGACAACGACGGGCGCGTGCGGTGTGGGGCGGCGAGATGCCGCCGCCGCGCGAGCACACCCACGCGGATGCCTCCACATCCTCGCCACCATCAACATCGCCGTCGTCCATCGCGGTGGACATGGCGTGCGGCATGGCCGCGGGCGTCGCGTACACCGTCACCGCCCATCCCTTCGACACCGTCAAGGTTGCCATGCAATCCCGGAAAAACAGCTCCTCCTCGTCGGGCACAGCCCCAAAGTCCGCCATCGCCGTGACGTCCGAGATCATCAAAGGCCCGCGCGGCGCCTTAGGTCTCTTCCGCGGGCTCACCGCGCCCCTCGTCGGATACAGCATCGAAGCCGGCGTCAACTACGCCGCGTTCAACCAGTCCCGGCGATGGCTCGAGCACAACAACCCGTTCTTCCCACCGAACGACGACGGTTCCGACGGTGGTGACGCGTCGTCGTCCTCATCGAAGAGGTCGGTGACGCGTCACCTGGCGGAGTGCGCGGTATCAGGCGCGCTCGGCGGGTCACTGCTATCACTCGTCGTGGCGCCCACCGATCTGATCAAGTGCAGGGTACAGGACGGGCAGTTCGCCAGAGCATCAGACGCCATTCGAGACGTCGTCGTGAGTTTCTTTTTATTTTCGTACTTGTATTGGC
>Ga0209713_10002377_pt1 | contig 11655 bp, 18 predicted proteins | sample ArcOceMetagenome_3_FD_187444 | JGI IMG/M metagenome (GOLD analysis project Ga0209713, IMG submission 187444) | Marine eukaryotic phytoplankton communities from Arctic Ocean - Arctic Ocean- Svalbard ARC20M Metagenome (SPAdes) (version 2) | ecosystem: Environmental > Aquatic > Marine > Oceanic...
TTGAACACCCTGTTTGCCACAAATATGTTTGCTCTTTCGTTGCCCAGTTTCTCCCTGGTCGCATTATTACTAAGAGTCTGCCCGTCGTCTATTAAAATCCGAGCTTATCCGCCTCGCGCTCTGTCGCACCATGTAAAAGCATGAGGAAGCTTGCGTTCACCGCGAACAGGTATGGCAGGCAGGGCAGGCAGGGCAGGGCAGGCATAGGAGGCAGGGCATGGGAGGCAGGGCATGCAGGGCAGGCAGGGCATGGAGGGCAGGCAGGACGGGCAGCGCCAGCATTCTTCTCAACAATAAGCTTTGTGGAATCATTGAAAAGATAAGAAAATGCACACAGCGGCATCCACACACGAGCTCCCCGAAAACCAGCAGAAATGCCCAGGTGCTCCCGAATCAGAAAACGCATCAAAATGTTGAAACCTTTGAACACAAATGGCTATGGTTTTTGGAGGGTCCCGAACACGAAAAGTTATGACTGGTTAGGATACACGCTGCACACATTCAAAATGTGCCCAGATGGGGTTTCCCAAGAGCGTCCCGGAGTGCCCGTCGGGATCTGTCTGGAGAGCACGCACACACGACGGAGACATGGGGATGCACGACATGTAGGATTTTGTCACAATTCAATCGGTGTGGCGGACTGTCTGAGGCCCTGGATAAGAAGATTCACGAAATGGCCCGGCGACGGAGCTCCTGAGAGATAAGCATGTGCATATGCGCGTCAGCTCCAGCCGTGTGGCTTCTGGCCAAAAGGTGCACCTGCTGCGGTAAAAGAACAGCGACGAGATCACGCAAGCGCATGGGGATGCTTCTCGGTTTGTCACCAATTCCAATTGACTGGCGAACCCAATGACAGATATCGGGGTCCATGGTGCAGAGCCCTTCCCGGACGCGTTGGTCCCAATCGCCCCGAGCCAGGGCAATGCCGGCACGAGTCATCTCCCGCGTGAGAATGCCAGCGTCGAAGCCCAGGTGGTGGGCGCAGATTCGGTAACCTTTCTGCAGCAGCGCCAGGACATCGTCCAAGAACTCGCACAACACCTCGTGCAGCGGCCGGCCGTGCTCAAAGGCGAAGTCGTGCTTGATTCCGTGCTTCTCCGTGGCAGCAGACTCTATCGCGAAACCTTCGGGCTTGACCAGACAGCTTTTGATCACCAGAGCGTCGGCATCCTTTGTAGCGTAGGCCCAGCCAATCTGAACCACGCGCAGGAGCGATAGAGCCTCGTTGTCTGCGGTGGTAAGAAAGCCGAATTCGCCCGACTTCCAAAAGGATTGCTGATTAGAACCACGAGGGACGAGAGCGTGTGTCTCCACATCAATGCCGACAAAGAACGAAGAGCCATCCAATTTCTCGACAACCCGAGGCGGCGCGGGAAGAGACTTCACTTCTTGAGTTAGTTGACGCAGGTCTGGCAAGCGCCCTCTGCCTTCCAGAGGGCGTGGGCACTGATCAACCGAGAATCGCGACCGTTTGGGTGGCGGTAGTTCTTCGGCGCCATCGCGCTGAGACATGGCGCCGTGCGCAAAGCAAGGGTGGAGGGGGCTTGTGACTCGATACATGTTCAGCACGCGTGCAAGACCCGCACAATCATACACGCATACAAGCGAGCTCAAGTCGAAACCGCGTGCACACTCGGTGGAGGACTCTTGTTTTTGTTCGTGCCAGGACTGTCGCATCGTCTCACGCTCCTGGTTGCGAGGCGGCCTTGCGGTGCTCCACACGCTCAGGCCCCGTCTTTCTTCGGAGTCTGCGCGAAGGGGTTACGATGCGAGACAACGCACAGGCAGCAATGGGCAAGAGATCTGTGGCGAAATGGTCGCGCTTTCGTCGACGCAGCATGGGGAGCACAGCCGCCAGTCGTGCTCGCGCTGGACCGTGCTCCCCGAGGTGGATCTCTGCATTTGCGATCTGCACCTGCACGCTGCCCTTCAAGACCTCGTCACTCTCGGCTTCCGACATGATGTCCTGCGCGGTCTGAAGTGTTCTTTTCGCCAGGTCATATTTGCCCTGGCTGCTCAAGAGCTTCGCGTCGAGCTCCAGCGAAGTTGCCAAGCTGGCATTCAAGCCTAGATCAGCTTGGATATTGAGGGCGCGCCGAAGCCACGCTCTGGCCGGGCCAAACTTTGCCTGCTGCATGCTCGTCTTGCAGAGAAGTGTACAACATGAGGCGAAGAGTATGCCGTTCCCAAAAGTTCGAGGCATTTCGAGAATCCTCGGCATGACGCCTCGAAGGCACGCATCTGCATCATCGACATGGCCGATTGCGAGCAAGCTCTGAGCAGTCTCGATCTTTATGAGAAGCTCCCACCGCGAGCCCGACACGGCGAGGTGCTGCGCAATCGCAAGAGACCGCAGGGCGCACCGAGGGTCACCCGCGGAACTGTACGCCACCGCCAGTTTAATGTACGCATTGGCGTCTTGTCCGACTGGGCCTTCAAGTCCCAAGAGGCACGCCTGCACGACAGCGGAGGGAGTGAAGCGGGAGCCGCAAACCACGCAACGCTCTCGACCGTGATCTAAGAGCGACAGTAAGCACGCGCGGCACACCAGCGCCGAGCAACCGCACACGGAATCGGCATTGGGCGCCGTCAAGCATATGACACAATTCATCTGAGCACCTCGCGACATCACAACACACAACAATCACTATCGGCATCAAACAGATAAACACGCAATCACACGTAGATCATGATGTGGACACGACTCGTGCACATTAGAAAACGACGATGATGGACACACCTTTTACTGCCATAGCTGCTCTACCCCGTGGCGCCTCAGATGTCACACTGATCTGCTCCAACAGCCCCCTCGAGTTTCTCAGCGCTGGGCGACGTGTCAGTCGTATGCCCTCGCGTCGACGTAGCAACGCACTCGATGGCCGGCTCCTTCTCGGGAAACCACACAGACACAAAGTCCTGCTGCCGAACATACATCGGCTCGCGTGACATGGGCACGCTCCACGACCGATCGGGCGGCACCAGTGCAGAGCACGGGATCATGAAATTTGCCGGCCACGGACAGCGGAGGATGCTATGCCTGTGCGTCGCGCACACGGCAAACGATGCGTTGCAGCGCGGACACCATCGCACAGCGTCAGCGCACGCGAAACAATAGGGGATGCAACACAAAGTCATTGCGCGCACGTGCTTGCTTCGGATTGAGCCTGGGGTGTGCCGTGGCGCTGAGAGATGGTGCGCGTGTGTGCCTGTGCGCCGTCATGCTGCAAATTGCGTACGTGTGTTTGTGTGTGGGTGCATGTGCGTTCGGAATCAATGCGATGAAAGCGTGATTTGTTTCTTGCCTGCTGTCTAATCGCATATCATGTCCACATATCAACAGCCGCCCATCACAGCGGGAGGTACTCCATCGTGATGGCGTGGCTGGCCTTCAGCCTTGGTGAAAGTCTGCTTCAACGCCTGGATCCACATTTTGACGGTGTACTTCCACATACGGGTCGACATCTCTCGGAATGGATCCGGCTCTTCGAGGACTCTACTGTAATACTGCTTTTGTCGAATGTGAGCGATCTGCGCCATTCGCTTCTCGGTCCTCGAATCCATGGCACGATTCCCAAGATAACTATCTGGCCGGATCGCAAAGTCTCGAGATATGAAAAAGGACAATGATGCGCGCATACACGCGTGAACGCGGACAGACACACACGCGCGTGTGCACGGGCAACGTGAGAGACAACATACAAGACCTCTTTTTCTCAACCAAGATCGTCGCTCGGTGCAGCTCGCTTTGACTAGCCATTGTATTCTGGGTATAACACGCCGGATGGCCTCACTTGCCGGGGACTGCGACTGCGCGCTGCCTCAGGCTGCTCGGGCTGGGTGCCTGCAGAGGCGCCACCACGGACGTGGGGGGGCGTCGCAGAAGAGGGCATATTTCCAAGAGCAGCCTTTGCAGCCGTACCCCACCGACACCAATCGACGAGGCGACTCGAAAACTGCTCGGCGTCGGTCTTTGCAGCCGCCAGACGCTTGGTAAGGCGGTTCACCTCGATCTCGGCCATTCCCACTTTATCCTGCAATTGCGACACGCACTTGTGAGTCCCGAAGAAAGCATATGAATACGTTGCCACGGCACGCCGGCAGTGTGGACACGTCTTATCTTGCGCGTTGCCGGGGAAGACTGCCTTCTGCAGGCAATCGAAACAAAGGTGACCTTTGCAGCCATCGTCCGCGCAAGACAGTACGAATGCGGAGTTTGCCGTGGCATAGAGCGTGTCACAAATCGGGCAAAATAGTTCGTCATTCGCAGAAAACGACATGAGGAAATGCGGAATGAGAGATGGGCGGGGCAGCGCTTGTGAGACACTGCGTGCGGTGCACACGAATACGAAACAATGGCGCACGTGTGCGCATATGACGTGCGTGAGCGAAAGTGTGCATGGATGATTACGAAAAGCGATGTGGTGTCTTTTTCTTCACGGCAATGCGTGGCACTAGCGTCTATCAGCAGCGGCTCCCTCAGCAACACTCGGTTGCCCTCCTCCCCCGGCATTCGCAATGCGCAAGTGCGATCCCGGCGTAGTCTGGTACTCAGTCAAGACAAGATCGGCTACGCAAACATCTTCTTCAAGGTCGTCTTCGTGGTGCAGGTGGCCAAAAGCAAAGCGAGGTCCAGCGTCGCCGTCCATCGGGAAACGGGCCAAAAACGGAATGCTGCTCGAACCAGGCTTGTGCCTAGACATAGACGCGCGCGCATCAGACTCTCCGAAACTTGTGTGCAACGGCTTGAAAAGTACACACAAACAAACACACATCCGACACGCGTGCACATGAATGCTGCCCGCGCGGTACGTGTTTTCGTTCGCGCCCACTGCGCGCGAGATGGCCGCCGTCAGCCTGCGAACACGCGGAGAGTCTCAGATACGTGCCCTCTGCACACAGGACACGTCTTGCTCAGCGCGGCGCACGTCGCGCAGCACACGAGGTGCCGGCATGGAATGAACAGCACCTCGATTTGCCGGTCGAAGCAGACCTTGCAATCCATGGATGTCGTCGGTGTGGGTTGCCCTCTGTCCGGTGGCCCGCGTGCACGCTTCGCGGCCGGCTGCTGATCTTCAGGGACGGTCTCGCTCGCCGCCGCCGCCTCCCGCTTGAAGACGTACTTCTGGAAATCGAGTAAGGGTTGGCTTGGATCCACCAGGTCGCAACACCACAGCGCGTATTCTGGATGGTCGCGGTGAATGTCCGAATAGAAGCCATGCACGCCCCAACGCCAAGCGCCATGTGGCAGTATGGCAGTGCAGTACGGTCCGCCACATCGGAGTGCTTATATGTGAATGTGTGGCAGTACGGCAGTATGGCAGTATGACGATATATGGCGGTATATGGCAGTACAATACGGTCCGCCGTGGCCATGGGGCGTGCATGAGAAACCATTCTTGTATTTGCCACACGGAAGCACACCGCCGTGCGTCGTCTTCAGCCACGTTTTAAACGGAAACAAAGATCGAGGCAACCTCTTTTCATTCAACACCCAATGGCAATACGATCGATCGGTTGAAGCGACCGCCGCATGGGTAGACCCATTGTGCTTGCCCGCGAGGACGACATCCAGGGCCATTTGCTGAAACCTAGCGAACCGAAATGGCAGCGGTGTGACAACTTGGATACACTCGTGGCGCGCGCCTCCAATGATGCATCACGAAATTGCGCACACCAGCACTCGCTTTTGTGTGCCGCGCCCTTCGACTGTCACCTCTAACAAACAGCGTCGGCTCTCAGCAGATGCTTCGCCAGTGTTTTGATCCGCGCTTTGCCCAAGAAAGTCTTCGCACCGATCTGGATGCGTGGAAAACTGCGGACATCACGCAAGGCTGTCTGAAGCGCCTCCAAATCTCCAAAGCGCTGCACCAAGTGCTCCGCGATGCGTTCGCTCACAGTTGGCACGCACATGAGCTGCCGGATCAGAACGCTGTCGGCTTCGGATGCTCTTTGCCGTTTCGATTTCGATTGGGGTGGTGGCCGCAGTCCCGCGGCCACGACGGACGACGGATAACTCGACAACTTCTTCACCAAATGAACCACAAAGCACGCCGTCTCCTCGACGTCCATCGTCCTGAAGCAGCATGAGCTCCGGAGACTCGCATTGACCATCGCAGACACCATGGGCCCATACATGCTGTCGAGCCCCCGCATATCGCCTTCAATGACAAAGAACACCCGATGACCGGTTGCCATCAAACGACTGGTTTGCTCACGCCATCGTCCGTCTTGGATGGACGCCGAAAAGTCGTCGGCGCGCTTGCGCTCCATGATGAAAGGGCAACCGCCTGCATCGTACGTGCATACCACATCACCAACCGGCAACGAAGCCACGCGGTGGGGCGTGCATTTTGCGACGAGATGCTGGATCAAACCGTGCTCCCGGTTGTCTATCACAAGATGCGCCATCGCCGCTTGATCCTTTCAAACACAACCGCAGAACAAAGAGCGAGCGTGATCAACGTGCAGACGCAAGATTGACATGTGATGGGAAGGAAAGGAACCACGCGGGATCATGCTATATTTTGGTTCATCGGGGCCCGTGGACCGCTCTCGATCACTAACCCGGGCCAAGCACGCGGCTCCAGCATGGGCTCACGCTACCGGGGTAATAGGCAGAAGGCGGCAGCAACACGAACGCGTGAAAGGAACTCTCAGCCGGCAAGTCGGGGGGGGCCTTCGCCGAGATGGACTCAATGCCCGGGACCTGAATCGCCACGCGCCGGTCGAGTAGCGAGAATCGCAGAACTCCTTCGATTCTCCCGATCGCTGGACCACCAGGTCCGAATGTTCTGCCATTGCGCCGAAAAGCCTTGCATCTGCCGCTCGACAGGACTGCGGCAATGGCAACGACTCCCGGGGCCACCCGTCGGCTCGCAAGTGCGGCCTTGATTTCGCGATGGCAGCGGGTATTCGACACGCCGACCAAGACCTGCCCGTCGACCGGCGTGTGGATGTTGAAAAGCACGGACACGTCGTGCGCAGGGACTGGGCACAGCGAAACGAGCACATCCGTGCCGGGGTCGTGTGCAAAGCTCCACGCGGACCAGAAGCGATCGATCAGGAAGCTCACGTTGCCGCGCTCCCACGCTCCGCCGATCACAGCTGTTGTCTGACGCCACAGCTTCCAGTGCGCCACGGCGAGTCTGCCAGACGGGCGCCTCCCGGCGCCGTCCACGATGCTACCATCCCACGAAGCCGGCCGCCAGCATGCAGCCGACATCGCCTTTGCCACTGCACACAGCTCGCTCATACGCGGCGGCGTCACGACGAAGGAAAGGCACCTGTCGAGACACTCGTTGCCCAAGTCCAGCAGACGCGGCAACTTCCACATGACACAGCTCGGCTTGGCCGCCCTTCCGCACATCTCCTGAATCCCAAGCTGCTGTTTGCCTCGCATGTCATAGCCCTTGGCTGGACACAAGTAACGACCCGATTGGCAGCGCGCGGCGCACGTGGGCACGTGCGCGCCACACAACCGCACGTAGGACAACGCATCTTCACGGGCCCGGTTGAGCGCCCCCGTGCAAAAGAACACGAGCGAGTAGCGCTCGCCGGAAAACGGTTCCACCTCGTGAGCTCTACGCCCATCGAAAAGGCACAGCGCACTTCCCGTCGACAGAACGGTCGAGGGGCACGTTCGGAGCTCTTCCAAGGACAGGCATCCATCGTCCTGGCCCCAGTACTTCAGCCCGCCACCCTGGAAATCGCCAAAGGCCCTCGTCAAGCTCGGACCCACGTTCAGGGCGTCGCGGTGTATCCGCGCAGCATAGTTGGAGTTGACGCTGATGCTACTCCAGACAAAGCGTGGCGAGGATGGCCATGCGCCCGCGACCCATGAAGCCATGAGCTTGAACACTGCGGGGTAGAGCTTCGTCAGCCGACTCACCACGACCACGCCCTGTCGGGTTGATACAAGCCCGAGGGTGTCCGAGAGTACGAAAGAGGCGCCGCGCGGCATAACATTAGCGCGGTTCACATTCTGCGTAAATTTCCAAGCTCGGAGAACGCGGAGGAGCGACCTGTCGGTCACGCGGTCCGCCGAAGCCAGCTCCACTTCGGCCAACTCGTTCGCTCTTTTGCGTGACCGCTTCGCCGGTGTGGTTGCATGGAGGTCGGGGCCCCGCTTCGAGAGCCCTGCGCCTCCTGGCTCGGAACGCCGTTGGCGCTTTGCGGGTGGGCCCTCCATTGCTCAACAGCTCGAGCGTGACGTAGAAGTCGTTTCGAAAGCGCGGGATCACACGATAAATGAACGTTTCGTCTCCCCACAGATAATCGATGAGCAGCCTCCATGCTTCATACGGACAGCGAGGAATGAGCACAACGCTCGAAGATGTCTGCATCTTGAGCCGCGGAAACACTTAACACACAAGATTGGTACGGCACGAGAGAGAGTCAGACAGTAGCCAAGCAGCAGAAATGGAATGCTGATGCATGCACGCACAAGCAAGAGCGTCCGGCGTGCAAATCTTTGTGTGTGGCAACGCAAACGTCGCGTCGGGCAGCGCCCCGCTTAACGCGTCGCCCCTGTGTATCTGGTCTTCCACAATGAGCTCTAACTCGTCCTGCATGGACGGGACCTGAATCAGCTTTGCCCGCGCCAGGCAAGGATGCACCTGGCCCAGCCACATAGAAGAGACGCGCATGCCGAATTCGGTCTCCAGCATCCAGCGGTACACGTTGAGCTGCAAACAATACAACCAGCCGTTGGAGTCTGGGAGGTGTTGGAGCGGCTCTTTGAGGCTCCGGAACGAGTTCTCGAATCGGATGCTCTTCGTGCGCTTCCAGTCAAGGATCGTGAGGGCACCATCAGCGTCTACGAAAAGCGCGTCGGCTTGCCCGGCCAGACACAGCCCGTTGTGAAAGAGAGATATCTCGGTACGAAACGGGCGTAAGCCCCAGCTCTGTAACACCGCGAAGATCGCGAGGAACATTTTGAACTCGGGACTGTGTGGCGGCTCGAGGCGTCGCCCATTGAGATGCATTTCGCAATGCCAGTGCAAAAGAGTGCCTCGCGCTGAGGCGATTTGCCCGCTGCTCTTCCACATCTCCACGATCTCGCCGTCACTCATCTCGGTTCCAGAGTCCGTCATGAAAGACGCGCGCTTCTCCGGCCAGCGAGCGCCGTTCTTCATCGCCTGGACTGCCGCGTGGGGGTCGAACTCCCAACCATATGTGTGCACGAGGCCAGTCACGGAGCGTGGAGCCTTCACGTTATCACAAAAGTACTCATGCTTCTCCTCGTGAAAGACGATGCGCCGATCTCTCGGTAGTGGATTTTCATCTTTGAGCCTGTCGTGCTTGTCTGCAACGCCTGGCAAATGAAAAGATGCGAGGAAGTCCACATCGCTGAGCCTCCAATCTCCGACATCTCCATTCTTAACAAGAGCCTGGGCCATGACAGCTGCAATGAGCTACGGCAATCACATATGGTGGGGGGGGGACGCATGCGAGCGCTTGCATGCTCGTGCGCACGAGAGACACACGCACACCACAAACACAACATGACGTGCAAACATACACATCAAGATGTACTCTTGTCTTCTCGCGGCCAACCGCAGTCGCGCGCGCTGTCCGGCCCGCCACTTCAAGCTGAGGGCACGCCGGGCGGAAAGTACTTCACGATGCCGATCGCAGCATGAAATGCCGTATTTTGATGAGGATGTTATTGGAACGTGCGATGCAGACATCGTCGTCCGCCCGCAGGCCCCATGTTTTCGTTTGGTCGGTTGGTCGCGAGAGCAACATCGGGAAATATGCCAGTTTTGTATGCTGTGTGTTGGAAATGCAAAAGAAACGGATGTCACGCAATTCGGAATTAGGGACTGTGCCGATTGCGCCTCTGGGATGCACATACGGCCTCTTAATCTTTCGCAGGCTTATGATAGGGATCATGTACGTCTTCTTGTACGGCAGACCGCAGGTGGTAAACACTCTGTGCTTGTCCTGATACCGTCGGAAATGGCGTACGTTCTCAACCCGTAAGGCTCGCCCCAGGTGGGCCTGAGCGTAGATGACCCCTCCCGTGCCTGGCATGCGACGCGACAGAACTGTTGACAGCTGAGGGCAGATAACACAAACACGCGTGATAGGTCCGGTGCACACACGCACACACACAAGCACAAGCACATACGCATCATGTCGCGTGACCTAGATAGTAGCTGCCAGACTTGTAGGCAACGCCCCGGACTTCGAGTGTCTTTCGGCCAGAAAGAACGAGAGCTAACCATTGCGGCTTGAAAATCAGGATCCTATCTCCCGTCTGGGGCGGCGTGGCGCACGGAGACGGCGCAAGAGGAGGTGGCACCATTCTCGAAAAGTCTGTAAGTCCGAGTTCTCTCAACATCATGCTCTCTCCAGCTCTCTCTCTCTCTCTCTCCCCATTCTACCTCTTCCTGCCTTGCCCATGATACCGTCTGAGAGTCGATCGACAAACAACACACGGCGCTACACCCTCCATTGTGTTTGGTTTTGTCATGGAAGGGGCGGAACGATTACGACATACGACTGATGGCTCGCCCTTCTCACTTCGAGAAGTGCAGGTTCGACAGGCTCTCGCGCATCTTTCCGACGAGCTCGGCACAATCGCTCCCTTCTTCAAATGGGGTCTCGACCACCATCCGGGTGGCCACGTTGTGAAACACTTTGTCCATGATGTCTTTCAATTTATCAAAAGCGTCGTCCTCTGCGCAATTGATCTCCAGAACGCGGTAGTAGGTCCGCTTGCCCTCGCTCTCCTTTTCGTCCTCGCCCGAGTGGTAGAAACCTGGCATGGCGTGTGCGTGTGTGGGTGTGCGTGGCGGGCGTGACGCACAATCTCAAGACTATCCAGCGCGCACGCACAGACACAGTCAACGGACATGCGCGCAGTACTGACACGCGCACGGCGCACCCTTAATGTTTGCTTCGTCCATGGCAACTCTGAAAGCCCACGTGTTCCCAGACCAAATCAGTTTGAGAGCAGTATCAGACGCTGCGGTCAGGTGGCAAGTCGCGACCCGCTTTCCCATGCACGGCGCCGCCTCGTGCCACTGCAGAGGCATTTCGCTCTCCGGCGCCGGCTCATGCACTGTGTAGTGCTCGTAGTTGAGCTCATCCACCTTCTCCAACACCACGCCGGTATGCGCATAGAGGTGCGCCTCGATATCTTTCGCCATCGCCTTGGATTTCCTTGGGTATACGCACACGAACACAACAAATTCATCTGCTAGATCATGCTTCCACTACACTGCTATGCCTGCTTTTCTGCTACGCTGCTATGCATTGTCCAAACAAGGTAATCGTCAAAGAGATTCATGAAATTCATCACGGCCCCATCGGCGCCCGCCACATAGAAAGCGCAGCGCCATTGCACGAACCCCACACCGTCTGGATCATTGGAATCTGCGACAACGAGCCGGATGCCTGCTTTTGCCACCGCGTCCAACGAATTCGGGAATCCGTCCGTCTCCTTGGCCGCTTCTGCAAGGAACTCGTTGAAGCTGCCGCGGAGATTAAAGAGGGCGGATGGACGGGCAGAATGTTCCAGTTGAATCTGCCACAACTTTGCGTCGGGGACATTCTCGTATTGACTCCACGAGTCACCTGCCTTGTCGGTAATCTTATAGCAACAAATGTTCAGGGGCGCGACAGCCGGCAGACGACTGGCACCGGCCA